>JAABUX010005889.1_pt1 | contig 14865 bp, 18 predicted proteins | sample 5561851 | NCBI WGS metagenome assembly JAABUX01 (sample SAMN10711883, study PRJNA513361) | rock metagenome | isolation source: Antarctica rocks | place: Antarctica: Victoria Land, Richard Nunatak red sandstone | collected 2016-01-03 | reverse complement strand
ACCGGCGACCTCCTGCTCGGCGTCGGCCATCTTCTTGAACATGTCGAGCAGCTTGCGCACGATCTTCTTCTTGATCGTCTTGAGCGACGCGTGCGCCTGCAGCGTCTCGCGCGACACGCTCAGCGGCAGCGTGTCCGAGTCCACCACGCCGCGCAGGAAGCTCAGGTACCTGCGCGCACGCGCGGTTGGCTAGCCCTACCCTACCCTACCCTATGGTCGGCGCGCGCCGGGCGCGCCGCGCACCCGGACGTCGGCGCTGCCTGCCGTGACGAGCTCTGCGCGGGGTTGTCGGGAGGCATGAGACCTTGCAAGCACCCGCAGGGCAGGGCAGGCAGCCGCGGCGCAGTCACTCGCGGGGCGCAGTCGCTGGCACGCGGGCGGGCTGCGGCCGGGCGCGGGGCGCGCGGGGCCGCGCCGCGGGATGAGCTCCTCAAAGTCCTCGCTGATGAACACGCGGCGCACGTACAGCTTGAGCGCGGCCTTGCTGCCCTGGCTGGTGTAGTCGCCCAAAAAGTTGGGCGGCGCCTTGTCCGGCACGTACAGCAGCGCGCGGAACTCCACATCGCCCTCCGCCTTGAAGTGCACGTGCGACATCGGCTCCTCATACTCGCTCTGCGCGCGCGCGCGGCGGCTGCTCAGGCGGCATGCCAGGGGAGGGTAGGGTAGGGCGGCTCTGCAGAGCCGCGCGCGGGCCGGGCGCGCCCCGCGCTCTCGACAGGCCCGGGCCGCGGCGCTCCCGCGTGCGGCGCGAGCAGCCGCGCTGCCACTCTGGCACATACGACGGCGCGTGCTGCATGCCTGGCCGCAGCCGCGGTCGCACTGGGGCGTTCTGCTACGAGGGGCGCACGTGCCGCTGGCGCGCTGCCGTGGGGGTGGTAGGATTAGGGCGCGCGCCTTGGCCAGGGCCTGGTAGAACTTGGTGTACTCGGCCTCGGACACGTCGGCCGGGCTGCGCAGCCAGAGCGCCTTGTTGTCGTTCAGCAGGTCCCAGTCCCACACGGTCTCCTTCACCGTCTTGGTCTTGGCCTTGTCGTCGTCCTCGTCTGCGCGCGCCGGCCGCGCGCCCGGGTCACGGTATGGTCGAGCCCCAGGCGCTGCCCGGCTCCGCCTGCTCGGGAGCAGCCGCGCATAGGCGCGCAGGGCAGGCTGCATGAGCAGCCTGAGGGCGCCAGGTTCAGGCGCCGGCGGCCGCCGCCGGCCGCGCCGGCCTGCCACAACGCAAGACGCGGCGCGGCGCACTGCCCGCTCGGCGCGCGCCGGCAGCGCGGCCCGAACGACCTGCCGCGGCGGCGCCCGGGGGCGCGCATAGGGTAGGGTATCGGCAAGCGGGGCGCGCGCCGGCGTCCTCCACGTCGTCGTCGTCGTCCTTGTCATCATCCTTGTCGGCGTCGGCGTCGGCCTCGTCCGCGTCGTCGTCGGCGGGCACCTCGCGGTCGACCTGCTTGCTGGCGTACAGGTGGATCGGGAAATTGATGAACTCGGAGTACTTGCCGACCAGCTCCCGCAGCTTCGCGTCCTCCAGGTACTCCTGCGTGTCTTCCTGCGCGGCCCGCGCGGCAGCACGCTCGGCCGCCGCGCCTGGCGCCGGCGCTGCACGTTACCGCATCGCAACATCGCATGCTCCGACGGACCCCGGGCCGGCGAGGAGCGCTGCTACAGGCGTGATCCTGAGCCGCTGCCCTGCATGCAGGCGCGGCGCTGCCGGGCGGCGGGCAGGCCGCGCGGACGCCGGCGCGCGCCGCGGGCGCCGGCGCGCGCCGCAGGCCCGCGGGGCGGGGCTGCGGGCGCGCGCGGGGCACGCCTTGAGGTGCATGCGGACGAGCGTGCCGCGGCCCAGCGGCGCGTTCTCGGTGTCCTCGCTGACCGCAAAGTTGCCGTCCGCGGCCGACTCCCAGATGTACTGCTTGTCGTCGTTGTGCTTGCTCATCACCTGCGTCGCACGCGGCGCCGCGCGTGAGCTGCCCGCCCGGCCCAGGCCGCTAGGGGGCCCTGCTCCGCGCTCCCTGTCCCATGCAGGGCCGGGTCGCCGACATTATCCGGCGTCGCTGCACACGACAGCGTGCCAGGCCCACTCATGAGTCTGGACGGCGCCCATGCGCGCGCGAGATGTGCGCGGGCGCCTCACCATACCTTGACCCTACCAGGGGCGCACCTCAACGTAGTCGGACACCAGGTAGACGGAGTAGAAGCCGACGCCGAACTGGCCGATCAGATTCATGTCGCCGCCCTTCTGCATCTGCTCCAGGAACGCTGCGCGGCCGCCGCGCAGTGCGCCGTGAGAGTGGCCGCTTGCGTCCCCGATATATCGCGCTGAGCGTGACGCCGGCACCGCGTGCGGCTCCGCCTCTGCCGAGAGGGAGGGCGCGCCGGGCGCGCGGCGCACCCGACGTGCCGGACTTGGCGATTGTGCCCAGGTTCTTGACCAGGTCATCCTTGGTCATGCCGACGCCCGTGTCCCGGATCTCCAGCGTCCGCTTCTCCTTGTCCACCTGCGCGCGCGGCGCCGCGCGCCGCTCGCGCCGCCGGCGGACAGACCGTCTCGATTGTCAGCACCCCCACTCCGCCCCGCCTCTAGCCTCCTCACGATGGCCAGGCGGGTGCGGTGCACCAGGTCGCAAAGACGGACAGGGCCGGATGGGGCCGCGCGCGCGCGGCGCGGCCGCGGGGCACCTTGATGCGGATCTCCAGGTCGGGCGTGTCGCCGAGCTGGCTCTTGTCGGTGAGCGCGAGGAAGCGCAGCTTGTCCAGCGCGTCGCTCGCGTTGGATATAAGCTCGCGCAGGAAGATGTCCTGCGCGCGCGGCGCCCGCCGTGGGCGCCGCGCCCGGCGGCGCCAGCCGAGCGTGCGCCGGTGTCACCATCACGTGCCCCCACACAACACAGCAGCGTGCGCTCCCCAAGCAAGGCAGCTGGCAGCAGAACGTTCCCGGCTCGCGGGGCCTCACAGCACGGCACGAGAGCATGAGGCAGCACCCTGGCATGCGCTGGTCGATGAACGAAGCTTGCAATCCCCTCACCCAGGGCTTGCATGATTGGCACACACCTTTCAGGCATGCCGGAAACAGGAAGCGAGCGCCGGACGCGCCCGGGGCGTGCAGACAGGCGTGTGAGCTTAGGGTAGGGTAGGGTACACCAGACAGGCGTGTGCGGCGCGTGCGGCGCGCCTCACACGAAGAACATGGTGTACGGGCTGTTGCCGGCCGTCAGGTTGGGGTGCACGCTTGCAAACTCCACCTGCGCGCGCCGCGCACAGGCCGCGCTCGCGCGCGCGGACACGACGCCGTGCGCATGTTGCGGCACTAGTCAGAACAAGAGGTCAGCCATGAGGCGGGTCGCATGCTCCGCCTCCGCGCGTCCCGCCCGTGTCACGCTCACGCCCGGGGCACGCTACTATGGGCCCTGGTCCATCCCTGTATTTGCCGGGCAGGAGACTGGTTGCACAGGAGATGGCGGGAGCGCCGCCGCCTGCCACGGCAGACCAGTGGCAGCCGCACGGCGGCCCCCGCGAGCTGGGGGCATGCGCCGCAGCTCGGCGGCGCGCGGAGGACCTAGATTCCATGACGTGAGACACAAGCCTGTTCCACCCTCGAGTAGAGTACTAGCAATGATATTCCTGACACGCCCGCCGGGCGCGCCTGCACAGCGGTCCGGCCGCCGGTGGCGCGCGAGGACTCCGAGCCAGAGCTGTCCGCCTGCGACAGCAGCGCGCGCCCGCGGAACGCGGCCAGGTGCGCGTAGTATGCGGGCGGCACCACGCTGACCGAGCGCGTGCAGCGGCAGTACAGGTAGCACAGGTTGTACCTGCGCGCGCATTTTTTTCTTGTAATAATCATTACCATTCTGAACAGAATTTTTACCATGACAGGGATTGCCACGCCCATACCCATTGATCAAGCGCGCGCGCGCGCGTCTGCGCGCGCGCGGGGCGGGGCAGGCAGGGCCAGCGCGCCGGCGGCGGCCCGCGGCAGCTTACGCTGACAGCCGCGAGCGCTGTCAGGAAGACAACAGCCCGCGTCCGGGTGCATGCCGTGCGCATGTGCAAGAGAGGCGGCTCCCGCACTCTTCGCCTTTCACGCCTCACTGTCTACGAGCGCAGGCGGCAGCGCGGGCTGCCGCGGCCGTTGCGCAGGCCGCGCGCGCGCTCTCGTCAAGTGCAGCACAGGACAGGGTCAGGGCGGGCGCGCGCGTGAACTTCTGCAGGTCGTCCGCGCTAAAGCGCGAACCCTGCAACTGCTGGTCGAGCAGCACATGGTAGTGCGTCGGGCGCGAGGTGCCCTGGATGCCCGCGTGGCTGTTGAGGAAGAAGCTGAACTCGGTGGGGTGCACGATTGCGCGGTCCACCACCGTGCCTGCGCGGCGGCGCCCCAAACCCTAAGCCTGAACCCAAAACCAATGGAGTGCACAATCGCGCGGTCCGCCATGGTGCCCGCGCACGGCGCCGGGGCTGGCGGCGCCGGCCACGGGCGCTGCGCTCGGGAGCAGGGAGCACGCATGCTGTTCGGCTGTCCGCCCTAGCATGCGCAGGCACCATTAACCGAAGACTGAGGTTGCTGGCGGGTGCTCCCGCCCCACAGGTCAGGAGGCGCGCCCGAGTGAAAAGTGAGCCTGAGTGCCTGTTAGAACAGCGCTTTGCGACACGCGGGAGCAGAGCCGCCTGCAGCAGAGCCGCCTGCAGCACGCCGAATCAGTGCAGCCGATGCAGGTTGTCCCGGTTGCCTGCCGTTCATAGGCATGTCAACGCTTGCAGGCCTGAACACCAGCGCGGGGCCCACCCGGCTGCACGTTGCCCGAGCGGTCCGTCGCGCGGCTGTCCGTCGCGAAGAGGCGCGTGTGGTGGCGCTTCTGCACGACGACTGCGGCAGCGGGCACGGCCGTCAGTCGACCTGGCGCCCTCTGAGCTCGGGACAGCCTTGAACACCTCGGGCTTGCAAACATGCGCTGCGCTGCAACACTGGCAGGACGACACCCGCCGCGGAGCGCCCCGGACCCCGCATACTGGCCTGCCCAACTGGCGGCGCGCGGCCCACAGCGCAGAGCAGGAGCAGGCCCCGGAAGCCCAGGGCGCGCAGGCGCGTGCGGGGCCGCACCAAAGGTGATGGGCGGCGCGTAGACCTCGCCCGCCGAGTCGCCCAGCTCCTTGCACGCGGCCGCGACCTGCGGGATCTCCACCAGCTGCACCTCCTTGAACTGCGCGCGCGGGGCGGCCCCGCTCGGGTCGGCACCGGCGGCTGCCGGCGCGGCAGGGGCAGCCATGGACAGCGCAGGGCGTTCGCACGGGAGCTCACCCCTGTGCCTGCCTGTCGCGCACTTGCTGCCGGTGCGGCAGGCGCAGCCGCGAACAGAAGCGGCCTTTGCACTCCTGCACAGTAGAGCGAGCTCAAGCAAATGCAACCCTCCCCCCAGCACATCCTCCTCATACACCGCAGCTTGCGCAACCGCGCCGGTGCGGGCGGCGGCGCGCGCGCCTGGCCCTCGGACACGCCGTCGCGGTAGAAGACCAGGCGCTCGGGCTTCTTGTTGCCGCTGGCGCGGTAGAACGCCAGCAGCAGCTTCTTGACCGTGTCCTTGAGGCCCTGCGCGCGGCGCAGCCCCCCGGCTCAGGCTCGGCTCCCTGGCCGGGCGCGACTCGCCGGCAGGCGCGGCGCGCTCCCGAGGACGGGCGTGCGTGCCCCCTGCCGGCCATATGCGCATGGCGCGACGGCGCTGCAGCTCTCGGTCAGCGCTGCTCTGTGCGCGAATACCAGAGTTGGGGTCAAGGGTTGTTGCGTGCGCGAGCACATCCTGAAGGCTGAGGGTAGGGTTGAGGGTAGGGTTGCGTGCGCGGGCAGCGGGCCACGCGCGCGCCTGCAGGATCTCCACGCGGTGGCCCTGCAGCAGCACCTCGGCCGCATAGCGCGCGCAGTACGCGTCCAGCGAGCCGACCACCGCCGCGATGCTGGGCTCGGTCTCGCTGAAGCCCATGGGGTGCGTGACGTCCGCGCCTGGCGCGCCGCCGGACGCGCCCGCGGTCACGCGCGGACCGCAACGCACGCGCGCACGCCCAGCGACCCAGACTTCACATCTCAAACATAGCACTGTTGTGCTAGCGCTCGCGTCGGTACCGTGCTGCTCTGTCTAATCATGGCCGCGGTCTAATAATGGTCTAATAATGGCCGCGGAGCTGGGAGCGGGTGCAGCTGGTCATGCAATTCAACATGGTGAGCCACACGGTCCTTGAGAAACAGCCGCGCCTCACTCCAGGCTCCCATGCTTGCGCCACACAAACGTGTGACGCTTGCTTGCCGGCCAGGGACAGCATCGAAACCCACATGCTCATGTACGCGCGCACACGCTGCCCCCTGTTTTGATGTGGGGTACGAGCAGGCGAGTGCAGCCAGGCGCGGCCCCCGAGCCTCGCCGGGGGCGCCCGCACCGAAAACCATGAAGGGCTTCCTCATGAAGGGCGGCCACTGCGGCATGTCTGCGATCACGCAGCCCTTGCCGCCCAGCTTGGCGTTCACCTGGCGCCCCCCAGCGCAAACAGCTCAACCCCGCATCACAGCACGCCGCAGAGCCGCTCTCACCGCCGCAGCCGCCGCCGCGCATGCGTCCGCAGGGAGCTGGGAGCAGCGCCCTCAGCCAGGGCCGCTGGCGCAGCAGGCGGCGGGGCGGGCCGCTGGGCACCTTCAGGGCGACGTTGGCGCAGTACTGCGGGCGCCCGCGCGGCGCCTGGCCCGTGCCGATGCCGGCCTTGCTCGCCACGAAGCACTGCGTGGGCACGCCCAGGAACGAGTCGCCCGCGCGCTTGATCTCGGCGTACAGGTCCACGACTGCGCGGGCGCGCGCGGGGCTCAGTAGGCCAGCGCAGGGGTCAGGTGTCGCAGTGCGCAGCGTTAGCGCGCCGCGCTCGCCAGGCCTCGCTTGATGAGGTGAGCACGCCGTGCGCCCAGCCATGCGGTGCATCGCTTGGGAGCAGCCGCGCCTGGTCGGCGGCCGCAGCAGACGCTGCTGAGCTGTTCAATGCTGGGCTGCTGCCGCTGCGCTGAACAGCCCAGCAGCTACTCCTGCCACCGCCAACCAGGCGGGGCCGCCCTCACGAGGCGCAGGTGGAGGCGCGCGGCGCGGGCGCGTGCGCAGACCAGCTCACCGGCCAGCTGCGCGAGACGCGGGAGGAGGCACACGGCGCGGGCGCGGGCGCCGGCCAGCTTCACCCGCTAGCAGGGCAAGGCCGGGAGGAGGCGAGCGCAGAAGGGGAGCACGCCGATCAGCTCGACAGCCAGCTAGCTGAGGCGCCAGAGGAGATCCTCCCGCAACTCAGCCAGCTGGCTGTCGAGCTGATTGGCGAGCTCGCCCGTCGCGCGCGCCTCCTCGCAGGCCTCGCCCTGCTGGCGGGTGAAGCTGGCCGGCGCGCGCGCCCGCGCCGCGCGCCTCCTCCCGCGTCTCGGTGATGCACAGGGCGGCTGGGCGCGCGGCGGGCCGCCGCGGCCGCGCACGTGCGGCGCGGTGCGGGCCGGCGCGCGCGCGCGCGCACCGACTTCAGGCAGGCAGATGAAGATGATCTGCGGCCGCAGGCCAAACGTCTCCTCGCCCTTCTGCATTGCCTCGTCCAGCGTCTCGCCCGGGAACCTGGCGCGCGGCGGGGGCGAGCTATAACCCTATCCTTGACCCTAACCATACCTTATCCCCTGCATCACTCTGAGAAAACAGAATAGGATAGGTCGCCATGAGCGTATGATTTTTTTTGCACCATTCCAATGCCCACGTCAGCGCGCAGCAGCCCCTACTCTGCCCCAGCCCCCGTCAGGCCCGCCCGGCCTACACGAGGATGCGCCGTCCCGGCCGCTCCACGGTCACCGCCCCGACCGAGGCCAGGCTGCAGGCATGGCGGGCGCGGGCGAGGCAGGCGCCGCGCGCGCCAGCCTTGCGACTCGGCGCGGCGCGGCAGTCCGTGGCAGGCGCGGGCGGGCGCGCACCGGTTGGGCGTGTGCCAGATGCACGGGGGCATGGCGCGGCTCTCGGGCAGGCGCAGGCCGGTCGCCGCCAGCGCGCGGAGCTGGTCGACGAAGAAGGCCTGCGGACGGGCGGGCGCGCTCACCGACAGCTTGCATGGCAGCGGGCCTCAGGGCACGCCCTTGCCTGGCAGCCAACCATGGCCCGCGCGCTCCGGCGCTGCCAGGGGTGTCGAGTCCATGCGTGTGCAATGCTGCCTGGCGCCCAGCTTGCCCACCCAACGCAGGCCCTATGGTTGGAGGGCACGCCTCGTGCCGTGCACGGGTGTGCCTGGCATAGCCGCAGGGCAGGGCGACAGCGCGGCGAGCGCCTGCAGGGCAGGGAGCGCGGCGCGGCGCCCACCTCCAGGGACCCCGCGTCGCCGGTGCTGACGAAGCGCGCGTCCGCGAACGACGCCAGCGCGAACGACTGCAGCGTCGCCGGGCTGTGGAACTGCAGGCGCTCCAGGTTCCAGGCGCCCACCTGCGCCGCCCCGCCTCAGCCTCACTCCCATGTGTGTGTAGCTTGTCAGGGTGGGAAAGCCCATCCCTTGGCAGCGCTCCACACGTCGCAGCCTTCCAGTCACGCACGACGCCTCTCCAGCTGCCATGCCAGAGCCCGTGCTTTCAGCGCCGCCCTCCGCGTGCAGCGCTGCCCTCCGCGTGCACCTCGCTGCCACAGAAGCAGGCGGCAGCGGTCGGATGCATCCCCGACGCGCAGGCATCCAGGGTGTGATGCGGCGCGCCTGCGTCCCCGCGTCTGCGGGCCGCAGCTTGCGGTTGCCGTAGGACAGCTCGGGCGGCGGCAGCACGCGCCCCTCCACCTGCGCCGCAGCGTGCGCTTTGCGGTCACGACGCTCTGCCAAGTCCACACGGGAGCGGCGACCTCGCACACATGCAGCAAGGCGGGCACGACACTGCGTCACTCTGTTCATAGACAAGCAAGTCACAGACGGCAAGGCCAGAGATGGGGCAGCTGGTCTGCTAAGGGCGCGCGCGGCGCGCCTGGCGCGGGTCGAGCTTCAGGCGGCGCTGCCCCGGGAGAATCCTGCAGAGCTCGGGCGGCAGGTAGTTGGGCTTGGCCGGCGAGCCCATGTCCAGGCACGGCACGTTGGGGTACTGCAGCCTGCGCGCCGCCGCGGCCGGGGCGTGAAGCGCGCGGCGGCTCAGCGCGCGCGACGTGTCCACGGCAGGCAGAGCTGGTGACATGGTTTACGTGACGACGCGCATTCGACAGCTCGGTAGCTTTTACACCCTCATGGGTTGACATCGCAAGGAGCGCTTGCTTTCCTCTTCATCATGTCACTGAGGGTCCTGAAGCGCAGCCAGTGCAGCGGCGCAGTCGCAAGCCTGTGGGTGGGGCAGGGCAGGGCCAGGCGCCGCGCACTTGATCTTGTGGTGCACTTCAAAGTACTCGGCGACGCTCATGTCGCGGTTCTCTTGCCTGCGCCGCGCCGCGAAATGCAAGCCTCAGAGCTGGAAGTGGCGCGCACCCGCAGCACGTGCCAGCGCAGTGCCACATGCACCACGGAGACAGCGCGCTGGCAGCGTGCGGCATGGCCGTGCGCCGGTGAGGCCGCCCAGGCGGCGCAGCGGCCGGGCCGCGCACTCGTTGTGGAACATCATCTGGGCGGCGCCGCGGTCGGTCAGCCGCTTGACGCGCGCGCGGCGCCGCGCATGCTGCGCCTCCACCTGCGCTTGGCAGGCGGTGAGCGCCCCGGACATGTGCGCGGTAAGCCCCCCTGGCCACGTGACACAATGGGCATGCTGCACATCTGCAGGCGGTGAGCGCCCCGGACAAGCGCACGGTGCGCACCCTGGCCACTCGACACAACATGCATCCTGGACATGTGCATGCACAGCCTGGACCATTGTGCATACGAGCATCCTAAGCAATTGCATTGTAAGCATTTTGATTACATGCAGGCCCTGTGAGCAGCCTGGACATGTGCGCACAATGATAGCCTGCACACTTGCACCATGAGCATGCTGGTCGCATGCATGATACGCATCGTAAACATGTGCACCACTGCCAGACCCCAACAGCCTGCCGCCAGGCCTGCACAGTGTCAGGGACGCCACACGATGACAGCCTCGTGACCGTAAACGGCATTGCCTCAGTGCTGCTTTGTGCGCAAGACCCGCCCCATTCTACTAGTGGGAGGGGAGGGGAGGCACCTTGATGCCCGAAACGGCCCTCGAGGCCTTCCTCAGCTGCCCGGGGTTCATGGGCCGGGCGAGGTCGGCCACGCTGCGCAGGCCGGCGCTGGCGGCGATGTAGTCCAGCATCGGCTGCCGCACACGCCGCGCAGCGTGAGTGACAGCAGCCCATGGTGTGGGACTGTGCACTACGTTCAAGTCATGTCCACGCAGACTGCAGGAACACGGGTGCTCAGCTGACGCACAGCAGCCAGCTGCGCATGATCAAACGCAGTCACCGGGCCCTCAGACGCCTGCATCACATCAGACTGGCCAGCATAGACCAGCTGATCGCGCCATGTGCACAGCCGCACATGCGCGCTGCCGGCACTGCTGACCATCCGCCTCAGCACCACGCGCACGCCTGTACAGATGCAGCCACGGCGGGCGCCTCAAGCACGGGCATGCCTGCGGCTGCAGGAAGGCCGTGGCTGCCAGGTCCACGTTCAGCGTCAGCCCGGTCTCGCACGGCCGCAGGGACTGCTGGTAGCCCAGCCACACCTGAGAGCGCGCGCAGCAGCTGAGCCAGCGCCTGTCCTTTGCGCATGTGGTGTAGCTCCGGTGCAGAGTGGGTCTGGTTCAGAGGCATCTGCTTATGAGGCGCAGGGAAAAGTTCAGTTGTGTTCACGTGGTTAAGGTGTCACACAGACGGCATGCTGGTACTGCTCTGCTTTTTTAAGCCAGATGTTGAAGACAACACAGCAACACGTCTGTTGAAACCCACAGAACAGAACTGTGTGCAGAAGGCGGCTGCCAGGGCGGGGAGCTCGAGTGGGAGCCGGACCTCGGCGCCGCCGCCGAGCGGCCTGACTTTCGTGGGGTCGTCCCAGAAGAACGCGCGCGCGAAGGCCTGGCAGTTGGCCTTCAGGGCGGTGCCGTGCTTGAGCGCCACGTCCAGCGCCTGGATGGCGTCCTGGGGCACGTCCCCGCCTCCCTGGCCCCTGGCGCGTCCCCAGTGCCCAACGCGTAACATCGTGACATTATCCTGGAAGAACTTCTGTTCTTTCAGATGCGCTGCGTGCGTGGGCACAGCTAGCGGCTGCTGGCACTTGGCGGCGTGCGACAGAGCTGTGTGACACCAAAGATGCAAGCTCTGAGACGCCCGAGCCACTGCTCGCTTCCAGTCACATCACATCGGAGGCGCACCTCCATCGCTAGAAAACCAGGGACACTTGAATTACGGGGGGCTTGCCTCCACATGAAGCAGACTGTCACACCTCATGCTGGCGGCCTTGAAGCACACCGCAAATAACGATAACTGCCAGACACACTAGACGCTTCTCACCAATATACCAGAGGCAGGCACAGGCTGCCCCCCTGTTTGGCGCGCTACCGCCAGCGAGGCCTTCAGTCTGCATCTGCCTACAAATTTCATTGGCATGTGGCGCGCCTGATGAACTCTGCGAGCGCCGCGATGTCGACCCGCGCGGCGAATTTGATGGCGACCGCAAAGTGCCGCTCCTTCGAGTCCTCCTCGGTGACGGCCACCTGCGCGCGCGGTCACACCCTGCACCGTCAGCTATCAAAGCTCAGTCAAGGCAAGCGGCACTGCCGCTCGCGAGGAAATTTTGCACTGTATTTGGTAGGGCTATTACACGAGTAGGGAACTAGTGGTGCTACACAAAACTCACGATCTCAACGTTGCAGACCTTCCAATGTGCTCCCAAGCGAGGCGGGTGTCCATCAGTGCTCGGTGGTGTGCATGCGCATGCACTCCCTGCGGCGCAGACAGGCCTGGACCCGGCCGACGCCCCCTGCCCTGCGGCAGGCGGTACGAGGTAGGGTGCCCTAACCCTATACCCTGCGCACCGTGTAGCGCGTCTCGTGCTGCGGCAGGAAGGCCTCGGGCGAGTACATGTTCTTGCGGCCGTCAAACGCCCAGTGCGGCGGCCACCCCTGCTGGTCCGCCAGCGCCTGCATGACCAGCCTGCGCGCGCGGCCGCGCTAACCCTAAACCTATATATGCTGGTCTGCCAGCGCCTGCATGACTTGCCTGCGCGCGGCGCCGCGCGCTCGCGGGCGGGTGCTGGTCCGACCGGCGAGGCTTGGCCCAAAAAGGAGGCTCGGCGTGGCCCCAGGGCAACAGGCAAACACGCCTGTCATGTCGCTTCAGAAGGCACTGGTGCTTGGGTTCTGTTCCAAAACATTCACGCGTACATTGCACCCATATGAACATGACCAAGGATTACGAACACATGCATGCAGAGAGGGAGGCGGATGGAGTAGGACTTCAAATCAACAGGAGCTGGGGGGTGTGGTCCAAAGACAACTTCGCCGCTGTTGGGTGCTGTCCGATGGCACCATGCCCCAACAGTGCGCAGCATGTCTCACACCATGGTGCACCCATGGCCAGCTGCCTTCATAGGCCCAGGGCGCGGCTCTCAGGCCACTCAAAATCAACTCTCAGCAGCCACACAGGACAGAGCCTTTGGAAGACGCCCGCAGAAATGCACACTGGCGGTGTGCCGCAGCGGCGCGCCTGCACACGCCGGAGGCGAGCGGCCGCGGCGGCGCGCGGTCGCGCGCGGTCGGCTGCTCCTCGGCGGGCGCGCCTTCGCGGCCGCCGCGCTTCTGACCGGTGATGTCGACGTCGTAGTGCATCACCTGCGCGCCGCACGGCGCGACGGCGCGCTCACATAATCGCTGAGCGAGCTGCGCGTCAAGCCACCTTGTCTGCGGCAGCGCATGCTTCCACGCCGGCTGCGCCTCAGCGGGTCCGCGGGCGTCCGCCCTCATACTGTCACTGTGGATCTCACGCCGGGCAAGAGGCCAGTCTGCGCACCTACTGGCGGCTCAAAAAAGGCTACAGGGGTGTATGAACCCCTGTAGACGCACACCATGCACTGCACGTCTGCACAACGCGCCCGACCTCACCGGCCCGCCAGCTCCCGCGCCAGCCCCTTTTGCGAGACTGCGACTTGCAGGCGTAGCGCACGCACATCCCTCGTCCCAGCGCCCAGGCAGCAGGGCACCGGCCTGCGGGCCGCGCCTGGCCCAGGTTGCAGACGACCCGGAAGTGGTTGGCCAGCAGCTTGAGCGAGCGGCCCGCGGTGCCGAAGCCTGGCCGCAGCGGGCGCTGCATGCGGCCCAGCGCCTGCGCGCGCGCGCGCCGGGCAGCTCACGCCTCTCTCCTGACCATACGATAGACAGCTGGCTCCCCGGTCCGTACAAGACATGGCACTCTCTGGACTCCGCTCGGCTTGCGACGCGCGGCAGCCTGTGACTCACTACTCGGTAGCACAGGCCAGCCTGCGGCGGAGCTTGCACTGCGCAACCCCCCGCACTGGCTGCCGCCCCGAGCGGAATGTCATGGATGAGCGCGACGCCACGGGCGAGCGCAATGCCATGGGCGAGCGGAGTGGGAGCGGGCGGGCAAGCGGAATTGGGAGCGGGCGGGCGGCCGGGCGGCCACCTGCAGCTGCTCGGGCACGGCGGCCACGGCGGCCGACACCGCGCGCTCCGTCTCCTCCGCGCTCAGCACCTGCGCGACGCGCCCGGGCCGCGCGACCGTGCCCTGCGGCGCCTCGCGCTCCGGCGCATAGCGCGCCGGCGCGCGGCCGCCGCCGCCAAAGCCGCCTGCGCGCGCGCCGCGCGCAGGTGGGCCCTGCTCTGGCAGTGGCCGAGCGGCGTGCCTCGCCGGCCACGCGGGTGGCATGCTTTGCGTCCCGTGGCGCCCGCAGGACTGCCAGCAGCCCTTGACTTGCCAAACGACTTGCGTCTACTCTACAGCGGGAAAGCATGCGAGGACGGGAAAGCATGCGAGGAGCGCAGGGCCGAGCCGCCTGCGTGCACACCGCGGACGACGGCGGGATGCATGCATGCATACGGCAGCGCCTGCCCGTGCAGCCGGCTCAGCAGCTCGCGCACGGGTCGGGCAAGCAGTCACGTGGGGAGAGAGGGGTCCCGTGCAGCTCACCGCGACCGCCGCCGCGGCCGCCGCCGCCAAAGTCGCGGCCGCCACGGCCGCCGCCGCGGCCACCGAAATCGCCGCCGCGGCCGCCAAAGTCGCGGCCGCCGCCGCCAAAGTCGCGGCCGCCGCCGCGCGGGGGCCCTCTGCCGCGCCCTGCAGCACGCCCGCCACACCCGCCCTTACAGCCTGCCAGTGCGGGCCAGGACAGACAAGACAGCGTTGCCTTTTTTACTGCATATACGTGCTGGCATCAAGGTATGCATATGCAGAGCTGTCACTGCAACCTGCTGTGTCTGTCCTCGCCAGCAACTTCAAGAGCCGAAGTATGACGTTGGTCGATGCAAAGTCAGCGCCCGCGACGCAAAGCTGGAGGCTTTTTGATCTGAGCTGCCGTCAGCGCGGCAAGGGGCACACCACGCCCGCGGTCACTCGTCCTCGGCGCTCAGATGGAGCGACGCGCTGGGCGCCTGCCACACAGAGTTCTGGAATCTTAGCTGCGCTCGGGTGCAGCAGCTCACGCTGCCGTGCAAGAGCAGACACGCGTCCAACCGGAGGCGACAGGGCGCCGTGAAGTTGCCCCATGTACGCAGACGCGGACATGGGACAAGAGTGCCGGCGCACATTGGCCTCGCGAGTGACCGTGCCCAACGGCCTGTGCCTGGACAATCAAACAAGGTGGAAGCAGGCGCTGCCGAGGTATAGGGTATAGGGTCAGGATAGGGTAGGTAGGGTATAGGGTAGGTAGGGTAGGGTAGGGTAGGGTTAGGGTATAGGGTAGGGTAGGGTTAGG
>JAABUX010005888.1_pt1 | contig 14877 bp, 12 predicted proteins | sample 5561851 | NCBI WGS metagenome assembly JAABUX01 (sample SAMN10711883, study PRJNA513361) | rock metagenome | isolation source: Antarctica rocks | place: Antarctica: Victoria Land, Richard Nunatak red sandstone | collected 2016-01-03 | reverse complement strand
TTACGTCATGGACGCAAGCGGCGGCGGCGTGCGGCGCATCAGCTTCGGGCGCGGGCGCTACGCGACGCCGGTGTGGTCGCCGCGCGGCGACCTGATCGCCTTCACCCGGCTGAACGGCGGCACCTTTGCGATCGGGGTGATGCGCCCGGACGGGTCGGGGGAGCGCATCCTGTCGGAAAGCTTCTCCGTCGAGGGGCCGACCTTTGCGCCCAACGGCCGCGTGCTGATGTTCTACCGGGAGAACCCGGCGCGCGACCGCAGCGGCGGCGGCTACTCCTCCCGCCTGGTGTCCATCGACATCACCGGCTTCAACGAGCGCGTGGTGAACACCCCGACCGACGCCTCCGACCCGGCCTGGTCGCCGTTGTTGGCATGAGCAGCCGGGCAGGCACTCCGGCCCCGGACCGCCAACATGCTTGACCCGCGTCTGACGGCAGCGTAACGCGCATGAAAACGAAACAATCAGGGCTTTGCGTCACCAGCCGGGCCAGACATGCTAAGGAGAGCAGCACCATGAAGTTCAAGATGATCGGCGTCCTCGCGGCCGTCGCCCTGCTGGGCGCCTGCGCGGACAAGGCGGCGACCTCCGGCGCTGCCACCGGGTCCGGCGCCACGTCCGGCACGGCGGGCGTCACGCCGGGCAGCCAGCAGGACCTGGTCGCCAACGTCGGCGACCGGGTGTTCTACGCGCTCGACAGCTCCTCGCTGGACGGGGATGCGCGGTCCACGCTCGACCGGCAGGCCAGCTGGCTGGCGCGCTACCCGCAGTCCGGCGTCCAGGTGGCCGGCAACTGCGACGAGCGCGGCACGACGGAGTACAACCTGGCGCTCGGCCAGCGCCGGGCCAACGCCGCCCGCGACTACCTGCTCGCCCGCGGCACGTCCTCGGGGCGCATCACGGCGGTCAGCTACGGCAAGGAGCGTCCGACGGCGGTTGGCTCGGACGATCAGGCCTATGCGCAGAACCGGAATGCGGCGACGTCGGTCCGTTAAGCGGATGCGGCTCGCGTCCGCCGCGGTTGCGCTGGCGGTCGGCCTGGCCGCGGCGCCGGCGTGGGCGCAGTTGGACAGCCGCGACGCGATTGCGCTGCAGAACCAGATCCTGGAACTGCGCCGCGACCTGCAAGGGCTGCAGGCGCAGCGCGGCGCCCCGGCGCTGCCTCCGCCGGCCCGCCGGGGCGGGGAGGGCGGCGGGAGCGAGATCACCGCGCAGTTGCTTGACCGCGTGGCACAGCTTGAGGACGACGTGCGCCGCCTGCGCGGGCAGATGGACGAGCAGGCGAACGCATCCCGCCGGCAGTCGGACGACCTGGCCAAGCAGGTGGCTGACCTCAATTTCCGGCTGCAGAACTCGGGGCCTTCGGGCGGGCCGAGTCCGCGGGCATCGAATCCGGACGCACCGGCGGCTCAGCCTGCGGCGTCGGGACCGGCGCCGTCCGGGCGTCGTCCGGCCGAGCTTGCGATGCAGGAGGGCAACGCCGCCCTGGCCCGGCGCGACTACGGCGTTGCGGAGGCGGCAGCGCGCGAGGTGCTGGCCGGCGGCAGAGGCGGCCCACGCGCCGGGGACGCGCAGTTCCTGCTGGCGCAGGCCCTGATGGGCAAGCGCGACTATGCGGGCGCCGCCGTGGCCTATGACGACGCCTACAACCGTTCGCGCACGGGGTCGCGGGCACCGGACGCCCTGCTGGGCCTGGCGAACGCTTTGGCCGGGTTGAACGACCGGGCCAACGCATGCGGCGCACTCGACAAGTTGCGGACCGAGTTCCCCGCGCCCCGCCCAAACGTGCGGGAAGCCGCCGCCGCGGCGCGCGGCCGGTCCGGCTGCCCTTGAGCCAGGAGCCGGTCTCCCCGGACGAGTTCGCGGCCCTGATGGCCGCTGTCGGGCCGTTCGGCCGGGAGCGCCGGGTCGCCGTGGCCGTGTCCGGCGGCGCGGACAGCATGGCCTTGGCGCTGCTGCTCGCGGGATGGGGGCGGCCCACGGCAATGGTCGTCGATCACGGCCTGCGCCCCGAATCGGGGGCGGAGGCGGCCTTGACGGCGGCGCGGCTCACCGGCCTGGGAATCGCCGCCCGCGTGCTGCCGGTCACGGGCCTGGCGCGCGGGCCGGCGCTGGCGGAGCGGGCGCGAACTGCGCGCTACGCCGTCCTTACGGCGGCATGTCGGGACGCCGGGCTGGCCGACCTGCTGCTGGCCCACCACGCGCAGGACCAGGCCGAGACCTTGCTGCTCCGCCAAGGTGCCAAAAGCGGGCCGTCCGGCCTGGCCGGCATGGCGCCGGTGACGCATGGGGAGGCGGTCCGGCTGCTGCGCCCTCTGCTGCCGGTCATGCCGGCCCGGCTGCGCGCGACCCTGCGCCGTGCCGGGGCAGGCTGGATCGAGGACCCTTCCAACACGGACCCGGCGACTCCCCGCGCCAGGCTCCGCGCCGCATTTGCCCAAGGGAACGCGGCCTCGGTGCCTGATCTTTGCCGCACGGCGCGGCGGCAGGGCGTGGCGCGGCGCGAGCGGGAAGCTTCAATCGCGGACGAGTTGGCCCGGCAGGTCAGCTTTTTGCGCGGCGGCGTCGCCGTGATCGCCGGGCCGACAATCAGCGCCGGGGTGCTGTCCGCCTTGATCTGGACCATATCGGGAGCGCGCCACCCTCCCGGTGTTGCCGCCGTGGCGCGTTTGGCCGGGCGGCTGCATCCGGCGACCCTGCATGGCGCGGTGATCCTGTCGACTCGGGGCGGTTGGCTGATCGGGCGGGAGGCGGCAGCCCAGGCCGCTGCGGTTCCGGCGCAGGCGGGCGCTGTGTGGGATGGCCGGTTCCGGCTCTTGGGAGCGCCGCCGCGTGACGGCACCTTGGGGCCGCTCGGCGATGACACCGCACAGTTGCGGCGATGGTCCGGCCTGCCGGCGGCGCTGCTGCGGACGGCGCCGGCGATCCGATGCAGTTACGGATTGTTTGCCGTGCCGAGTTTGTCCTATCCTGACCGGGAAACCTGCCGCGCCGTGCCAATCGCGTTCTGCCCGCCTCGTCCGACTGCGCCTGCGCCTTTTGCACCAGGCTGACCGGGTGGGGATGTGCAGGCGGCACCGGCGCACTATGTTGAGATTCTGTTAAGCGGCGCCGGCCTATGTTGGGTCGGGACGAGGATACCGGGACCGCTCCAAGTGCGCCCAGGCCCGGGTGAGATGACTGGATCGCCAGGATCATATGATGAGCAATTTCGGCCGCAATCTAGCGCTCTGGGTCATAATCGCCCTGCTGCTCGTGGTGCTGTTCAACCTTTTCCAGCCGGGAAGCACGCAACACGCGGCAACCCAGGTTGCCTATTCCGACTTCATCGGTGACGTCAATGGGGGACGTGTCCGCGACGTGCTGATCCAGGGCCGCACGGTCTCGGGCCAGTTGGCGGACGGGCGCACCTTCCAAACCTACACGCCGGAAGACCCGGCACTGGTCAGCCGCCTGACCGACAAGGGCGTGCGGGTGATCGCCAAGCCCGAGGAAAGCGACAACCCGCTGCTGCACTACCTGCTGAGCTGGTTCCCCATGCTGCTGCTGATCGGCGTGTGGGTGTTCTTCATGCGCCAGATGCAGTCGGGCGGCGGCCGGGCCATGGGCTTTGGCAAGTCCCGTGCTCGTTTGTTGACAGAGAAGCAGGGCCGCGTGACGTTCGACGACGTGGCCGGCATCGACGAGGCAAAGTCCGAACTGCAGGAGATCGTCGAGTTCCTGAAGGACCCGCAGAAGTTCCAGCGCCTGGGCGGCAAGATCCCCAAGGGCGTGCTGCTGGTCGGCCCTCCAGGCACGGGCAAGACGCTGCTGGCCCGCGCCATCGCCGGCGAGGCGAACGTGCCGTTCTTCACCATCTCGGGGTCCGACTTCGTCGAGATGTTCGTGGGCGTCGGCGCCAGCCGCGTGCGCGACATGTTCGAGCAGGGCAAGAAGAACGCGCCGTGCATCATCTTCATCGACGAGATCGACGCCGTGGGCCGGCATCGCGGCGCAGGCTTGGGCGGCGGCAACGACGAGCGTGAGCAGACGTTGAACCAGATGCTGGTCGAGATGGACGGCTTCGAAAGCAATGAGGGCGTCATCCTCATCGCCGCGACCAACCGCCCCGACGTGCTGGACCCGGCCCTGTTGCGCCCCGGCCGGTTCGACCGCCAGGTGGTCGTGCCGAACCCGGACGTGAACGGGCGCGAGAAGATCCTCCGTGTCCACATGCGCAAGGTGCCGTTGGCCAGCGACGTGGACCCGAAGGTGATCGCCCGCGGCACGCCGGGTTTCTCCGGCGCGGACCTCGCCAACCTGGTGAACGAGGCGGCGCTGCTTGCGGCCCGGCTCGGCAAGCGGGTGGTGGCGATGTCCGAGTTCGAGAACGCCAAGGACAAGGTCATGATGGGCGCGGAGCGGAAGTCGCTCGTCATGAGCGAGGACGAGAAGCGCATGACCGCCTACCACGAAGCCGGCCATGCCCTGTGCGCCATCAACGACCCGGAGTGTGATCCGGTGCACAAGGCGACCATCGTCCCGCGCGGCCGTGCGCTGGGCTTGGTGATGAGCCTGCCGGAAGGCGACCGTTTGTCCGAAAGCAAGGCGCGTCTGCTGGCCCGCATGAAGATGGCCATGGGCGGGCGTGTCGCCGAGGAGCTGGTGTTCGGGCCTGACAAGGTGTCGAACGGCGCCGCCGGGGATATCAAGCAGGCAACCAACATCGCCCGCGTGATGGTCACGGAGTGGGGCATGAGCGACAAGCTCGGCATGATCGCTTATGGCGACAACAGCCAGGAGGTGTTCCTGGGCCACTCGGTCACGCAGAACAAGAACGTGTCCGAAGTGACTGCCCGGGAGATCGACGCGGAGATCAAGCAGATTATCGACAACGCCTATGGCGGCGCCAAAAGCCTGTTGACCGAGCGGCTTGAGGACCTGCACCGCCTGGCGCGTGGCCTGCTTGAATACGAGACGCTGTCGGGCGAGGATATCCGCACCGTGCTGCGCGGCGATCCCGTCATCCGCAAGGTGGTCGATGAGCCAGCCGCGGAAAGCCGGCGTGCGTCGGTGCCCTCGGCCGGACGTCCGGCCGCGCCGCCGCCCACCGGTGGACTTGGTCCGGCGCCGCAACCGGGCTAAGCGGGCCTGACTGGAACGGCCGGCATCATCGGATGCCGGCCGTTTTTTATGATGGACATGTCAGACACGGCCACTTCCCGCAATGCCTCGGGCCATGAGTGGGCCGGATTGCCTTCCGGTCCAGTCGTCATGGGCATCCTCAACGTCACGCCGGACAGTTTCAGCGACGGCAGCGACGCCATAGGTGCGGCCCAGGCCATTGAGGCCGGGCAGCGGATGGTTGCGGAGGGCGCCAGCATCCTCGACATCGGCGGCGAATCGACCCGGCCTGGCGCCGCGCCTGTCCCGCTCCATGAGGAGCAGCGTCGCGTGCTGCCGGTCATCGCGGCGCTCGCCGGCCGCGGCGTGCTGCTCTCGGTCGATACCCGGAATGCCAGCACGATGGCGGCGGCGCTCGACGCCGGGGCAGCCATCGTCAACGACGTTTCGGCCTTGTCCCATGACCCGGCGGCGGCGGCGCTCGTGGCACGCCGCGGCTGCCCGGTGGTGCTGATGCACATGCGGGGGACGCCCGCCACGATGATGGCGCATGCGGCCTATGGCGATGTCGCGGCCGAGGTGCTGGCCGAACTCGCCGTCCGGATCGGCGCGGCCGAAGCGGCAGGCATCGCCCTGTCAAGCATTGCGGTTGATCCCGGCATCGGCTTCGCCAAGACGACCGAGCATAACATAATGATATTGAAACGTTTGCCGATCCTGCTAGGCTTGGGATGCCGGATCGTGGTCGGGGCGTCGCGCAAGCGGTTCATCGGCCAGTTGAGCGGCGCGGGAGACGCGAAACAGCGCATGCCAGGTTCAATTGCCGCGGGCCTGTATGCTTTGTCACAGGGTGCCACCATTCTCCGGGTCCACGATGTCGCGGCAACGGTCCAGGCCGTTCGGACCTGGCAGCGCCTGGCCGGCTGAACTACGATCCCTGCAAAAATCTGAGGAACATCATGACCACCAGCAGGCGCCTGTTCGGCACGGACGGCATTCGCGGCAAGGCCAACGTGGATCCGATGACGGCGGAAACGGCGCTGAAGGTGGGCCAAGCTGCCGGGCTGATCTTCGTCCGCGGCAACCATCGGCACCAGGTCGTGATTGGCAAGGACACCCGCCTGTCGGGCTACATGATCGAACCGGCCCTGGTCGCGGGCTTCATCGGCGCGGGCATGGACGTGATCCTGGTCGGCCCGCTGCCGACGCCGGCCATCGCCATGCTGACCCGCAGCCTGCGCGCCGACCTTGGCGTGATGATCTCGGCTTCGCACAACCAGTTCGAGGACAACGGGATCAAGCTATTCGGCCCCGACGGGTTCAAGCTGTCCGACCAGACCGAGGCGGAGATCGAGATGCTGATGGCGGCCGACCGGTCCGCCCAATTGGCCGCACCCTCGAAGCTCGGCCGCGCCGTCCGGCTGAACGACGCCGGCGGACGATACATCGAGGCGGCCAAGGGCACGTTCCCCCGCGGGGTCACGCTGTCCGGGCTGAAGATCGTCGTGGATTGCGCGAACGGTGCGGCATACAGCGTGGCGCCGACCGTGCTGTGGGAACTCGGCGCCACCATCATCCCGGTCGGGGTGGAACCCGACGGGTTCAACATCAACAGCGGCTGCGGCTCCACCGTGCCGTCCTTCCTATGCTCCAAAGTGCTGGAGCACGGCGCCGACCTCGGCCTGGCGCTCGACGGGGACGCGGACCGGCTTTTGCTGTCCGACGAGCGCGGCGAGATCATCGACGGCGACCAGATCCTGGGCTTGATCGCGCAGTATTGGGGCCGGGCCGGGCGGCTGACCGGGGACGGCGTGGTCGCGACGGTGATGTCCAACCTGGGGCTGGAACGCTTCCTGGCGTCCGAGGGCGTCGCGCTGCACCGTACTCAGGTCGGCGACCGCTATGTGGCTGAGCGCATGCGCGCCAGCGGCATCAACGTTGGCGGCGAGCAGTCCGGCCACATGATCCTGTCGGACTATGCGACCACGGGGGATGGCCTCGTCGCGGCGCTGCAAGTCTTGGCCGTGCTGGTCAAGCAGGGCCGCCCGGCGAGCGAAGCGTGCAAGCTGTTCGACCTGCTGCCGCAGATGCTGCGCAACGTGCGCTTTACCGGGCGCTCGCCGTTGAATGACCCGCACGTAATCGCGGCGGTGGCCGACGCGGAGGCCGAGCTGGGCCAAACCGGACGGCTGCTGCTGCGCATGAGCGGCACCGAGCCGGTTCTGCGCGTCATGGCGGAAGGGGAAGACGAGGCGATGGTGAGCCGGATCGTGGCCCAGCTTTGCGACACCATCCTCGCGGCGACCGACGAAGCCGCATGAACGGTTTGCCGCGCGGTCGAGTCCTGATCGTTGCGGGGTCAGACTCCGGCGGGGGCGCGGGCATTCAGGCAGACATCAAGGCGGTCACGGCCTTGGGCGGCTACGCCGCGACCGCGATCACGGCGCTGACGGCGCAGAACACCTTGGGGGTGCACGGCGTATTGCCGGTGCCTCCGGAGTTCATCCTCCTGCAGATCAATGCCGTGCTGGACGACATCGGCGCAGATGCGGTCAAGACTGGGATGCTGGGCAGCGCCGAGGCCGTGCAGGCGGTGGCAGCGGCCCTGGGCCAGCGCGACGGTATTCCTTTGGTCGTGGACCCGGTCATGGTCGCCAAAGGCGGGGCGCGGCTGCTGGATGACCCGGCAGTCGCGGCCTTGCGGCGCGACTTGCTGCCGCTCGCAACCCTGCTGACCCCCAACGTGCCGGAGGCGGAAGCGCTGACCGGCCTCACCATCACCGACCACGCCGCCGCCCGCCGCGCGGCACAAGCATTGCTGGACCTGGGGGCGGCGGCCGTGCTGCTGAAAGGCGGGCACCTGCGTGGGGCGGTGGTACAGGACGTGCTGGCGACATCGGGCGGCATGGAGGTTATCGAAAGCCCGCGTATCGAGACGCGCCACACCCACGGCACCGGCTGCACGCTGGCCAGCGCGGTTGCCACCGGGCTGGCGCAGGGCATGACGCTCTCGGACGCGGTGCGGCGCGGCGCGGCTTACGTCCATGCGGCGATCCTAGCCGCACCGGGGTTCGGCGCCGGGCACGGGCCGCTTGGGCACGGCGTGACCGTCGATCCCGCCCGGCTTGCCTGGACGCCGGCCCGCGGTTAAGCCTTCCGGCGGGCCACGTCCCCCCACCGGGACGCTTCTCTTCTGAAAGGGAGAGCGAACATGACGCTCGCACTCGACGCCGCGCTGGCCGTGGCCAAACCGCATCTGCGCCCGGCCAACCCCGACTTCTCATCCGGCCCCTGCGCCAAGCGCCCCGGCTGGAGCCTGGAGGCGCTGTCCGGCGCCCTGCTGGGCCGCAGCCACCGCGCGGCCGGGCCGAAGGCGCGCTTGGCCGAGGTGATCGACCGTTCCCGCGCCATCCTGGGCCTGCCGCAGGAATGGCTGCTCGGCATCGTGCCCGGCTCCGATACGGGCGCGGTCGAGATGGCAATGTGGTCCATGCTCGGCGCCCGCGGCGTGGACATCCTGGCGTTCGAGAGCTTTTCCGAAGCCTGGGCCACCGATATCGTCAAGCAGCTCAAGCTGGCCGATGCCCGGGTGCTGTCGGCGCCTTACGGCGGCCTGCCGGACCTTGCCCGGGTTGATCCTGCCCGCGATGTGGTGCTGGCCTGGAACGGCACGACCTCCGGCGTGCGCCTGCCCCATGCCGAGTGGAGCGCGCAAGACCGGGAGGGGCTGGTGATCTGCGACGCCACCTCCGCTGCCTTCGCCATGGCGCTGCCGTTCGAGAAACTCGATGTCGTCACCTGGTCCTGGCAAAAGGTGCTGGGCGGCGAGGCCGCGCATGGCATGTTGGCCCTGTCCCCCCGCGCCGTCGCCCGGCTGGAAAGCCACAAGCCGGCCTGGCCGCTGCCGAAGGTGTTCCGCCTGACCAGCGGCGGCAAGCTCAGCGCCGGCATCTTCCGGGGCGAGACGATCAACACGCCGAGCATGTTGTGCGTCGAGGACGCGCTCGACGGCCTGCGTTGGGCCGAAGGCGTCGGCGGCTTGCCGGCGCTGATCGCGCGCAGCGAGGCGAACCTTGCCGCCGTCGCCGCCTGGGTGGAGCGCACGCCCTGGGCCGGTTTCCTCGCGGCCGACCCGGCGACCCGCTCCTGCACCTCCATCTGCCTGCGCATCACCGCACCCTGGTTCACCGCGCTGGCGCCGGACGAGCAGGCGAAGGCGGCCAAGCAGTTGGCGTCCTTGCTCGATAAGGAGGGCGTCGCCTTCGACGTGGCCTCCTACCGCGACGCGCCGCCGGGCTTGCGGATTTGGGGGGGCGCCACCGTCGAGACGTCTGACATCGAAGCCTTGCTGCCCTGGCTCGATTGGGCATACGCCCAGGTACGCCCGGCATGACCGCCCGCGTCCTGATCAGCGACAAGCTTTCGCCGGCGGCGGTCGAGATTTTCCGGGCGCGTGGCCTGTCCGTCGATCTGCAGCCCGGTTTGGCTCCTGCGGAGCTGCGCGCGGTCATCGGCGGCTACGACGGCCTCGCGATCCGCTCCGCCACCAAGGTGACGCGCGAGCTGCTGGACGCGGCGCCCCGGCTGCGGATCGTCGGCCGGGCCGGCATCGGGGTGGACAACGTGGACGTGAAGGCCGCGACCGCCCGCGGCGTCGTGGTGATGAACACGCCGAACGGCAACGCCATCACCACGGCCGAGCACGCCATCGCCATGATGTTCGCCCTCGCACGGCAAATCCCGGAGGCTACGGCCAGCACGCGCGCGGGCAAGTGGGAGAAGAACCGCTTTCTGGGCGTGGAGCTGACGGCCAAGACGCTCGGCCTGGTCGGCTGCGGCAACATCGGCTCCATCGTGGCGGAGCGGGCGCTGGGCCTGCGCATGCGGGTCATCGCCTACGACCCGTACCTGACGGAGAAGCGGGCGCTCGACCTGGGGGTGGAGAAGGTGGAGCTGCCGGACCTGCTGGCCCGGGCCGACGTGATCACGCTGCACACGCCGCTCACCGACGCCACGCGCAACATCCTGTCGCGCGACGCCATCGCCGCCTGCAAGCGCGGCGTACGCATCGTGAACTGCGCCCGCGGCGGCCTGCTCGACGAGGCGGCGTTGGCGGAGGCGCTCCAGTCGGGCCAGGTGGCCGGCGCGGCGCTGGACGTGTTCGAGACGGAGCCTGCGACCGACAGCCCGCTGTTCGCCCTGGACAACGTCGTGTGCACGCCGCATCTGGGCGCCGCGACTTCGGAGGCGCAGGAGAACGTCGCGCTGCAGGTCGCCGAGCAGATGAGCGACTTCCTGCTGACCGGCGCCGTGTCGAACGCGATCAACATGGCGTCCGTCTCGGCGGAGGACGCGCCGCGGCTCAAGCCGTACATCGAGTTGTGCCGGTTGCTGGGCCTGTTCGCCGGGCAGATGACCCAGGCGGGGGAGGGCGTGCTGCGCACCGTGTCGGTCGAGTACGAGGGCCTGGCCGCGCCGCTGAACCACCGCCCGATGACGGCGGCCTTGCTGTCGGGGCTGCTCGCGCCGCTGATGGCCGGGGTGAACATGGTGAACGCCCCGGTGATCGCCCGGGAGCGCGGCCTGGACTTGGCGGAAACCGTGCACGACCGGCCGAGCGAGTATCAAACCCTCGTGCGCGTCACCGTCGCGACCGACCGGCAGACCCGCTCCGTCGCCGGCACCCTGTTCGCCGGCGCCCGCCCGCGGTTGGTGGAGATCAAGGGCATCAAGGTCGAGGCCGACTTCGGCCGGTCCATGCTGTACGTCACCAACCAGGACCGCCCCGGCTTCATCGGGCGGTTCGGCGCGACGCTCGCGGACGCCGGCATCAACATCGCGACCTTCCACCTCGGACGCGCCGAGACCGGGGGCGACGCGATCTGCCTGGTGAGCGTGGATCAGCCAGTGCCGGATGCCGTCTTGGCGGCCGTGCGCGCCTTGCCGTTGGTGATGCAGGCGACGCCGCTGGAATTCTAGGCTAGAACCGGCCTGCCCATGACCGAAGACACGTCCCCCAACCCGGCGCTGCTGCCCTCCGGCCTGCGCGACCTGCTGCCGCCGGAGGCGGAGGTCGAGGCCGCAACCGTGTCCGCGCTGATGGAAACCTTCTCCGCCCACGGCTACCAGCGCGTGAAGCCGCCGTTGATCGAGTTCGAGGATGGTCTGCTGGCCGGGTCGGGCGCGGCCATGACGTATCAAACCTTTCGCGTCATGGACCCGGACACCCACCGCATGATGGGGGTGCGCGCCGACATGACGCCGCAGATCGCCCGCATTGCGGCCACCCGGCTGGCCAGACATCCGCGCCCCCTGCGCCTGTCCTACGCCGGGCAGTGCCTGCGGGTGCGCGGCAGCCAGATCGCGCCGGAGCGGCAGGTGGCGCAGGCCGGGATTGAGTTGCTCGGCATGGATAGTGCTGCGGCCGATGCGGAGATCGTGCTGGTGGGCGCCGAAGCCTTGGCCAGCGTCGGCATGGGCCGGGTCAGCTTCGACCTGACATTGCCGCAGTTGGCACCCACCTTGCTGGATGAGGCTGGGATCGCCGGCGCGTCCCGCCAGGCGTTGACGCGGGCGCTGGACCGCAAGGACGCCGCCGCCGTGGCAGAGCACGGCGGCGCGCTCGCCCGGTTGCTGACCGACCTTCTGCTGGTCGCAGGTCCCGTCGCGCCCGCTTTGGAGATGCTGGAAGCGGCCCGGCTTCCGCCTTTGGCCGCGGCGCTGTGCGCCCGGCTGCGCCAGACCGTGCAGGCGATCCTGCACCAGGCGCCCGACGTTCGCCTGACGCTCGATCCCATCGAGTTCCGCGGCTTGCGCTATCATACCGGCGTTTGCGTCACAGTGTTCGCGCCGGGCCGGCATGAGGAGTTGGGCCGCGGCGGGCGCTACGTGTCCGGGGACGGCGAACCAGCGGCGGGCCTGACGCTTTACCCCGATGCGATGCTGCGCGCCTTGCCGCCCCGGGCTACCCGGCGGCGGGCCTTCCTACCCTGGAACACGCCGCGCGAGCAGGGCGCCGCGTTGCGCGAGGGCGGCTTTGCCACGCTTTCGGCCCTGGCGGACGGTCCTGACCCGGCCGACGAGGCTCGCCGCCTCGGATGCACCCACATCTTGCGGGACGGCGCGGCCGTTCCGCTGACCCCGGAGAGCTGAATGCCCAACGTTGCCGTGATTGGCGCCCAATGGGGCGACGAGGGAAAGGGCAAGGTCGTGGACTGGCTCGCCAGCCGCGCAGACGTGGTGGTGCGTTTCCAGGGCGGGCACAACGCCGGGCACACGTTGGTCGTCGGCAATCAGACCTATAAGCTGTCCCTGCTGCCCAGCGGGCTGGTGCGCGGCAAGCTCGGAGTGATCGGCAACGGCGTCGTGATCGACCCGGTGGCGTTGCTGGCCGAAATGGATCGGGTGCGCGCCCAGGGCCTGGACGTGACGCCGGACAACCTGCGAATCGCCGAGAACGCCATCCTGATCCTGCCGGTGCACGGCGCGCTGGACCGCGCCCGCGAGGCCGCCCGCGGCGACCGCAAGATCGGCACCACCGGCCGCGGCATCGGCCCGGCCTACGAGGACAAGGTCGCACGCCGCGCCATCCGGGTCTGCGACCTCGCCGAACCCGAGGTGTTGTCCGACAAGCTCGATGAGCTGCTGCTGCACCATAACACGTTGCTGACCGGCCTCGGCGCGCAGCCGGCGCAGAAGCAGGAGTTGCTGGATCTGCTGCTCGGCCTGGCCCCGCGCCTCTTGCCGCACGTCGAAGCCGTATGGGAACGCCTGGACGAGGCCCGCCGCGCGGGCCGCCGCATCCTGTTCGAGGGCGCGCAGGCCGTGATGCTGGACGTGGACCACGGGACCTATCCCTTCGTGACCAGCAGCAACACGATTGCCGCCACCGCGGCGGCCGGATCAGGGGTTGGCCCGGCGGTGATCGGCTTCGTGCTGGGCATCGCCAAGGCCTACTCGACGCGCGTGGGCGCCGGGCCGTTCCCGACGGAACTGCATGACGAGACTGGGCGCCAACTCGGCACGCGCGGGCATGAGTTCGGCACGGTGACGGGCCGCCCGCGCCGCTGCGGCTGGTTCGACGCGGCGCTGGTCCGGCAAGCGGTCAAGGTGGGCGGCATCCAAGGCCTGGCGTTGACCAAGCTCGACGTGCTGGACGGCATGGCGGAATTGAAGATCGGCGTTGGCTATGAGATTGACGGGCAACGGCTGAACCATCTCCCGGCAGGCCAGGCAGCCCAGGCAAAGGCGAAGCCGATCTACGAGACGATTGAGGGTTGGGCCGGATCGACCCGCGGCGCACGATCTTGGGCGGCGCTGCCGGCCCAAGCGATCAAGTACGTACGCCGAATCGAAGAGCTGGTGGAAACGCCGGTGACGCTGCTGTCCACCAGCCCGGAACGGGACGACACGATCCTGGTGCGCGACCCGTTCGAAAGCTAGGCCGCCCCGCAAACCATGCGGGGCGATGCCAGCTAGGCCGCCTGCTGCGTCGCCATGCGGCGTTCGGCGACTTGGGTCTTCATGGCCTTCTGCAGCTTCTCGAAAGCCCGGACCTCGATCTGCCGCACCCGTTCGCGGGAGATGCCGTATTGCTTCGACAGGTCTTCCAGCGTCGTCGGATTGTCCTTGAGCCGCCGCTCGATCAGGATGTGCCGCTCGCGCTCGTTCAGCGTCTTCAACGCGCCGCTCAGCAACGCCTTGCGACCGCTCAATTCTTCACGGTCGGCCAGCGCGCTTTCCTGGCTGTCGCTCTCGTCCACCAGCCAATCCTGCCACTCGCCCTCGCTGTCGGCGCGGACCGGGGCGTTCAGGCTGTTGTCCGGCGCGGCAAGACGGCGGTTCATGCTGACCACGTCCTGCTCGGGCACGGCCAACATGCGGGCGATCTTCGCTACCTGCTCCGGCTGCAGGTCGCCGTCCTCGATGGCCTGCATCTGGCCCTTGAGCCGGCGGAGGTTGAAGAACAGTTTCTTCTGCGCGGCCGTTGTGCCCATTTTCACCAGCGACCAGCTATGCAGGATGTATTCCTGGATGGCCGCCCGGATCCACCACATCGCATAGGTCGCCAGGCGGAAGCCGCGGTCCGGGTCGAACCGCTTGACCGCCTGCATCATGCCGACGTTGCCCTCGCTGATCAGCTCGCCCACCGGCAAGCCGTAGCCGCGGTAGCCCATGGCGATCTTGGCGACCAAACGCAGATGTGAGGTGACGAGCTGATGGGCGGCGCCCATGTCCTCGTGATCACGCCACCGGCGCGACAACTCCAGCTCCTCTTCCGGAGCGAGCATCGGAAACTTGCGTATTTCTTGCAAGTACCGCGATAGATTGCCTTCAGGGGCAACGTTGATGATGGCAGCAGCCATATTGGGGCCTCTTTCGCCTCGGTGATCTGTCGCAACCCTATACGGCATTGTGACATAATCGGTTGCGACGGAATTAGAAGATAGGCGCGGGGATCACCATCACGTCCCAGAGACCACCCCGAAGCGATGGCCACCTGGATAGGTCCCAACGCAGCACGCCCGCCACGTCAAGTCAGATGGGTATACAGGACTCACCAGGTCCTGTCAAGAAAAGCCCGGGGTTCCCCAGGGCTATCGCATATGACTGTTGACAGCGAGGATTGCTGGCAAAGCTGTGGTGGTCTGCTCACCATCCATCAGTTTTCCTCTGCTCACGGTTGACGGCTGGAGTCCGCCTGTGATGCAAGGTTTCCGCCTCTTTTCTGGAGCGGGATCGTCAGGTGGTTGGAACGAGTGGGATCGCCGTTTGGG
>JAABUX010005887.1_pt1 | contig 14883 bp, 10 predicted proteins | sample 5561851 | NCBI WGS metagenome assembly JAABUX01 (sample SAMN10711883, study PRJNA513361) | rock metagenome | isolation source: Antarctica rocks | place: Antarctica: Victoria Land, Richard Nunatak red sandstone | collected 2016-01-03 | reverse complement strand
GTCTCCGGGTTGCAGTTGACCATGATGGTCTCGAACCCGGCGTCGCGCAGCGCGTAGGCGGCGTGGACGCAGCAGTAGTCGAACTCGATGCCCTGGCCGATGCGGTTCGGCCCGCCGCCGAGGATGATGACTTTCCGGCGGTCGGTTGGCGCGCTTTCGCAGGCCGGGGCGCCAAAGCCGCCCTCGTAGGTCGAGTACATGTAGGGCGTGGCGGAGGCGAACTCGGCGGCGCAGGTGTCGATGCGCTTGTAGACCGGACGCACGCCGAGCCGGACGCGGGCGGCGGCCACCGTTTCCGCTGTGCCGCCGGTGAGTTCGGCGAGGCGGATGTCGGAGAAGCCCATCGCCTTCAGGCGCCGCATGGCCGTGGCGTCGGCGGGAAGCCCAGCCGCGGCCACATCGCGTTCGGCGTGAACGATGCGCTCCAACTGGCGGAGGAACCAGGGGTCGAACTTGCAGGCGTCGTGGACGTCCTCGACCGACAGCCCCGCCCGCAGCGCCTGCGCCGCCATCAGCAGCCGGTCGGGCCGCGGGGTGGACAGGGCCGCGCGGAAGGCGTCGTGCCCGCCGTCGCCCGGCGGCTCGACCGGATCGAGGCCGTTGTAGCCCGTCTCCATGCTGCGCAGGCCCTTCTGCAGCGCCTCCGCGAAGCTGCGGCCGATCGCCATGGCCTCGCCGACCGACTTCATGCTGGTGGTCAGCAGGGACGGGGTGCCGGGGAACTTCTCAAACGTGAACCGGGGAATCTTGATGACAACGTAGTCGATCGTCGGCTCGAAGCTTGCTGGCGTCGTGTGGGTGATGTCGTTGGCCAGCTCGTCAAGCGTGTATCCCACCGCAAGCTTGGCCGCGATCTTGGCGATGGGGAAGCCGGTTGCCTTCGACGCCAAGGCCGAGGAGCGCGACACCCGCGGGTTCATCTCGATGACGACCAGGCGTCCGTCCGCGGGGTTGACCGCGAACTGCACGTTGGAGCCGCCGGTGTCGACGCCGATCTTGCGCAGGCACGCGATGCTGGCGTCGCGCATGATCTGGTACTCTTTGTCGGTGAGCGTCAGCGCCGGGGCGACCGTCACGCTGTCGCCGGTGTGGACGCCCATTGGGTCGACGTTCTCGATGGCGCACACGATGATGCAGTTGTCGGCGCTGTCGCGCACGACCTCCATCTCGTACTCCTTCCAGCCGAGCACGCTTTCCTCAATGAGAACCTCGTCCGTCGGGCTGGCGTCGAGGCCGCTGGCGACGATCTGCTCGAACTCCTCGCGGTTGTAGGCGATGCCGCCGCCGGTGCCGGCCAGGGTGAAGCTCGGGCGGATGACGGCGGGCAGCCCGGTTATGGCGAGCGCGGCGCGGGCCTCGGCCATGCTGTGGGCGATGGCGCTGCGCGGGCTTTCGAGGCCGATCTCGCTCATGGCGTCGCGGAACTTCAGCCGGTCCTCGGCGCGGTCGATGACATCGGCCTTGGCGCCGATCAGCTCGACGCCGTGGCGCTCCAGCGCGCCGTTGGCGAACAGCTTCATGGCGGTGTTGAGCGCGGTCTGCCCGCCCATGGTTGGCAGCAGGGCGTCCGGCCGCTCGCGGATGATGATTTTCTCCACGATCTCAGGGGTGATCGGCTCGATGTAGGTGGCGTCGGCCAGGCCGGGGTCGGTCATGATGGTGGCCGGGTTCGAGTTGACCAGGATGACGCGGTAGCCCTCTGCCCGCAGCGCTTTGCAGGCCTGGGCGCCGGAGTAGTCGAATTCGCAGGCCTGGCCGATGACGATTGGCCCGGCGCCGATGATCAGGATGGATTTGATGTCGGTGCGTTTCGGCATGGCTAGGCTTGCTCCCCTGTCGCGACCGCGCCGCCGTCCATCATCGCGACGAAGCGGCGGAACAAGTGCTGGCTATCGGCCGGGCCAGGGCTGGCCTCAGGGTGGTACTGCACGCTGAACGCCCGGCGCCCGTCGCAGGCGATGCCCTCGTTGCTGCCGTCGAACAGGCTCACATGGGTGATCCGCACGCCGGGCGGCAGGCTGCTGTCCTCGACCGCGAAGCCGTGGTTCTGCGCGGTGATCTCGACCTTGCCGGTCGCCAGCTCCTTCACCGGCTGGTTCGCGCCGCGGTGGCCGCGGTCGAGCTTGTAGGTCCGGCCGCCCAGCGCCAAGGCCAGCAGTTGGTGGCCTAAACAGATGCCGAACAGCGGAACGCCGCGGTCCAGCACGCCCTGGATGGCGGGCACCGCATAAACACCGGTGGCGGCCGGGTCGCCGGGGCCGTTCGACAGGAACACGCCGTCGGGTTCATGGCGCAGGATGTCCTCGGCGGTCGCCGTCGCCGGCACGACCGTCACCCGGCAGCCGGCGGCGACCAGGCTGCGCAGGATGTTGCGCTTGGCGCCATAGTCGACGGCCACGACGTGGCGCCGGTGCGGCGGGGTGGCATGGCGGTCCGGCCAGGCCCAGGTGCCTTCGTCCCACGTGTAGGTCTGGGTGCAACTCACCTGTTTCGCCAGGTCCATGCCGTCGAGTCCAGGCCAGGCCCGCGCCTGCGCCTGCAACGCGGCGATGTCAAACCGACCATCGGCCGGATGGGCGATCACGCCGCTGGGCGCCCCGGTGTCGCGGATGCGTATGGTGAGCGCACGGGTGTCGACGCCAGAGAGGCCGGGCACGCCGCAGGACCGCAGCCAGGCGTCGAGCGTCTGGGTGGAGCGCCAGTTGCTCGGCTCCGTCACGTCCTGCTGCACGACCAGGCCCAGGGCGGCGATGGTCGTCGCCTCCAGGTCCTCGGGGTTCACGCCGGTGTTGCCGATGTGCGGGAAGGTGAAGGTGATGACCTGCCCGGCGTAGGACGGATCGGTCAGCGTCTCCTGGTAGCCGCTCATGCCGGTGTTGAAGCAGACCTCTCCCACCCGCCCGGCCCCCGCTGGTCCATTGGTATGCGCGCCGAAGCCGCGGCCCCAGAACACCGTGCCGTCCGCGAGCACGAGGGCTGCTGTGGCGCCGGCGGGCGTTTCGGACTCGGGCATGGCTGTTTCCTGGGTTGGGACGCCCGACAGGGCGGAGAGCGGCAGGCCAGTCGCGCTGATCACCGCGGCCCAATGCTTGCTCGGGACGGCGCGGGACTGACGCCATTTGCGGACCGCCTCCGTACCGACTCCGGTCAGCCGGGCGGCGGCGTCCGGGCCGCCCAAGCGGTCGATAATGGCGTCGATGGTCAGTATGGCTGGGGTCAGCATGGCTGGACGATATGGGAAAAAACTTCCCAGAGCAACCCGGCCTCGCGCGGTTGGAAAACTTTTCCCAGGGCTGGATCAACCTTATATAGGCGCACTGGATTGGAGGCTGCACAACGTCATGGGTATTCGGGAAGAGTTCACGGACGGGTTGAAGGCGTCGATGCGCGCGGGGAACGCGGCCCGTACGTCGACCCTGCGCATGATCCTGGCCCGGTTGAAGGACATGGACATCGCCGCCCGGCCAAAGGGGATCACGGCGATCCCCGATGACGACGTGCTGTCGATGCTGCGCGGCATGGTGAAGTCCCGGCGCGAATCGGTCGAGCTGTACCAGCAAGGCAACCGGCCGGAGCTTGCGGCCAAGGAGGAGGCCGAGATCGCCGTTATCGAGGGCTTCCTGCCGCAGCAGATGAGCGAAGCGGACCTTGCCGCTGCCGTGGAAAAGGCGGTCGAGGCAGCCGGCGCAGCGAGCGTGAAGGACATGGGCCGGGTCATGGCCGCCTTGAAGGCGGCGCATGGCGCGGCGCTGGACATGGGCCGCGCCGGGCCGTTGGTGCGGGCGCGCTTGTCGTCCTGATGCCGCTGCCGCCGGATTTCCTGGATGAGCTGCGGGCGCGGACGCCGCTTTCGGCGCTGGTTGGGCGCCGGGTCAAGCTGTCGAGGTCCGGGCGCAACTGGAAGGGCTGCTGCCCGTTTCACGGCGAGAAGTCGCCGAGCTTCCACGTTTATGACGACCATTTCCACTGCTTCGGCTGCGGCGTCCACGGCGACGCCATCAGCTTCGTCATGCAAAGCGAGGGTGCGTCGTTCCCGGAGGCTGTGGAGCGGCTTGCCGGCGAGGCCGGGCTTGAGGTGCCGAAGCCGTCGCCGCGCGCGGTCGAGGCGGAGCGGCAGCGGCTGGACCTGCACGGCGTGCTCGATTTGGCGCAGGCCAGCTTTGCCCGGCGGCTGCACGAGCCGGAGGGGGCGGCGGCGTTGGGCTACCTGCGCCGCCGCAGCCTGTCGGACGCCACCATCGCGCAGTTCGGCCTGGGCTGGAGCGGCGACGGCCGCGGGGCGCTGACGGCCGAGCTGGCGCGCAGCGGCGTCGAGCCGGACCGGATGCTGGAAGCCGGGCTGCTGCGCGAGGCGGAGGACGGCCCGGCGCGCGAGCTGTACTGGAACCGGGTGACGTTCCCGATCCGCGACCGCCGCGGCCGGCTGGTGAGCTTCGGCGGGCGCACGCTGGGGGATGCGAAACCCAAGTATATCAACGGGCCGGAAAGCCCGGTCTTTTCCAAGAAACGCAACCTGTATGCGCTCGACCTGGCGCGGGCCGGGCTGCGGGCCGGGCAGGCGTTGGTGGTGGCCGAGGGCTACATGGACGTGATCGCGCTGCACCAGGCGGGGTTCACCGGGGCCGTCGCGCCGCTCGGCACCGCGCTGACGGAGGAGCAGCTTGAGGAGCTGTGGCGCCTGGCGCCCGACCCGGTGCTGTGCTTCGACGGCGACGCTGCGGGCGCCCGCGCCGCCGCCCGCGCGGCCGAGCTGTGCCTGCCGCTGCTGACGCCAGAGCGCACGCTGCGGCTGGCGGCGCTGCCCGGCGGCGACGATCCGGACACGCTGATCCGGAAGCAGGGGCCGGCGGCGTTCCAGTCGGTGATCGAGGCAGCGCGGCCTTTGGCCGAGGCGCTGTTCCACGTCCTCCGTGAACAGGGCAGCGGCGACACGCCGGAGCAACGGGCGGCGCTGCGGGCGCGGCTGGTCGCGGCGGCGGGGCGCATCGCCGACCGTTCGCTCGCGGCCGAATACCGCGGCGCGCTGCTGGACCGCTTCTATGCGAGCCGGAAGCGCCCCGGCAAGGCAACGCCGCCCGCAGCACGGCCTGCGCGCCCGGCCGCCACGCCCGATTCGACGCAGGCGGAGCGGGGCCGCTGCCTCGTTGCGATCCTGCTGCGCCATCCTGACCTGCTGCGCGACACCGAAGAGGCGTTCGCGGCACTTGAACTGTCCCCCGCCATGTCGCGGCTGCGGGAGGCAGTTATGCACCTATCCGAACGAGATGTGCTTGATTCCACAACCTTGCTGTCCCACCTAAACGCATCTGGTGCAATGGAAGAGGCGGCCCAGGCATTGTCGTCGACGCCGTATCCGTTGCCGGCCTGCGCCCATGCCGACGCGATGCCAGCGGAGGCGGAGGCCGGATGGTGGCACATTTTTGGGCTGATGCACCGCTCGCGCCTCGATGAGGAGGTCGCGGCGGCGAGCCGGGCCTTTGTCAACCAGCCGGACGAAGCAGCCCAGCGCCGCCTGATTGCGCTCTGCGCCGCCCGCGACGCGCTGTCCGTGCCCGACCAGGGCGCGGAGATTGAACCCTGATGCGCCGCATGGGACGCCATGCGGCGCGCAACTTTGGAGTGCCCTGAACAATGGCGACGAAGCAAGCCGTGACTGCCGACGCAGCGCCCGCCGACCACGACGGCGACACCACGCTGCTCGATACGAACGCTGTCGCCGTCAAGCGCCTGATCGCCAAGGGCAAAGAGCGTGGATACATCACGTTCGACGAGCTGAACGCCGTCCTCCCCTCCGAGCAGAACAGCTCGGAGCAGATCGAGGACGTGATGGCGATGCTCAGCGAGATGGGCATCCAGGTGGTCGAGAGCGAGGAGGCCGAGGACCCCGAGGCCCCCGCCGCCAAGGTCGACAAGGCCGAGGGCGAGGAGGAAAAGGAGAGCGACGAGCCGACCGGCAACGTCGACGAGGCCAACCTGGGCCGCACCGACGACCCGGTCCGCATGTACTTGCGCGAGATGGGCAGCGTCGAGCTGCTGTCGCGCGAGGGCGAGATCGCCATCGCCAAGCGGATCGAGGCCGGGCGCGACATGATGATCGGGGGGCTGTGCGAAAGCCCGCTGACGTTCCGCGCCATCATCACCTGGCACGAGAGCCTGAAGGCCGGGCGCATGCTGCTGCGCGACATCATCGACCTCGAAGCGACGCAGGGCGGTCCCAAGGAGGCTGCCGGCGAGCCCGCCGACGCCGTCGCCGAGACCTTCGAGCCGGCCGAGGAGCTGGACGACGACGGCGAGGGCGAAGGTCCCGGCATGTCGCTCTCGGCGCTTGAGGAAAAGCTGAAGCCCGACGTGCTCGCCACCTTCGAGGAGATCGAGGGGCTGTATAAGAAGCTGCACAAGGTGCAGGCACGCCGGCTGGAGACCATCACCTTGGGCGAGGAGATGAACATCCGGGCCGAGCGCACCTACGAAAAGCAGCGCGAAGAGGTCGTCGGCAAGGTCGAGCAGGTCCGGCTGCACAACAACCGGATCGAGGAGCTGGTGGTGCAGCTCAAGCAGATCAGCCAGCGGCTGAACGGGCTGGAGGGGCAGCTCCTGCGCATGGCGGAGGCGGCTAGGGTCGGGCGCGACGAGTTCCTGCGCGAGTATCGCGGGCACGAGCTGGACCCGAACTGGCTGGAGCGCGTGGGGGCGTTGCCAGGCAAGCATTGGAAGGCGTTTGTCACCAGGCACATCGACGGCGTGCAGGAGGTGCGGGCCAAGATCGGCGTGGTGGCGTCCGAGGCGGGGCTGCCGATCAGCGAGTTCCGCCGGGTGTACGCGACGGTGAGCCGGGGCGAGCGGGACAGCGCGCGGGCGAAGAAGGAGATGATCGAGGCCAACCTACGGCTCGTGATCTCGATTGCGAAGAAGTACACCAACCGCGGGTTGCAATTCCTTGATTTGATTCAGGAGGGCAACATCGGCTTGATGAAGGCCGTCGACAAGTTCGAGTATCGCCGCGGCTACAAGTTCAGCACCTATGCGACCTGGTGGATCAGGCAGGCCATCACCCGCAGCATCGCCGACCAGGCGCGCACGATCCGCATTCCGGTCCACATGATCGAGACGATCAACAAGCTGGTACGCACCAGCCGGCAGATGCTGCACGAGATCGGCCGCGAGCCGGCGCCGGAGGAGCTTGCGGAAAAGCTGGGGATGCCGCTCGAAAAAGTTCGCAAGGTGCTGAAGATCGCCAAGGAGCCGATCAGCCTGGAGACGCCGATTGGCGACGAGGAGGACAGCCACCTCGGCGACTTCATCGAGGACAAGGCGGCGGTGATCCCGCTCGACGCCGCCATCCAGGCCAACCTGCGCGAGGCGACGACCCGCGTGCTGAGCAGCCTGACGCCGCGCGAGGAGCGGGTGCTGCGCATGCGGTTCGGCATCGGCATGAACACCGACCACACGCTTGAAGAGGTCGGCCAGCAGTTCAACGTGACGCGCGAACGCATCCGGCAGATCGAGGCGAAGGCGCTGCGCAAGTTGAAACACCCGAGCCGCAGCCGCAAACTGCGGAGCTTCCTGGACGATTAGGCCAGTTGTGGATGATCAACGGAGCCTGAACCGTGCAGCCGACCAGCCGAGTTGCCGTCACCGTCACCTTTCTCCGCATGGACGAGCGTCCGGCCGGTCCGCCACGGCTGTTGCCGAAAACGATGCCGCTCATCACGCTCAAGGCCTGCACGGTGCCGTTCTACCGCTATTTGTATGACACCGTGGGCGGCCCGTACCTTTGGTGGCTGCGGCGGTCGCTCCCGGACGACGCGATCGAGGCCCTGTTGCGCGACCCTGCCGTCTATATCACGGTGCTGTATCGCGACGGCGAGCCGGCGGGGTTCTTCGAGCTGGATTTCCGGCAGCACCCGGCGGTGAACCTCAGCTATTTCGGTCTAATGCCGGCGGCAATCGGCGCGGGGCTCGGCACGCCGCTACTGCGGGCGGCGGTCGACATAGCGTTCCAGGTCGGCGCGAGGGCAGTGACGGTGAACACCTGCACGGCCGACCATCCGCGGGCGCTGCCGGGCTACCTGCGCGCTGGGTTCAAGCCGGTGCGTGCGGTGCGCGAGATCTGGGACGTGCCGACCCGGCTTGGCCTGTCCATCCCCGAGCATCTCCGGGTATAGCGTTCCCAGGGTGCAGCAAGCGCCTTGGGGGACCGTTCTGATGCGCCTGACCTTCAAATCGGCACTGGCCATGGCGCTGCTGGCGTCGCATGCGGCTTGGGCACAACTGCCCGGCACAATCAAAATTGGCGTGCTGAACGATCAATCGGGGCCATTTGGCGACCAGTCCGGCCGCGGGTCCCTGGTCGCGGCACAACTCGCGGCCGAAGATTTCATGCGCGAGGCGCCGGACGTGAGGGTGGAACTCGTCTATGGCGACCACCAGAACAAGCCGGATATCGGCAGCTCGATCGTGCGGGCCTGGGTGGACCGGGACGGCGTGGCCGCTGTGGCGGACGCGGTGAACTCCTCCGTGGGCCTGGCGGTGAACGACGTGCTGCGCGAACGGCACCGGACTTTCATCGCCAGCAACGTCGGCACTTCGGACCTCACGGGCAAGTTCTGCGCCCCGACGACCGTGCAGTGGACGTTCGACACCTGGGCTTTCGGCAACAGCGCGGCGCGGGCGCTGAAGGACCTGGGGCCATTCTATTTCATAGGCTTCGACTACGCGCTGGGCGCGGCGCTGGAGCGGGACACGACGGCGGTGCTGACGAGCCTGGGCGGCAAGGTGGCCGGGTCGGTCAAGCACCCGCTGGGCACGACCGACTTCTCGTCCTACTTGCTGCAGGCGCAGTCGTCGGGGGCGAAAGTGATCGCGTTCGCCTCCACGGGCCTCGACTTCATCAACGCGACCAAGCAGGCGGCGGAGTTCGGCGTGACGCGGACCGCGACGCTCGCTGGGCTATTCACGCAGATCACCGACGTGGACGCGCTGGGGCTGCCGGCGGCCCAGGGCCTGGTGGTGACAGAGGCGTTCTACTGGGACCTGAACGACGGCACCCGCGCCTTCGCCCGGCGGTTCGCCGAGCGCATGCCGGGCCGGGTGCCGACTGAGAACCAGGCCGGCGTCTACTCCTCCATCATGGCGTATCTGCGGGCGGCGAAGCTCGCGGGCAGCATAGAGGGCGAAAAGGTGGTTGAGGCGATGCGCCGCACGCCCATCGAGGACCCGCTGTTCGGCACGGTGACGGTGCGGCCGGACGGGCGGGCGGTCCACGCGATGTATGTGTTCCGCGTGAAGCCGCCGGCGCAGTCCACCTCGCGGTGGGACGTGTACTCGCTGGTGTCGACCATCCCGGCCGAGGTCGCGTTCCGGCCCATGGCCGAGGGCGGGTGCCCGATGGTGGCCTCAGAAACGGCCCCTGCAAAGTAGCCTGGAACCTCCAGCGTTCGTGATCGTTGCCCGTGCTGAACGGTGGCCGCGGCGTTGGGCCGCGGCGTTCCACACTGTTGGACGGGAGCGATGTTGGGCAGCGCTTGGACGATCGCCAAAGAAACGGTGACGGACTACTTCGAGGACAATGCGTTGAGCCGCGGCGCGTCGATCGCGTACTTCACCGTCTTTTCGATCGCGCCGATCCTGGTCATCTGCATCGCCATCGCCGGCCTGGTGTTCGGGCAGGATGCGTCGCAGGGCGCCATGGTGGGGCAGTTGCGCGGCCTGATGGGCGACCAAGGCGCGCAGGCGGTGCAGGCCATGATCGCCAGCGCCGGCAACAAGTCGAGCGGCATCTGGGCGACGGTGATCGGCGTCGCGACGCTGCTCATCACGGCGACCGGCGTGTTCGCGGAGATGCAGTCCTCGTTGAATGCCATCTGGAAGGCGGAGCCGCCGACCGGGCTGACCGGCATGCTGAAGGCGCGTGCGGCGGGCCTTGGCCTGGTTGCCGCGCTGGGGTTCCTGCTGCTGGTCTCGCTGGTGGCAAGCGCCGGGCTTGCAGCGCTGGGCGGCTACCTCAACAGCTTTGTCCCTGGGATGAAGACCATCCTGCAGGTCGCCAACTTCGTGGTTTCGTTCCTGATGGTGGCGACGCTGTTCGCGGCGATCTACAAGATTTTGCCGGACAGGCAATTGAAGTGGAAAGATGTGATCGTGGGGGCGGTCATGACGTCTTTGTTGTTCACGGTCGGCAAAACGTTGATTGGGTTGTATATCGGCAGCAGTTCGGTGGCGAGCAGCTATGGCGCCGCAGGCGCGTTGGTGATCGTGCTGCTGTGGGTATACTATTCCTCGCAGATTTTCCTGCTGGGCGCCGAGTTCACCAAGGTTTGGGCGAGCCACCACGGCAGCGCCGAGGCCTTCGCTGCCCGCATGGACCAGCCCGCCGCCGCTGCCCCGGCCGCGCTTCCGGCTGCACCACAGTCTGCGGTGCAGTCGGTGCTCGCCCATGCCGCGGGGCACAAGGCACCAATCGGCATTTTCGAGGTCGCAGCGCTCGGGACGCTGCTGCTGGTGGCGTTCCGCGGCCAGCAGAACCGGCGCTAAGGTCGCCCAGCGAGACGCCCGTTGCTCATGGCTGGATCACGGTCGCCTTGAAAGGGCCGGCATGGGCGGCGGCGTGTGCAACCGCTTCGTTCGCATGGTCCAGGTCGAAGTCCGTGATCTCCCAGTTGCGCAGGTCCAAGAGCCCCGACCGCACCAGCCCGATCAGGCGGGTGTTGGCCGCAGCCGGGTACATCCACTGGCCAATGATGCTGATGCAGTTCCGCATGATCCACGGGTAGGGCAGCGCCAAATCGTCGCCCCCCAACATGCCGACGCCTCCCATCAGCACGACCTTGCCGTGCTCCCGCACCGTCATGGCGGCGGCCCGCACCGCTTTCGTCCCGGCAAAGGGCGGCAACAGGTCCAGCACGCAGTCGATCGGACCCGGCGCCGCTTGCTTCATCCGCTCACGATCCTCTGCCTCGTCGCCGGTGAGCTGCACGGTTTGCACACGCGGGCCGAAGCGGCGGGCCAAGTCCTCCAGCACCGTCCCGTTCCGGCCCGGCGCCACGACGCAGCCCGCCCCCATCGCCAGGGCGACCGCGACGCCCGCGCTGCCGAAGTTCCCGGTGGCGCCGCTGATCAGGACAGTCTCTCCCGCCTGCAGGTTCGCCGCGAGAAGGCCGCCGTATGGCACGAGAAGCAGGGTCAGCGCGCACCACAGCCCGGCGTCCGCCGCGTCGATGGACCCGATGGGAACGGCGTTCTCGGTGGGGACCAGCATTTGCTCGGCGAAAGGGCCGTGGTGGAAATGCTGTTGCAGGCGCAGGCCGCCCTCGCCGCGTGCGCTCCAGCCTTGCAGAGTGATATCAGGGGTGAGCGCATCGTCGCGCGCCCGCACGGTGGGGTCGCATGTGACCCAGTCGCCAATGGCGAGGCGCGTCGCATCCGGCCCGACTGCACGCACGCGGCCGACCGCTCCGCATCCCGGCGCTACCGGCAGGGTAAGCAGGTATTTCCGCTCGCCGCTGAAGACCTCGGCTGAGTAGGACAGGACGCTGGCCGCCGCGACGTCGACAATGACCTCGCCCGTGCCCAGGACCGGGTCGGGCAAGGTCCCGATGGCGAGTGGCGATCCGAATGCCTTGAGGATTGCAGCTTTCATGGTCAGTTCGCCCTGGTGGTGTGGGAACATCCTTGCAGGCTTCGGCTTTGCATCAAGGCATGGTATTATCCTAGGATCAAAGGTTCCTGCTTGGGAAGGGACTGGCCATGGCGGACCTGAGCCGAAGCGAGCTGGGCGACTTCCTCCGGTCGCGACGAGAAAAGCTGAGTCCCGGCGCGGTTGGCCTCTCAAACGGGCGGAGGCGCCGGACGCCGGGCCTGCGGCGCGAGGAGGTGGCCGAACTCGCGGGCATCGGCGTTGATTGGTACATCCGGTTGGAACAGGGACGGAACGTCAGCCCGTCCGTGACCACGGTCGACGCCCTGGCCCGCGCGCTGCGCCTCGGCACTGTGGAGCACGCCCATTTGCGGGCGCTGGCGCGCGACACTAGCCGCCGCGCATTCTCCCGCGAGGCCGTGCCCGAGGCGATCCGGCGCTTGGTCGAGAGCCTCAACCAGCCGGCCTATGTCACCGGCCGCCGGTGGGACATCCTGGCGTGGAACGCTGCCGCGGCCGACATCTTCGGCGATTTCAGCCGAATGGCCGAAGCGGACCGCAACATCCTGCTTTATATGCTGACCGACCCGGACGCCCGGCGCCTCTTTGGAGCGGCCTGGGCCGACGAGGCGAGGCGCATGGTGGCGCAATTCCGCATAACGCATGACCTTTGGGCCGACGATCCGGCGTTTCTCGACCTTTTGGCCCGGCTTCGCCAGGGCAGCCCTGAGTTCGCAACTTGGTGGGGAGCGCACGACATCCGCAGCGTCGCGTCTGGCCAGAAGCTGCTGAACCATCCCAAAAAGGGTTTGCTGCGCTTCGAGTATGCGACCTTCCAAGCCAATGACGACCCGGCGCTGAAGCTCGCCATCTATACGCAGGCGTGAGGCGGCCTTTGCGCCTGCGCGGCTTAGCCCCGTTGGGCGCGCGGCGCCTTGCGGCTGGAGTAGGAGCGACCCGGCCGCGCGCCGGAGGTGCGGGCCTCGGCGCCGGCCGTCGCTGGCTCGATGCGCGCCTCGCCCTCGCCGGCATGGCGCACGGCGTTGGCAAACCGCTCGGCCGTCCCGGCCACGATCTCGAACCGGGTATCGGTGTCGAAGATGCGTATGGCGCCGATATCGGCCTTGGTGACGCCGCCCAACCGGCAGATCAACGGGATCAACCACTTGGGATCGGCGTTGTTGCGGCGACCAATCGTCAAGCGGAACCAAGCGCCGCCGGCGACGGAGCGCTGCGGGGCGCGCGGCTCCCTGGCCTCGCGCACGAAGCGCTCGCCGGGTGGCCGGGGCGCTGCGGCCGGGGCGGCGTCGAACTGCTCCTCCGGCGCCGGCATGCGGGCGCGGTAGCTGCGGACGAAGGCGGCGGCGATCCACTCGGCCGGACGGCCCTCCAGCAACAGCCGGGCCAGCGTAAGGTCCTCCTCCGTCGGCTCCTGCGCCAGGATCGGGTCGTTGAGCAGGCGCTCCTGGTCGCGGGCGCGGATCAGTTCGGCCGATGGCGGATCGCTCCAACCGGCGTCCACCCCGGCGGCGGCGATCAACTGCTCGGCCCGGCGGCGTTTTGGGAACGGCACCAGCAGCACCGACGTTCCCTTGCGCCCAGCGCGTCCGGTGCGTCCGCTGCGGTGCAGCATGGTCTCCTTGTTGGTTGGCAGGTCGGCGTGGATCACCAGGTCGAGGTCCGGCAGGTCAAGGCCGCGCGCCGCCACGTCGGTCGCGACGCAAACGCGCGAGCGGCCGTCGCGCAACGATTGCAGGGCGCTGTTGCGTTCGTGCTGGCTCAGCTCGCCGGACAGGGCGACGGCGTCGAAGCCGCGTTCGAGCAGGCGGCCGTGCAGGCGGCGCACGCCGTCGCGGGTGGCGCAGAACACGAGGCTGGCCCGCGCCTCAAAGTAGCGCAGCACGTTGACCGCGGCGCGCTCGGCATCGTGCGGCGCCATCGTCACGGCGCGGTACTCGATATCGCCATGGGGTTCGTTGCGGCCTCCGGTGTCGATGCGCAGGGCGTCGCGCTGGTAGCGCCGGGCAAGCGAGACGATCTCCTTGGCGATTGTGGCGGAGAACAGCATCGTGCGGCGCTCGGACGGCGTCGCGTCGAGGATGAACTCCAGGTCCTCGCGGAAGCCGAGGTCCAGCATCTCGTCGGCCTCGTCCAGCACGACGACGCGCAGGCTGCCGAGGTCGAGCCGGCCGCGCTCCAGGTGGTCGCGCAGGCGTCCGGGAGTGCCGACGACGATGTGGCAGCCGGCCGCCAGCACGCGCTGCTCCGCCCGGCTGTCCATGCCGCCGACGCAGGACGCGATGCGTGCCCCGGTCTCTTGATACAGCCAGGCGAGTTCGCCCTGCACCTGGATCGCGAGTTCGCGGGTGGGGGCGATGATGAGGGCGAGGGGTGCTGCGGGCCGGTCGAAGCGCTCGGCGTCGCCCAGCAGGGTGGGGGCGAAGGCGAGGCCGTAGGCGACGGTCTTGCCGGACCCGGTTTGCGCGGACACGACGAGGTCGCGCCCGCTCGCCTCGTCAGCCAGGACGGCGGACTGGACGGCGGTGGGTTCGAGGTAGTCGCGGTCGGCAAGGGCGCGGTTGAGGGCCGGGTTTACGCTGGGGAAGGGCATGCTGCTACCAAATGGCCTTGGCCGGAGGGCCATGGATCGGATGGTGTAGTCCATAATGGCGGCAAACGCTAAATGTTGCGGCGCACACCTGCCCGGCGTCGGTGGTTTGGCTCCTGGGGTTGTTTTGGGCCGCGCGGGGTCTCGAATGTGTGGCGCGCGGTGGAGCACCGTCTCCGCTGCTGCAAGTGCTTCTCGCCTTTTGAGGTGCCCTCTGTCGGATCAGGCGGCTTTCGTGCCGAATGCCCACCCGATTGCCCTCAACTTAGCTTGGCTTTGGCCATTTTCGGCCACAACCTCGCTGAGTATAGAGCGTCACTCATAGGCGACGCGGTCCATGATGCCGCTGTCGAGAGCGGCACGGTAGATCGCGGTGGCGAAGCGCGGGTCCTGGGCGACCTGCCCTGGGTCGCCGCGCCGCCAGGCGAGCGTGTCGAGCGTGACCTCCTCGATCAGCTCGCGAGTGACCGGCACGACGACGCCGCAGGTCATTGCGAAGCTGTCGGGTTTGCAGATGCGCCCGGCGAACGCCATATCCGCTGGGGCGCTCGCCTCCAGCTTCTCGTCGACCAGCCACTCTTCTGTCCCGCGCAGCACGTCGTTGATGACTAGCCCAACTGTCTCGTGCCGGCGCTCGATG
>JAABUX010005886.1_pt1 | contig 14883 bp, 11 predicted proteins | sample 5561851 | NCBI WGS metagenome assembly JAABUX01 (sample SAMN10711883, study PRJNA513361) | rock metagenome | isolation source: Antarctica rocks | place: Antarctica: Victoria Land, Richard Nunatak red sandstone | collected 2016-01-03 | reverse complement strand
TCTCCGCCCAGGGGCAATTAACGTTGGCCATGATGAGGTGGACGCCCCAGGGGCTGCCGCCCCCGTGCGGGATCACCGGCAGCCCGGCCGCCGCGGCCATGTGGCAGATCTTGATGGCCTCGGAGAGGCCGCCGACCCAGTTGATGTCGGGCTGCAGGATGTCGGCCGCCTTGCGGTCGATCAGTTCACGGAAGCCGAAGCGCGTGTACTCGTGCTCGCCCGTGGCGGTGGCCATGCCGCGCACGCGGCGTCGCACCTCGGCGTAGCCCTCGACATCGTCGGGCGGCAAGAACTCCTCGATCCAGCGCACGCGATAGGGCTCCAGCATCTCCGCCATGCGCAGACTATACTCCACGGTCCAGGCCATATAGCAGTCCAGCATCAGCTCGGCGTCGGGGCCGACCGTCGCGCGGGCCTCGCGCACCAGCGTCTCGTTGTTGCGCATGCCTTCGTAGCCGTCCGCGGGACCGTGCGGCATGGCCAGCTTGAAGCCACGATAGCCGTGCGCCTTGTACCACTCCAGGTGGTTGCCGGTGCCGTAGACGGGGATGCGCTCCTTGGTGCGGCCGCCGATCAAACGGTAGACGGGCTGGCCGGTGGCCTTGCCGACGATGTCCCACAATGCCAAGTCGACCCCGCTGATGGCCATGATGGCGGTCCCCTTGCGGCCGTACGGCAGCGAGGCGCGGAACATCTGGTCCCACAGCAGTTCGATGTCGAAGGGGTCCGCGCCAAGCAGGAACGTCGTGAAGTGGCGCTCGATCATGAGGGCGGCGGGCTGGCCGCCGCCGCCCATGCCGATCCCGGTGAGGCCCTCGTCGGTCTCGACCAACACCAGCACCCCTCCCTGCGGCGGACCGTTCCAACTGGAGCGGCGGTCGTGGTAGCGCGGGTAGATCGACATGGGGTTGGCGATCAGCGTCTCGCTGAACCAGGAGTGCGACTCCTCCCACAGATCGTAGGCTTTCACCGCGGTGATACGCATGACTTTGTGATCCTCCTCTCACGGCCGGCAGCTCACGGCTCAGGGCGGCCTAAACGGGGTCGAATGGGGCCTACGACCGCGGTCGTAGGTCAGGTCGAATGCCACATGCAAAGGCACGCCCCCCGGCGTCAGGGCCATGTAGTTCTCGAGACAAGACAGCCGGGCCGGGGGGTAGGGGCGTATTGCATACGCCCGGCGGCGCGCCCTGGGCGTATGCAATACGCCCCTACCCCGAGAATCCTCCACGAGATCGACAACTACATGGCCCTGCTCGGCGTCCGTTTACGACGCGGGTGGTGACCGATGTGATAGCCTACTTCGCCCAAGACTCGCTCTTCCACTGAGGGTTCTGCTGGAGTTGGTACGTCGCCGCGCGCTGCCATGAGGCCTCGAGCAGGCTCTGGGTTTGCGCCAGGCTGGTCGAGCCGAGCAGGTAGCCTTGCATGATCTGCTGGAACTCCGTATTATTTTGCGGCGAGAGGCTGGTGAGGATACCAGGGTTCGCGACCTGAGGCACGCCCCAGTTGCCCGAGGAGAAGGCGGAGATCGACGCGGGCGCCACGACCCCTTGCACGGACGGCGTTGCCGTTGTTGCCGCGGCCCAGGGCGCGTTGTAGCGCGGCGCGGTGACGAACTGCATGAACCGGATGGCGTAGGTCAGCTTCTCCCCCGTGGTCGTGGCCGGGATCATATAGCTGGTCCCTCCCGGTGTCACGCCGTACTGCGCCGGGAAGTTCGTGGAGAGAGGGGTCGTCGCCTTGGTGATGGTCGGCCACCCCATGCTGCCGACCTTGAACGACGGGTGAGCGGCGACGATGGCGCTGGCCCCGAAGTCGACGCCCCAGGCCATGGCCGCCTTGCCGGCGATAAAGTCCTGCAGGTTGACGCCGGTCCCGGACAGCCCTTTGATGCCGGACCAGTTCGGCGTCACGGCCGTGTCGAACACCTCCTTGGTCAAAGTCAGCGCCTCGGCCATCTCGGGCAGGCGCGCGATGTCGGTGCCGGTTTTGAGCACGCGCGTATAGTCCTCGATCGTCAACTGGTTGTTCTGTCCGCGCGCGCCGTTTGCCAGGTAGACGTTCCAGGCCTTGACGTTCTTGGCCAGCAGCATGTTGGCGACGGTGCTGAAGGTCCAGTCGATGCCGAGATAGGAGCCGTCCATGGCCAGGGGCGTGTAGCCGACGGCCTTGAGCCGCTTCACCGCCGCGCGCCAGCCTTCCCAGGTGGTGATCGGCGTCTTGACCCCGGCCTTGGCGAAAGCCGTCTCATTGACGAACAGGCCGAGGTCGACCAGGTTGAAGGGCACCCAGTCCCAGCGGCCCAACGGATCTTGTTGCCGCGCGCTGAAACCGCGCGGGTCGAACCAGTCGAGCCAGGTCTTGCGCCCCGGCGCGTACGGATTGGGCTGCATGAGGTACTTGTTCAGGGCGACGACCTGCACCGGCTTGTAGTTGGTCTGGTTGAAGATGAGCTCCGGGGCGCTGCCGGCCTGCAGCAGGGTCGACTCGGTCTGGAAGAAGCTGGTCAGCGGCAAGACGTTTGTCTTGAGGGTCACGCCAGGATTGGCCGTCTCGAACCTGGCCACCAGTTGCTCCCAGGGCGCGCCGAAGCTGGTCCCGCTGTTGTTCCACTGGTTGGGTCCGGCCAGCGTAATGGTCACACTGACCTGGCGGATGTGGTCCGTTTGCGCGGCGGCCCGCGCGCGTGGCGTTAACCACGCTGGCGTGGCGACGACGCCGAGCCCGAGAGTAGAGAGGAGACCTGCGCGTACGAAGCGCGAGAAATCCGTACGTCCCGTTGTGCCTGTCTTTTTCACTGCTACGTCCTTTCGCTTGCCACATCGAACTGTCTGCGTCATCGCGTCCGCGATGTGTACGTGGGCAAGGTCATGTCGTTCTCAGCTCTGTGAGCGATTCCTGGGGGTAGGGGCGTATGCAACACGCCCCTACGGCCGGGCGTATGCAATACGCCCCTACCCTGGTCTGCCCATTCTACCCGGAAACGACATGGCCCTGGTACGCGGGTGGGTGTGCGGGTGGGTGTGCGGCCACACGATGTCTTCCCGTTGTCCCTCCTTTGACTGAGCGCATCGTCGGCGGCGATCGGGTCGGCCCGCTCATCGGGGGGCGACCCTGGGAGTGGTGAGCCGCTGGGGCGTTACAGCTTGACGCTGCCCGCCTGGAGCCCGGCCACGTAATAGCGAGAGGTGAAGATGAAGGCCAGCAGCAATGGCAGGCTGGCCAGGATATACCCGGCGAAGAGCGGGCCGTACGAGGTGGTCTGCTCGTTGGTGTAGTATTGCAGCCCGGTCCCGATGGTGCGCTTGGTCGGATCGCTGATGACCAGGAAGGCCCAGATGTACTCGTTCCAGACCCCGGTGATGGTCGTCATGACTACCGTCCCCATCACCGGCCGGATCAGCGGCAGCACGATGCGCCGGTAGACCTGCGGGCCGGAGGCGCCGTCGATGCGCGCCGCGTCGAACATCTCGTCGTTGATGGCCTTGATGCTGTTGCGCATCAGGTAGACGGTCACGTAGAGGTTGCCCACGGTGTAGACCACGATCAGCGCCCACTTGGTGTCGATCAGGCCCAGCGCCTTGACCAGCAGGAACAGCGGCACCAGGTTCACGATGCCGGGCACGGCCAGCAAAATGATGATCAGGAAGAAAAACAGGCCGCGCCCGGGGAACTCGTAGCGCGCGAAGACGAAGCCGGAGACGGATCCCAGGAGCAAAATAGCCAGCGTCGTCGTGGCGGCCACGATGATACTGTTGACCCAGTAGATGCTAATCTGACCCCAGGCGTTGCCGTAGTTCTCCAGGTGCAACGGCAGGGCAGGCAGCCAGTAGGTGCGCGCGAATTGGGTGTCGTCCTTGAACGAGCCGATCAGGGCGAAGGCGAAGGGGAACAGGCCCAGGAACGCCAGCGCGGCAAGGATGCCGCCGATCCACAGGTCGTTCAGACGGCGCGGCCAGCGCAGCCCCTGGCGCACGGTTGAGCGCCTCGTCACTATCGATTGTGTCCTCTCCATCGTCGTATGCCTCGTCTCTCACTAATCCCTAACGCGCGTGCGCGCAGACGCCGGATACCCAGAAACGTCATGCTGAGCGCGACCGATCCGACAAAGAGCACCACGCCCATCGCGGCGCCGTAGCCGAAGTTGCCCGCATTGATGCCGGACTGGATCAGCCACACCAGGGGCGTCATCGTCGAATACGCCGGGCCGCCGTTGGTCGTCAGCAACAGCGTGATGGCGCCGGCCTGGGTAAAACCAACCAGCGCCAGCATGAACAGCAGGCCGAACTGCGAGCCCAGCAGCGGAATGTCGATGCTGACGATGCGGCGCAGGCGCCCGCAGCCGTCGATAGACGCCGCTTCCAGCACCTCTTGCTCGATGCCCTGGAGCCCGGCAAGCAGGAGGAGAAAGGGCAGGCCGCCGCCGCCAGAGATGAACATAATGGGTCCGCCAATCACCATCAGCGAACCGAGCGCGGTCGCGGGATCGCCCAGCCAGTTGTGGCTCAGCCCGCTCAGGCCCACGCCATTCAGGAACGTATTGATGCCCCCCACGTTGGGGTCGTAGAGGAAGGACCACACGAACCCGAAGACCGCCGCTGGGAAGGCCATGGGCAGGATGAGGGCCGTACGGAGGATGTACTGCAAGCGTACGTTGGAGAGCGAGATCAATAGCTCGGCGGTCACGAATGGCAGCAGCCAGCCGATGGTGATCCCAAACACGAAGTACTTGATCGCATTGACGAAGCTGCCCCAAAAAACGCTGTCGCCGAGGAGCTGGCTGTAGTTGTCCAGGCCGACGAACACGTTGGTCTGGGTGTTGGTGGAGTTGAAGACGGACTGGATGAAGCCGTTGACCGTCGGCCAGTAGGCGAAGACCGCGATGAGAATGAGCGTGGGCGCTAGTGCGAGATAGAGCGGCCAGGCCCTGACGACGCGGATCGGGAACGAGGCGTGGCAGCGGCCGGATGCCGCGCCGCTGGCGAGCAGGCCCGCTGTCGACTCACCGCGCATGCCTGGCGCGGGTAGCATCCCGGAGTCCGGGGGTGACAACGACATCGTCAAACACCTCTCTCGCTAGCATCATGGTTACGGTACCCGTGTAAGTTCGCGCGCTGGCGCAATCGTCCTCGTTAGCGAACGGATGGGATGGCCGAATTAATCCCCGACGGCGATGACTTGTTCTCCCATCGTGCCCTCCGCCGCGCCATCACCTGTGCCCGCCGCATCGCCGCGCGCCGCGTCAAGCTGAGACAAGGCATCGTAGGCCGCCGTTTGACCCGTCAAGCGCATCAGCAATGGATCGACCTCGCGGCAGCCCAGGCGGCGGGACAACTCCAGGCTGGCCGCAGCCAGAAGGCTGAGCGCCGCAGCGCACTGCGCGGTCGAGGCGCGCATGACGGGAGTGGAGACGCTCATGGCCGCGCCGACGTGTCCATACGCGTCGCGGATGGGGACGGCGACGCAGCGCAGGCCCGGCGTGTACTCCTGGTCGTCCACGGCGAAGCCGCGCGCGCGCACCGCCGCCAACTCTCTGCTGAGCGCCGCGAGGTCGGTCACGGTGCGGGGGGTATACGGCGTCAGTGTCTGGCCTTCGAAACGCGCGGCGCAGTCGTCGGGCGTGAGGTGGGCCAGCAGCACTTTGCCGAGACCGGTGGCATGAGCTGGTAGCCGGCCGCCGATCTCGGACTGTAAGCGCAGCGGGTGCGAGCAATCGATCTTGTCCAGGTAGACGTTCTCGACCCCGTCCAGCACCGCGAGTTGCACCGTCTCGTTGAGCGCATCGACGATGCCCTGCATGACCACGTGCGCCTCGCCGACAAGTTCGTGGTGGCGCAAATAGGCCTGCCCGTTCTCCCAGACGCGCACGCCGAGGGTGTAGAGGCGGCTCCCCTCCTCGTACTCCACGTAGCCGCGCTCCACCAGGACCGCCAGCAACTCGTGCAGGCTACTCTTGGGAATCTCCAGCAGGCGCGCCACGTCGGTGAAGCTCAGGCCCCGCGATTCGCCCACCAGCGCCTCCAGGACATCCAGAGCGCGCGCGGCCGACTTGGCCTGACTTCTCTGTTGTGAACCGCTGTTCTTCATGGCGACTATCCTAGCACAGGCCGCTCGCCGCTGTCAATAGTCCAGTGTCAGAACGGGAGAGACAAACTGTTGACAGTCTACCGTAGGCGGTCTATAATCACTGGTAACGCGGGCCAGTAACTTACTCAACCAGGGGCGGCAACGGAGGGCACAGGGTCGTGTCGACCATTCGGGGGGCAAACGTCCGGCTAACCGCGACGTGGCGCGGCTGGTCAGGGTCTCGCACACGACCGTCTCCTTTGTCGTCAATTAGGTCGCGACCGCCAACACCTCACCAGGAGGCGCGGGCGCGTGCAGGCCGCCATTGTGCAACTCGCCTACCATCCTCTTCACCAGCCCGCAGTATCTCGCCTGCTTACAAGATAGGCTTGCGCTCACATCCCTCACCCCCGGAAAGGAGATAAATCCACCGTCAACTCTTCTTTAAGGTCTTGACATCGGGGTCCACGATACCACCAGGTCATTGGCCAATTCCCCCCTCATCAAAGGAGATGTCTTCCATGCATCGCATGATCCCTTCCTGGATTCGCTTAACCCTGGCCGCTGTGATGCTAAGCGCCATAGCCGTGATCCCCGCCGTCCATACCTCACAGGCAGCTACCTCACGAGCAGCAAGCAAGGTCACCCTGACGTGGGAGATCGGCAATGATGCGTTCTGGATTCCCATCTCCAAGACCATCATCAAGGCGTACACCGCACTCCATCCCAACGTGTCGGTTACCTTAGAGTTGGTACCTGACGCCCAATACACTCAGAAGTTGTTCCTTCAGGCGGCCTCGAACACCCTGCCCGACGTCATCGAGACCGCGGATGCGTACACCGTGCCCTTCGCGTCCCACCATATCATCCTCAATATGCAGCCCTATGCGGACGCCGATCCCAGCTTCAACCTGAGCGATATCTACCCCACCTTCCTGAATCTGGGCCGCCTCCAGGGCGATCCGGGCCTGTACATGATGCCGTTCTCGGCCGATGCCATCATAATGTTCTACAACAAGAACATGTTCGATGCCGCAGGCGTCGCGTATCCCAAGGCAACCTGGACGTTTCAGGATTTCCTGAATGCGACGCAGAAGCTAACCAAGAGAGACGGCAGCGGCAAGGTCACACAGTGGGGTCTGAATCTGCTCGTCACCGGTTGGTCGACGTGGGTACCGTGGCTCAACGGCTTCGGTGGCAGCATCTTGACTCCTGACGGGAAGCACGCGGGCTTGTCTCAGCCGGGATCGATCAAAGGCTTGCAGGCCCTTGCGGATATGTTTCTCAAATATAAGGTGGCCCCGGGGCCGACCGTGGTCTTCCCCGCCGATCCCTTTCTCTCCGGCAAGGCGGCCATCGACTTTGCCGTGCACGCCAATGTCGCCGGGTTTAGCCAGGCCATCGGCACGAAGTTTAAGTGGGATGTCCAGGGGGACGCGGCTTTCCCCAACGGAACGCATGTCAACGCTGAGGGGACCGCGGGCTTTGCCGTCTCAGCCAACTCCAAGCAGCGCGCGGCAGCCTGGGACATTGTCAAGTTTGTCGGCAGCGTGCAAGGTCAGACCGCTCTGGCGAAGCTGGGTGTCACCATGCCCATCCGCAAGTCGATGCTCAACAACCCGGTCTGGCACGTCGCGGGTTTGAATAACGAGGCGTTCGCCCATGCCATCCAGACTGGCGAAACTCCGCCTCAGTTGCCGTTAGACGCGGCGATCAACTGCGGCACCGTCTACCAGGGCCTCATGCAGACGACCCTCCAGACGATGTGGAACCAGATCCTGAGCGGCACACCGGTGGCCACGGCGGCGAAGACAGCCGACGCGGCGATTAACGGGTGTATCAGTTCCCTGGGTAACTAAGACGAGTCTGACGTAGGTTACAAGGACGCCGAAACACCTATCTATCCCGGGCATCCTCTGCAAAGCAGGAGAGCGGCGCCCGTTCTGGATACCACAGCATTCGCACGGGATAGATGAGTATGTCGGCGTCCCTAACCGGGCCGGAGCGACGGGGGATTCTCTGCCGCCTCGGTCCAGACCCCTTGTAGCAAAGGAAGGATCTCGGTCTTGGCACTCGTGATATCGTCTACGGCCAGTGCGAGGCGGCGGGCACTATGGCGCAACATAGAAGGTTGGCTGTTCGTGTCGCCGGTGGTGTTGGGGCTGCTTCTCTGGACCCTGACACCCTTCGTCACCGCATTCTACTTCAGCCTCACCAAATATGACCTCGTATCACCTCCTATCTTCCGTGGTCTGCGGAACTATAGTCACTTACTGAGCGACCCCCTGTTCTGGCAAAGTATGGGGGTCACCCTCTCCTTCACTCTCATGTTCCTGCCGTTAAGCATGTGCATCGGTCTGGGGATGGCCCTATTGCTCAACCAGAAGGTGCGCGGGATCGGGCTGTTGCGCACCGCGTTCTATATCCCCTCTATCGTACCGCTCGTGGCGACAGCGGTGCTGTGGATCTGGATCCTCAATCCGAATGGCGGCCTGCTCAACAATACGCTCGCAACAGTGCATGTGCCCTCGGGACTGTGGCTAACCGATCCAGGGAGCGCTCTGCCGTCGCTGGTGTTGATCGGCTTGTGGTCCGTCGGGGGCGGTATGATCGTCTATCTGGCCGGTCTACAGGGCGTGCCGGAGGAGTATTACGAGGCCGCAAAGCTTGATGGCGCCAGCAAGGTCCGCCAGTTCTGGCATGTGACATTACCGATCATCTCGCCTACCTTATTCTATCAACTTGTCCTTGGTCTGATCGCGTCGATGCAGTACTTCACGCAGGCCTTCGTCCTGGGCGGCGTCAACGCCAACAGCGGCGGCTTGGGCGAGCCATCCAATAGTACGCTATTTATCACGATCTATATCTATCAGATAGCCTTCAACTATTACCAGATGGGTTACGCCTGTGCGCTGTCCGTGGCCCTCTTCGTGATAATCCTGGTGCTCACGCTTGTCCTGTTTGGCACGCAGCGGTTCTGGGTATTTTATGGAGATCGTTGATGAACACAACGCCGGTACTAGGGAATGCCACGACGCCGGAGGCCAGAATTGCTACGGCCCGCCTGCGGGCCCGCTTTAGCCATCTCGCCTGGCGCGTGATCCTGCACGTCGTGCTCTTTGGTGGCGCCGTCATCTTCTTGATACCGCTCTTCTGGATGCTCTCGTCCGCGCTGAAGACGGTTCAGGAGAACTATGCCTATCCTCCCACCCTCTGGCCTCACATTGCGCAGTGGCAGAACTTCCAGTTGGCCTGGACCCAACTTAACTTCACGCTGTATACCTATAACACGCTGTTTATCACCGTGACCTCGATGGTTGGCGTGTTGGCAACCTCAACGTTGTGCGCCTTTGGCTTCGCGCGCTTGACCTTCTGGGGACGCGATGTCTTGTTTATCTGCGTGATTGCCTCGGTCATGCTGCCGTTTACGGTCACTGTCCTGCCCCTCTATATTATCTTCAGGGATCTGGGCTGGTTGGATACGTTTAAACCGCTGATCGTTCCCTCCTGGTTTGGCGGTGGCGCGTTCAACATCTTTCTTTTGCGGCAATTCTTCATGGCCATCCCACGTGAGCTAGACGAAGCGGCGCGCATCGACGGTTGCTCCACCTTCGGCATCTTCTGGCGTATCCTGCTACCGCTCGCGAAGCCGGCTGTGGCCGTGGTGGCGATCCTGACGTTTCAGAACACCTGGACCGATTTGCTGGGTCCGGTGATTTATCTCAGTTCGACCGACAAATATACGCTGGCCATTGGTGTCTACTCATTTGCCGCTAGCATTACGAGTGTGGCCGTCCATCATGAGGAGTGGCTGATGTGCGTGGCCTTCGCGATGGTCGTGCCGGTTGCTGCTATCTTCCTGGCCGCCCAGCGCTACATGATTCGCGGCGTCATCCTGAGCGGGATCAAGGGGTAACAATGATGGCCGATTCAACCCTGACACTGGCGCTCATCGGCTGTGGGGGCATGGGCCTGCGCCACCTGCAAGGCCTGGCGGAACTGCGGCGCGGCGGCCTCTCGCCCTTCGAGCTTATCGCCGTCTGCGACGCGCGCGAGGAGGCCGCCGAGCGCGCCGCTACGATGGCCGAGGATATTCTAGGACGGCGGCCGGAGATTCGCACCGACGTCGGCGACCTGCTCGACGGCCCCACCGGCCGCTTGCTGGACGCCGTCGAGCTGGTGACCGACGTGGGCGCGCATCATCGCCTGGGCGTGCCCGTGTTGCGGGCGGGCAAACACCTGCTGTGCGAGAAGCCGCTGGGGCTGACGGTGCGTGCCTGTCGCCTGCTGGTCGAGGCGGCGGAACAAACCGGAATGGTACTCGCCACGGCGGAGAACTACAGGCGCGATCCGCTCAACCGGCTGGTGGCGGCGCTGCTGCAAGCGGGAGCCATCGGCCGCCCCTTCATAGCGCTGCAGGAGTCGGTCGGCGGCGGCCGCGCCGTGACCATCACGCCCTGGCGCCACCAGAAGGACCGCGGCGGCATCGTGGTCGATATGGGCGTGCACTACACCGATCTGTGGCGCTACTTTCTCGGGCCCATCGAGCGCGTCTCGGGGCGGGTCGCCCTCTTCGAGCCGCAACGCTACCCGGCGCCGATGGGCGCGTCGATGGCGACCTACTACGGCGCCACGCCGTCGTCGGACCCGGTGGAGGCTACCGCCGAGGATACGTCGGCGGGCCAGGTGGCGTTTGCTGGCGGGGCGCTCGGCCACTGGTTGCTCAGCGTGGCCGGCCACGGCCAGGGCCTTTTCACGCGCCGCTTTTATGGCAGCGAGGGGTCGCTCGACGCCCCGGCGGACCGCAGCGGCCAGCCGGTGCGCTACGCCGCTGCCGCTCACGCCAGGGGCGGAAGCACGGGCGGCTACCGGCCGCTGGATGACGCCACGGCGCGCTCCCTGGTCCCGACCTTTGCGCTCGACGATGCAACAACCCGCCTGTTCGGCGCCCGCGCGCTGACCTCGTACGACCTGCCGTTCGAAGAGATCGACCGCAAGCTCCTGGCCCTGGAGATTGAGGACTTCGGCCGCGCTATCCTCGACGAGCGGCCTCCTGAGGTCGACGGCCTGGGCGGCCTTGAGGCGGTGGCAGCCGTCTACGCGTTCTTCGAGTCGTCGGCGCTAGGCCGCGAGGTTGCCCTCGACGAAGTGATCAGCGGCGCTGTCGCGCCGTACCAGCACGCCATCAATGCGGCGCTCGGGCTCGCTTGAATGAACCAGAGAACCGAGACAGGCACGACCATGAACAGGGTGCCGACGAGACCGCCGCGATTCGGCTTTTGCGTCCCCATCTTCGCCTATCCAGGTTCGGCGCTCTTCCGCACGCCCAGCTACGAGCGCCTGGACCCACGGATGAGCCTCGACGCCGCGGTGGAGTGTGAGCGGCTGGGCTACGACTCGCTCTGGGTCGCGGACCATTTCTTCCACGGACACGACGGCGCGATCCTGGAGGGCTGGACGACCCTCTGCGTGCTTGCCGGATTAACACACCGCATCCGGCTGGGATCCATCCACCTGTGCACGGGCTTTCGCAACCCCGCCCTGTTGGCCAAGATGGCGGCGACCCTCGACGCGCTCAGCAATGGCCGGCTCATCTTCTTCGCCGATTCCGGCAACCGGCGCGCCGAGTTCGAGGCCTATGATTTCCCCTGGCAGGAGGATAGCCGGGTCCGCAACGCGCGCATGCGCGAGGCGCTGGAGTTGATCCTGTGCCTCTGGTGCGAGGATGGACCGGTGACCTTCGCGGGCCAGCATTACGCGGTGCGGGAGGCTCTGTGCCTGCCACACCCCGTCCAACAGACGCACCCCCCATTGTGGTTGGGCGAGACGCCCGACGACGTGATGCTCGCGGCGGTCGCGGATCTGGCCGATGGCTGGAACAGCACGCCGGCCACGGTCGCGGAACTCCGTGAGCGCCTGGCGCGGGTCGAAGCGGCCTGTGCGTCGGCCAGCCGTCCTCTCACCAACCTGGAGCTATCGCTGGAGATACAGGTCCTCATCGCGCCGACGCGCGAACGCGTGGAGGAACTGCTCAATTATGCGGTGAGCCTACCCGCCCCGGTGGGGTCGGGCGCGAGCTACGCCAACCCGGCGTCGCGCGCCGCTCTCTACGCGCGGGCGCTCATCGGTACGCCCGACGAGATCGTCGCGCGCATCCAGGAGTATCGCGCGCTGGGCGTCAGCCATTTCATGCTCTGGTTCATGGACTTCCCGCGCATGGACGGCATCCGCCTCTTCGCCGAGACGGTGTTGCCCCGGATGGCGTCCCTATCGAATCAAAAGGGTGTGCTTCAGATAGATTAGAGAGATGTGTCCCCCTCTCCCGCCGCGGAAGATAGGTTAGAGAACCGTCTCCCCCTCTCCCGCGCACGGGAGAGGGGGTCGGGGGGTGAGGGTAGCAACGAAAGAGAGGACGACGAAGGATGCGTTTAGGGTATAGCACGTGGGGTATGCCGGCCCTGCCCATCGACGTCACTCTGGACCACGTGGCCCTCCTGGGCTTCGAGGGGGTGGAGTTGACCATCGTGCCGGGGTACACGACGGAGTTGAGCCGCCTCGACATAGCCGAACGACGCCGCATCCGCGCGCTGCTGGACCGGCATGGCCTGGCCTTACCGTCCCTGGCCGTGCATCGCGATCTGCTGGTCGACGACCCCGAACAGTGGGCGGCGCACCTGGCGTATCTGCGCGCGTCGATCGATCTGGCCGTGGAGATGGCCGACGGGGAGGGTCCGCCCGTGATCAATAATCTGGTCGGCGGCAAATCCGGCGAGTTCGAGCGCCGACGGGAGCAACTCATCGAGCGGCTGGAGGAAGTCGTGCGCTACGCCGCGTCAAGGGGCGTCACGGTTGCTATCGAGCCGCACGTCTTCACCGTCCTGGAATCGCCGGTGACCACGAAGGACATCGTCGACGCGATCAGCTCACCGTTCCTGCGCGTCCAATTCGACATCAGCCACTTCGACGTCCTGGGCTACTCCATTGAGGAGACCGTGCCCGTGCTGGCGCCGCTAGCCGTACATACGCACGTGAAGGATCAGCGGGGTCGCGCGCCGCACCACGAGTTCCTCATCCCTGGCGAAGGACCGTTCGACTATGTGCGCTATCTGCGCGCCATGCGCGCCGCGGGCTATGATGGGTTCATCACCGGAGAGGTCAGCGTGATGGTGCAGCGCCGACCGGATTACGACCCGCTTGCCGCCACCACCCTTACCTTTGAGACGCTGTCCCGCGCCTTCGACGAGGCCGGGATTGTGCGCACAACGGCGGCATAGAGTGCACTGACGGGAGTCGATATGTTCTCGACCAGAGGAGACGCTGGACTGCCTGGAATAGGCGGCTACACAGCATAGAGCATGAGGTGAGGACGTGGAGCACGTCAAGGTCGTGGTGTGGGACAGCGTCGGGAACATTATGTGGGGGGTACGGCCGTGGGAGGACTGGCCCCCGCAGCATCAGGAGCGTCTGCTGGCCGAGGACCCTGAGGCGCGGGCGCACGCTCCCAGCTTCGACCAGATATTCAAGGACTACGCCGTTGAGTTGCGCGTCGTCACATCCCCCGACGAGCTTGTCGCGCGGATCGAGGATGCCGACGTGCTGGTGCTGCACAAGGTTCGGGTACCGGGAGAGGCACTGCGGGCAGCGCGCCGCCTCCGTTTCATCGAGCACCTGGGACAGGACGCCCGCGGCGTGCCGATAGAGGTGGCCCAGGAGATGGGCATCCCCGTCGCGGCCGTGCCCCTGGTCAACTATCTGGTGGTCGCCGAGCACGCCTGGGCCCTGATCCTCAACCACCTCAAGCGACTGCCGGATCAGAGACGGATCATGGGCGCTCAGTTCGGCGGCTGGAGCGCCGTCCCCGGCCTCCAACCGGCGCGTTCGCAAACGCTCGGCCTCCTTGGCCTGGGCGAGATCGCCCGCGCCATGGCCCGCGTGGCCCAGGCGTTCGAGATGTCTATCATCTACTGGGACATCGAGCGGTTCCCGGAGATCGAAGAGCGCTACGGCATTCAGTACGCGGAGTGGGACGAGATGTTCCGTCGGAGCGATATCCTGAGCGTCCAACTGGCGCTCAACGACGCGACGCGCGGCATCATTGGCGCGCGCGAGATCGGGCTGATGCGGCCACATGCCTTCTTCGTCAATACCGCGCGCGGCAAACTGGTGGACCAGGAAGCCCTCGGCGACGCCCTGCGCGCGCATCGCCTCGGCGGAGCCGGGCTCGACGTGTTCGCCGACGAGCCGCTGCCGCCGGACGACCCGTTGCGCACGTTGCACGACGACCCTGGCTACAACGTGACGCTCACGCCGCACTCAGCCTCGCTCGCCCCCGCGACCTGGGTCCAGGACTCGCAGGCCGTTTGGTTCAATGTGCTGCGGGTGCTGCGCGGCGAACCGGCTGAGTATATCGTGAGTAGGCAGTAGGCAGTAGGCAGTAGGCAGGGGGCGGTAGGGGCGTATTGCATACGCCTGGGCAGTAGGCAGTAGCGGCGCCTCCCCCTCTCCCGCACACGGGAGAGGGGGTCGGGGGGTGAGGGCCGCCCCCACACGATGGCAAGATAGTAGGGAGTGAGAGGTCAGATCGATGGTTGTCTTGATTGCACGGTATTTCGTCAAAGCGGGTCAGGGAGACACGGTGGCGGCGGCGTTGCGCGAGATGGCGCCGCTGGTCAAGGAGCACGAGCCGGGCTGCCTGCTCTATCACGCCAATCGTTCGCGCGATAACGCGGACCTCTTCATCCTCTACGAGCAGTACCAGGACACGGCGGCGCTTGAAGCGCACCGCGACACGCCGCACTTCAAGCGCCTCATCGA
>JAABUX010005884.1_pt1 | contig 14885 bp, 7 predicted proteins | sample 5561851 | NCBI WGS metagenome assembly JAABUX01 (sample SAMN10711883, study PRJNA513361) | rock metagenome | isolation source: Antarctica rocks | place: Antarctica: Victoria Land, Richard Nunatak red sandstone | collected 2016-01-03 | reverse complement strand
TACTCCCTACTATTCACCCCACCTACTAACGTATCTAATATCGGTCTGAAAAGGGGGAAATATCCGTGTTATTAATAGCCTACTATATCTGATATACTCCCTACTATTTACCCTACCTACTAATATATCTAATATACTCCCTGCTATTCACGTCACCTACTAAACGCTAGGTAGTAGGGGTGATTTTCTAACGTAAAAATCTTGAATTTTTACAGGCATTTTCTAGTATATTATATATAACTTTAGTTTTAATAAATTAGGATATTATAAATAGGAAATAACTAAATAGCTAATTATTATATAATTTTACATATAAAATGGGGGGGGGAATTTTCTATATTAAGCGCCAAGGTTTATTAAGAGTCTTGAATACGCTAAATGTTGTAGATAAGCGGAACAATTCCGCTTCACGATTGCTTCTGGTAGCGCTGTTCTACTTATAATTCATTTTGACAGGCACCAGGATGGAAGCGGATAGAGCTGAGTCTGATATGGGGAAGTCGAGCATTCCCGAGCTGGAAGCTGCGGAGAACGAGAGGCTCAAGAAGCCTAGGAAAAGATTCATCGGAAGGAGAGCAGCGGCAGAGCAAGAAGAGAAAACCGGCCTAAATAAGGCCATAGAGTATAGCGACGCGATACAAGGTTCGTAGATCGATCAAGCGCGGGTGCCACATGCTGACGACTTGCCCAGTCGCCCGGCCAAAAAGAACAGCTCGAGCTCTGAATCAAGTACCGCCGGAAATCTCCAACGACCCCGCCATCAATGATGCCATATTCCTCCTACCGCCCAATTACTCTTTTGAGATACACAAGACCATTCACCGAATCCGTACCTCTGGCTCGAAGAAGATAGCTCTACAATTCCCGGAAGGCCTGCTGCTTTTCGCCACTACGATATCGGACATCCTGGCCAACTTCTGCCCGGGTACGGAGACACTCATAATGGGGGATGTGACCTACGGGGCTTGCTGCATTGACGACTATACTGCTCGAGCCCTAGGATGCGATCTCTTGATACATTACGCTCATAGCTGCCTTATACCTGTTGACGTCACAAAGATCAAAACCCTGTACGTTTTTGTCGATATCAGCATAGATACTACTCACCTCTTGGCCACACTCGAGCGCAACTTCCAAACCGGCAAGACAATCGCCATGGTAGGAACCATACAATTCAACGCTACTCTTCACACTGTAAAGCCTGTCCTGGAACGCGCCGGCTTCAAAGTCTTGATACCGCAGATCACGCCCCTCAGCAAGGGGGAGATATTGGGCTGTACATCGCCCCGTCTGTCAGATGATCAAGCAGACCTGATCCTCTACCTTGGCGATGGCCGCTTCCACCTTGAATCCGCCATGATCCACAACCCTACACTGCCAGCATATCGTTACGATCCTTATTCGCGGAAACTGACAAGGGAGACATATGAGCATGCAGAGATGCATGATCTGCGTCGCCAAGCTATTGCTTCTGCAAAGAAGGCGAAGAAATGGGGTCTCATACTCGGCTCGCTCGGACGACAGGGAAATCCGCACACTATGACCATGATTGAGAATTTCTTGAATGACCGAGGCCTTCCGTTCATCAACTTGCTGCTTAGCGAGATCTTTCCGGGCAAGCTTGCTTTGATGGATGACGTCGATTGCTGGGTACAGGTAGCATGTCCGAGACTGAGCATTGATTGGGGCTACGCATTTCCAAAACCGCTGCTCACGCCATACGAGGCTCTCGTGGCGTTGGGTGTGAAAGAGGGGTGGCAAAAGGCCAATGGAGGGGTCTATCCGATGGACTTTTACGCAAAGGACGGATTAGGCAGGACTAAAGAGGGCGCTGTTGCTGCTTTAGTGACAGCCAAAGGCTGAGGGCTAGGCAGTGAGGATTCTCAAGGTCACACCTGTTGGATGAACATGCATTGACGCAGTCCTTCGCCACGGTGATGAACAAGTGGAGTGGATGAATCGTTGATGAGATCCACCATTACTCAAAATCAGGCGCCTACTTTCCACCTGTTTACACTGGTGTCCACCTATCTCGCACCACCCACTTCTCCATACCACCATCACGACCGCTTCACAGCCATCGGCCACGGTCTATGTATGTAATCGCCTCGATGCATTCTTAGCTGAGTAACCTACCGTCTCCACAGACATCCATGTCCGCATCAGGACTTCGATATCCTCCACGCTCAAAGCGCGCTTGGTCGAAACAGACGTACTATCTTCGTAAAATTTCCCCCCCTTCGTATGGCGCCGAGCACAACATTCGCGCACAAATCGGTCCAGCATCCGTTCCCCAATAGTCATCTCGAGCTGAAGACTAGATATAAGCGGTGATGGGTTTTTGCCTTCGAAGCTCTCGATGTGGATGTGTATCCGCTGATGGCCGTCCATGTACTCGAAAATCTGGATTCTGATCTCTAGTAATAGCTTGAAGAATGGAGAGATATCTTCGACTGGAATTTTGGAAAGCGTGATTGCTGCGTGAATGCACGTACGATTGCGTATTCGGCTGGGAATTCCAATGTGACTTTCGTTCATGGTATTAAATGCAGCATGGTCAGTGATTGGGACGTTTGTATGTGCTTCTTCGAGCAGGATTCGAGACGTGATGAAGTGATGTGAGAGTTTTGTATTGCTGGTGCTTTGGGTACGTCCACGTTGTTGTTAGGGAATTTTGGTAATTCGCCGAGTGGCGATGGGAAGAACACCGGCGCTGGCACTGGAGCTGTATGTGCACATTTGCGCGTCTCCATGTCACCAAATAGAGGCCGATCAATGTAATTCTGCCACGTTGAGTCTGCCCGACTTCAGGGTGTAGAGATGTGAATCCCAGCTCGATGAAGCTGATCGGCGCATGATCTCCGGACTGTACCTTTAATTTGGGCTATGACTCTCACGAGCTGTGACAGTTGTATCTTTCCCACTGCTACTGTCTCCGCTTTCAGCCCAAGCCAACTCCGTCCCCATCAACCTCTGTACCCAGATCCCGACCCTCCAGAAAAACGCTACCCCTCAGCTCCACAGGTAGGTACTCCTGCTCCACCCTCCCATCCACATAGCTCGGATTATACTTATACTCCTTCCCATACCCCAGCTCCTTCATCAGCCTCGTAGGCGCATTCCGAAGATGTACCGGAACCGGCAACCCAGCTATTCCCGGCTCCTTCAGCGCCGCCATCGCGTTATTCAACCCGCGGTACGCCCTTGTGCTTTTCTTGCTCAGAGCAAGCGCAACGGCACAATGTGCCAAATTGATGCGTGCTTCCGGCATGCCGATTTTCTCTGCGGCGGTGTAGGCCGATGTGGCCAGCGTCAGCATGGTGTTGTCTGCCAGCCCGACGTCTTCGCTGGCGATGACGACCATTCGTCGTGCGATGTAGAGGGCGTCTTCGCCGGATTGGAGCATTCGAGCGAGGTAGTAGAGTGCGGCGTCCGGGTCGGACCCGCGGACAGATTTGTGGAAGGCGGAGATGGTGTCGTAGTGTTGGTCTCCGGCGCGGTCGTACACTAGGGTTTGGGTCAGGGATGCTTTGATGCTGTCTTGCGTTGCTTCTGGCCGCTGTGACAGATCCATAGCCAATTCTAGTAGATTCAGTGCTGTCCTCGCATCTCCGTCTCCAAATGCTGCGAGGTATTGGATCAACTCTTCGTCGACCAGTTTACTGGGCCTATAATTCGGACCTTCGACTTCGAGGGCTCGTTCCAGTATTGCGATTATGTGTTCTGTAGTGAGCTTAGCGAGTGTAAATGTCCTGCATCTTGACAGTAATGCATTTTGGATCCTGAAACTAGGATTCTCAGTCGTCGCGCCAATCAGCGTGACTGTTCCAGCCTCGACCGGCCCAAGGAAAACATCCTGCTGGCTCTTGCTAAAGCGATGGATCTCATCACAGAATATAATGGTCTTCCTTCCCGTCAACCCCAATTCGCTCTTCGCTTCTGCAAAAAGCTTTTTGCATTCCCCTACGCCTGAACTTGTGCTGTTGATCTCGACGAAGCGACTACCAACCATGTGAGCTATCACGCGTGCGATTGTGGTCTTCCCAGTGCCAGCATTCCCCCAAAGTATCATTGAAGGTACGCGATCGGCCTCAATGAGGCCACGCAAAACGCCATTGACCCCGACAAGGTCCTGACCGTATACGTCATCGAGTGTATGAGGTCGCATTCGCTCTGCGAGTGGCTGGGCGCGCTGCGTGGCGGTAGTTTTGGACCGTTTGGATGGCGGTTCATCCGCATGAGGCGAGATTTGCGCTGCACCGTTTTCGAGAAGAGGTTCTGGAGCTGGCCGTTTATTGCTCGTTGGCGTTGGGGGACTGGGCTGTACTCCATTGGTAGAGGTAGTACTGTATGTTTGGGAGGCTTGCTGCTTCCCAATCGTGGCTTCGGAACTAGCCTGAGATTGTTTCTTGCTGGAGGCGGGCGTTCGAAAGAAGTTCGCGACTTGGGGCGGCGGATCTTGACTTTCGCTTACAAAAGCTTCGCAGCCGGAGTCGATGTGCACGTTGATATTCGCCTGCCTGACGGGCTGTCCGCAGATTGGGCAATCTACCATAGTAAAGGCAGGAACGCTCTGGCAGACTGAGTACGGCGAGACAACACATCACAATATGGGCATAAGACGTAGGGCGCAGGGTAGGTAATTAGGGTGTTAGGTATTCTAGATTAGATAACGGTCTCGGCAGAGACTATGGAGCTAACGACTTAGGGCTTAGCGCGCTCTCCAATCAAGCCTGAAGTGGCTAGTCTGCCCAGCTGTCAAACCTCGAGAAGTGTGACTTCTCATGTGGCATGCAACTCAGAACAAGCCGTACCATCGCATACACTTCATAACATGAATAGCACGCACTAGAAAGCCCGAGTACTAAGTCGACCTCGGTCCATAATATCACACCATTTTCTTGACTTTTGATCCGTACTGGGGCTGTTCTGTCATTTTCTGTTTCAAATCTATGAATTAAAGAGATGTCTATGTCGTATTTCACGATACAACTTGACGCAGAATATAGCCTTCATCGGGGCTGGGTAACAGTCCCGGCGCGCTTAGACGGTAACTCGGGCTAAGCCCGATCGGGCCTTCCGGGGGCGTAGCGGCCTCAGCCTCAGTATTCTATTAAAGCGCCCTACTAAGGCCGGAACTTAAGAATTTTAAACTAAAGTTTAAATAATTTATAGTTTTAAACTCTTAATTTAGGTATATATATATAGGTAATATCTATTATAATAGGAGTTCTTTAAAAAAATTAAGATTTATAATAAGCGTTATAAAGGGACTAAAAATATTAAATAATTTAAATAGAAGTAAATTTTAGAAACTTAGAAATTTTTAAACTTTATAAAATATTACCCTTATATATAAGACTATTACCTACTTATCTTAAAGGACCTTTAATTTATATATAAATTATAGTAGAGAAGTATAAAAACCTACCCCTAATAAAATTTAAGTAATAGTCCTAGACTATAGTTTTATATATTAAAGGCGTTATAAAAAATTTAAATATAACTTAAAATTCTTAAATATCTATTAAAAGATCCTTAATTTACTAGAGGAAGATATAGAGTTTTAATTTCTATAATATTCTAAGTAATTCTTTATTTACTATTATTATTACTATCTTATATTAATAGGATCTTTTATAATTATTAAATATACTTTACCTTCTAATAAATATCTAATAATTAATTATAATCTTTCTCCTTATAATATATAAAAAGTAAAGTATATTCCTTTATAAATAAATCCTTTTTAACTATATTAATAAGAGTCTAATTCTCTTCTTTTTAAGATTTTTAAGTAGTATTTAAAAGTTTTATTTATATCTTCTACTTTTTTAAAGTTTTATTATTACTTATAAACTCTTATATCCCCTTAATATTATTAAACTTTTATTAGTACTAATATACTATCTAAATTATAATATTAGTTAGAGTATCTTTAATAAGAAATTACCTATCTACCTTTATATTTAAAAATAGCTTTTTTATTAAATTTTATAATTAAGGCTAGTTTTAATATACTTAAATAAAGAAGTTATATAGAGTTTAAATTCTTTAAATTTTAATTATAAGACTTAAGTTTAGGTCTATCTATTTTTAAAGAAATTAAGGAATATCCTTTAAGATAAATATAAGGGAGGATAAAGTAGGGATATTAAGTTTAATAAATTTAAGAGATATATATAGTATCTTTAAAGAGAAGAGTTTATTAGAAGGCTTTAAAGTTTAAATAAATTAAGGATAATTAATAGGGGGAATACTTAATATTTATAATCTAGTCTATTAATTATTTAGATCCTAGTATAAAGGATTATAATATTCTATAATAATTTAAATAGTAATAGAGCTTTAATTATCTTATAGACTTAAAGTTTCTAAGCTTAAAGGATTTTATTATAAGCCTTTATTTTAAGAAGAGTCTCTTTTAGATTTATTAAGGTAGAGTTCTAAATATCTTAATATTAAATTTAATAGATTATTCTAAAAATTATTTAAATATAATAGCTATACTTTTAATACTTAATTTCTATTATTATAGTATTAGCTTTAAAGATTATCTTTAACTTTCTTAAGTAGAAGAATTAAGAGTTTAAAACTTATAAAACTACCGACTTTATAACTTCTTAATAAGTTCTTTAACTAGTTATAATATAGATATCTTAATATTCTTAAAGTCTTCTAATCTACTTTAGTATTTAAAAGTTTAGGGCCTTATTATTAAGATCTCCTTAAGCTTAGGAAGGCTAGAATCTTTAATAATTTTAAAGACTCTCCTTTTAGATTTTCTTCTTAGCCTTATTAGGAGGTATTATAAGATAGGTTTAAAAATTTTAAGGCCTTAAGATTCTAGATAATTTAATATTTTTAAGCCTCTCTATTTTAAGTTTATAAAGTAAACCTTAGTATACTCTAATTAATTATTCTTATATTTTATAATATAGTATAACTATCTTATTACTTTTTAGATATTTAAACTAATTAAAGTTCTTTTCTTTAAATAGATTAATTAAAAGTATTAGGGGACTAGGTCTCTTAAAAAGATCTAATTATTAAAGGTAGCGGATTTTCTAAAGAAGATAATATTATTAAGTATATTAAGACCCTCTATCTAGAAAATATAAGAAGTAAGATTAACTTATAACTTAATATAATTAAAGAAGAACTTAAGAACTAGAATACTCCTTTAAATCCCTTTTAATAGATTTAAAAGACTACTAAAGCTTTAATTAGCCTAAAGACTCTTTAGGGATATTATAATTAATTTTAGATATTTTAAAAGTTTATAACTAAAGATCTAGAGCTTAAGATCTTTAAAGTTAAGATTAATAAACTAGGAGAGAATCTACCTTATATAATTAGCTATTAGATTATCTCCTCTTATAGTTATATTAACCTTAAAGGTAGCTTAAAATCTCTAAATATATTAAAGACTTTAAAAATTCTAAAGATATTTAATTATACTTAAAAGATATACTTATCTCTTTTATAGATTTATAATAATAATTCTAAAAGGGGCTTATAATAATATTTAAAAGATTTATATAAAGTATAATAAGGAAATCTATCCCTATCTCCTTTTATTTTAAGATATATAAAGGCGGTCTATTAAGTAAAAGTATAATAATTTTAAAGTCTTATAAATTTTATAGAACTAACTATTTTATAGGTATAAATAGGAGAAATATATACTAGTATAAGGGCTATTACTATTAAAAACTTAAATAGCTTTTTTAATTTAATTCTAGTATCCCTAGCTTTAAAGGTTTAGAACTATTACTACTATTAATAGATCTAAACTTTTAAGTTTAGGGTAATATATAGGAAAGGCTTATAATAACTCTTATTTATACTATTATATTCTAATATTTACTTAAATTTAATAAAGTCTTATTATTAGAATATTATTATATTAAGTTTTAGAATAATAAGGATAATTATATTTAAACTATATTATAAGTAAGAAAGATATATTAATATAGAGGTAAGTTAAAAAAAATTAAAGCTTTATATTAATAAAACTTTAATAAAAGTAAAGATTAACCTCTATTAGATATTAAACTATTTATCCTATATTATAACTATTACTATTTATAACTTAATATTCCTACCTTATATCTTAAATAGATAAAGGTTTTAGGATTTTTAAGTAGCTAACTTTTTTAAAGATTTAATAGATATAATATTATAATAGAAATACCTTTAATAAGTTAAATTATTATAAGAAGATCTCTTTATTAATTTTAAAGTAGATCGTGTAATATTTTCTTACTTAATTTTAAAATAACCTTCTTAATATTAGAGAAGATATAATAGTTTATAAAACTTATTTTTTTTAAAGGGGTAGAACTTAATATCTAGTAAGTTATAAACGCTAGAATCTTTAAAAATTATATAATTAAGGTAGTTAGAGTTTAGCCTATTTAGCTCTTTATATTATTTAATATCTATATAACTAGATTAATAATCCTATTATACCCTAAGAAGACTTTATAAAACCTAAATAACTAATCATATAGAAATATTATATTTATAGATAGAACTATTAATATAGCTAGATTTAATATTAATAAACCTTAAGAATTTTAAATAGTTTTATAAGGAAAATTAGACTCCTATCTAGGGTATACTATTTAAAAATACTAAATTATTATTTAAGTTTAAAATATCTAAAGGCTTTTTAGTATTAATATCCTAGATATAGTTCTTTAATAAACTTAAATTAACTTTTAAGTCTAAAATTTAAGGAATTAAAGACTTACTTTTTAAGGATTTTAAATAAAAAGATTATATAAATTTAAATACTATAACTAGAAGATATATTAGTAGAGAAACTTTAAGATATTTAAAGGTAAAACCTTTTCTAAAAGACCTTTATATAAGCTTATATTAGTTATACTAACTAATATATAATAAATACCTATTAATTTAGCTACTAAAACGCCTTTATAAAAATTAAAGTAATATAAAATTATTATAATCTTTAAAAAATACTTATAAATAAGTAGATAAATATAAATTCTAAGGTATTTAATCTAAATCCTTTTTAGTTAATAATATCTTTAAGTAATTTATTTAGATTCTTTAAATAACCTTTTTATCTCCCTCTAATATTTTTATAAGATTATACTAGTTAAAGAAGTTATCTTAATAGAGTTATATCTTAAAGATAGTATCCTAATTTTCTTCTAATTAATTAAATTAAAAAAATTAAAGATATAAGAACTTATAAAGAAATAATAGTTATAAGGAAGTAATTTTATACCTTTAATTCTATTTAGTTAAAGTTTAAATTTTTTAGACTTAAGAGTTTAATATAACTTTAATATTTTTAAGGAAGAAGAAACTTACCCTTTAACCTTTATAATAGGTAATATATTTATACTAATTATAATTATAAAATAATACTTTAATAAAAAAGGTAAGTATAAGAATTTTAAGATTTAAACTTTAATTATTTTAAATAGACTTACCTCTATTACTTAATAATTAGTAAATTCTATTTAAGTTAATTATATTTATCTTTTACCTTTTAATTAATTAGAAGAAGTATACTATTTTAAAATAATTAAAACTTACTAGCTTTCTACCTTATCTTTCTTAATATTACCTTTTCTACTCTTCCTTTAATAGTCTTAATAGATTTTTCTTCTACTTTTTTAAACTTAATTTAGATATACTAGAGTCTAAGGCTACTCTCTTTAATACCTCCTTTAACTTTCTTAAAGTTTCCTAGGCTTTTAAAGCCTCCTTAGCTTTCGTGAATTTTTTAGCTTTTATAAGTTCTTTAGCTTTTATAAATTTACCTATTATAATGTACTTCTTTAGCTTTATTAAGGGTTTACTACTTAATTATATTATTATATCTCCTCCCTTTAAACTTTCTAAACCTTAACCTTTATTTTTAGGTAAACCTAAATCCTTTAAATTTAATTTCTTAGTAGGATCCTTTATTATTATATCTCCTCCCTTTAAACTTTTTAAACCCTAACCTTTATTTCTAGGTAAATTTAAATCCTTTAAGTTTAATTTCTTAATAGGATCCTCTATTATTATATCTCCTCCCTTTAAACTTTTTAAATCTTAACCTTTATTTTTAAGTTTCTTATATTCCTTCCCTATTATATATAAAGCCTATAGCTACGATTTTTTTATACTTAGGAGCTTTTGATTTAGTAGCTTTAAATTTCTTAAATTTAAGGCTAGTACCTCTTTAATAAATAGTACTAAGGGAAGTTTTAAGCTTATATTTTATAAAAGCGAAATTCTTAAGCCTATTAATTAAATACTTAAGATATCTAAATATAAAGGAATATAAGTATAAGAGATAGAGGGTTATAAAGGTAAAGATAATTTATTATAATCTCTTAAATCTTTTAAGGAGGAGTTTAGTAGATAGAAGGAGTTATTTAGAATTATTAAGGATTAATCTAGATTTAATTATATAATATATAATTATTACCTTAGTTACTCTAACTTTAATATCTTTAAGACTAGTTTCTTTCCCTTTAATTTTAATCCTTTTAAAGGAGGATGCCTAATAATATAATTAATAGATTTTATATTAATTAAAGAGAAGGAAGATCCCTACCTATTTATCCCTATTATAGGTTAAGAAGTTTAATATTATTAAAAGAAGGAAGAAGAGGATAGGAAAAAAAAACCTAATATTTTATAATATTTATTAAAAATTAGAGGCTAATTAAATTAAGGTTAGGGCCTTAATATAAACTTAATATTATTAATTTCCTAGATAAATAGTAGATTTAAATTTTTTAAATTCTCTTAATAACTTTAAAATTTATAGAAAGGTTAAGAGGATATTATTAAGTTATATTTAAAAAATTTATACTAGGGAATTAATTTTATTACTATTTAGGTTAAAAACCCCTATTATTAGAGGCCCCTAACTACCTACTTATAACCTTAATTTTTTTAAATTCTAAGCTACCTCCTCTTTATCCTCTACCGCGAATTCTACTTAGATTACCTTCTAAAATTTTAAATTTAGAATTATACCTTTAAGAATATTAAAGCTTTAAAAAAAATAAAAAATTTTATTTATAAAATACTTTATAAAGAAGATATCTTAAGTACTAAGGACTTCTATCTACTAATATTAGCTTAATATTTTCAAACTTTAACCTTTTTATATTATATTATACTAAGATTAATAATACTATTAAAGGTAGTTTATATAATAGTAACTTTAAAATATTTAAATTAGCTATTAATTACTATCTTTAAAAAATATAAATTATATACTAGCTATATATATATTCTTATACTACCTTTTTTAAGCTAGGTCTAAAGTATTAGTTTAAAAATCTTAAAGATAGGATAGGTTTAAAAATCTTATATATATCTTAGGATATTAGAATTTAATAGCTAAAGTTTAATATATACGCCCTTTAAAATTTTTTTAGTAAAGAATAATTAGATATATATTTAAAAAATATAAACCTTAAATAAATACTTATAAGGTAAGATATCTATTTTACCTTTTATTATAATAACTAGGGGGTTAGGTATAACCTTTAAAATAATTAAAATAATTAAGATTATTAAAGAAGAGTTTAAAATCTATAAATTAGATAGGAGTAGTAATAGGTAATATACTTATAAGATTTAGTATACGCGCTTTAGAATTTTATACTATTCTAAGTAAGTTTAATATTCTTAAACCTTTAGATATATTAAATAATAAACTATTATATATTTTAATCTTATATTTTATTATTACTATTATACTTTAAAATCTTTATATAAGCTAAGTTAGATCTAGTTTTTAAATTCTTAAACTTACTAGCGCGGTTATCTAATATTTTATAAATAAGACTTTAGGTAATTTTTATTAAGTTAATAAGTTTAATAGACTTTAAAAATATTAAATATTAGCTTTCTACTTTAAAGGGAATATTTAAAACTTTTAAACTTACTTAGACTTAGCCTTTTTCTTTCTCTTACTTATATAAGTATAATTATAAATATTACTTATAATATTTAATATTATTAAAGATATAATATATAAAATTATATAATAGATATATTTAAAATAATTAAATAAAGAAGGTTAATACTTTGAAAAAATTATATTAATATCTTTTATTATTATATCCTATATATTTAAATAAATTAAAGTATATTTATAATTATAATATTATAAAAAAAAATACTTTTTATAATAAAGAGAAGAGGGAGATCTTAAAATATTTAAATATAAAGTATAGAATATAAGGAGATACTTAATTATTTAAAATTATTTTAAGCTTCTTTAAATATTACTTATAATACCCTAAATAGTACCTTAACCTTAGATAGGATAATAGGTTTAAAGAAATTAAAGGTAATATAAGGTAATAATTAGTAGTTATTTACCTTTAAATAGGAAGTATTATAAAAGAAAGTTTAAGGGAAATAATAAAAATTTTAAGATATATATAGGGCTAGAGGCTTTTATATACCTTTTCTATTTAGGAAAGGCTAGATTTTATAAGGTTCTATATTATACGGCCTTATGCCTTAAACCGCTAGCTTCGGACTGATTAACGGCCGACCCCGACGGCCGGGCGCGCCGGCCGAGCGAGCGCGCCTAGACCGTTACCATCTCACGGGAATGACTATCCCCGATTCCTTGAAGTGTGCAACAACTTCGACATCCAACTGCTACATCTGCAGATTTGAAACCAATTCTATATTACAGATGGCATTCGGGATGTCTGTCATGGCTCCGGCATCGTAAGAATACGCCAGCCGCAGGGCGTTAGCGCACACATATATTACCTAGGTAGGTACCTACTATACTCCATGGACGACCCGTGACACCATAAATCTCATTCCAATTCATACTGGGAATGCCATTAACGTCATACCAACACCTCATTCCGGTCCCTGACAACTAAGACTAGTCTATATATATTATGGAATTAGGGTTTCTTTAGATACCTTACGAAGGATTACATACAGCCCCGCCTTCGGCTAACGAAGAAGGATGTTTATTGTTAGATCCTATCACCGCCGACGTCGATTACAAGACAGAACCCGAAAACCACATCCCACACCTCGTGCGATGCGTCTGTCAGTCAATGAGGACACTTGGAATCACGGCGGCGCTCATCAATCCTCAGTCGACAATACAGAACTACCAACCTAGCTTCAGTGACGCTAAGGTGATTTGCTAAGATCAGAAATGGAGCCTACTTTGGCAGCTCCAGAAAATGGCATGAACCCGGATAGTGAACCTGTAGGACCGCCTTATGGATCTCGAATGTTGCCGCACGTTGTTGATGAGCTTGCACGACTCGATCCCTCGAGAGTTTACGCAACTATTCCTCTTTCCTCCGACATATCCCAAGGTTTTCGCGATGTCACTATGCTCGAAGTTGCACATGGTGTCAATCACTTCGCATCTTGGCTCGAAAACTCGTTCGGCCGGAGCTCGTCATTTGAGACACTCTGTTATATAGGAGTATCAGATCTCCGGTACGCAATAGTATTTCTCGGTGCTGTGAAGTGTGGCTATAAAGTGAGTAGAGGTATTGCTTGTTGAGGTGCTTTGAAATGGAACTGATCAATGCAGCTCCTTGTACCCTCGGTGCGGAATTCCTCTTGGATGAATCTCTCGCTCTTGGAGCAAACCAAATGTACGAAATTCTTGTACTCGACTGAAATGTCTCAGAAGGTACATGAACTACAGGTAGAAAAGAAGGGCCTTCATACTCTCGCCGTGGAGTCATTGGACGACATGACTCTACAAGATACTAAGTATTACCCTTACGAAAAGTCTTTTGCCAAGGATCGCTGGGATCCTGTCCTTGTTCTTCAATCTTCAGGCTCGACGGGTAACATACCGCTTGATGATGCAATTATCAGAGTTGAAGCTGAGATGACTCCTCAGGACCACCGAAACCTATCGAGACCAACCACGCTACGTGGGCGGTCGCTGACAACGACCGTAATTTACCCAAGATCTCAGGCCGGAAAATCCAAAGCTACGCCCTGTGGAATTTCGGGGGCAATGGTGGTCGTTATTTCGCCGCATTTCCACCTTTCCATGTGAGCTTCTAAGTCTCTCATTTGTCTAAAGTGCTGACACAGATCAAAATGAAGTTGGGAGGCTTCATGGCTCTTGTGGTTCTGCCCATATATTCCACTACAGCGACCGTAGTCATGGGGCCTACCAACAGACCTCCGACTGGGCACTTGGTCTGTCAAATCATGCAGTATTACCACCTCAGAGCTCTCTTTTGTCCTCCGATCATCTTCGAGCAGCTGGTGCAGGAGCCTGAAGGCCTCGAACAAGCAAAGCGACTAGACTTCCTTCTATACGCTGGAGGTCCTCTTTCCGCGGGTACGGGAAACCTTCTCAGCCAAGTGACTGACGTCTGCCAATTTTACGGCTCGACCGAGACCGGCGCAATCCCAACCCTAGTACCTCAGCGCGAGGATTGGGCAAGCTTGGAATGGCATCCAAGCTACGGCGTTGACATGCAGCCACGTGAGGATGAGGCTTATGAAATGGTGCTTCACAGAGACCCGACGTTGCAAGGTATTCGCAGCTTCTCCTGCAACTTTCCAGACGTCACAGAATGGAACACGAGAGATCTTTTTCGCCCTCAGCCAGGAAAGCCTAACTTGTGGCGCTTTTATTGTCGTCGAGACGACATTATAGTTTTATCGAATGGCGAGAAGTTTAATCCTGTTCCAAGCGAAGCAATTATAGCAGGACATTATTTGCTGTCAGCAGCCTTGATTGTTGGACTGGGAAGATCCCAGGCCGCACTACTAGTCGAACCAAAAACCGAGAATGGGATAGAGAAAGATTCTCTGATCGAAGATCTCTGGTCGACCGTGGAGCAAGCGAACGCTCAAGCACCCGGACATGCCAG
>JAABUX010005882.1_pt1 | contig 14891 bp, 14 predicted proteins | sample 5561851 | NCBI WGS metagenome assembly JAABUX01 (sample SAMN10711883, study PRJNA513361) | rock metagenome | isolation source: Antarctica rocks | place: Antarctica: Victoria Land, Richard Nunatak red sandstone | collected 2016-01-03 | reverse complement strand
CGCCACCACCGCCACCGCCCATGCCGCCGCCGCCACCCATGCCGCCGCCCATGCCGCCGCCGCCACCACCCATGCCGCCGCCCATGCCGCCGCCGCCGCCACCCATGCCACCGCCGCCGAACTGGCCGGTGGCGCCGGAGGCGATCAGGCTAGGGGGAAGAACGACTTTGAGGCGCTTATTGGTCTGGTTGGTGACCTTGATGGTCATCCGACCGTCGCCGTTCCCTTCGGCGGCCACGGTTACATCGCCGGAGCGGGCGGCGTCGAGCAGACTGATACCAGGGTCTTCGACCGCGGGGGTCGTAACCGACTTGGTCGGGGCGGGTTCACCACCGCGGGCGATCCCGATGGGAGCGAGTAGGAGCAAGCCGGCGGAAAGTTCTCGGAACAGAGTCGGACGCATGCCGCGATCCTTTCAAAGAGGTGTCAGAGCGACCGAGCGAGGCCATCAAGGGCGAATCCGCGACGATCACCGCCAGGTCAAGGACTTGAGCCACCCGAGACCGGACGACCAGTCGATCTGGCGACCGAAAAACTTGATGCGATGCAAGGGGTGACGACGCACCGCCTCGGATTATTCATGCGGTTCCCCGGCGATTTCCCCGGTCAGAGCGAGTCATCCACCGGGAAGAAGCAGACACAAGCCCCAATCGCGGGTCCGGCGCAATCCGCGGACGGGGGGCTGGCCATTCTTGCACGCGCTCCCAGGCCGGTCAAGGCGACCGATCGGCCGGCGGGGTCCGGGGGTGTCGCTGGGTGCAGCCTTCGAAAGCTGGAGATCCGGATTGCAAATCGCAGGATCGCAAATCGCAAAAACAGAAACCAATGCTTTATCAGCCTTGGCGATCCTGCGATTTGCGATCCTGCGATGCAGGAAATTCCTGGGAAGCGGATCAGATCACCGGTCCGCCGGCGCCGCGCATTCCCGGGGGGGAGGCTCCCCAGCCGAGCTTGTCGCGCAAGGTCCGGTAGAACGAATGGTCGGGGCAGCGGACGATCGGGAAGGGGGGATCGCCGCGGCGGATCGTGATCCGGTCGCCCGCTTCGACGCAGACCTGCACCTGGCCGTCAACCACCAGGACGGTGGCGACCCCTTGGGCCAGGGGGGTTAGCTCGTACACCTTCTGGTCGCCGTCGACGAGGGGGCGCTGGGTCAAGGTGTGGGCGCACAAGGGGGTGACGACGAAGCTCTGGGCGTTCGGCGGCAAGATCGGGCCGCCGGCCGACAAGCTGTGCGCGGTGGAGCCGACCGGCGTGGCGACGATCAGGCCGTCGCCGCGGTAGGTGATCACGTCTTCGCCGTCGATCGACAGGCCGATCTCCAGGAGGTGGAACGCCGGCGCGGCGCGGAGGACGACGTCGTTCAAGCCTCGGAAGGTCTGCGGCGGTCCGCCGTTGATGGGCGTCAACGTGCAGGCCAGGGTCATCAGGTTGTCGACGCCGAACCGGCGGTCGGCGAGGGTGGGCAGGAGGTCGACCAACTCGTCGGGGGTCAGCTCGGTCAGGAAGCCGAGCCGGCCGAGGTTCACCCCCAGCACCGGCGTCGGCGCGTCCCCCATCCGCCGGGCGGTATGCAGGACCGACCCATCCCCCCCCAGGACCAGGGCGATATCCGCCGCCAGGCCGGACAGGTCGGTCTCGGCCGACAGGTCCAGCCCCACCGGGACCACCCCCGGCGTGTCGAGGATCGCCCGCCGGATTCGCTCGGCCTCGACCACCACGCTCGGCTTGGTGCCGTTGCCGAGGATCATCAACCTCAAAGGAGCGACCAAGGGAACAAACTCCGGGGACCGAGGGGGACCGAGCCGACGCGACGGCGATCGATCACGGGGTCAAGTCGACCGCCACCTCGGCGGCGAACATCAGCTTTGGGTCGGTCCGCTCGTTCAAGGTCCGGGCCAACGTCGCCGACGACCGGGCCAGCTTCCCCTCGAACCGGGTCCGCCCCCGCGCGACCACCCGGATCGGCTGGTCGAGGTCGACCAGGCGGTCGTCGAGCCGGATGAGCAAGGTGGCGACCCCGTCGGCCCGGTCGACCCGGATTGTCTGCCCGTCCACCGTCGCCTTGACGGTGGACCCCGCCTTCGCCTGCCCCGGGGGGACGGCCAGCCAGTAGAACTGGTCGTGGGTCACGTCGTCCTGATACCAGACGACCGTTTTGGGGGCGGCCTCGCGGCGGTACTTCGCCATCCAGGGGACGGCCGACGCATCTTCCCGGTCCATCCAGTGCCCTTTCCCGTCGTGGATCTCGACCAGGTGCGGGTAGCCGCCGGGGTCGCCTTGGGCCAATGCGTCCAGCTCGTCGCCGTAGGTCCGGGCGACCTCGTTCCGGTGAAAGGCGGCGTCGTCGCCCCCCATGTGGAGGTTGAACGGGAGGTTCCGCAACCCCAGCGGCTTGCTCTCGTTCGGGTGCCCCGCCATCATCGCCGCCGCCGCGAACCGGTCCGCCATCCTCGGGGCGAGCTGATACACACCATCGCCCCCCGCTGAGTACCCCATCAGATAAACCCGGTCGGGGTCCACCTCCTCGAAGAGCACCAGGTCGAGGATCAACCGCTCGAAGAAGCGGTCGATGTGGCTCTGGTGCCAGAGGTCCCAGGTATCCGTCGGCGCCCGGGGGGCGAGGTAGATCCCCTCCTCGGGGCGGTACAGCGTCTTCTGGTTCTCGTATTGCCGGTCGTTGACCTGGGGCGGAGCGCCCCCGCCGCCGTGCATCGACAGGAACAGGCTCCGGCCCCCGCTCGGCTTGGGGCCGAACACCTGGAAGGCGAACGGCATCTTCAAGCCATCCAGCTCGATCCGCTTGGCTTTGACCTCGGCGGCGCGCTCGGGGTCGGCGCGGACCTGCTGGACCCGGTCCTCCCAGAGTCGGCGTGCCTCGCGATCGGCCGCCGCCCGGGTCAGGCCGACCGCCGGCTCGTCGGCCCGGATGGTCGCGACGACAATCGAGCCGAGGAGCAGGGCCGGGATCGCTCCCGATGCGGTCTTCCTCAACCAGGATAAAGCGAGCGGCGGCATGGCGGGGTCTCGTCGGGCGGTGGAGCGGGTTGGGCCACGTCCGGGGGATCTCAAAGCGGATTGAGGGGGATGACTTGGTCGACTTCATCGGTCAGCTTGACCATCCGGAAGCTCTGGGAAGGTTTACAGGCGATCCGCAGCTCCACCTCATAAGCGGTGTCGCCGGGAAGCTCGAACGAGGCGGTCGGGTCGATTGGCGACTGCGCGACGATCCGACCGTCGTGGCGGACCGTGATCGAGCCGGGGGCCGAACCTTTGGGCAGGCGGAACGTCACCTTCCGGCGCATCGTATAGCGGCGGGTGACGTCTTCGGCGGGGTAGGCATGATCGTCGGGCCGCCAGACGAGGGGGAAGTGGTTCAAGGCTTCCTTGAAGCTCGCGGCGTAGATCCGGTGCTCGGGTTTGGTTTCGTCGGCCTTGCCGGCCTGGTCGGTGAACCAGCCTTCGTTGAACCGGCTCGGCTCGCAGGCGCCGACGAACGACCACTCGCGGTCCCAGACCTCGACCCAGGTATGATTCCCGCGCTGGGTGGTCCACCGCGGGGTCCCGACCATCCGCGCCGGGATGCCGACCGCCCGGCAAGCGTCGATCAGGAGGATCGACAACCCGGTACACGACGCGAAGCCCGCCTCCTTCGACTCGTACGGGCTTTGGTCCGGCTTGGGTCGCTTGGTCGCGTGGTAGTGGACGTTGAGGGTGTCGAAGACGGCGACGTTGAGCCGACCGGCGGCCTCACTCGCGCTCGGGGCGGCCCGGGCGATGGCGATGAACCGGTTGTAAAAGTCGGCCCGCCAGTCGTCGCGCCGCTCGTTGATGCTGCTGTAGGGGAGGACATCGTTATAGAAGAGTTCGAGCGGGACCGCTTTGGCCCAGGGGGTCGCGGCGCGAGCCTTGAAGGCGTAGGCGACGTTGTTGAGGAGGTAATCCCCGCTCAAGGTCGTCCGGTCGGGCGCGGGCAGGTGGGCGATCAGGAAGGCGACCGCCCCCCGTTGGTCATCGTCGGGGGCATTCATGATCGCCCCGGCCAGCGATCCGGCATTACCCCCGGCTTCGTCCAGAACCTGGGCGACGGCGGCTCGGTCCACCGCGGGCGACCGCTCGATCGCCGCCGCCACGGCGGGGGACCGATCCGCTCCGGCCGCGCCGTTCGTCCCGCCGGCCAAGCCCAGTACCAAGCCCGCGACGACCCTCGACAACAGCTTGATCATCTCAAGAAGACCCTTCCCGGCGGATCGAGCCGATGGCGAGCGACCTCACCCCACCTTGGCTTGGCCTGGTCCACTCCGAGCCGAGCCGACGCGGGTTTGATGGTATCGCAAGCGACGTCCGGTTCGCCAGCACCCTCCGGGCGGTTCCGACCCGGGGGACCGCCCCCGATCCGCCGGGTTTTTGGAGCGGCTTCGCGCCGCCTTCGGATCAACGTCCCGGCGAAGTATGCGGGTTGGGTCAGCCAGACCGTGGCGAGTTTGTGGGTTGTTGGGGTTGTGCCGTCGTTCCATCTTATGCAGATTTCCTGGACTCCCCGACGCGGAGGACCGGCAAGGTGGATCGACGTAAGTCGTTGCGCTAAAACGCGAACGGCGTTCAAGGGTTGGGCATGTCGCGCCGATAACTAGTCTTGGCTCGCGGAGGTTACGCCGAAGCGAGGAATGGGGAGCACCGCCGAAGTGGACTGTTTGCGGGGTTGGGCCGTGAGGTCTCGGACTCGGGAAAGTTCGCCCGCCGATGGTGCCGGTTGGATTCCACAGGGATAGGACGAGCCGCCGCTGGTTTCGTCTCCCTTTTGCACAGTGTTTGCTTAGGAGTTTGTTCACCCATGTCGAAGTCTTTGACGTTGAGCATGACCTTGGCCGTCGCCCTCGGTTTCGCTGGCATCGTTCAGGCGGGCCACGGCACCGCCGGTTGCACCACCTGCGGGATGACCTCACCCCAGGGCGTGATGGCCGCTCCGCAAGCGTCGGCTCAGGGCTACGCCGAAACCTGCGACACCTGCGCCCCGGCCAAGAAGAAGCACAGCTTCATGAAGAGCTGTTTCACCCACAAGCCGAAGATGTACACCTACGAATGGGTCTTGAAGAAGAAGAAGGTCCACGGCCACAAGGGTGCCGCCTGCGACACCTGCGGCGGCGCGACCGAGTCGTACGTCACCCCGTCGGCCCAGGGTTACGCTAGCCCCCAGGGCACCTACGCCGCTCCGCAAGCGTCGTACGCCGCTCCGCAAGCTTATGGTGCGTCGCAGGCTTACGGTGCGTCGCAGACTGGCTCGGTCTACCCGACCAGCGAAATGAAGGCCCCCGAGCCGGTCGGTGACGCCGCCCCGCCCGCCCCGTCGGCGCCCGCCCCCGCCGCCCCCGCCGCTCCGGCCCCGCCCGCCCCGACCGGTGCCCAGAGCAGCCTCCTCTTCCTGAACCCCGCCGGTAACTAAGCGACACCCCATGGGCCCACCGCCCCCAAGGTGAACACACGTTGCCGCGAAGCCACCCACGGACCTCCGGGTCTGTGGGTTTTTTCGTTTCACTAGGCAAACGACGAAACCGCATTGAGTGGCTGAACTTCGGCTCGCTGAAAACTCAAGCGATGGAGGCAATCTCATCAACCCGATAGGTCCGTGGAGTCGGCTCCCTGTCCACCACAAATTGGACCATCAAACCGTTGTTCTGGCCACCAAAGTTGAGCGAAAACGGCACACCACTGAAGCTATTGCCGTCCTTGAGATTGATCCGCGACGGTTGGAGTATGCCGGCGCCTCGACTCATGAGGCCAGCGATTCGCTGACCAAGATCCTCCGTGGTCATCGGGTTCGGTCGTGTGTGCCGGAAAAGATGGGGCGAGTAGACATATCCCTGGTCAACCGCCAGCGAGCCTAGCGTCTCTGCTCCGAATCGGGTGGACAACTTTACCGGTGAGCGATTCGCAATATTCTGCAAACCGACGGCGATCGGATTGCTTGGGCCGACAAGTTTGATTTGGGAGCCATTCAGTGGGAGATCCTCGAGCTTCTTCAACGAGCCGTGAACAGCGCGGTAAGCCGCGGCTGGTCCAACTTGGTCGATGATTTCCGTCGCCAGATAGAGGAACCACAAGCCTTCCTCCGCCGTCTTCACCCAAGCAGCGGCCCGAACGGAATTCCCATCGGCGGCGAACCGTTCAACGAAGCGCCGACCATCAACGATCCGGTCTTCTACCAACGTGCCTTGATCCACGGTAGGACTCCGTTCTCGATTGCATCGAAAAGGTCTCTGGCGTCCGCTTCGCTTCTACCAATCTCGTACCGGCTTTGTTCGCTCCAGTCTTTGACAACGTTCCACTGCAAACTTACGAGAGGATCATTGTTCATTTCATCTTCAAGTCCGGCCGCTTTCTGGAGTAGGGTCAAGTCATGTTTGTAGTAGCTGTCCACGAGTTTTTTGTTCGGAAAGCTATTCGATTGGATCATCTGCGCGATGATTCGGATCTTGAGGGCAAACTCGACGGCGTATCCAGCCAGATAATAGGCTCCATCCCAATCTTGCCGCTGATCGATCAGCAACTTGGCCTCCTCCAGTCGAAGAACAATCAGTTTCTCGAAGTCGGCGCGAGTGGTGGCGACGGTCATGGCAAGCCACTTTCCTCATGGGATCGCTGGAACAACCAATCTAACGGTTCGTAGATCGCACGGCAAGAAGTGGAGAACCGCTGGGAGTCTCGGGCCGTCACAAAATGGGCGATTCCGGAAAACAGTGTGATAACGCCCGGCCAAAATCAGGATGGTATTGATGACGCGCAATCTCGGGCGAACGGCACGGTTCCCGAACCGTGGCCGCCCGAGCATCCCTGAGTCATCCACCACCCGAGGCCGCTGATGTCCTGTTCCGAAGCCCGCCTGCTCGCCAACCGGGCCAATGCCCTCAAATCCACGGGCCCGTCGACGGTGGAGGGGAAGGAAACCTCCCGCCAGAACGCGCTCAAGCATGGCCTGACCGGCAACGGGATCGTGATCCCGGGCGAAGATGCGGGGGAGGTCGCCCTCCGAGTTGAGGAGTTGGAAGCGCAACTGGCCCCCGACGGTGATCCGATGACGCGCCTCCTGGCCCGGCGGGTCGCCGCGCTGTCGGTCCGGGCCGAGCGGTCGGTCCGCCACGAGACCGCCGTCACCGCCGAGCGGGTCCGGAACGCCGCGCACGACTTCGACGAGGCCCGCCGCGCCGAGGCCGACCACCTCCTCAGCTACGCCGCGGCGGAACCGGCCACCAACCACCGGCGGTTGCTGGCGACTCCCGAAGGGGTGGACTTGCTCATCGCGACGCTCCGCCGGCTCCGCTCGAGCGCCGAGATCGGGCCGAGCTTCCAGTGGTCGGACAACCATGCGTACCAACTCGACTTCTGCACCGGGCGTCGCCTGGGGAGCGTGCCGGTCTCGCGGGGGGCGATGCTGACCGACGCCGTGCTCCACGGGTCGTTCAACGGGCTGGACACGGCCGAGATCGACGACCTCGCGCCGAAGGCCCGGCACGAGTGGGCCGCCGACGAATTGGTCCGGCTGATCGACGCCGAGATCGCCCGGCTCGAAGCGCACCGGCTGACCCTCGACCGCGACCGGATCGCCCTGAGCCGGGCCGAGGCGGGGGAGCGCGCCCTGGTCGACACCGGCCCCGCCGCCGTCCTGGCCCGGAAATACGAGGCGGCCACCGAGCGCGCCCTGTTCCGGACCCTCCAGGAGATCCGCGCCCTCCGGCGCGACCGAGCCGACCAAGCGCCACCCCCCCCCGCCGCCCCGGTCGCCCAAGCGATGGCGGCCAACGCCGAGCATCTCCCCGAACTGGCCGAACCAAGCCCAGCGTTGGGTTCGTTTTTTCCCGAGTCCTCCATCACCCCGCGCCCCGCCAACGCATCAATGAACACCAAGGTGAAATCTGCCTCCCGCCCGGTTCAGCCCCATCGAGGGGATCAGGATTCGCCGGCTCCGGCCGCTTGACCCGGCTTAATCATCCAGTATTGCCAATGAGATCCGGTCGCCGACGACCGGGCCGAGGCGGTCGCGTCCTCAATTGAGGGGTTCGAGTCGCGGTTGACAGAACTTGCCGGTTGTGGCTAAAACACCGCCCATGAACGGAGGTGGGTGAACCCGGATGACTCCAGGGACGGGGTTGGCGGTTCGTCGTGCCTCGCGCGGCCTAGTCGGCTCGATGACGGCCGAGGTTAGGCCAATGCGCCCATCAAGGAGGATGGAGACTGATGCGGCAGGAGCCAAGATCTCCCTGGTCGTCCGCGCTGGACCGGCTCCAAGGCTCTTGGGGACGGGCTCGGCGGTGGCTGGCCAACCGAGGGGCGGCGACTCGCGTGGGCTTGGCCTTGGCTGGGCTGGTCGCGGTGGGCTTGGTCGGCTACCTCGCCTCGGGCGATCATGCCACCGGACCAGCCTCGGTGGCGCTTTATGAAGGGCAACACCTGTCGAGCGACGACATCAAGGCGATCACCAAAGTCCTCGACGACGAGTCGATCAAGTTCGCCGCCGATCGCCCCGCCGGGCGGGTCGTCGTTCGGGCCGACCAGAAGGCCGCCGCCCTCGCCGCGATCAACAAGCACAAGGCCACTCCGACCACACTCGACGAGCTGAACCGCGACGACGAGCCTGAGTCCGTCTGGGCGACCCCCGCCGATCGCGAGCACCACGAGCGAGCCCGCCTCGAACAAAGCCTCAAGCGGCAGATCGAAGGGTTAAACTCCTCGATCCTCTCAGCGCAGGTCAAGGTCCACCGCGGGCGAGCTCACGGGACCTGGGACGCCCGGTCGAACGTCCGCGCGTACATCTATCTCAAGATCGACGGCCGCCGCCTGGGTCCGCAGATCGTCGATGGGATCGAGACCTTCCTCGTCGGCGCGGTCCCCGACCTCAGCCCCGGCGCCATCACCGTGACCGACCAGAACGGCTACAAGTACATGGTGGCCGGCGATGCCCCGCTCAAGGAGCGGTCCCGGATTCGCTCGCAGGAAGATGAGTGGTCCGACAAGATCGCCGACGGGCTGCGGCATATCCCCGGCGTCGGCGTCTCGGTGATCCTGGAGTCGGTCGCCGTGCCGCCCCCGCCGCCCGAAGCCCCCCCCGTCGCGCCGGCCGCCGAGGTGGCCGTCGTCAACCGGTCGCTTCAGGTCGCCCCCGAGCCGCCGCCGGTCGTCGCTCCGCCGGCGCCCCCACTGACCCGGACCCGGGCCAACGTCTGGGTCCGGGTCCCCCGAAGCTTCTACCTGATGGCGGCCCAGGCGCAACCGCTCAATCGGCCCCTGTCGGCCGACGCCCTCCAAGAGATGCAAACCACCACGATCCGGCTCGCCCACGAAGCCGTCAACGTCAGCATCCCCAAGGAGATGCGCGGTGAGATCAAGGTGGATACGGTGCAGGACGACCTGTCGGCGACCCGAACCGCGTTCCTCTCGCCCGACCCCACCGAGCCAAGGCAGGCGTGGCTGATCCCGTCGGTCGCCTCGGGAGCCGGGCTGGCCGTGGTCGCCTCGGTCGTGGCCGGCTTCCGGCTGGCGGCCAAGCGGCCGACGCCCCGACCGGGGGCCGCGTGGCGCCCCGGGTTCGTCGCCGATGCGCCGAACCCCGGCCCGTCGGAGCGCGTCCGCGAGCTGATCCGGCTCAACCCCGAAGCTGCCGCGGGCGTCCTCCAGCGCTGGATTGGCCAGGGGGGGACGGTCGGATGATCGCGCGCGATCTCGCAGCACCCGCATCCACGACCGCCACGCTCGCCGCCCCCACCGCGATGGGGGATGGTTCCTCCCCCCGCGACGGGGCGATGGACCCGCTCCGGAAGGCGGCGATCCTGGTGGTCAGCCTCGAACAACCGCTCGCCTCGCAGCTCCTGGCGCAGCTCGATCGCCCGGCGGTCGAGGCCGTGACCCTGGAGATTGCCCGGCTCGAACGGATCGCTCCCGAGGAGCAACAGTCCGTTCTTGAGGAATTTTACGGCCTGGGTCTCCGCCGGCTCCGGTTTGTGTTTGATGACCTGATCCGGATGGACGATACCGAGATCAGGGAGGCCTACCACACCGAGGATGCCCCAACCTGGGCTTTGGCCCTGGTGGGAGCCGCTCGGCCGGTGAGGTCCAAGGTCCTGGGGGCCTTGGAACCCGGAGCGGCCGACGACCTCCGCCGACGGATCAGCGCCATCGGGTCCTTTCGCCTTGATGACGCCGAGATCGCCCAGGCTGAGCTGGCTGACCGCCTCCGCCGCCTCCATGACCACGGCCAACTCACTCTTCCCGACCCGAACGGTCAGGAGGCCATCCTTGTCTGACCTCGTGGACTTTGAAGACCTGGCCCAACTCGACGCCGCCGACCTCCGGGCCGTGTTCGGCCAGGTGACGGGCGACGAGGTGCTCGACGCCCTCGCCGGGACGTCGCTCGGGCTGCGCCGCCAGTTCTTGATCAAGCTCCCCGGCGCCTCGGCCGCCAAGCTGGAGGCCGAGATCCAAGCGCACGGCCCGGTCGGCTTCATCGCCGTCCACGCCGCGCAACGCTCGCTGGTCGACGCCTTGTGTCGCCTCAGCCGAGGTGGGCAGGTCGCCTTCGACGACCCCGCCGACCTCGCCGACATGGTCGCTTGATTACCTTTGGTCGTCTCGCGAGGGACGGATCAAATTCGATTTGCGATCATGCGATTCGCGATCCACGAATGTCCTGAGAGTTCTGTCAATCGGTGGTCGTCGGCGAGGATCGCCCCCGACCACCACGCCCCCTCCGGCCCGCCGGGCGGGGCCGCTTGCTTGGTCGCTCGATTCACCTCCAGGAAGGAACCGCCCCGATGCTCCGCACCCCTCGGCGCTCCGCGACTTCGGTCGCGTGGTTCTGGGCCTTGAGCCTCCCGCTGTGGCCCGCCGCGGCGACCGCCCAATCGCCTGCGGAATCGACTCGTGACCCCGCCGTCGCCCCGACCTCGCTGACCGCCCCGAGCCAGCCGGTCCGGTCGGGGTCGCGCGGGGGCCACAAATCTTCGCAGGGAGAAACAACCTCGGGCTGGTGGCTCGGGCCGGCCGGGATCGCCGCCGCCTTCGCCGTGGTCGGCGGGGCGAGCCTGGCGTCGAAGCGGTTTGGTCTGAATCTCAATTTGGGTCTCACCCGGGAAACCGGCCCGGTGGCCGTCGTCGGCCAGACCCGGCTTTCCCCCAAGCACTCGGTCTACCTCGTCCGGGTCGGGGGCCGCGTCTTGATCCTCGGGGCCGGGCAGGGGGGCAGCCCGACTACTCTGGGCGAAGTGACCGACCCGAGCGAACTCGCCCGGTTGATCCCCCAGCGACCGGCTCGGCCCAGCGCCTCGACCCCGGCGGTCAAGGTGGCCGGCCTGGCCCGACCCACCGGCTTCGACCAGCGGATCGGAGACGACGAATGAACCGCCCCCTCCGAGCGATCGGCGCCTTGATGGCCTGCGTGATCCTCTGCGCCGCCGACGCGCCCCCTTCGGCCAAGGGGTCGCCCCGCCCGTTGCAACCGAACACCCCGCGAGCGGTGGTATCGGACTCCTCGGGTTTGCCTCCCGGTCGTTATCTGCACGACAACGTGGAATATTTCCCGCCGGGGCCGACCCTCCCGCCGCCCGCGACCACCGGCTCGAAGCCGGCGGCGCTCCTCTGGCAGCCGACTTTCAACGACTTCAAAAGCCTTGGCAGCGTCGCCCTGATCGGCCTGATCTCGCTGGCGCCGGCGGCGGTCTTGATGTTCACGTCGTTTGTCCGGATCAACATCGTCCTGATCCTGCTCCGGCAAGCCTTGGGAAGCCCACAGGTTCCAGGGAACCAGGTTCTCACCGCCTTGGCGATCTTGCTCTCGGCCCTGGTGATGCAACCGGTGGCGGAATCCGTCTACACTCGGGCGATCCAGCCCTACGCGGAGAAGCGGATCTCGGCGATCGAGGCGTGGAACACGGGAACGACGCCGATCAAGGTCTTCATGATCCGCCAGATCGACCGGACCGACCACCTCGACTACCTCTGGGACCTGTACGAGGTCGCCGAACCCCCGCACCCCGGCCGGGTCAACCCGGTCTATCCCGAGGACTTCCCGCTCCGGGCGGTCGCCCCCGCCTTCCTCCTCAGCGAGCTGACCACGGCCCTCATGATTGGCTTCTTGATTTACTTGCCTTTCCTGGTGGTCGACCTCGTCGTCTCGGCGGTCCTCTCGGCGATGGGCCTGTTCATGCTCCCGCCCAGCCTGGTGGCGATGCCGCTCAAGCTGGTCCTGTTCGTCCTGGCCGACGGCTGGATGCTCGTCGCCACCGCCTTGCTCCGGACCTTCGCGGTCTGACCTGGCGGGGATTGCAAATCCCAGATTGCGGATTGCAAAGGGGAGACGGACGAAGGTGGGTTGCCAAGCTTGATGGCCCTCTCCCTGATCTGCAATTTGCAATTTGAGATTTGCAATCATTGAGATTCCCGGACCCGCAAAAGCTCAGAGGAGAGATCAATGGACGGATCACAGTTGATCGAGACCTCCCGCGAAGCGATCCAGCTCGCCCTCTGGCTGGGTGGACCGCTTTTGCTTGTGGCCCTGGTGGCGGGCTTGCTCGTCGGGGTGGGCCAGACGCTCACGCAGATGCACGAGCCGGTGGTCGGGCAGGTGGCTCGCCTGGTCGCGGTCCTGACCGTGGTCGTGTTCGCCTTGCCGTGGCTGGTGGGCCGGTGGGTCGCCTACACATCCGCCCTGATCGGCTCCATCCCCGACCGGTTCTGACCGCAATCTTTAACCCCCCCGGAGGCCCCCATCCATGTCCCCCGGAACCGTCAACGCGATCGGCCGCTTCGTCTGGCTGGCCGCCCCCTGGACCCTGGTATTTGCCCGGGTGGCGGGGTTGGCGTGGACCGCGCCGGGGTGGGCATCGGCGGGACTCCCGGGGCGGTTCCGGGTCGTCCTGGCGGTCAGCCTGACGATCCTGGTGGCACCGCTCGCGACCCGAAACCTGGTTGTCCCGCGCGACGCCGCCGGGCTGGTGTCCAGCCTGGTCGTCGAAGCGATCATCGGCGCGGCGATGGGGGCGACGGCGGCGCTGGTGATCGCCGGGGCGCGGCAGGCGGGCGAGATCGTCGGCGGGCAGGCGGGGTTATCCCCCGCGTCGCTCCTGGACCCCGATGCCGGCGACGGGATGAACGTCCTCGGCCACCTCTACGGCTGGGTCGCGCTCGGGGTCTTTCTGAGCTTACACGGGCCGACCGAACTGGTCCGGGCCATCGCCGCCAGCTACACCCCCCTCCCGGTGGGTGGCGGGGCGCCCGATAGTCTCAAGGCGACCGAACTTGTGGACGGCCTGTTCGCCGCCGTCGCCCGCGCTCTAGCCCTGGCCCTCCGGGCCGCTTGCCCGCCGGCGCTGGCCCTCCTGATCGCGGGAATCGCCTTGGGTCTCCTCGGCCGGGCGTCCCCCTCGCTCCAACTGGTCGCGCTCTCCTTGCCGGTCCGGACTGGGCTGGGCCTCGTCCTGGCCGCCCTGGGACTGGTGACGCTCGCCGCGACCCTCGGCGCCGCCTGGGAGAGCAGCTTCCCATTTATCCCGAATTTGGGATATGGTCCTTGACTTCGAGCCAGGTCGACCGAAAGATCGGTTGCGTGGTCGCAAAGGCCGATTGCGGAGTTGGGCGTTGGATTGCTATTCTGAACCCTCCGCCATTTGCAACCCTGCAACTCGTGATGCCGGTGCATCTCTGATACGGCTCCCCGGAATTCATTCCAAATTTCACGATTGCAGATTGCGAATGGAAGTTTAACCCAGCTAACCCTTTGCAATTTGCAATCCTGCGATTTGCGATGCGGAAACTTCCTGGGAAGCGTATGAGAGACGAATCGGCCATGATTTTGGGTTCGTTTGATCTCCAAGCCACAAGAACAAGCCCGTAACCGCGAGAAAGCCGGGTGAGTCGCGATGTCGGAAGATCGGACCCAGGAACCATCGATGCGTCGCCGGCTCCTGGCTCGCGAGCGCGGCCAGGTCGCCCGCAGCCCCGAACTGACCGGCGCCTCGGCCTTGCTCGCCGCCTCGGCGCTGCTGTGGGTCTGGGGCGACGACTTGTTGGGCGGCTTGATCGGCGCAGTCCGCAACCCGTGGCTCGGCGATCTCGGCGTCTCGGCCGATGGCGCGCCGGCGGTGGACCTCGTGGCCCGGCTCCAAGCGGCTTTGACCGGGGTCGCGGTGCCCTGCCTCGGCATCCTCGGCGGGAGCGTCGCGGCGGCGGTGTTGGCTCACCAACTTCAGGTCGGCGGCCTGTTCGCGCCCGGTTTGCTCGCCCCCGACCCATCCCGGTTGTGGCACCTGTCGCTCGATGAAGACAGTGGCGAGGGCCTGCTCGCCCGGGGCGGCCGAGGGGCTTGGTCCTTGGTCAAGACGGTGGTCGTGGTCGCCGTCGCGGCCCTGGTGATCCAGTTCCACCTCCGCGACTGCTTCGCCTTGAGCCACGCCGACCCGCGGGCGATGGCCAGCGCCGCCGGGACCTTGATCCGCTCGACCGCCCTGATCCTCGCCCTGGCGATGGCCGCGCTCGGCCTGGTCGATTACGCCCTCCAGCGCCGGCGGTTCGAGGCGATGCTCCGGATGACCGCCGACGAGCACCGAGCCGACCTCCGCGCCGCCGACGGCGACCCCGCCCTCCGCGCCCGCCGCCGGAACCTCGCCAAGTCCCTCCGCGGCGACGCCCCCGAGTTACTGGCGGGAGCCTCCCTGACCATCACCGGCCCCGCCGACCTCGCCATCGTCCTCGCCGGCGGCCCACCCCCCCGCCGGGTCTCGATCCGCTCCTCCGCCCACGGCATCGCCGGCCAAAAGCTCCGCCGCGCCGCCGCCGCGCTGAACCTGCCCCAGATCGAAGCTCCCACCCTCGCCCGCGCCCTGGCCCACCTCCGGACCCCAATCATC
>JAABUX010005881.1_pt1 | contig 14891 bp, 13 predicted proteins | sample 5561851 | NCBI WGS metagenome assembly JAABUX01 (sample SAMN10711883, study PRJNA513361) | rock metagenome | isolation source: Antarctica rocks | place: Antarctica: Victoria Land, Richard Nunatak red sandstone | collected 2016-01-03 | reverse complement strand
GGCGCGTCGCCGCGACGCACGCGATCCATCGACGGCACGTACGCGGCTCGCCAGGCATCGACGAAGGCGACCCAATCGCACGCGATGCCGCGCGCTTCGCCGAACGCGGCCAGGTCGCGCGCGATGCTCGTGCGCCAATCGACGAGCGTCCCGAACACGTCGAAGACGAGGGCGCGAACGTTCGCGATGTCGGCCATCGTGCGCCTACGCGGTCGCGATCGCGGCGGCAACGCCGAGGCCGAGTTCGGCCGTCGAGGTTTCGCGCATCTTGAACTTCTGAACTTTCCCCGAGATCGTCATCGGAAAGCCATCGACGAAACGCACGTAGCGTGGAATTTTGTAGTGCGCGATCTTGTCCCGACAATACGCGCGAATCGTTTCGTCGTCGAGCGTCGCTCCCTCGCGAAGGACGATCCACGCACACAGCTCTTCGCCGTACTTCGCGTCGGGTACGCCGATGACCGCGACGTCGCGTACCGCTGGATGGGTGTAGAGAAACTCCTCGATCTCGCGCGGATAGACGTTCTCGCCTCCGCGGATGACCATGTCCTTGATGCGCCCGGCGATATTGAGGTAGCCGTCGTCGTCCATCGTCGCGATGTCGCCCGTATGCATGTAGCGCGCCGTATCGATCGCGCTCGCCGTGTTTTCGGCATCGTTCCAGTAGCCGAGCATGACGCTGTAGCCGCGCGTGCACAGTTCGCCCGGCGTGTTGCGCGGAACGATACGACCCTCTTCGTCGACGATTTTCACTTCGAGATGCGGGTGGACGCGGCCGACCGTTCCGGTTCGCTTTTCGAGCGGATCGTCGACCGCGGTCTGCGTAGAGACGGGTGACGTCTCCGTCATGCCGTAGCAAATCGTCACCTCGGGCATGTGCATCTCGGACTGCACGCGCTTCATGATCTCGACGGGACACGGTGAGCCCGCCATGATGCCCGTGCGCAAGGTGCCGCAATCGTACGTGCCGATCTCGGGCAGATCGAGTTGCGCGATGAACATCGTCGGCACGCCGTAGAGCGACGTGCAGCGTTCCGCGACGACGGCCTCCATCGTGAGCTTCGGATCGAACGAATAGTTCGGGATTACGAGCGTCGCGCCGTGCGTCACGATCGCGAGATTGCCGAGGACCATGCCGAAGCAGTGGTAGAACGGAACCGGTACGCAAACGCGGTCGGCTTCCGTATAGCGGCAGCCCTCGCCGATGAAGAAGCCGTTGTTGAGGATGTTGTGATGCGTGAGCGTCGCGCCCTTGGGAAATCCGGTCGTCCCCGACGTGTACTGAATATTGATCGCCTCGTCGAATTGCGTCCGCGCGAGGCGTTCGGCGAGCCGATCGGGCGCGACGTTTTTCGCCGCATCGTACACGTCGTCGAAGCGCATCGCGTCTTCTATCATCCCCTCGATCGGGTCGTCACCGATGAAGACGACCATGCGCAGATCGGGCAATTCCGTGCGAATCTCACCGACGATCGCGGCGTAATCGCTCGTCTTGTGTTTGATCTGCACGAGGAGCACCGAGACACCGCTCTGCCGCAACGCATACGCGGCTTCCGTACTACGATACGCGGGATTGATATTGACGAGGAGCGCACCGATTTTCGGCGTCGCGAACTGCGCGACGACCCATTCGAACGTGTTCGTCGACCAGATGCCGACGCGATCGCCGTGTGCGACGCCGAGCGCGATGAGGCCGCGCGCGAAGGTATCCGTACGCTCTCGAAGTTCGGCATACGTCGCGCGTCGACGCTGGTGTACGGAGACGACAGCTTCGCGCGAGGCGTGCTGCGCGGCAACGCGATCGAAGCACGCGCCGAGCGTTTCGCCCAACAGCGGCGTCGCGCTCGGTCCCGATGCATAACTGGAGCTCATGCGAACGATTTCGAAGCACCGGCAGCGCGCCCTGGAGGCGATTTACATTCGTTCGCACGGTGACTCCGGCGACGCTTGAAATCGCGTGACGGCGACGCTACATCGTTACGACGAGCAATAAGGAGGCTCGCGAACATGATTCAACCATGCAACACCGCGCGCCGTTCGGAGCTCACCCGGCCCACGTTTCCCAACCCGAAAAGCGAACCGACTTTCTCGGGCTGGGGTCCGCGGCTGCGCTTCTAGAATCGCTACTCGGGATCGGCGAACAACGTCTCGAGATCCTCACGCGATAGCGCCTTCGCAAGCGCTCCGTCGGCTTTGATGATGTTTCGCGACAGACTCGACTTGCGTTCCGCGAGCGCGCGAATCTTCTCTTCCACGGTTCCGGTCGTCACCAACCGATATGCGGTGACCGCGCGCATCTGACCGATGCGATGCGTCCGATCGATCGCCTGACGTTCCACGGCGGGATTCCACCACGGATCGTATAGGATGACGTAATCTGCTGCCGTGAGCGTGAGGCCGACGCCACCCGCTTTGAGCGAGCAAAGGAAAAGCGGCGGACCGTCGGGCTTCATGAAGTTCGCAACTTCATCTTGCCGGTCTTTATCTTTGGTCGAACCGTCGAGGTAGCCGTACGCGATACCGCGCTTGTCGAGTGCGGCGCGCATGATCTTGAGCATCGATGCGAACGCACTGAAAACGAGCAGACGATGGCCGCCGGAGAGAATCTCGTCGACTGTCTCGAGGAACGCTTCGAACTTCGCGCTCGCATCGGGCTCGTCACGATACTCATCGAAGAGCAAGCCGGGATGCGCGCATATTTGACGCAAGCGCGTGAGCGCCGCGAGCACGTGCACGGTCGCGCTCTCGATGCCCTGTTCTTCCACGACGGCGAAGACGTCGCGTCGCGCCGCTTCGGCGACACCGCGATACAGTCGCCGTTGGAGCGGGGAGAGGTCGCAGGCGAGCGAGACTTCCGTACGGTCGGGTAGTTCGGGCGCCACGTCTTCTTTCGTGCGGCGCAACAAGAACGGCTCCAAACGCGAGCGCAGGATGTTCGTCGCCTTCTCGTCGTTCTCGGCGATCGGCACTTCGAAGCGGCGCCGAAACGAGGTCTCGCTTCCGAGCAGCCCCGGTTCGACGAATGCGAAGATCGCCCACAGATCGCGCAACGAGTTTTCGACGGGCGTTCCGGTGAGCGCCAGTCGATGATCGGCGTGCAGCCCGCGCACGACGCGTGCGATTTGCGACGACGGATTCTTCGCGTTCTGCGCTTCGTCGAGGATCAGCGTGCGAAAGTGATAATTCGAGAGTTGCTGCGCGTCGAGACGTGCGAGCGCGTACGACGTGATCACGACGTCGGCGTTGGGAATGTCCTCGTAGCGCGCGGCGCGTTCGCTTCCCGAACTTAGACGCAGCGTGCGCAGTTCCGGCGCGAACCGTGCGATCTCGTTCTCCCACGTGTGCGTCACCGACGTCGGCGCGATCACGAGCGACGGCACGCGCCCCTCGCTCAGCTTGCGCCGCAAAAGGTAACTGACGACTTGGATCGTCTTTCCGAGCCCCATTTCGTCGGCTAAGATGCCGCCAAAACCGAATTCGCTTAAGTACGCGAGGAAATCGAGCCCGAGCTTCTGGTATCCGCGTAGCGTGCCGTCGACGAGATCCGGTGCGTCGACAGAGGGGATGCCTTCGAAGTTGCGCAGTTTCTCGCGCATCTTTTCGACGTCCGGCGGCAACGACACGTTGCCGAAATTGTCGTGTAACTCATCGCGGATCGCGAGCAGTGCGGCGAGGCCGCTGCGGCGGCGTTCGGCGATGTCGGTGAGCAAGGCGTTGCGTTCGCGCAGCTTTTCGACGTCGACGAGTTTGCCGCGCACTTCGGCGAAGCGGCCGCTCGACTGGAGGAGGGCGGCAAGTTCTTTTTGTGTGAGCGCCTCGCCCGAACCGCCGACGAACACGTCGACCTTCAGCTCGAACCAATTCGCATCTTCGCCCGAGCGCTCGGCCGAGACGTTGATATCCAGTTCCGTTTTGCCGCGCACGAGATCGGTGAGGCCGGGGTCGAGCCGACGCTCGAGATCGTCCCACGTCGGCAAAACATCGCGCACGAAGTTCGCCGCGCGATCGGTGCCGTGCAACGCGAAGCCATCCGCCGAACGCGGCACGAAGCCCGCATCGATGAGCCTCGCACGCAAGCTCGCGGCGAATTCCGAGGTGAACCGCACGAATTTCTCACCGTCGGGCGCGATCGCGCCCAGCGCCGCATACGGCGCGCGTGCGCTCGTCGCCGCATCGACGAACGTCAGCGTCGCGACGAGCGCTCCGCCCGTCCAGCCGAGTGCCATTTCCGCGCCGGGCGATCGCGCATCGGCGATACCGAGCGCGCCGCGATCTTCGCTCGTGAGGAAGGGCGCGACGCGCGCGATCGTGCGCGGCGTCAGCGGGGCATCCGGCACCGTGCCGTTCATCGCACGGGCGGCTTCGATCGCGCGTTTGGCATCGAAGGTTCCGTCGATGAGGTACGCGGCGCGCGGCGTTGCGACCCACGTCGGCGGTCCGTCGAGCAAGAACGCATCTTTCGGCGAAATCCGCGACCCATCGAACGTTTCGAACGTCGGCAGGAACGCCGTCCCACGACGCACCGCACGCAAAGTCAGACCGCGGAGGTCGATGCGGAAGTCCGGCAATTCGGAGGGGTGGCGCGAGAGAGTCGGCTCGTCGTCGAAGCGCAACCGCGGATGGCGCGAGAGCCGGAAGAGCGCGCGCGAGAGCGCGCGCTGCACGTTGCGGCCCGCGAAGGCTTCGAGCACGGCTTCGTCGCGCATGAGTTCGCGATCGAGTTCGTCCCAATCGTCGAGCGGCGTGGCATCCATCATGGCGACGATCGCGGCCGCGTCGCGCACGGCGCCGCGCAACCGCGGCGAATCGAGAATGAGCGTCGCGGCGAGCGTCGAGCCGTCAGGTGAGACGAACACCGGCCACACCGAACGCGCGCGAACCCCTTTGGATTCGACGCGCGCGGTCGGCAGCCACGAGAGGTCGATCTCGGGCGTTGCGGGATGCGCTTCTTCGATTTCCGTCTGCGAGCGTACGGCTTCGAGCGTCGCGACGACGTGTTCGCAGATGCCGCTTCCGCCGCACGTGCAGAGCGCGCGCAACGCGAGCGGCCCCGTTCCGGTGCCCCATTCGACGGCAACGTCGCGCGTGCCGCGTTGATCGCGAACGGTGGATTCGATTTTGAGATCTTCGACGGCGCGTAGCGTGACGCGCTTCGCTTCGACAAGCGCCATGGCGATCTGCACGAGATCGCGTGCGAACCACGAGCCGATGGTCGCGGGGAGGCGCGAACGCCAGGTAGCGAACGGTGTCAGTTGGGGAATCTCCCGGCCGCAGTCGTGCGGCGGTAACGTATCGATGCCCGCATCGCAAAACGGTGCGGGCATCGACGGAGGCGCTCGGTAAATCTAGCCGACGGAAACTTCCGGCGGCGGCGCCACGGGCGGCTCGACATTTGGGATTTTCGAGAAGCGCAGCTTTTCGGGATTATCCGGCGAGACTTCGGCGAGGATGCGATCGCCCGCGGTGAAGTTGCCCTTCAGCAACTCTTCCGCTAATTCGTCCTCGACTTCTCGCTGGATCGCGCGACGTAGCGGACGGGCGCCGAATTGCGGATCCCAACCCTTGCGCGCCAACAGCGCTTTTGCTTCATCGACGACCTCGAGATGCATCTCTTGCGCCTTGATCTCGCGCACGACTTTCTCGAGCTCGAGCGAGACGATCTGTTCGATCTGCTCGCGGTTGAGCTGATGAAACACGACGATCTCATCGACGCGGTTGATGAACTCGGGGCGGAACGTGTGCTTGACCTCGTCGAGCACCTTACTCTTCATCTTCTCGTAGGCGGCTTGATCTTGCTCGCCCGACGATTTCTGCGGCCGGAATCCGATGTCGGTCGTCGTCTGCATGCCCGAGGCACCAACGTTGGACGTCATGATGATGACCGAATTTTTAAAGTCGACCACGCGGCCTTGGCTATCGGTCAGACGCCCGTCTTCGAGGACTTGCAAGAGCAAGTTGAACACGTCCGGATGCGCCTTCTCGATTTCGTCGAGCAACACGACGCAGTACGGACGACGCCGCACGGCCTCGGTCAATTGCCCGCCCTCTTCATATCCGACGTATCCCGGAGGTGCGCCGACGAGTCGCGAAACCGCGTACTTCTCCATGTATTCCGACATGTCGATGCGGATCATCGATTCGCCGTCATCGAAAAGATATTCGGCCAGAGATCGCGCGACTTCGGTCTTACCGACGCCCGTCGGCCCGAGGAAGATAAATGAGCCGATCGGACGCTTGGGATTCTTGAGCCCGGCGCGCGAGCGACGGATCGCCCGCGTCACGACTTCGACCGCTTGATCCTGGCCGATGACGCGCTTGTGCAACTGATCGGTCATCGTAAGGAGCTTCGCAGTTTCGGCTTGCGCGAGCTTCTGCACCGGAATACGCGTCCATGAACTAACGATGTGGGCGATGTCGTCTTCCGTGACCTTGATCGTCTTATCCGCGACGGCTTTCTTTTCGGTCCACTCGGCTTCCAGCCGCTGCTTTTCGAGGCGCAGCTTCTCCTCGCGATCGCGGATCGATGCGGCTTTCTCGAACTCTTGCGATTTGACGACCGCTTCTTTTTCGATCTTCACGCGACGGATCTCGTCGTCGATCGCGCGGACTTCCGGCGGCGGCAGCGTCGCTTGTAGACGGACGCGCGACGACGCTTCGTCGATGAGGTCGACGGCCTTGTCGGGCAGGAAACGATCGGAGATGTACCGGTCGGACAGCTTCGCCGCGGCGACGAGGGCTTCGTCGGTAATCGTGACCTTATGGTGCGCCTCGTACCGATCGCGCAGACCCTTGAGAATCTCGACCGTCTCGTCGATCGACGGCTCGCCAACCATGACGGGCTGAAAACGGCGCTCGAGCGCGCTGTCCTTTTCGATGTGCTTACGAAATTCGTTGAGCGTCGTCGCGCCGATGCACTGCAGTTCGCCGCGTGCGAGCGCGGGCTTGATGATGTTCGATGCGTCGATCGCGCCTTCGGCCGCGCCAGCACCGACCAGCGTGTGCAACTCGTCGATGAAGAGGATGATCTCGCCGGAAGCCGCGCGGATCTCGTCCATGACGCGCTTCATGCGCTCTTCGAACTCGCCGCGGTATTTCGTGCCAGCGACGAGACCCGCGAGATCGAGCGTGATGACGCGGCGGTCGCGCAGAGGCTCGGGGACTTCGCCCTTGATCACGCGTTGCGCGAGACCTTCCGCGATCGCTGTCTTGCCGACGCCGGGCTCGCCGATGAGCGCGGGGTTATTTTTCGTGCGACGCGCGAGAATCTGAATAACGCGTTCGATCTCGTTCGCTCGGCCGATGACCGGATCGAGCTTGTTGTCGCGCGCGAGCGTCGTGAGGTCGCGACCGTACGCGTCGAGCGTCGGCGTCTTAGATTTGCCCTTCGGCGCGACCGGTTGGCCCTCGGCGCCGAGCAACGAAGTGGTCTGCACGCGGACTTTGGCCGGGTCGACACCGAGGTTCGTGAGCACGCGCGCCGCGACGCCTTCGCCTTCGCGAATGAGGCCGAGCAGCAGGTGCTCCGTGCCGATATAATTGTGGTTGAGCTGGCGCGCTTCTTCGAAGGCAAGCTCGATCACGCGCTTGGCGCGGGGGGTGAAGACCATCTCTTGCTGGACGGTCTGGCCTCCACGGCCGACGATCGCTTCGACTTCTTGCCGGACCTTCGCAAGGTTGACGCCGAGCGTCTCTAAGACTTTTGCGGCGAGACTCTCACCTTCGGAAATAATGCCGAGCAAGATGTGCTCGGTTCCGATGTAGTTATTTCCGAGACGCTGCGCCTCTTCTTGCGCGAGAACGATGCTGCGGCGCGCTCGCTCGGTGAACGGTTCCCACATTGACATACTACGTTAGACTCCCTGAACGCTCGCGTCGGTGTACGCGCGGGCTACCTTCGTGCGAGACCGACTTGCCGGGCTCCCCCGCTATACCCTTTGTCGTCACTGAACGACGATTATGCTTGAGCGTTTGAGGTAAGAACACGCTTGTGGTATGCAGAGGTTGCCTCTCCGAGCGCGGCAGGTTTTGGGCGGATACCCGGGTATCTTGCTACGAATCTAATAGGTAGGACGACCTCTTACTTATTGGAGAGTCGGCCCCGTCATGAGGCCGCGAAAGTACGGGAAGCTTCGTGAACTCACATAAAAATTCGCTCGGCAATGCGAGAGATTCGCGTCTCTCCGAAGCGCCGGACGACACGTCGACCGCCCGGCGCAGCAGCGTCGCAAAGGTTTCGCACACTCTGAGCGTCGCGCTCGCAGAGCGTTTAGAAGAGTTCGCCTTTTTCCAACGCATCAGCGAGAGCGCGGTGATCGAGCACTCGCTCCTCTCGTTCTTCAAACAAAGCGACGACGACGGCGTCCTCGGGGATACGTTGCGGCGCGATGGCGCCGGCCGCCGCCGCAAGAGCTAATTCGGGTCAGTCGCGAACGGGCCGGCGCAGCGATGCGCCATTATCGCGGAGGAACTGCCCGAGATCGGTGTCGGAACGGCCTTCGAAGAGTCCGTCCAGCGCGATCTGGACGATGGAACTTTCCGAGACCCGTTCGTCAAACGCGATTCGGCGGAGACGCGTGCCGATCGTGCTCGTCACGTTGACCGAGAGCTTCACCGCCGTCGCGGACGACAGCGTCGACAATTCGTTCTGCGTCGCATGTGTCACTACGCCATTAGCAGCTGGGACGAGCGGGCTCGCTTTAGCTTTCACCTTCGTAGCCGTTGGCGAATCGCAAGGAGCGGCCTGCTAATTAATAGTTAACTCTTCCTGCGAAGGGTGGCTCCCGCAGCGCGCAAACGATCGCCCAGCTCCGCTTCAGGCCTCGAATCGAGAAAAATCCGAAGTGCGAACTCGATGATCGCGCTCTCGCTGATGCGCTCTCGAAACGCGAAGTAGCGAAGTCGTTCGGCAATGTCGGCATCGAGCGTGTGCGAGACGGTCGCGATTTTGCTCAGGCGTTTGAGTGCCGCGCTGCCGTCGGCCCCACCGTTCACGGCAGCCACGCGGCCATTCGACGGCGCGGGAGCCGCGGCAGGATTCGTCTTTTTCGTTGCGAGGACACATCAACTACTTGTTAAGAACGACCAAGAACTCCTGCGTAATAACTACACAATACGTACGACGGGAGGTGCAACTTGGCTGGGGGTTCGCTTGTCGTCGTCGCAGAACCGCGCCGCGTGTTGCATCAGATCAGCGATCAGCTCGTCAACGGCATTACGCTTGGAATGTTGTACATTCTCGTCGCCTTGGGATTAAACATCATCCTCGGGCTCATGGGCGTCATCAACTTTTCGCACGGGGCATTCTTCATGCTCGGTGCCTACGTCGCATACACGCTCGCGCCGCACGTGGGCTTCTTTCCGAGTTTATTGCTTTCGGCACTGATCATCGGCGCGTTCGGCATGCTTTTCGAAGCGGTCTTGGTACGGCCGCTCTACAATCGATTACCCGAGTATACGCTGTTGCTTACCTACGGGACGGCTCTGGTGTTCGAACAGATCGTCCGAAAGATTTGGGGCGACGATGCCGTGCGCTACCCTGGCCTCCCGGATTGGCTCGGCGGCTCGATCACGCTCGGCGCGTTCTCGTTTCCGATGTATAAGGATGTCTTTCTCGTCGCCATGACGGTGATAATCCTTACCGCCGTGTGGCTCTTGATCAATAAGACGAATATCGGCGTGATCATCCGTGCCGGCACGCGCGATGCCGAGATGGTGAAAATCCTCGGCATCAACATGCCCTTCATGTTCACGCTCGTCTTCGGCCTCGGATCGTTTATGGCAGGGCTCGCCGGCGCGCTCGCGGCGCCGGTCTACGCGATCATTCCGAATCTCGCCTCACAGTGGATCGTGCTGACGTTCGTAATCGTCATCGTTGGCGGAATCGGGTCGTTCTGGGGCGCGATCGTCGGCGGCCTGATCATCGGCATCCTCTCGAGCCTTACGGAGCTCGTCTATCCGCCGGCCGTCGAGTTGACCGGCTTCATTATCATGGGCGTGATCTTGCTCGTTCGGCCGCGCGGCATTTTCGGCGTCGAAGGACTCTTCGAGTGATCCGGCCCATCGCACCCAACCCGTGGCTCGTGCTCGGCGGCGTCGCCGTCGCGCTCGTGCTTCTTCCGCTCCTGATGCCCGGCGGAACGCTCGACCTCTATCCGCTGGCGGGCGCCCGTTTTCCGGTCCATCCCGGCTTCATCGACCTCGCGACCACGGTACTCGTGTTCGCATTATTTGCGCTCGGCTTCAACCTGTTGTTCGGCCACACGGGCGAACTCTCGTTCGGCCACGCGATGTTCTTCGCGATCGGCGCGTACGCGACGGCGCTGTGCACCAAAGGCTTCGACGTTACCCTCGGCGGCGCGCACCTCGCATTTGCGGGCACGAGCGAAGGACTCGTCTCCCTCGCGGCCGCGCTCGGCTTCGTGCTCCTGTGGGCGTGGGGACTCGGGCGCATCATCGTTCCGCGCTCGAGCGGCATCTACTATTCGATGATCACGCTCGCGTTCGCGCAAGTCATCTACTTCATCGCCTTCCGTTGGAGCGATCTCACGGGCGGCGAGGACGGCCTGCAAGGCATCCGTCGACCGCACATCATCGGGCTTCCTGACAACTGGCTCACCGACGCGACGCACGTCTATATCTTTACGGCGGTCGTCGCGTTTCTCGCGGTCGCCGCCAACTATTGGATCGTGCACTCGAAGTTCGGTTCGGTGCTGCATGCGATCCGCGAGAACAAACAGCGCGCGCGGTTTCTCGGCTACGACGTCAACAAGTATCGCGTAAACGCGTTCGTTCTCTCCGCGATCTTTTCGGGCGTCGCGGGCTGGCTCTGGACTTACTTCCAGCAGTCGATCAATCCGGACGCCGGGTCGATCGATTACAGCGGACGTGTCGTCATGATGTCGCTGCTCGGCGGCATCAATACGTTCGTCGGCCCGATGATCGGTGCGTTCATCTATTGGGATCTGCAGAATCGCGTCGCCGGTCTGACGAAATATTGGCCCGCCACGATCGGCATCGTTTTTGCGTTCTTCGTCATCCTCGCGCCGCGCGGGATCGGCGGCGGGCTCGACGATCTGCGCCGTTACGGCGTGCAGGCCGCCTTCCGCCGCATCTTCTCGCGAGAGGCCCGCGTCCAGAGCGAAGTTGCCGAAGAACTGCCGACGCGCGGAGCGTCGCGATGAGCGTCGATTATGCGTTCAAGACCGAGCACCTCACCCGTTCGTTTTCCGGGTTCAAGGCCGTCAACGATGTGACGATTGAAATTCCGGCCGGCGGAGTGCGCACGATCATCGGACCTAACGGCGCGGGCAAGACGACGTTCTTCAATTTGCTCTCGGGACTCTTACCGCCGTCATCCGGCAAGGTATTTTTCGACGGCAAAGACATCACGGCGTACGAGCCCTATCAGCGCGCGCGTTTAGGGCTCGCGCGGTCGTTTCAGATCACCAACATCTTCGCGAAGCTGACCGTCTACGAAAACGTGCGCCTCGCTGTGCAGGCGGTCCACGACGGGAAAGCCAGTTTCTTCTTTCCCTCACGCGCCAAGATGGGCGACCTCGCGGGCACGACGGAACGCATCCTGAACGACATCGGCTTGACCACGGTCGCGAACGGGCTCGCCGAGAATCTCTCGCACGGCGATCAGCGACGCTTGGAAATCGGGCTCGTGCTCGCGCGCGATCCCAAGGTGTTACTGCTGGACGAACCGCTCGCAGGTATGTCGCCGACGGAAACGCACGCGACCGTCGATCTCATCGTGCGCATCGCCCCCGGTCGCACGATCTTGCTCGTGGAGCACGACATCGACGTGATCATGGCCATCTCGCAGACCATCACGGTTCTCCAAACGGGTGCCGTGCTCGCGGTCGGCACGCCGCTGGAGATTCGGCAGAACGAAGCGGTCCAGCGCGCCTATCTCGGAGGTCACGTATGAGTCGTCTCCTCGAACTCGAACGCGTCAACGCCTACTACGGCAAGAGCCACATCCTTCAGGACGTGTCGCTCGAAGTCGACGCGGGCGAAGTCGTCGCACTCTTAGGCCGCAACGGCAGCGGCCGCTCGACGACGCTCAAGGCGATCATGGGCCTCGTCGATGTCAAAATGGGTGCGATTCGTTTCGAGGGCAAGACGATCACGAGCAAAGCGCCGTTCGATCTCGCGAAACTCGGCATCGCGTTCGTGCCCGAAGATCGGCGCATCTTTCCGAACCTTACCGTCGGCGAAAACCTGCGCCTCGCCGCGCTCGCCGGACGAAAAGGGCCGTGGACGGAAAAACGGATCTACGAGTATTTCGCGGTTCTCGGCGAGCGCAAAGATAAACCAGCGAAGCTTTCCGGCGGCGAGCAGCAGATGCTCGCGATCGCCCGCGCACTCATCGCCAACCCGGCGATCATTCTGCTCGACGAGCCGATGGAGGGGCTCGCACCGCTCATCGCGCGCAACGTGGAAGACGTCGTGCGCCGCATCCGCTCCGAAGGCAACACGATTCTGCTCGTGGAGCAGAACGCGCAGGTCGCGATGGGTCTTTCCGATCGCGGCTACATTCTCTCCAACGGTCGTGTGATGGCCTCGGGGCCGATCGCGGAGCTACAAGCCGATGCGGAGTCGATGCAGCGTTACCTCGCGGTATAAGCGTATGACGAACCGCGCGACGGCCAGATGAGTCGGTTCCCACCGATCGAGCCGTACGAGACGGGCATGCTCGATGTTGGCGATGGCGCGTCCATGTATTGGGAATGCAGCGGCAACCCGAACGGAGTAGCCGCCCTCTATCTCCACGGCGGGCCCGGTTCCGGTTGCACGCCGGGATCGCGCCGGTACTTCGACCCCGAACGTTTTCGCATCATTTGCCTAGATCAACGGGGCTGCGGCCGGAGTCGACCGCTCGCGAGCGACGATGGAGCGAATCTCCGCTTCAATACGACAGCTCATCTTATCGCCGATATCGAGCATCTTCGTCGCCGACTCGGCGTCGATCGTTGGATCGTTGTCGGCGTCTCGTGGGGAACGACGCTCGCGCTCGCGTATGCACAACAGAACCCGCAATGCGTACGCGGCATAGTGCTCGCGCTTGTGACAACGACGTCGAGACGAGAAGTGCAATGGATCACGCATGACGTCGGCCGGATTTTCCCCGAGCAATTTCAACGATTTCGCGAATTCGTGCCGGACGAACTTCGCGCCGTCCCTATTGTCGACGCGTACGCTAAAAATGCTGTTCGATCCCGACTCCACTCTCCGCAACGCAGCCGCGCGCAGCTGGTGTGATTGGGAAGATGCGCACGTTTCGCTCGCGCCGGGTGCGCGACCGAATCCTCGCTATCGGGATGAGGCTCCGCTTCATCTTCGCGAGGCTGGTAACGCACTATTGGCGCCACGAGTCGCGCATCGCGTCAGTCGCTTTCGGGCGGCTCGCCGACGGTCGGCATGATCTCTTCGGCTAAGAATGCGTCGCCAGGAAACGCAAGAAGAGCGATGTGCTCGCCCGGACCGACCTCGATTCGCGTCGCGTAGCCGAGATCGTTTGGATCGCGATGGACGACGATGCGATTATCGCGCACGTTGACGATCCAATATTCGGGGATCGCCGCGCGCGCGTACACGCGTAGCTTCGTGCCCGTATCGAACGAAACGCTCGAATACGATACCTCGACAAGGGCGAGGACATCGGGCGTGCGCGGTCGCCGCTTGCTGTAGTAGTGTTCGTCGTAACGAAGGATCGCCGCATCGGGCTCGGGCAGCGAGTAGTCGCTCACTCGGACGGGAAGCTGCGGTTGAACGATGGCCCGTCCCGAGAAACGGACGACGAGCAGGTGAATGAGACGCGTTATGCCGCCGCTGTGGGCGTCGCCGGACGGAGGCACGGTTACGATCGTTCCGTCGATGAGCTCGACCTTTTCGTCCGGCCCGATGATGCCGAGTTCGGCCATCCGTTCGTACTCGTCGACGGTGAAGCGGCGTTGTGCGATTTCGATTGCCATATCACGTGCCCCGAAGCGTACGTGCGAGAGGTTGTCGGTTCGTGACGCCCGGGTTGCCGTCCCGCGGTGGAACCTTGTCCCGCGCCGCCGAATCGTATCGAGTATGCCGACACAAGAAGAAGTTCGCGAAGCGCTGCGCACCGTGGAAGATCCCGAGCTCCACATCGGGATCATCGATCTCGGGCTGATCTACGGGGTCGAAGTCGCGGGCGAGCACAGCGAAGACGTCAACGTCTCGATGACGCTCACGTCGCCGATGTGCCCCGTCGGCCCGATGTTCAAGGCCGCGGTCGAATCGAAAGTGATGTCGCTCGAGGGCGTCAAGAACGCCAAGGTCGAGATCACGTTCACGCCGCCGTGGGATCCGCGCACGATGGCCTCTGACGACGCGAAGGTCCAACTCGGCATCTGGTAGGTCCCGACCGGGCATCGAAACCATCGGTCGTCGCGCCGTTTCTCGGCGCCCATGAAGATCGGTATCATCGGCACGGGAAATATCGGCGGAACGCTCGCGCGGCGCTTCGCGACCCTCGGCCACGACATTGCACTTGCGAACTCGCGCGGTCCGGAAACCTTGACGGATCTCGCGCGCGAGACCGGTGCCCGCGCGGTGACGGTGCATGACGCGGCGCGCGCGGGCGACGTCGTGATCGTGGCGATTCCCCAGAAAGCGATCGCGTCGCTGCCACCGGATCTCTTCTCGGGCGTGCCGGACGACGTGGTCGTCGTGGACACGGGCAACTACTATCCGCAGCAGCGCGACGGCGCGATCGAGGCGATCGAAGCCGGCACGAGTGAAAGCCGTTGGGTGGCCGAACACCTCAAACGCCCGGTCGTTAAGACCTTCAACAATATTTACGCGCAACACCTCATGGAAAAAGGCAGCCCGAAGGGCGCGGCCGGTCGGATCGC
>JAABUX010005879.1_pt1 | contig 14892 bp, 10 predicted proteins | sample 5561851 | NCBI WGS metagenome assembly JAABUX01 (sample SAMN10711883, study PRJNA513361) | rock metagenome | isolation source: Antarctica rocks | place: Antarctica: Victoria Land, Richard Nunatak red sandstone | collected 2016-01-03 | reverse complement strand
GCGCAGCCGAAGTTGCACTGGGTCCGCTCGGCCAGCGTCCGCCCCTTCTGGTGGCCGACGAACATCACCTTTTTGTCCCCGAGGTGCGCGAAGCCGGTGACGAGGGCCTGGTCGTCGCCGATGGCGCGGTCGCCGTGGAGTTCGACGAACCGGTCGAAGACGAGTTCGAGGTAGTCGCGCGACTGCGGCCGGTTCTGGTGCCGCGAGACTCGGACGGTCTGCCACGGGTCGAGGTGGGCGAAGATCGACCGCTTGAGGTTAGCCAACTCCTTGCGCATCACCCGGATCGACTCGGCGGAGGCCGACGACCCGTCCGCGCTCCCCTTGCTCGAAGCGTAAAGCGCCTCCATCTCGGCGAGGCGCGCTTCGAGATCGTAGATCGGCGTTTCAAACGGGAGGCGATGTTCGGTCGCGGACATGGTCGGGTCACCGGATAACGGAGATAGCTGGCGATGACGAACGGTCCAACTGGTTGGCCCGATCCGACCACGTCAGAAGTCGCGGGTCGGCCCGGGGGCGGGGTCGGAGTTGAAGATTCGAACGCGAGCGAATTTCGCCATGAACTCGTGGAGGTCCTGCGGTCGGTCGGCGGGTTTCTTCTTGATCATCTCCAGGACAAGCTCCGCGAATTCCTTGGTCACTTCCTTGTTATAAACAATCGGTGAGTTCGGGACTTCGCGGATATGCTTGTTGAGTAGCTCGTTCTCGGAGTTCGCCCGGAACGGCTGACGACCGCACGCCAGTTCATAGCAGGTGATCCCGAAGCTGTAAATATCAGCCGTGGGGGCGGGAGACTCGCAGCGGATCTGCTCGGGCGACATGTAGCTCTTGGTCCCTTGCCGCGGGACCTTCATCCCGAACAGCTTCCCCAGCCCCGAGACGGGTCGACGGGTCAAGGTATAGTCGATCACCCGGACCTCGCCGGTCTTGTTGCACATGATGTTTTCCGGCTTGACGTCGCGGTGAATCCACCCCTTGTCGTGCATGTAAGCCAGGCCCGTCGCCGCCTGGGTAATAATCTTGTGCATGTTGGCCCGGAGGACCGGGAAGTCCTTCGGCCGGTGGAGCGCGAGCCGAAGCTGAAACCCCGGGAAGTAGTCCATCACGAAGTAAGGCTGCTCGGCGTCCTTGACGAAGTGGTGGACCTTGATCAAGTTCGGGTGGTGGAACTCTTGCCCCAGCTTCGCTTCGAACTCGAACGCCCGCCGCTCCGCCGAGTCAAACCCCCGCGACGCCAGAAGTTGCTTGACGGCGAACCGGCGGTTGCTCGCCTCGTGGAGGACCTCCAGGACCATCGACGTCGAGCCAGGATAAATCGTGCGAACGTACTTGTAGTCGCCGATCCGTTCGTCGCTGGTTACATTGGTCGACACGGGTCAAACTCCCGCTGGGTGATGGGTCGGGGGGCGAAGGGTCATCCCGCCTGGTCGTCGCGTGTCCGCCGGATCGCCCGCCTGCGCCCGATCGTAACAAATCAGCGTGGACGTCGGCAACTTGACCAAAGGAAACCAATGGTTCAGTACGGGGCGAGCCTCAAGCCGTGACGGGCGGTCGGGCCGATGGTCCCAACGTCCACCGGGCCAACAGGTTGGCGGGGAGGTCGGGCGCGATCAGGGTTTGGGGAGTCCCCTCGTCGGCCAGCAACTCCTCGACGGCCCGGTAGCCACTCCGGACGGCCCCTTCCATCGTGGCGGGCCAGCCGGTGGCGGTCCAGTCCCCGGCGAGGAAGAGTCCCGGCACCGGGGTCCGCTGCGCCGGCCGGTTCGCATCAACGCCGGGCCGGACGGCGAAGGTGGCGCCATGCTCGATGACGACCCACCACCGGCGGAGCTGAGCGTCCCGCGCGGCGGGCCAGATCGCGGCCAGGTCGGCCAGGACGGCGTCGCGAATCGCGGTCTTGCTCAGCGGCTGGAGGTCGTAGCTCGCGCTGATGACGATCTGGAGGTACTGACCGTCCTCCCCGACCAAGCCGGGGGTCGTTCTCCCCTGAAGGGCCGAATGGTCGAAGACCCAGTGAATCAGCCGGTCCACGGTGACGACGTGTTCGTGCGGGCAGACCGAGCGATCGAACCAGAGGTGAACTCCGGTGATTGGCGACGACTCGATCTGGTCGAGCCGGTCCAATCCGGGGACTCGCCCGCGGACGCGGTCGGGGAGCAGGCTCGCGACCCGATCGAAGGGAGCGGCGAGGATGACCACGTCGCTCGGCACAAATTCCCCCGACCGGAGGCGGACCCCGGCCACCTTGCCTTGGCTCTCTCGATCAACCTCGACCGACCGGACCCCGGTGGTCAAGCGGACCTCGACCCCTTGGGCCGCGAGCCAAGTTTCGAGGCGGCGGCCGTACAGGTCGCCGAGGGGAACCAGGGGGATCTCCATCCGGTAGCCGTCGCGGTGCCGCAAGAAGCCGTCCACAAAGACCTTGCGGGCGTGGCCGATGTCCATCTGGTGCAACTGCTCGTTGAGCGCTGAGATCAGGACGGTGCCCCAGTAGCGGCGGATCGTCCGCTCGGTCTGGTGGTTCCGCTGGAGGAACGACAGGACCGATTCGGCCGCGCCGGGCCGCGAGTCGGGGCGCCACGCCTTGAGCCGCGCGACGCCGTAAGCCACCCGGAGGCGTTCGACGACAGTCAGATAATTGGCCCGGAGAAAGCTGCCCGACAAGTGCAAAGGAGCCGGCCAGGGACCCGCTTCGAGGCGCGACAGCTTCCCCTCGGGGCTGAGGAAGCGGACGTCGGGCACCCGGCGGAACAGGTCGGCGGTCCCGACCTGGCGGCAGAAGTCGGCGAGGTTGGTGCAGCAAGCCATGCTGACATGCTGGCAGTTATCGACCAGTTCGCCGGTGACGGGGTCGAGGAACGAGCTGGCCCGGCCGCCAAGGCGTGGCCGACTTTCGATCAAGCGGATCTGGTACGGCCCGCCCGAGCGGACCAGCGCCACCGCCGCCGCCAGGCCCGCGAGGCCGCCGCCGATGATGGTGACTTGCCGCCGCGTGTCGCGGGCGTCGTGGGATGGACTGGTCGAGGGGTCGAGGGTTAGGCTGGTCGTCATGACGCGGGACCTTCCGGAGTCGCCGTCCCGCTCCAGAGGGGGAACCGGCCGCCGAGCGACCGGGCGGTGATCCAGATCTTCCGATACGGTGAGAGGGCGACGCGGCGGGTAAAGACGTCGTAGTTGCGGCGGACGACCTCGTCGAGGAGTCGGCGGTAGATCCCGACGATCGCCAGCAAGACGGGGCGACCCTCGGGGGCGACCAGAGGGGTAAGCTGCGCGGCTTGTTGGTAGAACCGGGCCGCCCGGCGGCCCTCGAATTCGAGGAGGGCGCGGACGCGGCTCGAAGCGACGGGGGCGGCGAGTTCGCGCGGGTCGACGCCGAACCGCTCGAGGTCTTCGGTCGGGAGGTAGACCCGACCATTGACCGCGTCCTCGCGGACGTCGCGGATAATGTTCGTGAGCTGGAGCGCGACGCCGCAGGCCGCGGCGAGGCGCTCAGCTTCGCCATCGGCTGACTGGAAGCCCCAGATGTGCAGGCAACTCAGCCCGACGACCGACGCCACCTGATAGCAGTAGGCGTCGAGGTCGTCGAACGTCGCGAACGGTCGCGGGTCGAGGTCGTTCGCGACGCCGTCGATCACCTCGAAGAGGTAAACGGCGGGGATCGCGTGGCGGGCGACCGTCTCGGCCAATGCGGGCCAGCCGGGCCAGGTGTCGGACGGGTGGCCGGCCAGAGCGGCGCCGAGGTCATCTCGCCAGCGACCGAGGTTGGCCGCGCGGTCGCCGACGTCACCCGGAGCGTCGGCGATGTCGTCCGTCCGCCGGAGGTAAGCGTACAAGGCGCACATCGACTTCCGCCGCTCTGGGGGCAACAAGCAGAAGCTATAGTAGAAGTTTTTCGCCTCGCGCCGGGATACCTGGCGGCAAAACTCAAAGCTCCGGGCCAGCAGCGCCGGTTCAGCGCAGGTCGCGAGGCTCACGACGCCCGCCCCAGGATGGGATCAGCCGTGACCGTCCGTGCCCGCGCGGGTCCACCGAATCGGCTCGGCCAGGCCCGCGACCAGACGGCGCGGGCCAGGAGAGCCAGCTTGGCAACTTTCCCGACCTCGGGCCGACTCCGCCAGACGTCGAATTCTTGGGCTTCGATCCGGTCGAGGATGGCCATCCCCCCGCGGCCGAACAGGTCCACATCCACGGCCAAGCCTTGGGGCAACCGGTCAAGTAGCGCCCGACCGGACCGCAACAGGTCGCGGGCGCGCTCGACTTCGAACGAGAGCAGGGCGGCGAATTTGGGGGTAAACCGGCGGTCGCGGAGGTCGGCGTCGCGGTACCCAAAGCGTTCGCGGTCCTCGACGGGCAGGTAAATCCGCCCGATTGTCAGGTCGCGCGCTACGTCCTGCCAGAAGTTGGCCAGTTGCAGCCCGGTGCAGGTGAGGTCGGCCAGTCGGGCGTTTTCAGGATTGAAGACGCGGCCGAGGTACAGGACGAGGTGGCCGACCGGGTTCGCCGACCGGGTGCAGTAGTCGAGGAGGTCATTGTATGTGGCGTACTCGGTCACGACCTGATCTTGCTCGAAGGCGGCGATCAGGGCCTCGAACGGGTCGATCGGGATGGCGAACTCGCGGACCGTTTCGGCCAAGGCGATCATCACGGGGTGGCGGGGAGGTTCACCCGCGAACAGGGCGTGCAACTCGCCACGCCACCAGGCGAGCAGTTTGGTCGACCGGGCGGGGTCGCCCACCTCATCGCCGAGGTCATCGGACCAGCGGCAAAAGGCGTAGATGCTCTGGAACGCGGGGCGGAGCGGCTTTGGGGTTAACCAGGTGACGACGCTGAAGTTCTCGTAGTGTGCGCGGGTCAGGTGGTCGCAGTAAGCCCACGCCTCGACGCGACTGACGGCGGCGCGGGATTGGTCCGGGCGAGGACCGTATCGCTTGAGGTCGTCCAGAAACGGCATGAAGGGGCATCCTGCGCCAGGGTCGGAGTGTGGTCCAGTGGTCGGCAGTCCGGGAGATGGAGGCGGTTCGCGGGCGATCTTAACCGACCATCCGTCCGGTTGGCCAGACGATTACCGGTCGGTTGACCCGGCTCCGAGGTTGGGGCACAATCGGCGACGACCGGGAGGGATCTCCGCGACGGACCCCGATCGTTCGCCCACTTCAAAGGACACCGAGATGAACCCGCTTCGCCCTTCGACCCCTCGCGCGTTGGCCGCCGCGGCCTTCGCCCTATTCTGCGCTGGGTCGATGACGACCCAAGCCGATGAGGACGGCGGCTTCAAGCCCCTCTTCAACGGCAAAGACCTGACCGGCTGGGTCACACCCGCCGACAAATCCCTGTTCGCGGTCGAGGATGGCCAGATCGTCGGCCGGACCAAGGGGGACCTCAAGAAGAATGAGTTCCTGGTCACCGACAAACCTTACGCCAACTTCACCTTGAAGGCCAAGTTCAAGTTCAAGTCGGGCAACTCGGGCATCCAGATCCGGAGCACGCGGGCCGACACCGGCAAGGTGGTGGGTCCCCAGGCCGACATCGGCGTCGACTACTTCGGTTCCTTGTACGAAGAAGGGCTGAGGTCGAAGCTCCTGGTCACCTACCCCAGGGAGAAGGGGAAGAGCCTGATCCACGAGGGGGACTGGAACGACATGGTCGTCACCGCCCAAGGAGATCAGATCACCATCACGCTGAACGGGACCAAGACGGTCGACCTGGTTGATCCGGTCTTCGCCAAGACGGGGATCATCGCCCTCCAGGTTCACGTCGGCGACCCGATGGAGGTCCGCTTTAAAGACCTCATGATCAAGGCGGACTGAGAACGTCACCTGCTCGCCCGCGGCAAACCCCGAGCGAAGCACTTGCTTCGCTCGGGAAAGAATCCAACTCAACTGACGCCGTTCGCCTTGAACCAGGCGAGGAGCCGCTTCCAGCCGTCTTCGGCGGGTCCTTGACGGTAGCTGGGGCGGTAATCGGCGTGGAAGCCGTGCGGTGTGTCGGGGTAGACCACGATCTCCGACGGCTTCTTGGCGGCGGCGAGGGCCGCTTTCATCTTCTCCACGGTAGGGAGCGGAATGCCGGTGTCGTCCGCGCCGTAGAGGCCGAGGACCGGGGCGCGGAGATTGGCCGCCAGGTCGACCGGGTGTTCGGGTCGGAGGGCCGACTTATCGCCGGCCAGGTTGCCGTACCAGGCGACGCCCGCCTTGAGGCTCGGGTTGTGCGCCGCGTACAACCAAACGATCCGCCCGCCCCAGCAGAAGCCGGTGACGGCCAGCTTGCTCGTGTCCCCCTGGGCCGAGGCTTTGGCATAGGCGACCGTGGCGTCGAGGTCGCTCATCACCTGGGCGTCGGGGACCTTCGAGACAACCTTGCCGACGATGTCGCGGAAGTCGGTGAACTTGGACACATCCCCTTGCCGGGCATACAGTTCGGGGGCGATGGCCAGGTAGCCGAGCTTGGCGAACCGGCGGCAGATGTCCTTGATATGTTCGTGGACGCCGAAGATTTCCTGGACCACGAGTACGGTCGGAAACGGCCCACCGCTGCTCGGCTTGGCCTGGTAGGCGGGGATGGTCCCGTCGCCCACGGGGACCTTGACCTCGCCGGCGTCGATCCCCTTGGTGTCGGTGGTGATCGTGTCGGCGCTGACGGGCTGAACCGAGAGGGCGAACCCGACGGCCAGACTCGTCACGACGAACTCGCGCCGGGTCACTTCGAGCTTGGGCAAGAAACTGGTCAGGTCTTCGTTCATCGTGGTGATTCCTTGGGGTTGAGCAGGGCGGGTCAGGTGGAGGAGATTGTGGGCTGCCGCGACGAAGCGCTCGGCGTCCAGAGAGTCAGGATCGCGACCAAGGCCAGTACCGGGAACCACCCGGCCAGGCCGAGCACGGTGTTGTAGTCGTGCGTCCGGTCGAGGTAGCTCCCGAACCGAGGTTGGATGGCCGCCGACACCAGCCAGGTGGTCGTCGCCAGGCTCCCGCTCAGCTTCCCCTGGTGTTCGAGCGACAGGTCCTGCGTCAGCGTGTAGAACGCGGCGAACGACCCCAAGCCCCCAAACCCGACCAGAAACAGGGTGATCAGTAAGAGCGGTCCGGCGGGCAAGACGGCGACGGCGGTCGTCAGCGTGGTCAGGACGCAACAGAAGGCGAAGACCGAGATCCGCGAAGCATACTCCGACCACCCCCGGCGCGCGAGCCATGCGGAGACTGCTCCGCCGATCAAGATCCCGGCATCGGCGGCGACGTAGTAGAACGTCGTGACGTCGAGCGTCGCCCTATTGTCGTAACCCCTGGCCTCGAAGAGGAACTTGGGGAGCCAGACCCGCCAGAGGTGCCAGTTCAGGTTGATGCAGATGACCAGGATCGCCAGCGCCAGATACCGTCGCGAAAACACCAACCGCCAGAACCCGGCCCAACCCGTCTTCGCTTCGGCATCCTTCTTCCCCGATGCCTCGCGCTCCGTGCCGGTCTCGGCGGGGAAGTGATTCCGGAGGTCGGTCGGTCGGAGCGAGAACAGCCAGAGCAAGACCCATGCGGTTCCCCCGGCGCCGATGACCCAGAACGGCCGACGCCACTCGTCCGGGTTGCGCTGGAGCAGCTTGATCGCCTGCGGCGCCAGGATGGCCCCAAGAGCGGTCCCCCCCTGGAGGAGGCTGTTTCCCATCGCCCGGTCGCGGGAACTCATCAACTGCTGGACCGTCTTGAGGCCGCAAGGAAAGTGCCCCGCCTCGAACAAGCCGAGCATGATCCGCAAGCCGAGCAGTTGGTTGTAGTTCTGGCTGAACCCGGTCAAAACCCCCATCAACGACCAGCCGACCAGCACCGCCGGGTAAAGCCAGTAAACTCCCACCCGGTCGACCAGCCAGCCGAACAACAAGCTCCCGGCGGCGAACGCCAGCCCGAAGCCGAGCTCGAGGTTGCCGTATTGCTCGTTGTTGAGGGTGAATTCGTGCTGGATCTGCCGAGCCAGCGAACTGGTCGTCTGGCGGTCCATGTAGTTGACGACGGTCGCCAGGAACAAGAGAACGCAGATGTACCATCGCCAGGTGTTCGACCGCTCTCGGGCCACCCCGAGCGAACTTCGCGGTGCGATATACGGATCGGTGGCTGCCATCAGTCGAGGCCCTCGGTCGTCGAAAACTCGGGAGATCGCTTTCGACGAAACGGATCGCGAGTCCGAAAAGTTGGCGATGACCCGCGATCGAGCCGATCGTTCTGAATGAGAAGGCGGAGCGGGATGGGATCAGGAAGACGATCATAACCGTCTCGCTCGGGATGATCTACCGGCGATACTTGCCGGCAACGATTTCGTCGGTTCAGGCTCAGGATTCGGCTTGCCAGGTCGCTCGGTTTGGTTTAGATGAGCCGCGTCCCGACCCTCATGGATGGAGCGCTTTCCCATCAATATTTACTGCCCACATCCGGTCAGGTCTGGCTCGCCGGGGCGTCGCAGGCGCTCAGCGTGGGGGGTGTGTTGGGTGCTCGGGATGTTGGTAATGGCGGGGGGATGCGCAATCTCTCGACCGACCGAATCCGGCTTTTTGAGCAACTACGCCGCGATGACCCCCGACCGGTTCCACCTCAACCGGGGGATCGGTCTTCAACGTGCCGAGACCTTCAAGGCGTCGCCAACCGAACTGGCCCAGGTCGACTCCTACTATATCGAGCCGGTCGAGTGGCGGGTCGATCCGAAGAGTCGCGGGGGCAAGAGCGACGACCGTCGCCAGTGGCTGTGTGCCGACCTCGATGAGGCCCTCCGGGACCGGTTGAGCACCATCAAACCGATTGTGGATTGCCCGGGTCCCCGGACCGCGCGGGTCCGGTCGGCCATCACGGTGGTCGATCTGGCGCGGCCGATGGCCAACGTCCTCTTGACGGCCACCTTGATCTCACCGTTTGGTACTGGTCCGATTTTCTCAGGGGGAGCCACCGTCGAGGCCGAGGTGATCAGCCCGGATGGTCGCCAGATCGCGGCGATCTCGAGCGCCTCCCGTGGGGGTATGCTCGACCTGCCCGGCTACTACTCCCTCTCGAACCACGCCCGCAAGGGGATGAAGCGGTGCGCCGAGGAACTTCTCCAGGCTGTCGACGCCGCGACCAGCCCGGCGAGCCTGCGGCAAGCCCCCGTTCCAACGAATTAATACGTTAGGATTCCGTCGAGTTTCGCCAGAATAAATCGACTCAGCCGTCGAGTTGACCAACCCGATCCGGTAAGATCGCCTTGGCGATGATCGAAGTTGTTCCCCCTAATCCGCATCAGCAATTTGTCTTTGCACGCCCTTCTTGGCGAAGCCTTTAAGCCTCATGACTGATCTCGGTTGACCTTTCGGTGAGCCATCGCACCATGCAATCCGCATCTGTCGGCCCGCGGGTCAGTCCCTCGGATCTCACCGTTCCCCACGAATCCAACTTGGACCGCATCCATCAGGCGATCGAGCACGCCGCGCATCTGCTGCCGGCGCAGGGGCCGATCACCGTCTTTATTCACCACAACACCTTGCATGCCTTCGAAGACCTTCCCTTTGATGAGGCGGTCAAAAGGGGAGGGCAGATTTTCGGCTGTCAGCCCTACCGGACCGAGGACCGTTACCGCGACGACCTCCGGCGGGGGCGGATTCGATCCAACGAGTTGCAGGACGTCCTCGAACGTGATCTGGGCGACCGCGGCGGCCAGCCGGTCGGTTGCTTTGGCGCGCGGTTCGACCTCCGGCTCGCGATGCTCCAGTATCCACTCCGGACCGGCCCGACCGAGGAACTTTTGTGGCACGTCGCCGAGGCCAACGCCCTCCACCGGGTTCGCGCCGAGGTATCGTCCGCCGTCCGGTCCCGCTTGATCGCCGAGACCCGCCGCTGGGTGATGCGCGACTTCCGCCGGAGCGGCGACTCAACCCCTGTCGGACCCACCGGCCCGAACGACCCGGGTCGCCGGGTCTCCGAACGAATCCACCAGTTGCTCGACCGCTACGGCGAGTCGACAATCGAAAGCTGGGACGACGATCACTGGGAAAGCTTCGCCTTGCAAGCCCTCTGGCGAGTTTGCCTGGACGGCGTGCGAGACATCCCGCCCTTCTATATGGCCGAGTTCGCCGAGGTCCGCCATCGTGATTTGATGTTCGACGCGACCGGGGAAGATCCCGATGCGCTGGTGCATGAACTCCTAATCCGGTTCACGGCGGCGTTTCTCGATCAAGGGTTCGCGCAATGGCCGCTCCCGCGCCGCGACGAGGGGTTTTATCGGGCCTTCTGCGCTTTGTACCGCCGCCCCGGTGGCCCCCCGGACCGCTGGATGCGTGGCTTGGGGCGCGAACTGGCTCGGCTCGAAGACGAGAACATCACCCCGCTGGAGTCGATCGCCGGATCGCTCGCGGACCTCGGGGTCGACGAACCGGAATGGGATCGGTTCCTGTCCAGCACCCTCCTCGCCCTCCGAGGGTGGGCTGGGATGGTCCAGCAGGTCGAAGACCGGGCGGACCGAGTGGTCCGACCCGTCCCGGAAGGGAGTCTGGTCGAATTCGTCGCCGTGCGGTTGATCCTCGATCGGTTCGCCCTCGCCGAGGTGGCCCGCGAGTCGGCGAACTACCAAGGACCGCTGAACCAGTTGCGCGAGCATGTCACCGCGAAGCTGGCCGAGGTGGAATGGCCCGCCGGGATCGAGCCGCGGGCGTTCGTGGTGTTTCAACTCGCCCAGTTGTTCGGCCTTGCCCCCGACGCCCTGAGCCGGATGAGCCGGACCGACTGGGCGCTGGTGGTGAGCGAGATCGAAAACTTCACCGGGGTCGAACGACGTCGGACGTTGCACCTGGCCTACGAGCAGCGGTTCGCGGCCCAGACCCTCGACGCGATCGCGCTCCGGGCGCGGGGACGGGTGGGGCGCCCCCCAGACCCTCGGCTCCAGGTGATCTGCTGCCTCGACGAGCGTGAGGAATCGTTCCGCCGCCACATCGAGGAGATCGCCCCGGCGACGGAAACCTTTGGCGCCGCGGGCTTCTTCAGCATCCCAATGTACTACAAAGGGGCGGCCGACGCCCACTACGTCCCGCTCTGCCCAGTGGTCATCCGCCCAAGTCACTGGGTGGTCGAAGAGGTGGGGGGCAACCGAGGCGAGGCCAACCCTCGCCGCGCCCGGACCCGCAGAGTCCTTGGGGCCGCTTTCCACCGGTTTCACCTCGGCAGCCGGACCGCCGCCGGTGGCGCGGTCTTGACCGGCGTCCTCAGCATCTTCGCGCCCTTTCCGCTGGTCGGGCGGATCTTGTTCCCCCGGTTGACCGCGCGGATTCGCGGGGCGGTCACCCGCCTCCTCCGATCCCCGATCGATACCCACCTCCACCTGGAGCGGACCGAACCCACGGCGCCGGCTGACACCCTCCCAGGTCAGGCAGCCAGCAGTGACCCCGACAACCACCCGATCGGCTTCTCGGTCGCGGAGTTGGCCGAGATCGGCGAGCGGATGCTCCGTGACATGGGCCTGACCAGCCAGTTGGCTCGGCTGGTCGTCTTCGTCGGCCACGGTTCCGACAGCCAGAACAACCCGCACAACTCCGCCTACAACTGTGGCGCCTGCGGCGGGGCGGCCGGCGGACCGAATGCCCGGGCGATGGCTCAGCTCTACAACGACCCGAGGGTCCGGTCGATCCTCGCCGGTCGCGGCCTGATTTTGCCGGAAACCACCTGGTTCGTTGGGGGCTACCACAACACCTGCAACGACTCGGTCCAGTTCCACGACCTCGACCGCCTCCCGATCAGCCACCGCAACGACTTTGACGCCGCCAGGCGGGCCATCGACCAGGCTTGCGACCGGAACGCCCACGAGCGTTGCCGACGGTTCATGTCGGCGCCGCTGACATTATCGTTCGCCGCCGCTCGGCAACATGTCGAGGAGCGCGCCGAGGACCTGGCGCAGACCCGGCCCGAACTCGGGCACGCCACCAACGCGATCACGGTCGTCGGTCGCCGGGAATGGACCCGGGGTCTGTTTCTCGATCGCCGGGCATTCTTGACCTCGTACGACCCGTCGCAGGACGACGCGGATTGCTCGATCTTGACCCGGATCTTGCTGGCGGTGTTCCCGGTCTGCGCGGGGATCAACCTCGAATATTACTTCTCGAACGTCGACAACATCGGCTTCGGGGCGGGGACGAAGTTGCCGCACAACTTGGCGTCACTCCTCGGGGTGATGGACGGCTCGGCCAGCGACCTTCGGACCGGACTCCCCTGGCAGATGGTCGAGATCCACGAGCCGATCCGGTCGTTGTTCGTGATCGAAACGACCCCGGCGGCGATCACCCGGATCATGGACCGGAACCCGATGATCGGGCGGATCTGCCGGAACGGTTGGGTTCGTTTGGCCACGCTCGACCCGGACGCGCGGACCATCCAGGTCTTTGACCGAGGGTCGTTTCAGCCCTATACCCCCGAAGTCCAGTCGATCCCCGAGGCGGCCTCGTCGGTCGACTGGTATCGCGGGTGGCGCGACCACCTCGAATTCGCCGAGATCGGCGCGACCGCCGCTCAACCCGCTTAATCCACTTCCCAGGATTTTCCGCATCGCAGATCGCAGGATAGCAAATTGCAAAGGCTTGAGAGGATTCAATTTCCATCTGCAATCTGCAATCTTGGAATGTGCAATCCACCCCCAAAACCCGTTTCGGACTCCAGCCAACCTCTTTGTAACGCGAAGCCCCCCAACAGATTGAACTCGGCACCCATGAGCTGCATCCGCCCACTTCCCTTGTTGGTCCCAGGCTGGTCGATTTCGACGCTAAGTTCTCCATCGCCTCAGTGGCGGGCCGCGAGGAATTGGGACTGGTCTGCCGACCACCCGGGGATTGACCGATGATGGGTCCGGATTGGCTGATGCAGGTTGCGGGGGGCCTGGTCGTCCTTTCCCCTTTGCTGCTGGCCACGGTCCTCGGGATCGCCTCGCTGTTCGATTGGAAGATCAGCGAGAAGCTGACGACCCGTTGGATCGCCATCGCGATCGCGATTGGGTTGCTTTCGCTGGTGGTGGTTCTCGGTTTGATGCTCTGGACCGGGACGCGCAACCTGCCGATCAACCTGGGGAACTGGGTCTCGATCTCCTCCCCAGACGGCCGTGAATCGCTTTACCACTTCTCGTTCAAGCTGGTTTTCGACCGCTTATCGGTCCCCTTCGCGTTCATGTCGCTCGTCCTCTCGGGGACGATCGGCCTGTTCGCCAGCAAGTACATGCACCGGGAATCCGGCTTCAACCGCTTCTTCGTGCTTTATGCCTTTTTCGTGGTGGGGATGGTCGTCACCTCGCTTGCCGGGACGATCGAGACGTTGTTCACCGGTTGGGAGCTGGTTGGGCTTTCCTCGGCGCTCTTGGTGGCCTTCTTTCAGGAGCGGCGGGCACCGGCCAAGAACGGGCTTTGGATCTGGGTCATCTACCGGGTCTCCGATGCGTCCCTCTTCCTGGCGGCGGTCGCCATGCACCACCTGAGCGGCGAGGGGGACTTCGACGAGTTGCTCGGCTCGGGGACCTGGCCGGATGAGTCGATGGTGATCACCTCGGGTCAGGCCCTGATCGTCGGGTTGTTGCTCCTGGGGTCGGCGATGGGCAAGTCGGCCCTCGTCCCGTTCTCGGGCTGGTTGCCCCGCGCGATGGAAGGCCCAACCCCATCCAGCGCGGTCTTCTACGGCGCACTTTCGGTCCACCTCGGCGCGTTTCTCCTGCTCCGGGTTAGCCCGCTCCTGGACGAATCGTCGCTCCTCTCGCTGATTGTGTTCGCGGTTGGGGTCGTGACGGCGGTCTACGCCTACCTCGCTGGGAGCGTGCAGACCGACATCAAGTCAGCGCTCAGTTTCGCGTCACTTTCGCAGGTGGGGATCATCGTCGCCGAGATCGGGATCGGTTGCGGTCGGCCTTGGCTCCGCTACGTCGCCTTGGTCCACATCATTGGCCACGCCAGCATGAGAACGCTCCAGTTCGTCCGGGCGCCGAGCTTGTTGCAGGACTACCGCTCGCTCGAAAACGCGATCGGCAACCGCCTCCCGAGCACCAAGGCCCCCTGGGAGCGCCTCGGGGCCGAGCGGCGGCGCGACTGGTTGTATCGCTTCGCCTTGGAGCGGGGCTACCTCGACTCGATCTTGCTCAACTACCTGGTGAATCCCTTCGTCCGGACGCTCCGGTGGTGCGACACCCTGGAACGGCGCTGGACCGATTACCTGACGGGGGAAGCGTCGCGCGAGTCGGACCTGGTCAAGCGTCACCACGAGACGATCGAAGACCTGCTATGAACCCACTGTCCCTCCCCTGGCTCGAACTGGCGATCGTCGCGAGTCTGGTGGGTTCGCCGACCATCATGCTGATCGGGGACCCGAACCGGGCCTACCGGACGTGCTTGCTCTTTACCGGGACGTCGCTGGTCGCCACGATCTTGGCCTGGCTGGGGTTCGCGCTCGCTGCTCCCCCGGATCTTTCCCCGTTTTCGAGCATCCAACCCGCCCTCTTTGGTCGCGTCTTGTTCGCGGTCGATGAACTGAACGCGCCGTTGCTCGCGGCGGTGGCGCTACTTCACTTCCTGGTCGCCTTGTCGACGGCTCGGACGCACATGAGGCGGTTTTCGTTCGCCTCGTCGCTCGCCTTCGAGGCGATCCGGTTGGCGATGTTCAGTTGCGCCGAGCCTTGGATCTTGATCGGTCTGCTGACTGTCGCCACCATCCCCCCTTACATCGAGTTGGTCAACCGCGGGCGACCGACCCGGGTCTATCTGATCCACATGGCGCTTTCCGTCAGCCTGCTCTGGATCGGCTGGACGGCGGTGGAGCAGGGCGGGATCTCCAACGGGCGGACCACCTGGTGGGCGGCCGTCCCGCTGCTCGCCGCGATCCTCGTCCGCTGTGGGACGATCCCGGCCCACTGCTGGCTGACCGACTGGTTCGAACA
>JAABUX010005878.1_pt1 | contig 14892 bp, 8 predicted proteins | sample 5561851 | NCBI WGS metagenome assembly JAABUX01 (sample SAMN10711883, study PRJNA513361) | rock metagenome | isolation source: Antarctica rocks | place: Antarctica: Victoria Land, Richard Nunatak red sandstone | collected 2016-01-03 | reverse complement strand
GCCGGCGGTCCGTCGTCCGATCGTCAGGGCTGGCGTCTGTCGCGGCGGTTGTTGAGCCATGCGTCCTCTCCTTGGTGGTACTATCACGGCGCCAGTAGTGTCTTGAGCAGAGCCATGCGCACGAAGAGACCGTTGCGCGCCTGGCGGAAGTAGGCGGAGCGCAGGTCGTCGTCGACGGCCGGGTCGATCTCGCCGACGCGCGGCAAAGGGTGCAGGACGATGGCGTTGGGACGCAGGCGATCCATCAGCACGCGGTCCACGGTGTAGCGTCCGCTGGCCCTCTCATACTCATCGGCTGTCGCGAAGCGTTCTTTCTGTACCCGCGTCTGATAGAGCACGTCGATCTCGCCGGCCACGGCGGCGAGATCCTCCGACTCCTCGTAGGCAACGTCGTGCGCGCGCAAAAAGGCGAGCACGTCCGGGCGCATACGCGTAGCTGGGGGGGCGATGAGGGAGAGCGAGAGGCCGCGGTACAGGGGCAACAGCCGGCATAGCGAGTGGACGGTGCGCCCATTGGCGAGGTCGCCGACGAGGGCGATGCGCAACCCATCGATGCGCCCGATCTCATGCCCGATGGTGTAGAGATCGAGCAGCGCCTGTGTGGGGTGCTCTCCCGGTCCGTCGCCTCCGTTAATAACGGGAACGGGTGACACGGCGGCCATGCGCGCGGCGGCCCCTTCCTGGTAGTGGCGGACCACGATGCAATCCGCGTAGCCGGCGACGATACGCACGGTATCTTCAAGCGTCTCGCCCTTGGCGCCAGAGGAATAGTCCCGCGCGTTTTCGGCGCTAATGACTCCGCCGCCCAGACGCAGCATCGCAGCCTCGAAGGAGAGCCGGGTGCGCGTGCTGGGCTCGTAGAAGAGCGTGGCCAGGAGACGCCCTTGCAGGTCATCGACGGCGCCGGCCCGTTCCACCACGCCTTCCATGGTCTCGGCGAGGGCAAACAACCGGTCCAGCAAAGGCCGATCCGCGTCCTCCGCGGCGATCAGATGGCGTGGCATGGGCGGGCCCAGGCCCTACGCCCGGTTATCGCGCGAGGCGTTGGGGTCGTCGATCAGCGTATCGGCGTCGCTGTTGGGACCCGCCCCGGTCGCGTCGGCGTCTTGCACCGCGGAATCGATCTTTAATTGCTCCTCAGAGGGCTGGCGGTCATAGCCGCCGGCGTAGGGCGTGTTTTCGCCCCGCAAGCCACCCTCATCCGGTCCGGTAAAGTTGTCATCGCCAGTATTTGTTTGTCGATCAGTCATAGGTCCTCCTCATACAGCCATTAGCTATTAGCCGTTAGTAATTAGCCTTAATGATTGTACCGTTTTAATCTCCGGCAACCTTCACACCACTAATAGCTAATGGCTAACGGCTAATAGCTCGTATCGTGCGCGTCGCCGATCGGCGAGTTGTCGAGCGTGGAGCGGTCCGGGCGGTCGGGGGCAAGTCCACCGTAGGGAGCGTAGGGCGATTGCCCTTCTTCGGTGGCGCGCGCCGTCTCGGTGTGGGTGACACGCACCTCGTCTTCGGGGACGACATGCGCGTCCTGCAGTTCCTCGTCCTCACCGATCGCGGCGCCACCGCCACGAGGAACAGTCGGCACATCGGCCGCCGTCTCGGGAGCGCGCACGCGGGGCAACGTCTCGTCGCCCTCTCTGTCATTCATCGCCGATCCTCCTTGCACCAGTGTATAGGCGCGACAGACGCCTGTGCCAGGCAATCATCGTCTCACCGGGACCCGCCAGACTGACGGGCATCCATCCACGTTGGGAGCATACCCCATGCCAAACGTCCGTCACCGCCGTTTATGCGCCCACCGCCAGGGCGTATGCAATACGCCCCTACCGCCCACTGCCCACTGCCCACTGCCTACCGCCTACCGCCTACCGGCCACGCGCCGGCTCATAAACCAGGCATGCACGCCCAGCACGTCGGTCTCGCCGACCGTCTCGAAGCCGTGACGGTGATAGAAGGTGACGTTCTCCGGCGTGTCCGTCTCCAGGTAGGCCAGTGTCGCGGCGCCGTCGAGGCGGCCGCAGAAGACATCCAGCATGCGCCCGCCGATGCCCAGGCCCTGGAGGCCCGGCATGACCGCGACCGGGCCAAGGTGCCAGTGCCGCTCCTTGGGGTCGTGCCGCCCCCAGGCCGCGCCATAGCGCGACATCCTGACAATCACGTCGCTCCGGAGGTGGAACAGCGCCGGCGCCATGCGCAGTTGCTGCAGGAGCGACGGCCGGCATCGTCCCGGTGGCGCGGCGTTGAGGACGCCAACCACGACGCCGGCCCGGACAGCGGCCAGCGCCGGAGCGGAGTTGACCGTCAAAATCCCTTTGCATAGGGTATAGAGCCCGTCGAAGCGGCGCTGCGGATCATCACCATGCATGACCAGGTGCGTCGGATTGTCGCGCAGAGCCAGCGCGGCAACCCGCGCCGCGGCGGCGATCTCGTCGCGGTCCCGCCGCAACTCCCGAATCTCGATACCGTCCAGCTCGCACACCTCTTTCGCCGCTTCGCTCCGCCTTGCACACCCTGGTAGATCGTGGACGGCCCTCCGTCACCGTCACCGTCGCGTACTCCTATTCATTTAGTATGACGCATCGTGGCGCCGGACCCCAACCGGCCGCGGGCGCAGGGGCGCGCCCTGAGATTGTGATCGTGCGTGCTGACGGCCTGACCTTAAAAGGTCAGGCCGCGTCTCACAATTGTGGGACACAGGGGACGCAGGGGGCGCGGAATCGAGAGAGGCGGCCCGCGATTGACATCGCACGGCAAACCACGGACACCGACGTGTCTTTAGCGTGGCGCCCCGAGCGACTTTAGTCGCCGTCTGTTTGCCATGCGACTTGGGTCAAAGGCCCGTGTTAGGCATAGTACCGTCGCAATCACGAGGCGCATCCGGTCGCGGACCTCGTTGGGCCGTACCTGGCAGGGGATGTGGCGATGAGTCAGGCTGGCCGGAGAGCGCGCCCGAGCGTCTCGATGGCCAGTTCGGTCGCCTCGTCCAGGGTCAAGGCGCGTCCGCTGGCGCACGCGGCCTCGAACCCGTCCGCGCCCAGCGCCTCCTCGGCGATGGTCCTGGCCTGATCGTAGTCCCGTTGTTCGAGCGGCTGGAGGCGTATGCCCAGAGCATGGAGTTGCACGGCGCTCGCTCCGTAGAGCCGCGCCGCAACGTCGGGTTGTCCGCCCAGCGCACAGCCAAGAGCCGCGCCTGTCAGGCAGAGGACCACGTAGTCGCGCGCCCCGAGCGCGTGGAACAGGACCAGGGCGTCGGCCAGCGGGCGTGCGGACGCTGCGGTCTTCCCTTGCAGGTGGAGGACCTGGGCCTGCCGGGCCAGCGCGTAGGCGCCGCTATGCGTATGACCCACCTGCCGGGACAGGGCCAATGCGTCGTCGAGCGCAACGGCGGCCCGCGCAAGCTCGCCGCGCTGCATCAACACCCCCGCCAACATGACCAGGGCGTCGGCATGGCCCCATCCATCGTCGGTCGTGCGATAGAGGTCCAGCGCCTCGTCGATCAGCGCGGTCGCCCGCTCAAGGTCGCCCTGTATCCTCACCAGGTTGCCCATGCTCAACAACGTCAGGGCACGGCCCCGACGGTCGTCCGCTTCCCGGAAAAGCGCCGCGCCGTCCGTGTAGAGTGCGTCCGCGCGTTCATACTCCCCGTGGAACATGGCGATAGAGCCCAGCAAGCGGAGCGCCTTGGCGCTGATCCGCGTCTCACCCACCCGGCGGGATAGGTCCAGGCTCTCCGCAAGCCATTGCGTCGCGGGGCCAAAGTCGCCCTGCCGCCACGCCAGAACTCCGGCCGCGAGCCACGCGTTGGCTTGCACCGCCACCGCTACCGGCGGCGCCTCGTCGGGACAGGACGGCTCCAGCAGGGCCTCCAGCCAGGCGCGCCCCTCGCCGGTGTGGTCGCGCGCGTCCCAGAAGTCCCGTAGCGCCGCGGCCAGGCGCAGCCCCGTGTCGCCGTCCCCGCCCTCCCTTGCCCAGGCCAAAGCAGCCCGGATGTTGCCGATCTCGGCCTCCAGCCGGTCCAACCACGCCCCCTTCGTGGAACCATCGAGCCTCGGCGCGGCCTGCTCCGCCAGCGTCAGGTAGTAGGCCGCGTGCGCCCGCCGCGCGTCGTCCTCCTCGCCGGTGTCCACTAACCGCGCGCGGGCGAAGTCGCGGATCGTCTCCAGCATCCCGATGCGCGGCTCGCCGTCCGGCCCAGCCGTGCGGCGTAGCAGGCTCTGGTCCAATAGTGAGGCTGCCTCGTCCACCGCGTCGGCGCCATACACCGCCGCGACCGCGTCGAAGGTGGCGCCCCCGGCGAACACGGACAGGTGGGCGAAGAGCCTCTGCTCGCCGGCGTCAAGCAGGTCGTGGCTCCAGGCGATGGTCTGGCGCAGCGCCTGCTGGCGGGCGTCCAGGTCGACCGGGCCGTCCGTGAGCAGGTCCAGGCGGTCGCTCAAGCGGGCCAGCAACGCCGGCAGCGGCAGCAGGCGCGCCTGGGCGGCAGCCAACTCGATGGCCAGAGGCAGCCCATCCAGGCGCGCGCAGATCTCGGCCGCCACGGGCGCCAGCGCGGGCGTCAGGACGAGATCCGGGCGCACGGCGCGGGCGCGCTGCATGAACAGGGCGACCGACGGGATGCGCGCGACGGTGCCCTCGTCGGGCAGGCGACGTAGATCGGGCAGCGGCAGGGGTGGGACGTCGAAGACGTGCTCGCCGCTCAGGCGCAAGAGGGTACGGCTGGTTGCCAGTACGGTCAGCAGCGGGCAGGCCCGCAGCAGGTCGACGATGCGCGGCGCCGCCGGCAGCAACTGCTCCAGGTTGTCGAGCACCAGGAGCAGGCGCTTGCCGTGCAGAGCGTCCCGCAGCGCGTCGAGCGCCGGCTGACCGGCAGCCTCGCGCACGCCGAGGGTCTGGGCGACGGTGGGCAGGACGAGCGCCGGGTCGGCGAGGGAGGCCAGGGACACGAAGGCCACGCCGACAGAAAAGATGTCCGCCAGGCTGGCGGCGGCTTGTAGAGCCAGGCGAGTCTTGCCGACGCCACCGGGGCCGGTGAGGGTCAGCAGGCGCACCTCGGGCCGGCGCAGCAGGTGGACCACGGCGGCCTCCTCGCGCTCGCGCCCGACCAGCGGGGTCAGGGTCGCGGGGAGGGGCGCGACGGTCAGCTGCCCCCGACCCTGGCCGGGGATCGCTGGGGTTGGGGCTGTCGGCGCCGCGGCAAGCGGCTCCGGGACTTCGACGCCTGACCGTCTGGCGTCCGCGGTCGTGGGTGGTGTGGATACGGATGGCGCGGGTACGGAGGGCGGCGCGGGATCGGTGGGCGCCGGACGTACGCGTAGCGCTTTCTGGAGAGCATCCCTCTCCTGCGGCGCGAGGTCCAGCGCCTCGACAAGCAGACGGAGCGTGTCGCGCCGGGGGCGGTGCATCGTCCCCCGCTCGATCTCGCTAATAGAGCGCGGGCTGACCCCCGCGCGCGCGGCCAACTCTTCCTGCGTCAGCCCCGCCATGAGGCGGTGACGCCGCAGCAGTCGGCCAAAACTCTCCGGCCGGTCCGTATCCACGGCAGGTGTCCCTTGGCTTGTCCCTACAATCAGTCGTCGGCGCGCTCCCAGTCATCCCGAGGCTGACACGCGCTACCAATCACGCTGCCTAAGAATATGACAACGCAATCAGTAGCCTGAGCCAATAGCCCATTGGGGCTACTGGCCCATCCAGGCCAGTAGCGACGTAGCGACGCCACATGCGCGTCTCTATGATCTCGGGTGGGCCGCTTCTGCCCCACTATTATACCTATATCAACGAATAGCAGCACATTATAGTCACCATGCACCGCGGCGCGTCCCGGCGCGTCCCGATCGCTACCGGCAGCGGATGTCCCGCCGCTGGCCAGGGACAACAGATTAAGGAACAACGAATCCCGGTTGAAAAAGGGCCTTGGCGGGGGGCGCTGCCGCGTGAGGCGCGAAGTTGCGAGCGAAATTGCGAGTGAAATTGCGAGTGAAGCTGCGGATTTTGCCTGTACAACCGCGCCGTTCTAGCATACAATCCCATATACCGGGGCGAGAACGTCGGTATGACGCGCGCCGTGGAGTGTCGCGCCCATGCGGCGCAGAGCCGAGATAGCCGAGAAGGAGAGGGTCCCGATGGCAAGATTATGGTTGGCTGTCCTACTGGCGGTCACAAGCACTTTTACGTCCATCTCACCGGCCGCGTCGCGCGCGCTGGCGGTTACCCACACGAGCCAACAAGGCTCGCGCAGCCAACAGGGCCAGGCGCGGACGGGACAGCCGACCCACGCCGCGTCCCTGGCGGCCACGCTCCCCGCGCTCCCGCGCCTGGCGAACGTCATCGCGGCCGACCCTCCGGCCACCGCCACCACGACGCTCGACTTCTCCAGCGGCGGCGTGGACCTATCGTCGCTACGCGCCGCGCCAAACGCCCTAGGGCTGCTCGGCCAGCTGCCCGCGACAAACGGCCCTGCCACCGCCCCCGTCGCCACTGCCCCCAGGGCCGCGCACGCCGCCGATGACGCGGGCGCCTTGCTCCGCGCTCCGCAGGGCTCCTCGCGCCTGCCAGGCCTCGCGGGCTGGACACTCCCGCGCGCGGCCCCGGATATCCGGGGCGCGGCGGCGACCACCTACACGGTGACCACCACGGCCGACAGCGGGTCCGGCTCACTGCGCCAGGCCATCACCAACGCCGACGCCAACGGCGGCGGCCTGATCACCTTCTCTGTCTCGGGGACCATCGCACTGCAATCGGCCTTGCCGATCATCACGCAGACGGTCAGCATCAGCGGCAGCAGCGCGCCCGGCGCTACGCCGATCACGCCAACCGTCACTATCAACGGCAGCGCGCTCAGCACGAATCCGGCTGGAGGCGTCGACGGCCTGGTGTTCACGGCGGCAAACTCCGGCGTGAACGATCTGAACCTCAACGGCTTCAACGCCACCGGCCCCACCAACTTCAGCGACGCCATCGCCATCAGCGGCGTCTCCGCCATCAGCGACGTGGTGGCGGGCAACTTCATCGGCACGGACATCACGGGCACCACGGCCATCACGAACTTTGGCGGTGTGTTCGTCACCCGTGGAGCCACGGGCGCCACGATCACCGGCAATCTGGTCTCCGGCAACACCTTTGGCGTCACCCTCAGCGGCGCCGGTACCAACGGCAACGCGGTGCAGAGCAATAAAGTGGGCACAGACGTCAGCGGGACGACGCCCATCTCGAACTATAGCGGCATACTTGTCCAACGTGGCGCCATGAGCGCCACCATCACCGGCAATCTGGTCTCCGGCAACACCTTTGGCGTCGACCTCTTGGGAGCCGGTACCACGGGCAACATCGTCCAGAGCAACCTCGTGGGAACGAACCGCGCCGGGACGGTTGCCCTGCCCAACGTCAACGGCATCGTGATGGAGCGGGGAGCCAGCAACAACACGATCGGTGGCGTCACCCCTGGGTCCGGCAACCTGGTGTCCGGCAACGCTAACGGTGTGGCCATCCTGGGCGCGACGTACCCTGGCCTCACCTCGACCGTTTCGTCCAGCGGCAACATCGTCGCGGGCAACCTGATCGGGACAAACATCGGCGGGACCGCCGCCATCCCCAACACGATGGAGGGCGTGGGGCTGGCGGGAGGCGCGACCGGTAATGTCATTGGCGGCGGCGCGGCCGCGGCGCGCAACACTATCTCGGGCAATACCGCCGGCGTCGTCCTGCAGGACGCGGGCACCATGTCCAACACGGTGGACGGCAACTTTATCGGCACGATCATCAGCGGGACGGCCGCCCTGCCCAATGGGTTGGCCGGCGTGGTCGTCCAGGGCGGCGCCAGTGGCAATACGATCGGCGGAACCAATGGGGGCAACACCATCTCGGGCAACACGCGCGGCGCGGGCGTGGTCATCGCCGGCATCAACCTGGTGACGGGTCAGCTTGCCGGCACGGCCACCAGCGGCAACGTGGTGGAGGGCAACAGGATCGGGACCGACCCCAGCGGGACCATGGCCCTGTCCAACACCATCGGCGTGGTGGTCAACTCCGGCGCGGTCAGCAACACGATCGGCGGCACGGCTACCAACGCGGAGAACGTGGTGTCCGGCAACGCGTCTGTCGGCGTCGCCATCACGGGCACCGGCGCGCTCCTGACTCCGGGAGGGTCTGCGCCGCTCCCGACCAACGGCAACCTGGTGCAAGGCAACGAGATCGGGACGAACATCACCGGCACGGCCGCGCTGGGCAACGGGCAGGTCGGCGTGGTGATCAACGCCCGCGCGATGAGCAACACGGTCGGCGGTGCGGCTTCCGGCGCCGGTAACCTGATCTCCGGCCAGGGCAACGGGTTCGGCGTCTTCCTCAATGACGCTGGCAGCAACGGTAACGTCGTGCAGGGCAATAAGGTGGGCACGGACGGCGCCGGGATGAGCGCGATCCGCAACTACGCGGGCGTCTTTGTCGGGGGGGGCGCGGCCAACAATACCATTGGCGGCGCGACGGCCGCGGCGGCCAACCTGGTCTCCGGCGGCTCGTTCGGCATCGTGCTCAGCGGCGCGGGGACGACCGGCAACACCGTGCTGGGCAACGACGTGGGCACCGACGCCACCAGGACGAGCGCAATTCCCAACGGCGCGGGCATCCAGCTGCAGGGGGGCGCGAGCGGCAACACGGTCGGCGGTGCGGCCACCGGCGCGGTCAACCTGGTGTCTGGCAACGTCCTGGGCATCGTCCTGCGCGCGAGCGGCACGTCCAACAACCAGGTGCTGGGCAACCTCGTAGGCACAAACATCAACGGCACGGCCGCGCTGCCCAACCAGCAGGCCGGGGTGCTCCTCAGCCTTGGCGCGGTCTCGAACACCATTGGCGGCCCGGACCCGGCGGACCGCAACCTCGTCTCGGGCAACTTCGGCGCCGGCATCGCAATTAGCGACACGGGCACCAGCAACAACGCTGTGCTGGGCAACCTCGTGGGCACAAACATCAGCGGCGCGGCCGCGCTGCCCAACAACCTGGTCGGCGTCGCTATCCTGGGCGGGGCCACCAATAACACCATCGGCGGCACGGCCAACGGCGCGGGCAACGTGGTCTCCGGCAACCCCAACGGTATCGCCCTGACCGACCGGGGCACCAACAACAATACCGTACTGGGTAACTTTGTGGGGACCACCGCCAGCGGCACGGCCGCACTGCCCAACACGCAGGCCGGCGTGGTGATCCAGCAGGGCGCCATGAGCAACACCATCGGCGGCACGGCCAGCGGCGCGGTCAACGTGGTCTCAGGCAACCTCTCGGGTACCAGCGGCGTGGGCATCGTCATCACCGGCACGGGCACCATGAGCAACTCTGTCCAGGGCAATGATATCGGCCTCAGCCTCACCTCGTCGCCCCTGCCAAACGGGATCGGCGTGTTCATCTTCGCGGGAGCCAGCAACAACACGGTCGGCGGGACCACCGCCGCGGCGGCCAATACCATTGCCTACAACGGCAAGGGCGTGGTCGTGGGCTTTGTTCCTGGCGACGCCGGCGCGACGGGTAACGCGGTGCGGGGCAACAGCATCTACAGCAACCAGATGCTGGGCATCGACCTCGGCAACGACGGCGTGACGCCCAACGGGCAAGCGGGACGCACCGGCCCTAACCGCCTGCAGAACTACCCTCTCCTCAGCAGCGCCCAGACCGATGGGACCAACCTGACGATCAGCGGCGTGCTGACCTCCACCGCTGACACGACCTACACCGTGGAGGTGTTCGACAGCCCCACCTGCGACCTCAGCGGGTTCGGGCAGGGCCAGGTGTTCCTCGGCTTCGTCAGCGTGACCACCGACGGCAGCGGCATGGCGTCCTTCACACTACAAGATGGGTCCGCGATGGCGGGAAGCTTCGTGACCACCACGGCCACCGATCCTAACGGCAACACCTCGGAGTTCTCGGCCTGCACGCAGGTGATAGAGACGCCCCCGACGACGCCAGGCGGGACGGCCACGGGCACCCCTAACCCTAGCGCAACCGGAACGGCGACGACGCAGCCCAGCGGGACGGCCACGACGCGGCCAAGCAGCACGAGCACAAGCACGAACACTCCGTCGAGCACGGCCACGCCGACCAATACCGCGACCAACACACCGACGAATACGGCCACGAACACCGCGACCAACACGCCGACCAACACCGCGACGGCCACGCCAACGAGCACCGCGACACAGGCGCCGACCAACACCACGGCGCCCACGGCCACACCGTTCCCCACGCTCATACCGCTGCCCACGCCGACCGGCGCAGCCACGTCCCAGCCCACGGGCACGTCCGTGCCTCAACCTAGGAGCACGTCCACGCCCCGGCCAACGAGAACGCCCGTGCCCCCTCCTGTGTCGCGCGCCTGCCAGGTCACGGTGCTGTTCCTCTACGGCTCGCGGTTCAGCGTCGGCGGCCTGACCTTCTACACGCTGCCCAACCTCAGCGTCAACAGGCTGAGCGCGACGGGCGGACGGCGCCCGCGCATCACCTCGCCGGCGCCGCTCTACGCCAGCGACGGGCGCGTCACCTTCTACTCGAACACGCGCTATCGCTCGCTGGCCTGCGGGCCGTCCGCGCTGGTCGGCCTGACGGGCGCCATCTTCATCGGTCGCGCGCCCGGCCGGCACGGGACGGTCGACCTGTCCGGGGGCGCGTTCGCACTGCGCGTGACGGCGGATCGGCGGCGGGCTGGCCGGCAGCAGACCTACACCATGCGCCTGCAAATCCCCGCGATCCGCTACAACCACACGTTCAAGGGACTCCAGGGGACGGTGCGCATCCGGCGGTAGCCCTCACCCACCCCCCAACCCCCTCTCCCGTGCGCGGGAGAGGGAGAGCCCAGGCCAATATCGTTCTCGGGGTTAGGCCGTTTGAGCTGGGGTAGGGACGTAGTGCATACGCCCAAGTTACGCCGCTCCCGGGCGTATGCACTACGCCCCTACCCCTAGGAACCGCTCGCTGGATCGAGACCGACATGGCCCTGGGGTACCGGAATAGAGACGCGCATGCGCACCCGCCGACTGTAGGCCAGAGACATGACGAACCGGAGAAAGGAACACATGATGGACACGACTGCGATCAACGGCCACGGCAAGCGGTGGGGGTGGAAGGAGAAGCGTGGGCGGTGGGCGCGGCGGGCCGTCCCGCTGGCCGCCACGCTGCTGGTCGCGCTGCCGGTCAGCGCGGCGCATGGCGGCACGAGGGCCGCGAGCGGGGCTGACGGCGCCATCATGTTGCGCTATCAGTTCACGCCGGGGGAGCAGTTTGCCTACGCCGTGACCGAGCACAGCCGCGCCGAGGTGGCGGACCCGCAGGCGGGCTTGCAGACATCCGCCCGCGTCGGCCACTTCATCCTGCGCTACGCGATCCAGAGCGTCTCCCCGGACGGGACCGCCGCCGCCGAGACCAGCGCCTCGGCGTCGACCGTCGTCCTCACCCTTAACGGGCAGAGCAAGACCTACCACGGCGTCAACCCGCCCGACGTCGAGGACCTGGGGGCCGACAACAGCCTGCCCGGCTTTGCGACGGACAAGCACAGCATCAGCAGCCTGGTGGGCCGCACGAGGGCCTACGGGGTCCAACTCTTCGGCGCGCTGCCGTCATCCCCGCTGACCCCCGGAGCCACGTTCAGGACAAGCGCGAACGAGGACATCACCACGCTCACCCCGGTGCTGCAAGGGGCCAAACTACCGCTGGCGCGCATCGTCGCGCGCAACACGTTTGTCGGCTACCGACAGGACGGCGGGGTCCAGGTCGCGGTCATCGACAGCCGCGCCACACCCTCCTACAGTGGCAATGGAACCATCCCGACCCTGCTAGCGGGACAGATGTTCCACGTCACGGGCAAGGGGACGCTGCACATCGTCTCGACCTATGATGTCGCACACAAGCGGCTGCGTGGCAGCACGGTTGACGCCGACCTGACCTTCGTCGTGGCGACCTCGGATGCGCCCGATCAGCCGGTCACCCACTTCCGCCTGGTGCGCCACTTCACGTTCCAGCCGGTGCAAGGGTAGCGTCTTCACAGACTCTGTGTACAATAGGGGCACGCGGACGATTCGGCCAATAGATGAGGACGCGGACCCCGAGCCGCCGCATCGACATAGATGAGGCGCAACGAGAAGGGGGAGGCCAAGACGATGCTCAAAGATCATCCGGTGGCGCGACGTTTGACCGACGCCGAAGTGTACGTCCTGACCCCTGCCTACTGCCCACCGGGCTCCAGATCCAGGTCGTAATGGTGGCCGCGCCAGCGGATAGTGGCCTGGTAGCGGCCTCCGCCCTGCACCATGCTCTCGAACTCGGCCCCGAACGACTCCGCCAGGGCGCGCATGTCGTCCAGGGTGGCTTCTTTGTGCTCGAAGAACGTGCGTACCGGCTGGGGCGCGCTGTCTGTCCCCTCGGCTGCCCAGGGGCGGACGTCGACGATGCGATAGGTTCTCTCCGGCGGTTCGTACATGACCCTCTCTCCTTACGGCGTTGGTACTGATGACGTGTCTATGTGTGCGTCGGCAAACGGTGGCAAGGCGTGTGCCGCGTGCCGCGAAGGCCACCTCATACTCAGGGTCCAAGGTGTGTCACCTGAGTCGAGGTGGGAGACACCCCCTCTCCCGTGCGCGGGCGAGGGGGCTGGGGGGTGAGGGTTGCCTAATACTTGCCTAACACCGCGTCCAGATGGCTGCGTCCCTGAGCAGCGTCGAGGTGTAGCACGACTATGGCCTTGTCGATGGGATCGCCCGTCAGCGGCTGCACGGGCGTGACGTAGCGGATGTGCCCCGAGATGCCGTTGTAGTCCGGCGTGATCGTGCCGATGCTGTTGAGCGCCGCCTGCACGCTGATGCGCGTGACGCCCGCGCCGGGCTTCAGGAAGTTGAGGGCCACGCCCAGGGTCTTCACCGCATCGTAGTAGAGCGCGGCGTCGGCCGAGACGCGGCTGGTGCCGTAGCCGCCGAACGCGGAGCCCGGCTTGTGGAAGTTCTGACTATAGGCCGTTTCCATCCGCGCGATGTTTGCCTGGTTCGCGCCGCTCAGACCAGAGAACCGGGCGAGGTCGGGGAAGAAGTAGGTGGTGAAGTGGAAGCGCCCCTTGGGGATGCCGGCGTAGCGCGGGTCCGAGAAGGAGGCGGGATCGTAGAACCCGTCGTCGGTCATGATCGGGACCGACGCGGGGACGCCAGCGGTGTCCATGGCTTTGGAGAGCTGCAGGGCCTCGGCGGCGTAGCCGGCGAAGTACACGCCCTGCACGCCCTGACCCTTGATGTCCCGCGCCGCCTGCGAGAAGTCGCTCTGGCCGATGCTGTAGTCTTCCGGCGCCACGGTAGCGCGTCCCGCCGCGTTGGTCGCGATGATCCCTTGCAAGCCGCCGGCGTACGCGTCGTTGGGATCGCCGAAGACCGCTATCTTGGGGCTGCTCTTGCCCGCCAGGAGCGTGTTCAGCAGGTAGTTGAGCCCGTACTGAGCCTGCTGGTTGTCGCTGGGGCAGGTGCGGTAGAAGTAGGGCGAGCCGTTGAGGCCGGGGTAGCTGGCCGTCGGCGCGATCTGGGGGATGCCGCTGCCCGAGATGTAGGGTAGCGAGGCTTTGGTGCGAGCGCTCCAGGCGAAGCCAACCATGGCCATGACCGAGTGGCCGGAGCTATCGCGCCAGGACTGCACCTTGGCCGCCGCGCCCTGCGCCCCTTTGACCGTGCTGTTGTCGTCGGCCAGGACGAGCAGGAGCAAGTAGCCCTTGACGCCGCCCGCGTCGTTGATCTCTTTCTGGGCGGTGTAGGCGCCTTGCAGATCCTGCCGGCCCACGCTGGTGTTGTCGGCGCTGCCGTCCGCGGCCTGACTGAACGATCCGCCCACGGCGACGGCGATATACGGCTTGCCCGAGGTCAACACGGCGTTGTTCTCGAGATAGATGGCGCTCTCGGCGTCGGCCTGGTTGAGCGTCGTGGCGTCGTTGTAGTGGCCAATGGCCGATTGCGTGTTGCCGTTGGCCATGTCCTTCGAGGCCTGCACCTTGTCGTTGGCCCAGGTCTGCCCATCCACGGCGCTGACGTCGAGCCCGGGGAGGCCATTCGGGTTCGTGTCGAAGGCCACCTCGCCGCGCGCGCTGAGGGAGCCCGTGGGCCGCTCATGGATCTGCGCCTGCGAGTAGGCGTAGACGCCGCCGCCAGCGCCGACGAGCAGCAGCAACACGACGAGCGTGGCGATGGCGCGGCCGCGAAACGTGTCGAGGGCGCCGGGAGGATTGAGGACGTGGTCGACGTCCCGCTTCATCTCCGTTGCGCTCTGGTATCGCTTCGGCGGGTCGTTCTGCAGCGCCCGCGCCACGATGCGTTCGGTCGGCTCCGAAATCTTAGGGTTGAGCGTGCGCATAGGTGGGTAGGCGAACAGGGGCTGCGTCTTGGTGGGGTCGCGGCCCGTCAGCAGGTGGTGCGTCGTCGCCCCGAGGGCGTAGAGGTCGGAGAGCGGGGTTTCCTGGCCAGTGAATTGCTCCCTGGGCGCGTAGCCCGGCGTGCCCAGCGCGGTTGAGACCTGCTGGCCGCCCTGGGGAGACGAGCCCGGCCTGTACTTGTGCGAGGCGATGCCGAAGTCGACCACGCGCACGCGGTTGGCCGCGTCGACGATGATGTTGGCCGGCTTGATGTCGCGGTGGATGACCTGCGGGTCCTGCTGCTCCAGGTAGTCCAGCACCGAGAGCGCCTGCGACACCCAGCCGAGCACCTGCTTCTCGGGCAGGCCGCGCGGGGGCTGACCCGCCGCCTGGGCCGCCTGGATTGCCTTTTGCAGGTCGTCGCCCGTGACGTACTCCTGGACGGCGAAGTGGCGGTTCGACTCGGTGAAGAAGTCGGAGATCTGCGGGATGTTGGGGTGCGAGAGCCCGGCCAGGGTGGCCATCTCGGCCTGGAA
>JAABUX010005877.1_pt1 | contig 14894 bp, 13 predicted proteins | sample 5561851 | NCBI WGS metagenome assembly JAABUX01 (sample SAMN10711883, study PRJNA513361) | rock metagenome | isolation source: Antarctica rocks | place: Antarctica: Victoria Land, Richard Nunatak red sandstone | collected 2016-01-03 | reverse complement strand
TCGCCAAGGGGATGTGGCTGGATCGCCAGGCGATCGAGGCGGCGGTCACGCTAGAGTGGAGTAACGGCCAAGTCGAAGGCCAGGTTAACAGGCTCAAGGCTCTAAAAAGGGGTATGTATGGCCGGGCCAAACTCGATCTCTTGCGTCAGCGCCTGTTGCACGCGGCCTAGATTGAGCGATGGGGCGCATCAAAAGCGCCCAAGAGCCGCCGTCAGTGCGACGGCCTCACGGCGTACTGGTGGCGTGACCATAACGCTGATCAACCGGCACCTGAGCCAGCCGGCGAGCGTGCGTATCTCTTGCCCGGGAGCACGCGGGGGGGCGGAGGGACAGGTCCTGACGGCCGACACGCCGCGTGCGGTCAACAGCGCGGCCGAGCCCGACCGGGTCGCGCCAGCCCCGCTCACCGTGGTTGCTGACGGCCCCGACGCGTGGCGCGTCGAACTGCCACCGCACTCACTGGCGACGATTCTGGTCCAACAACCACTCGTCGCCATATAGGGGGAACGTATGGACGTAATCTACGGCCAATCCTGGCAAGTGTGGATGATACGATATGACGGCGTGATGCATAGCAGTCTCGCGTTGTTCCCGGCTCACAGTATCGTCATGTGCTTGGCGCAATCTCTCTTTGCGATCATAAGCAAGATGATCCTCGTCTTCGATAAGGCGACGGCGCTAGCGCACGTCGTCCTCAACGTGCCGCCCCGCGCCGCTCCACGACATCTCTGGCCTCGTCGTAGGCGCTGTCAAGGCATAGGGCGGCCGACGACCGATCTGGATAAGAGGATGCATGCCACGTGTATCGCGACGATTAGGGAGTAAGAGAGGGGAGATGCGCATGGCCCTGGACGGTCTCGACGGCACGACGGCGATCATCACCGGAGCGGGCAGAGGTATTGGTCGCGCGACGGCCCACAGACTAGCAGCCGCCGAGGCGCGGGTCGCCGTCGTCGATGTGGATTTGTCGGCGGCGGAGGACACCGCGCATGCGATCGCCGCGACCGGGGGAAGGGCGTTGGCCGTGCGTGCGGACGTGGGGCGGGCGGCCGACATGGAGGGCGCGGTCGCCGCGACGGTCAAAGCGTTCGGCCGCGTCGACATCCTGCACAACAATGCCGCCTGGTATCCCGTGAAAGACGCGCTCGAAACGACGGAAGACGAGTGGGATCGCGTGATGGCCATCTGCCTCAAAGGCGCCTGGTTGATGGCCCGCGCCGTCCTCCCGCATATGCTGCACGCCGGGCGTGGCCGCATCGTCAACACCAGTTCGGTCCACGCCCTAGTTGGCTTTCCCGCTCATACCGCCTACAACACGGCCAAAGCGGGATTAGTTCATCTTCGTAATACTGTGAGAGGTCATATGCGGCATTTTCGGACCCCTTCGAGGTCATCGAAGCGTTGTCTGACGCCGATCACGGCGCTTACGGCCTCTCGTTGCTCTACGCGGGCCAGTAATGCGGCATGGACCTCCATTATTGCGAAGATGAACTATTGATCGGCCTGACGCGCGCTCTCGCCGTGGACTATGGCCCCATCGTGCGCGTCAACGCCCTCTTGCCGGGTGGTGTCGAGACGCGCTTGTGGGCGGACGTGAGCCCTGCTGCGCGCCAGGCAGCGTTTGATCGCACCCTCTTGAAGCGGTTGGCCAGCCCCGAGGAGATCGCGGACGGCGTGCTCTTCCTCGCATCAGAGCGGTCGGCCTATATGACAGGGGCATGCCTCGTGATGGACGGTGGGTGGACCATCGTGTAGGCAGACGCTCATGCGCGCCCCAAACAACCCCATTCGGATAGGGACGGGAGAACACGATGGGCCATGAACGGGCGGGGCCAGCGGTAACTGAAAGGTGGAAGCGACATGCAAGATGGGATGGGACGCGGTGCGGAGCCTGCCGCCTTGCTCACCGTCGATACAGTCGGCGCGTACGCCGTGCGACGTGGGCTGATACCCGATGCCAGCGAGGCCCGGGTCGCCTCGCTCGGCGGCGGCGTCTCCAACGTGGTCTTGGCCGTCGGCGCCGACGACCGTCAGGTTGTGGTGAAGCAAGCGCTGCCGCGGCTGCGCGTGGCCGAGGAGTGGCTGGCCAAGCGTGAGCGGATTGCCACGGAGGCTGCGGCGTTGCGTTGGGCCGCGAGCGCCACACCGGAGGCCGTCCCGACCATACTCGATGCAGACCCGGCCGCGTTCACCATATCGATCGCGCGCGCACCCCTCGGCTGGACCGATTGGAAGGCATGTCTCCTGAACGGCGACGCCAACCCTGCGGTGGCCGCGCGCCTCGGTGTGGTGCTCGCGGTCTGGCATGCCACCACGCGCGACGACCCCGCGATGGCCGCGTGCTTCGACGACGCCGAAGCCTTCGACCAGTTGCGGGTCGACCCCTATTACCGCACCGTCATGGCGCGCCACGCGGAGGTAGCCCCCGAGATCGCGGGCTACGTCGAGCGCATGGCGGCGACGCGCCGCTGCCTGGTGCATGGCGACTTCTCGCCCAAAAACGTGCTGCTGGGTGAGGAAGGGTTATGGGTCATCGACTTCGAGGTGGCGCATGTGGGCGATCCAGCCTTCGACGTGGCCTTCTTGCTCAACCATCTCTTGCTCAAGGCCGTGCATCGGCCGGCGGCCCTGGACGCGTACGAACGGTGCGCGCTAGCCTTCATGGACGCGTATCGGGCCGGTATCCCCGCTGGCTTCGGTGGGCCAGCGACCTATGTGCATGGGCATGTGGGCTGCCTGATGCTCGCCCGCGTCGACGGAAAATCGCCGGCGGAATACCTGACGCCGACGGAGCAGCGCACGGCGCGGACGCTCGCGATCGCGCTGCTCCGTCGCCCCCCGGCGGCGCTCATGGACATCTGGACGATGGTACGGGAGGTTATAGCGGCATGAAGACGACGATCGCGGGCGTGTGCGCGTGGGAGGCCCTGGACTCGCGCGGTACACCGACGGTGGCCTGCGAGGTGCGGCTGGACGGGGGCGCACGGGGTGGGGCAACGGTCCCCTCAGGGGCATCGACGGGGACCCACGAGGCGCGCGAACTGCGCGACGGTGGAGAACGCTACGGGGGGCGCGGGGTGCGTCGGGCGGTCGAGAACGTCCGCGATGTCCTGGGGCCGGCCGTCGTGGGCCGCGATGCGGAGGACCAAGCGGGGCTCGATGCGGCCCTGCGCGCGGTGGACGGGACCCCAACCCTGGGTCGGGTGGGCGCGAACGCCGTCCTGGCCGTGTCCGTGGCGGCGACGCTCGCGGCGGCCCAGGCCAGTGGCGTCTCGCTCTATCGGTGGCTCTCCGGCGACGCCGACCCGCTCTTGCCGCTGCCCATGGTCAACATCATCTCCGGCGGCGCGCACGCGAGCGGCGCCGTCGACATGCAGGATTTTCTCGTCGTCCCGGTCGGCGCGCGGAGCTTCGCCCAAGCCATCGAATGGGCCTGGCGGGTGCGTCGCGGGGCCGTCACGGTGGCCGCGGAGCGCGGGTTGCCGGTGGCGCTCGTGGCCGACGAGGGTGGGCTGGGTCCGCCACTGCCATCGAATCGCGCGGCCCTGGAGCTGCTCGCGGCCGGGATAGCGCGCGCGGGGCTCCGGCTAGGGGCGGAGGTCGCGATCGCCGTCGACGTCGCCGCCACACAGCTCCTGCGAGGCGGCGCGTATCACCTGGCGGCGGAGGGGCGCGTGTTCGATGGCGCCGGACTCCTCGACGAGCTTGTGTCCTGGTGCGCGGACTACCCAATCGTTTCACTGGAAGACCCGGCAGGCGAGGACGATTGGGCGGCGTGGGCGGCGGCGAGCGCGCGATTGGGGAGGCAACTCCAACTCCTGGCTGACGACCTCTTCGTCACCGATCTCCCACGCCTGGAGCGGGGCATCGCCGCTGGCGTCGCCAACGCGGTCCTGGTCAAACCAAACCAGACCGGCACGCTCTCGGACGCGCGCGCTGTCGTCGCGCGGGCACAACGAGCGGGCTACGCGACCGTCATGTCGGCGCGTTCGGGAGACACGGAGGACACCTGGCTCGCCGACCTAGCCGTGGGCTGGCGGGCTGGGCAAATCAAAGTCGGGTCGCTGACGCGCTCGGAGCGCACCGCGAAGTGGAATCGGCTCCTGCGCATTGAAGCGGAGGCAGGCGGGCGGGCGCTATTCGCCGGTCGGGCCGTGCTGGGGCTCCGGCGTGGATGAGGTGGGCGCGCCTTTTGTCGCGCGGTGAGATGAGGAGAGGGTATTGTGGAGATCGTACAGGTTCAGGCAGCGCCGGTTCTGTCCCCGGCCCAGGATGATTTGATCGAGCTACGGCTCGATGGGCGAGTCGCCTTGGTCACCGGCGCTGCCCGCGGCATCGGCTACGCCGTCGCCCGCCTTCTCGGTCGACGCGGCGCCGCCGTCGCACTCTTCGACCTGGATGCGGAGGCCTTGCGGGCGGCGGCCGCGACGCTGGCGACCGACGGCATTGATGTTCTTGCTTTGCAGGGCGATGTTGGACGGTCGGCCGACGCCGACGACGCGGTGGCGGCCTGCACGGATCGCTGGGGACAGCTTGACATCCTGGTCAATAACGCGGGTATTGGCGGAGGCAACGCGCCGGTGTGGGAGATGGACGATGAAACCTGGGGGCGTGTGTTGCACATCAATCTTGACGGCGTCTTCTATTTCTGTCGCGCCGCGACGCGCGTGATGCGCACACGGGGTGCGGGCCGTATCGCCAACATGGCCTCCATCGCCGGTAAAGAAGGCAACCCGCAGGCCGCGCATTATTCCACCGCCAAGGCCGGCGTCATCGCGCTCACGAAAAGCCTGGGCAAGGAGCTTGCCACGGAGGGCATTCTCGTTAACGCGGTCGCCCCGGCCGTGATCGAGACCGACATCCTCAAGGACGTGACGCCTGAGCACGTCGCCTACATGACATCTCGCATACCGATGGATCGCTTCGGCCGACCGGAGGAGGTGGCGCGGCTGGTCGGTTTCCTGGCTAGCGACCACCTCTCCTTCTCGACGGGTGCCGTCTATGACATCTCCGGCGGCCGCGCCACGTATTAGCCTCAGACAGCGCGACGGGAACAGGGGGGGACATATGAAGATCACAGGGCTGGAGTTGTTCGCGGTGCCGCCGCGCTGGCTGTTCCTTAAGATATCGACCGACAGCGGTATCGCGGGATGGGGGGGAGCCGATCGTCGAGGGACAGGCCGACGCGGTGGCCGCCGCCGTCCGCGCGACCGAGGACATCCTGCTGGGGCAAGACCCCACGCGCATCGAGGACATCTGGCAGACGTTGTACCGGGGCCGCTTTTACCGTGGTGGCCCCGTACTGATGAGCGTGCTGGCCGGAATTGATCAGGCGTTGTGGGACATCAAGGGGGCGTATCATGGCCTGCCCGTCCATGAGTTCCTCGGAGGCCCCGTGCGCGACCGTGTACGGGTCTACGCCTGGATCGGCGGCGACAACCCCTCCGAGGTCGCGCACGGAGCGCGGGAGCGCGCCGCCGAGGGGTTCACTGCCGTCAAGATGAACGCCACAGCTCAGATGCACTATATCGACTCCTATGACAAGGTCGAGGCAGTGCTCGCGCGTGTCGGTGAGGTGCGGGAGGTCATGGGCAACGCTTTCGGCATCGCGATCGACTTCCACGGACGGCTGCGCAAGGGTATGGCCAAAGTGCTGGCCAAGGAGTTGGAGCAGTTCCACCCCCTGTTCATCGAAGAGCCGGTGCTGCCGGAACATAACGAGGCGCTGCGCGACATCGCGCGGCACACGTCGATCCCGATTGCGACGGGTGAGCGTCTGTATTCGCGGTGGGCGTTCAAGCGGTTGTTGGAAGAGGGCTACGTCGACATCATCCAGCCCGATCTGTCACATGCGGGCGGTATCTCGGAGGTCAGGCGTATCGCGGCCATGGCCGAAGCCTATGACGTGGCCCTCGCGCCGCACTGCCCGCTCGGCCCCATCGCCCTGGCCTCCTGCGTCCAGGTCGACGCATGCACGCCCAATGCCCTCATCCAAGAACAAAGCCTCAACATCCACTACAACCAGGGCAGCGATCTGTTGGACTACCTGGCCGACCCCGCCGTGTTCGCGTACCAGGATGAGTACGTGGCCGTGCCGCGTGGGCCGGGCCTGGGCATCACCGTCGATGAGGAGCGGATCCGCGCTGGGGCCGCTGCGATGGGGCACGCCTGGCGAGCGCCGATATGGCGCACTGAGGATGGTGCTATCGCGGAATGGTAGTACAATCACCATTCAAGGTATCGGCGCCTATCACACGCGTCGTAGAGCTACTCAATCACGGAGGATAGGCAACAGATGCGATCGGTAGCCGCGCCATGCGTTCTTGGTCGACTGTATAGCTATGCATGTCCGTGCACATTCATGCAGGTGTCGGCGCTTCCCAATCCACCACATCGGTCGCTCCATGCCGCCGCGTAGGAGCCATTTGTGCCGTCCGTGTCGCCGCGACTCGGGCGTTATCCTTCGGGGCGGGGCGTGCGTGCTGGGCGCAAGGATGGTGCGACACGAAGTCGCACTGTGTGAGCGTAGCAGAGGAAAGGCTGCCACCAGGTTAGTGTCCAAGAGCCTGTCCCCAATCCTGACGTGCGTCGCTGGCAACGGCGGGGTGCGAAGCTCAGGGTAATGCCTAAGGAGCGGGCGAACCATCCGCCCCAACCGGGCTAGGGGAAGACCGGACGGGTGACGTACAGGAACTCTCTACGAGTGCCGTCACGCGCGACAACCGGAACGATGGTTAACCAAGACGGGGAAACGGGCCAAGGCGAGGGGCGCGAGCTAGCCCCTCGCGCGGACACCAGGCCCCGGCGTAGAGAGAGCACCCTCCTCCGTCGCATCTCGACGGTGCGGAACGTGGAAACCCTCTTGGGGTCTGCCCGTGAGACAGGGGGTACCCTGCCGCGCAGTAGGCCTCCCGTTAGCTAACGGGAGGCCAGTAGGCCAACCGCAAGGGAGGAACAAGCCCCCAAGAAGACAAGGCGCCCCAAGAAGCGAAGGCGGCCCGCCGAAAGGCGCCGGGAATCCATAACGGGCAGATAGGGCCGCGCGAGCGGAGATACCCGGCCTGAAAGGGCGCTGACGTGGGGCAGGGGACCAATCGACCCACGGCGATGAACACAGGGTCACGGTGGCAGAAGTTAGATACAGCACTTGTGGCTGTAAACACACCCACCGGGAGCATCAGCTCTCCCCTGCCAGTAGACCGCACCGGACCAATTGGCCTGGGAGCCGTGTACCCGGCAACGGGTAAGCACGGTTCTGAGGCGAGGAGAGTACCGTGAGGTACCGACCTATGCCACTGCACGCGTCGCGCCCAAATTCTTCGCTTGCGGCGCGCAAACTGTAGAGTATGCGCGGCTATGTAGCCGCGAACCTGTCCCGGACCATGGCGGTACCGGCGACCAGCGCGCGCAACTTGGCGCGCGCAGCCCAGCGCGCCGTCTGGCTGAACCCGCAGTCCGGTACCAAGCTCAACCGTTCGGCCGGCACAAACTGCAGCACGCGCTCGATGCGCTCGGCCACGTCCTCGGGCGTCTCAATGTAGTAGCTCTTGACGTCGATCACGCCGATGGCCAGATCCGTCCCGACGGCTAACTCGCTCAGCACGGGCAATTCGGTCAACTCGCGGTTGGCGCACTCTAACACCAGTTGGTCGACATTGAACCGCTGCATCTGCTCGACCACGGGTGCGTAGGCTCGCTTGCCCAGCGGCCGCCCGGCGTAGTTGCCGAAGCAGAGGTGGGCGGCCACGTAGACCCCTGGGGGTCTGATGCCCTCGATCGCGGCGTTGAACAGCGTGACGAACTCCTGTGCCGCCCCGGCGCCCTCGGGGTGTATTGCGGGCGACGGCTCGTCGATTTGGATGACGTCGGCGCCCGCGTCGACGAGCGCGCGCAGCTCGGCGTTGATGAGGGGCACGACGGCCCAGGCCGCATCGATGCGCGTCGGGTACACGCGCCCGCTCATGAGGCGACCCGCCAGCGTGAACGGCCCCGGCAGCGTCACTTTCAGAGGTCTAGTAGTGCGGCTACGGGCATAGGTATACTCGGCGACGACGCCCAGCCCATGCGGCGCGGCGATCGGCTCGAGCACCTCGAAGCGATGCTGCTGATCGTGACCGGCCGCGCCCAGCCGGCGGTCCGGTTCGAGCGGGCGCAGCCCTGTCAGGTGACTGTAGAATTCCGCTGTGAAGAAGCCCGCCCGGCGCATCTCGCCGTCGGACACGATATCCACTCCGGCGTCCTCCTGGTCACGTAACGCCGTGTCGACGGCGTCGTCAAGCATCTCCCGCAGGTCGACAGGGCCGAACTCGCCGCGCCGCGCGGCCTCGATGCCGCTCACGAGCCAGCTCGGCCACGCATAGGACCCGACCACGCTCGTGGATAGGAGGGGTAGTCCGGCGCTCATGCCCCGCTCCTCTCGGTACGTGGTCCCTGTTCGCCAGGGGGCGTGGCCCCTCCCCGGCCCTGTCCACCCGTTTCTGGGGCCGAGGGTCCAGGCGAGGCGCTCGCACCCTCAGAGACGGCCTCATCGAACAGATCGCGGTAACGCCGTTTGTACTCGACCAGGCATTCAGCCCAACGCTGCTCGGCGCGGCGGCGGCGCGCGCGCCCCTCCTCCGTGCCCTCGAAGTAGGGGCTTGGCAGCACGAACGGCGTCACACCGCGCCGCGCCAGTTCTCTGGCCGCCTCCGTGGAGAGCGCGTTCACGATGGCAATGGCCGTGACCGAGGAGCCGGCGCCGGCCTTGTCGTCCAGACCGGGCACCTCGACCATGGCGTCGCCGGCGACGCTGCAGTTGTCGATCACAAGGTCCGCGAGTTCGTGCAGCCGTTTGCCCCCAGCGTGCTCGGTCCCTGTGGCGTGGGCGTGCTTCAGGGAGGTCACGCCGATCACGCGCAGGCCGGCCTCCCTGGCGCGCACCGCGATGTCCAGGGCCACCTTCGTCACGCCTGTGTTGGTGAAGACGACGAAAACGTCGGTGGGTTTGAACGTGTAGTTGCGCCAGATCACGTCGCCGAGCCCCGCGACCTCCTGATAGAAGCGCATTTGGTACATGCCCGAGTTGCCGATCACGGGCGTGTAGTAAGACACCGCCAGTTCGGTCAGCGGGTGTAGCCCGACCAGGCCGCCGTTGCGCGGGAAGGCCTCCTCCAGGGCCATGTGCGAGTGCCCTGCCCCGAAGAAATGGGCGAATCCTCCTGCCGCGATGGCGTCAGCGATCCACCGCGCGCCGGTGAGAATTGCCTCGGACTGCGTGTCCCGCACCTCTGCGAGCAGCGCGATCGCCTTGTCCAGATACTCAACGCTCATGGCAATCCTCCTATCTGTCGGCGATGGCCGCATTCACTTTGTCGATCAGGACGGACAGGATGCGCGCGAGGAGTTCCTCGCCGTAGGCGGACGTTGCCTCCGATGGCGTCCCGTTGACGCCGCCAGAGTCCGGGGCGAGCGCGCGGCGGGAACGCACCTCATGCCACGGTTTGCGCAGGTGGTAGTCCTGGGCCCGCTCCATGTGCACCGTGGCGCCCATGGCCAGCGCGAGCGACGTCTCGCCCGCGTCGGCGTGGCTAAGGGCCACGCCGGCCGTCGTGAAGTAGGTCCAGTGCGCGGGCTTGAGGTCGGGATAGCGCTCCCAGGCCTTCTCGAAGCCGAGGCGGACGGCCAGATCGTTACCGCCGTGGCCGCTTAGGACGATCACCTTGTTAAACCTATGGGCGCAGAACAGGACGCACAGGTCGGCGACGACCGCGGCCAATGTCTCGGCGCGCACGCCCAGCGTGCCGGGGTACTCACGGTTGGTGTCGGCGAACCCGTAGGGCAGCGTCGGGCACAGGATAGCGCCGGTGGCGTCGCACACCGCGCGCGCCACGTACTCCGCCGCGTAGGTGTCGAACCCGGTCGACAGGTGCGCCCCATGGGCCTCGACCAGTCCGCAGGGGACGATCATAGGGAGATCACGATCCAGGTCCGCAACCTCGTTGTTGGTCAGCTCACTCCAAGCGATCAAGACGTTCTCCTCACTCTTCCTATCTCCATGTCTGCGCGGTGAGTATCGGCGAACGAGGCTCTTTGGACGGCGGCTAGTCGCCGGTAGATCGGGCCCAGGCTCGCCAACAAGGCCCGGTGCAACTCAACCAACTCCGCGTACACGGCCGCCCTGTCGGGGTCCGGCTCGCGCCGCTCGACCGCCAGCAGCGCGGGCCGGTGCCACGCGGGCTCGTCCAGCCGCGCCGCGCCGACCGCCGCCGCCGCCACGAGGGCGGCCCCCCGCGCGGCATTGACGGAGGGGCGCAGGCGGACGTAGGGCACGCCGAGGACATCGGCCTTGATTTGCGCCCACAAGGGGCTTTGCGACCCGCCGCCGATGCTCGACGCCGCGATCATACGCAGGTCGGGCAGCAGGCGGCGCGCCTCGTCGACCCACTCCCCGATCTCGAAGGCGACCGACTCCAGGAAGGCGCGGTAGAGGTGCGCTGGCGTCGTCCGCTCGTCGACGCCGACGAAGGCCCCTTTCACGTCGGGCTCGAAGGGCGTGACACGACCGTGCAGGTGCGCCACGCACAGTAGGGCGGTCGGCGGCAGCGTCGCCGCTTGGTCTTCCAGGTGTTGATAGTCGCCGCCGGCGAGGAGCTCGGTTAGCCAGCGGTGCGCAATGCCGGTGGCGGTCGTGAACCCCAGCAGGTACCACAGGCCGGGGACGGCCGAGGGCATGCAGGTTAGCACGCGCGCCGGGTCGGGCATGAAGCGGTCTACCGTGATCGCGAAGTGGGCAGACGAGCCGCCCGTGTCGACGCACACCCCGGTCCGCACGCCACCGGCGGCGAGCCAACCGCCGGTGCCGTCCCCGACCCCAGCGGCGACGGGTACGCCCTCAGGCAGGCCGCAGCGCGCCGCGGCCTGCCTGGATAGCGCGCCCGTGATCGCGGTGGGCTCGACAAGCCAGGGCAACAACCGTGTCGGGATACCCACGGCGTCGGCCAGCGACCCGTCCCACCTGTTGTCGCGGGCATCGAAGCAGCCATACATGTTGGCCTGCGTGCGGTCGCAGAACGCCTCTCCGGCGGTAGCGCCGGTCAGGCGGCCCACGACGTAGGGACCGGGCGCGACGACGCGCGCCAGTTGCCGTCCGAGTGCGGGCTTCTCGCGCAGCCAGCGCCGGACGCGGGGGCCGACGAAAGGGATGATACCGTTCGCGTCGACGATGCGGTCGCCATCCGCCTCCAGCACGGCCGTGCGATCCGCGTCCGACCGTGTGTCCAGCCACATTTCATGCACGGTGACGGGGTCGAAACGGTCGTCGATGCCGATGACCCCGCCCATCTGCGCAGCCACCGAGATGCCGATGACCTCGATGTCAGGCGACGCGTGTGCGACGACGGCCGCGATCACCGCCAGCGCCGAGTCCTCGAGCACGGACGCGTCCTGCTCGGCCCACCCCGGTCGCGGGCTCTCATAGGCCAGAGCGACCTGATGCGCGGCCAGCGGCTCCCCGTCCGTCGTGACAAGCTCGGCCTTGGTCGCCTGCGTGCCCAGGTCGACGCCGATCACGACCTCCCGGCTCATGGACGCCCCTCCCTATTCTTATCCTTCATCGCCCGTCGTCGCCCGCCGCCAGCTCCTCGAACAGGATGGGATCGTACTCTTCTGGGCTCTCGATCCCCCAGAGGTGGCTGCATGACACCCACGGCAACCAGAGACGATGGATGCCGCAGCCGCGTCGCAGGGCCAGGCTCCAGTGCTCCTGCTGCTAGCCGGGACCGGCCAAGTCGTACGTGCCCCCCGGCAGGGCCAGCATCGTCTTGGTGTTGTGCAGCAACAGGCGCGCGACATTCCGGTAGTGCACCCCCCCCGTGTGCTGATAGAGTCTCGCATACGCGGTGACATCCCACACCATGTAGGCGTCGACCAGCGAATGGCCGGAGGCGATCAGTTGCAGGCCGACGGTCGACACGCCCTTCTTCCAGTGCAGCGCGGCATCGTCGTCCTCCGCCATCGACACGTCCCACAGCTAGATCCACGTCTCGGCATAGTCCGCGACCGCGACCGCCCGCCGCAGCCACCTTTCGTCGCCCGTGGCCTCGTAGAGCGCGAGATAGGCGTCGAGCGAGACGGCGCCGGCCTCTTTGTCGACCACGTTGGGGTTGTCGATCGCCCCGCCGACGAACAGGCCCTCGGACTGACCACTGGCCCAACAGAACTCGCCGGCGCGAGCCCCGGCGTCGCTGGGCGCCGGGGAACGTGTCGTCGCTGTCGGTCACCGCGCCCTCGGTCCCCGGGAACCACGCGCCGAGCGCGACGCGCCCCTCCGCTTCATACCCGCCGAGCGCCAGGAAGTGGAAGCGGTCGTCGATCAGCGTCACGGCCTCGGTGTCACGGGCGTCCGCCGCCGTCGTATCGCCCGTCGGGGCGGGGTCGAGCAGGGCGACCGACGTGCCGTCGCCGACGTGCAGGCCGAACAGGGGGGCCGGCAACCGGTCCTCCTGGATGCACGCCTCCCGCACTCCACCGAGGTAGTTGGCGACGCCGCCGATGGCCACGCCGGTGACGTGCTCGGACCAGCCGTAAAGCATCCCCGGCGCGAACGGGTTGATGTCCACCCAGGAGAGGGGGCGATCGGAGAGCAGCGTGACGGCCGACAGGAAGCCGCCCGGCGCATCCCCCGCGACCGTGATGGCACGCGACAGGCATAGCACGCCCCCTGCGACCGTCCAGCTATCCTCGATCGTGACGACGCCGCCTCCCGGGAGCGCAACCTCCGCCGTACCCCTGTATCCGCCCGCGACGGGGCGCACGGACGAATAGTCACGGGCGTACGTCTGAACCTGCGCGCTGTCCCCCTCGTTCCCCTCGTTCCCTGTCCCGTAGACCTCGATCCGCGCCGGGCGGGCCTGGGTCAGCACAGCGCGTCCCGGCCCCCGCACGACCAGCCCCCACTCCCTGTCATCCGTGCGCGCCAGCAGGACATCGCCCCCCGGTGTAAGGGCGCCGACGCGCACGGCGCCCCGCGCGGTCTCCCAGGCGAGCGGCAGCGGGATGGCGTCATGCAACGCGTTCATGTTGTCCTGCCGGCCCGGCACAGACTCTACCGCCATGGCTCCTCCTGTACGAGCTGCGAGCCTTGATCATGCCTTCACTGCCCCTGCCGTGAGGCCACTGACGTAGTAGCGCTGTAAGAGTATGAAGAGGACAACACACGGTACCATCGTGATCGCGACGCCGGCCTGGAGCACGCCCCAGTCGATCGTGCCGTACTGCCCGCTCTGTACGGTGGTGAGCATCACGGGCAAGGTAAACTTGGATCCGTCGGTCATGAAGATCAGGGCGGCGATGAACTCGTTCCACGAACTGAAGAAGGCGAACAGGGCCACCGTGATGATGCCCGGTCGCACGATAGCCAACATCACGCGGTACAGCAGGCTGACCGACGAGCAGCCGTCGAGCAGCGCCGCCTCCTCCAATTCCCGTGGCACCGTGTCGAACGCGTTGCGCATCATAAAGATGGAGAAGGGGAGCTGGAACGTGATATAGACGAGCGCCAGGCCCGTCAGCGTGTTCTGCAGGTGGATGTAGTGCAGCAGCAGGAAGAGCGGCGTCAGGATAGACTGGAACGGGATCATTAGCGTGATGAGGATCGTCACGAAGATCGCGTTCTTGGCCGGGAAGCTGAAGCGTGAGAATCCATAGCCGGCCAGCGTGCTGAGCACCACGGTGCCGACGACCGTGCCGACCGCGGCCGCCGTGCTGTTGAAGATATACTGTCCGATGCCCGCGCCGACCGAGTTGAGCTTGATGTAGTTATCCCAGGCCAGGTGCGTCGGCAGGAAGGTCGGCGGCGAGGCTGAGGCCTCGGCCGATGGCTTGATCGAGTTCAGCAGCGTCCAGGCCGGTGGGAACAGAAAGATGACGGCAAGCACGCCGCAGACGAGATAGTACAACACCCGCGGGACGGGATTGGCGCGGCGGCGCGGTCGTGGCGTGACGAACTGCATGATGTAAAACCCCTTCCAGACGGCGATGACACTAGAGTTGGGTGTTGTCACGCAGCAGGTAGAGCTGCGCCACGCTGATGGTCACCAGGATCAGCAGCAGCACGATGGAGAGTGACGCGGCGTAACCCAATCGAAAGTAGGTGAAGGCGGTGTTGTAGATCCAGTAGACGACGGTGATGGTCTGGTTGTCGGGACCGCCGTTGGTCATGATATAGAACGGATCGAAGGCCAGAAACGACCCGATGACGGAGATGACGAGCGCCAGCGCAAAGGTGCGGCGCAGCAACGGGAGCGTGATGTAGAACAGCCGCGTCCAGCGGCCGGCCCCGTCCACTTTGGCTGCGTCGTAATACTCTTCTGGGATAGCCTGCATGCCCACGACGAGCAGCAGCATCGTGAAGCCGGCCGTCTTCCAGACGACCATCGCGACGATGCCCCACATGGCAAGGGTGGGGTCGGCGAGGAACTCGATCGGTTGCTTAATGAGCCCGAAATGCAGGAGGAGGCCATTGAAAGCGCCGACCTGGTCGTTGAAAAGCCAGACCCACAGGAAACTGGCGGAGCCCAGGCCGATGACCACCGGCAGGAAGAACGCCGTGCGAAAGAAGCCGACGCCCCATCCGCGCTGCCGCACCAAGAGGGCCAGGCCAAAGGCCATGAGGAAGATGCACGGGGTCACGATGAGGGTGTACTTGGTCGTGAACCACAAGCCCTGCCAGAACTGGCTATCGCTCAACATCTGCCGGTAGTTCCCGAGGCCGATGAAGCGTGGGCTGCCGAGCAATGGCCAATTGTTCAGCGACATCCACTGGACAGGGCCACATGACACTTGACGCTGGTGGGAAGCTGTCCTTCGGCATCCAAATGCGCAGAAACGCGGGTACGCTGTCACAAAGATGAGGGCTT
>JAABUX010005876.1_pt1 | contig 14895 bp, 14 predicted proteins | sample 5561851 | NCBI WGS metagenome assembly JAABUX01 (sample SAMN10711883, study PRJNA513361) | rock metagenome | isolation source: Antarctica rocks | place: Antarctica: Victoria Land, Richard Nunatak red sandstone | collected 2016-01-03 | reverse complement strand
CTGGATCGGGTCGCGAGGACGGGGGGTGCGGTTCATTGCCATGCACCCACACTACACCACTAAGCACACCTGTGCAGAGCACAACCCGTAGGACTTTATTCAGAGCAGTTCAAACTGACCCACTACCAGCATTCCGGACCACTTGCCGGTCTTGAACTCGACCGGCAAGCCGAGGCAGGCGAAAGCGGCGCGGGTCAGGTCAGCGTCGAGGCCGACCAGGTTCTCGAAATCGGCAGGGTCACGGAAGGAGTAGGGCGGGCTCTCGCCGTCCTGGGCGACGCGGATGTGCTTGCCGGAGAGGCCGGGATACTTGGCGGCGAGCGCCTTGCTGTCGCAAGAGGCAAGGGCGGGCGCGGCGCACGCGATGAGCATGGCGGCACCTGCGATGGACAGTGAGACGAGGCGCATGGCTTTGGGCTCCGGCTGTTCGCCCATCGTGGAGCAAAGCGCGTGCCACCCCTGGCACAGCGCTTGCGAAACCTGGCTCGACAAGGAGGGTCCATGCTGCATTTTGCCTGGTTCGTCGGGAAGGGTTGCGCCGTGCATGGCTGGAAGCAACCGTGGTCGAGCCTCGACGGCTCGGACTGGCTGGACCCGTCCTTGTATCTCGACCTGGCGCGCGCGCTCGACCGGGCGTGTTTCGACTACATGATCATCGAGGACGGCTCGTTCGTGCCCGACGCGTTCCAGGGCGGGCCGGAATGGCACCTGCGGAACGCGGCGATGGTGCCGAAGGCGGACCCAATGCCGATGATCCCGCTGCTTGGCCAGGTAACCAGCGGACTCGGGCTGATCGCCACGATGACGACGGCGTTCTATCCGCCTTTCCTTGCGGCGCGGCTGGCGGCAACGCTGGATCACCTGACGAAGGGGCGGGTCGGGCTGAACCTGGTGACGGCGCACAACGACCGCTCGGCGCAGAATTTCGGGCTAGAGCGGCACCACGAGCACGACCTTCGCTACGAGATGGCCGACGAGTGGGTCGATCTGGTGGACCGGCTTTGGCGTTCCTGGGCCCCAGGGGCAGTGCGGGGCGACCGCGATGTTTTCGCCGACCCGGCGCTGATCAAGCCGATCGATTTCGAGGGCCGGTTCTTCAAGTGCCGTGGGCCGCTGAACATGCCGCCGGGACCGCAGGTGCGGCCAGTCATCTGCCAGGCGGGCGGATCGCCGGCGGGCCGGCAGTTCGCCGCGCAGCATGCCGACACCATCATCGCCCGGGCGCGAGGCCCGGAAGGCGCCAAGGCCTACCGGGACGACGTGCGCGGCCGCATGATGGCGCTGGGCAGAAGTCCCGACCATTGCAAAACGTTGTTCTCGGTCGCCGTCGTCCTCGGCGAGACGCGGGCGGAGGCACTGGAGAAGAAGCAGCGGATCGATGCCGCGACGGTCGCCAATATCGACGGCAAGCTGGCCTACATGTCGTTCCTGAGTGGGATCGACTTCGCGAAGTTCGACCTCGACGTGCCAATGCCGGAGGTGAAGACCAACGCGTCCCGCTCGCTGACGCAGCACTACACGAAGGATTCTGGTAAGAAGACACTCCGGGAGATGGCATCGGACACGCATAGTGGCGGCATCGATTTCGTCGGCACGCCGGACGATGTGGCCGCCGAGATGGACGAGGTGATGCAGCACGTCGGCGGTGACGGGTTTCCTGTTCAACGAGGGGATCACGCGGCGCACGATCGCCGAGATCTGCGAGGGCCTGGCGCCGGCACTGAAGCGGCGTGGGATGCTGCGGACCGGCTACGGACATAGCTTGTTCCGTGACAACCTGCTGGCATTCTAGCCAGCGGCGCCGGGGGGCCGTGTTGCACAGATCGGACGTGTAGGCGCAGTTGCCCCAGCCCCGCTCGGGTTCAGGCGATGCGGACGGAGACCGGGCGTCATGGTTCCAGCATACGGTTGAGAGCATGGACAGCCATGTCTACCTCCTTCGCAGTCAGTGCCGCCGCGGTGATTTTCCTATGTCAGCCCGACCTGCAGCGCCACCCGAGGGTCCATGCAACAACGCCGCCCGCGACCGCGCTTTCCGAACCTGGCGCTAGGTGGTCGGCGTTGCATCCGCAGCGTAAGAACCTGACCAGCCGCAAGCTCTCGGCGCTGCCTTAACAGCAACCTGACAACGTCCGCACGATGGCTGCAGGGCACGGTGCCGGTCGTCCGGATACAAGGCGCGCCTATTCCGTCAACCCGCAGAGGAAGCGCAGCACCGGCGGCTCGAACAGGTCTGGCCGGGTGCGCGACAGGGCGTGGCCACCGGTCGACGCGCGGACCAGGCGGGCTCCGGGGATGCTCGCTGCGAACTCCTCGCTGAACGGCATCGGCGTCAGGATGTCGTCCTCCGCACAGATCACCAGCGTCTGCGCGCGCAACGACCGGAACTCGGCGGAGCGGTCCCAGGCGAGAATCGCATCCAGCCGGCTGCCCTGCACGGCCGGGTCGCCCAGCCCGGCGGCGGCCCGCGTCTCCTCCACGGCCAGGCGCTCGCTATGGGCGTTGATGAACCATGGCGGATACAGCAAAAGGCTGGTGAATTGAGCATAGGCGGCCGGCCCGGCGGCGGCGTGCAGCAGGCGGCGGATGGCGAACACCCGGCGGCGGTAGTCGTCGCCCCACGTCGTGCTGCTGTTCACCACCAGGCGGTTGATGCGGCCCGGATGGTCCAGCGCCAGTTCAACGCCAATGGCCACCCCGGTAGAATGGCCAAGCCACGCGGTCTGCCCCAGGCCTAGATGGTCCATAAGCGCCAGCGCATCCGCCGCCATCTGCCCGACCGAGCGCACCGCCACCCGGCTGCTGCGCCCCGTGCCGCGCTGGTCGTGCAGGATCACGCGGAAATGCGGGGTGAAGGCGGGAAGCGTCTCGGTCCACCAGCTCGCGACGCCGCCAAGCCCGGCGACCATCATCAGCGGCGGGCCGGCGCCATGCTCCTCCCACCAGATCTCGCCGTCCTCGACCGGCAGCAGCGGCATCAGCCGGCGACCTTGGCTTGCAGCTCGCCCCAGATGATCTGGAACAACTGCTGGAACTCGGGCGTCTCGCGCATGGTCACCGGGTTGCGCGCGGCGGCGCCGACCGGGTGGATGGCGCGGATGCGGGCGGGGCGGTGGGTCATGACGATGATGCGATCGGCCATGGTGATCGCCTCGCCGATGTCGTGGGTGACCAGGATGGCGCTTTTGTACCGCTCGCGGATTGCCGCCATCGTCTCGGTCTGCAGCAGCAGCCGGGTCTGGAAGTCCAGCGCGCTGAACGGCTCGTCCAGCAGGATCACGGCCGGGTCCAGCGCCAGGGTGCGCATCAACGCGACCCGTTGCCGCATCCCGCCGGACAGGCTGCGCGGCCGGGCGTCCTCGAACCCGGCCAGACCGTACGCGGCGATCAACGCCCGCGCCTTGTCCGTGGCCGCGCGGCGGGGCGTGCCGCGTACCTCCAGCCCCAGGGTCACGTTGTCCAGCACGCTGCGCCAGGGCAGCAGCAGGTCGCGTTGCAGCATGTAGCCGACATGGCCCCCCGCGCGGTCGACGCGCTGCCCGGCGACGGAGACGCTGCCCGTCCTGGGCCGCAGCAGCCCGGCGATGACGTTGAACAGCGTGGTCTTGCCGCACCCGGACGGCCCCACGATCGCCAGGGTCTCGCCCGGCGCCAGGGTGAAGCTGATGTCCTGGAACGCCGGGACCGCCTTCGCCGTGCCGGCGTTGAACACCATGCCGACGCCGTGTGCCTCCAACGCCGGGTCAGGCACGGTGGACGGTGTCCCTCCGCACGAAGGCCGGCGGCGTCCACGCCGTGCCGCCGCGTTGCGCGAGCAGCCAGCCGAGCATCGTCTCGTTGAACTCGGCGGCGCGGCTGGTCGTGTTGAAATGGCCGCCATCCGGCAGGATCGCCAAGTCGCTGCCCGGGATCAGCCGGTGCATGTCCACCGAGTAATGCGGCGGCGTCAGGTGGTCGTCATCGGCGCACACCACCAGCGTGGGGGTGCAGATCGCCGCCAGCTCGTCGCCCGGGCCGTACGCCATCAACGCGGCGATGCGGCTGGAAACGATCTCGGGCGGCGGCAGATGCGCGATCATCGCTGCCTCCATCGTGGCCAGCTGCTCCGGATGGGCGCTGACCCACCAGGGCGGATACAGGAATAGCGCCTGCGCCCGCACATAGGCTTCCGGCCCGGAATCGCGCAGGATGCGGTCGCGCACCTCGAAGCAGCGGTGGAACCACGGGTCGCGCCGCGCCCAGCCTGAGGACAGCACGGCGGCGATGACGCGCCCGGCATGCTTCAGCATCAGCTCCTGCCCGATCGCGGCGCCGGTCGAGTGCCCGGCGAAGTGGAACCGGCCGATGCCCAGCCCGTCCGCCAGGTCCAGCACGTCCTGCGCCATCTGCCCGACGGAGTAGGCGATGCGGTCGCGGGAGCTTTGCCCCGTGCCGCGATGATCGTGCAGCACCACGCGGAAATGCGGCACGAGCGCGTCCAGTTGCGGCGTCCAGAACGCGCCGACACCGCCCAGCCCGGCGGCCAGCAGCAGCGGCGATCCGTCGCCATGGACCTCGTAATACAACTCGCCATCCGTGATCGGCATCGTCGGCATGGTCAGTCCCACCTCAGCCTGGCTTGCAGGAACGTCACCACCGCGTCCATCGCCAGCGCCATCGCCATCGCCATCAACGCGAAGATGCCGAGCCACACGGTGTTCAGATCGTACATCGATCCCGCGTAGTAGACGAGGTAGCCGAGCCCCTCGCGCGACGCGATATACTCGCCCACCACGGCGCCGATCAGCGCGAAGCCCACGTTCAGCCGCAGCCCCGCGAGCACCCAGGGCACCGAGGACGGCAGCACGATCTTGCGCCACTGCACCCAGCGGCTGGCGCCCAGGCTGCGCATCAGCATCAGCAGGTCGGGGTCGGACCGCTCCGTCCCGCTCTGCGCCGTGATCAGGGCAACAATGGCGACCAGGATCGCGGCGGAGGCGACCTTGGATTGCAGCTCGATCCCGAACCAGACGATGATCAGCGGGGCGAGCGCGATCTTCGGCACGCCGTTCAGCGCCACCACCAGCGGACGCAGCGTCAGCGACACGGTGGGCGACAGCCACAGCAGCAGCCCGCAGGCGGTGCCGGCCAGGCTGCCGATGACGAAGCCGATCGCCGCTTCCTCGAAGGTGACCCAGCTGTTGCGCAACAGGCTGCCATCCGCGACGGCTGCCGCCAGCTTCAGCGCGATGCCGCTCGGTCGTCCATACAGCACCGCGGGAGCGACGCCGCTGCGGACCAATGCCTCCCAAACCGCGAGCAGGGCGGCGACGAGCGCCACCTGCAGCAGCAGGATGCGTAGGCCAGCCCTCAGGACGGCAGCCCGAACGCGGCGGTCGCCTTCTCCGCGAAGCTGTTGTCGACCATGCGCTCGAACGGCAGCGCCTGCTTCATCGACACGCCGGTCTCGATCGCCAGCACGGCGTCCCACTCGGCCTTGGTGATGATAGGGTTGCGCGGCACGACGCCTTGCATGCCAAGCAGCTTCGCCGTGCCGAGCTTGATCGCGTCCGGCGGCACCTGGGGGAACGCCTTGGTGGACGCGGCCTCGTAGGCGCCGGGGTCGGTATGGATCAGCTTCATGCTGGCGGCGATTGCGTTCACCCGGCGTTGCGCCGTGTCGACGTTGGCGGCGAGGTAGTCGTCGGTGGCGAAGATGGTGGACGACGCGTTGGGCCCGACCGGGCCGGCGAGGCTGAAGGCGACCTCCAACCCGAATTGGGTGACGCCGATGCTGGCGTCCCACTCGAACACCACGGCCAGGTCGGCGCGTCCGTCCCTCACCGCCTGCGCCTGCGCGCCCGGCGGGTATTCCTGGAAATTTGTCGCGATGCCGGCTTTGGCCAACAAGTATTTCGGCGTGGTGTTGGTGTTGGACGGGAAGCGCAGGGTCGCGATGGATTTGCCCGCCATGTCGGCCAGTGTGTCAATCCTAGTACCGGGCCGGGCGAGCACCTGCAGGGCGGTGCCGCCGCAGATCTTGGCAATACACTTCATCGGCCCGCCCTCCAGCGTGCCGTTCACGGCGGGCGCGCTGCCCGAGAGGGCGAATTGGGCGCGCCTGGACAGGATCACCGGCACCACCACGGCGATGCCGCCCGCGGTGGAGATGTCGACATCCAGCCCTTGCTGCGCGAACAGGCCCCGCTGCTGCGCCAGATAGACTGGGGTGTAGTTCGCGATCAGCAGCGCCTGGCTGATCGTGACCTTGGCCGGCGCCTGCGCGCGGGCGGGTGCGGCCGCGAGAGTGGCGGCGCCTGCCAGCACGCCCCGGCGCATCAGCGCCATGACACGCTCCTGCGCGCCGTCACCGCGACGCGCCGCTATTGCTGGTCAGCCCGCTGCGCAAGTCGGCGCCGGTGGTCAGCCAGCCGAAGAACTTCAGCACGTTGAACTCCGTCGCCTCCTGCTGTCCTTCGCCGATCGCCAGGGTCGCGTCGGTCACCATGATCGGGAAGTACTCGCGGTGATAGGCGTCGCGCAGCGTGCTCTCGACGCAGACATTGGTGGCGACGCCGCAGATCAGCACCGTCTCGATCCGGCGTGCCGACAGGATCTGATCGAGGTTGGTGCCGGCGAACCCGCTATAGCGGGATTTGTGCACCACGATGTCGCCCGGCCCCGGCGTCAACTCGTCGACGATGGCATGGTCCCAGCCGCCTTTGGTGATCAGCTTGCCCGACCAGTCGGGGTTGGCGCGCATGTATTTCAGCGCGTTTGACTTGTGGTAGACCGGCGCGCTGGGGCCGCCGATATTGCTACCATCCGGCTCGAACCCGTTCTGCAGATAGATTACGGCGATGCCCGCGGCCTTGCAGGCGTCGATCACCCGGCGCGTCTCGGCGATCACCGGGGGCGCGCTCGACACGTCGAAGCCGAAGCGGTCGATATAGCCCCCCGACGAGCAGTAGGCGTTCTGCATGTCGACCACGATCAGCGCCGTCCGTTCGACCGTGACGGTAATTGGCTCGGGCCGGGTCGGAAGCTCGACCGTGCGGGTCATGCGAGATAGGCCATGGATGCGATCTCGACCAGGAAGTCGGGCCGCACTAGGTCGGCGCGGATGCAATAACGGGCAGGGGGCTCGCTGGGGAAGAACTCGGCATATACGGCGTTCACCGCGGCGTAGTCGCCGAGATCCTTCAGGAAGATGCTGTTCATCGCGATGTCGGCCATGGCGCCGCCCGCCGCTTCGATCACCGCCTGGATGGCGAGCAGGACGTGCCGTGTCTGTACCGTCACGTCGCCGACCCCCACCGTCTCGCCGCCCGGACCTATGGCGAGCATCCCGGACACGTAGACGGTATTGCCGGCGCGCACGCCCGGCGAGTACGGGGCGAGCGGCGGGGCGGACCCGGCGGGGATGATCGGCGTCTTCGGCATGCGCACCTCCTCGATCGGCAACACATCAGAGGCTATGCGTCGTCATGGCTGGATGCCAGCCTGCCATCCACTGCATCCCGGCGCTACCTGGGCCGGCCGCTTAAAAGTCCAGCAGGTTATCGCGGAAATGCTTGTGCGTGTAGTTGCGCCGGACCAGGCCGCGCTGCTGCAGGGCGGGGACGAGGCCGTCGGTGACTTCGGCGACGCTCTTGCGGCTGACGTTGGGCAGCGCGATCAGGTAGCCGTCGCCGCCGACCTCTTGCATCGCCTCGTCCATCTGGGCGGCGACGGAGTCAGGCGTGCCGACGAAATCGAGCGAGCCTCCGGCGCTGCTGTGGGCGATCACGGCCTCCCGGAGCGTCTTGCCCCCGGCCTTGCGGATGAAGTTATCCAAGCTGGATTGATGGCCGTTGGTGGTCAGCGGGCCGACTGGCGCGTCGAGGTCGTGGGTGGAGAAGTCGATGTTGGTCGTCCAGCCGATCTGGGCCATGCAGCGCTCGATGTTGTTCCCGGCGTCGATGGCGCGCTTGTCCGCGCGCTCGCGGGCGCCGGCCTCGGTGTCGGCCAGGATCGGGTAGGCCATGAACAGCACCTTGCAGGTGTCGGGGTCGCGGCCGAACGTGCCCATCAACCGGCGGACCTCGTCGCGGTAGCCCTTCATGCCGTCGATGCCCTTCGGGTGGGCAACGATGGTGTCGGCGTAACGGGCGGCGATGGCGCGTCCCTTGGGCGAGCCGCCGGCCTGGGCGATGACGGGCCGGCCCTGCGGCGCCGGGCCGGAGTTCAAGGGGCCGCGGCTTTTGTAGTACTTGCCGACGTGATCGATCGTGTGGACCTTGGCGGGGTCGGTGAGGATACCAGTCTTGTGGTCTGCGACGATGGCGCCCGGTTCCCAACTGTCCCACAGACGGGTGACGACATCGATGTATTCGGCCGCCATCTCGTAGCGGGTGTCGTGCTCGGGCAGGTGGTCGAGGCCGAAGTTCTGGCCGGAGAGGTCCGACGAGCCGGTAACCATGTTCCAGCCGGCGCGGCCGTCCGAGACCTGGTCCAGCGTGCCGACGATGCGGGCGGTGAGGTAGGGATGGTAGGCGAAGGTGGACAGCGTCGGCACGATCCCCATGCGCGTGGTGGTGGCGGCCATCAGGGTGGAGATCACCGTCGGCTCCTGGCGGGGGATGGACATGCCGTTCTGCAGGAAGATGTCGCGCTTGTTCTGCCAGTTCTGACCGACGTAGATCGAATCCTCAAGCAACAGGTAGTCGAACCCGGCCCGCTCGATATTGCGGGCGAGGTCCAGGAACATCGATGCCGACATCCACTCCTCGCTGATGTTGCCGGTCCATTCGGCGCCCCACGCTTGAATGGAGGAGCCCTGCAGGAACCAGGCGAGATGGAACGGGTTGGCGGTCATAGGGCGGTCTGCTCCAAGTCGGTTGTCGCGGGGACGGGCGCGGCGGCGGGGAGGCCGGGCAAGTCGTCGAGGTGGCAGGCGACGGCCAGCGTGCCGCCGCGGCCGCGCAGCTCGGGCGTCAGCCTGGTGCACACGGCCATGCGGTGCGGGCAGCGGCCGCAATAGGGGCAGCCATGGTCGCCGGGCGTGCCGAGAGGCGGCGCCTCCGGCGGCCGTTCGTGGGCGGCGGAGGCAAGCAGCGCCTGCGTGTAGGGGTGGAAGGGTGGCGCCAGGACCTCGGCCGCCGTCCCGGTTTCAACGAGGCGGCCCCGATACATGACGGCGATGCGGTCCGAAAGCTGCGCGACCACCGCCAGGTCGTGCGAGATGAACAGGTAGGCGAGGCCGAATGCGTCGCGCAAATCGGCAAGCAGGTTCACCACGGTTGCCTGCACCGACACGTCGAGCGCCGACACCGGCTCGTCGCAGACGATGAAGCGCGGATTGGTCGCCAGCGCGCGGGCGATGGCGACGCGCTGCCGTTCGCCGCCGCTCAGTTGATGCGGGTAGCGGTGCCGGTAGGAGGCGGGCAGTCGAACCATGGCCAGAAGCTCCTCGGCCCGGCGCACCCGGCCGCCGCGCGGGACCAGGCCGAACAGCGCCAGGGGCCGGGCCAGGGCTTCGCCGACCGGCAGGCGCGGATTGAGCGAGGAGCCGACGTTCTGGAACACCATTTGCGCCTGCTGCCGGAACGGGTGCAAGGCACGCTCGCCGAGGCCGGACATGTCAGTGCCATCGAACTCCACATGGCCGGCCGAGGGGCGCAACAGGCGGAGCGCCAGGCGGCCGAGGGTCGACTTGCCACAGCCGCTTTCGCCGACCAGGCCCAGCACCTCCCCCGGCGAGATGGACAGGGAGACGCCGTCCACTACGGCAACCTCGCCAGCGTCGCGGCGCAGGCCGCGGCGGGTCAGGCGCCAGGCGGCCAGGCCGGAGCGGGCGGCGAAGGTGCGGCGCAGGCCGATGAGGTTCAGCAACGCATCGCCGCGGCGGAAGGTGGGCTGTGCCCCGTTCGGCGCGGACGGCGCCGGCCAGGCGGGCAGCGCCTCCGCCTTCCAGCAACGCGCCTGCTCGCCGTCTGGCAACCGCCGCACCGCCTGCGGCCCAGCGGTGCAGCGCGCCTCCGACCACGGGCAGCGCGGCGCAAAGCCGCAGGCGGCCTCGGGGGCCGGCGCGTCGCCGATCTCGCCCGGAATGGACGGCAGGCGGCCATGCCGGGAGCCGGCCCGCAGCGGCGGCACGGAGGCGAGCAGGCCCTTCGCGTAGGGGTGCGCGGGGCGGGACAGCACGCGGGCGGCCGGGCCGTGCTCGACGAGTTGCCCGGCGTACATCACCGCGACCTCATCGCACACGCGCCTGACCACGCCGAGGTTGTGGCTGATGAACAGGACCGCCATGCCGTGCCGCCGCCGGAGCCCGGCCAGCAGGCCGAGAATCTGCGCCTCCACCGTGACGTCGAGCGCGGTCGTCGGTTCGTCCAGCACGAGCAGGTCGGGATCGCAGGCGAGTGCGGCGGCGATCAGGGCGCGCTGGCGCATGCCGCCGCTGAGCTGGTGCGGGAAGGCGCGGGCCACCTGGTCCGGCCGAGGGATGCCGACCTCGGCCAGCAGCTCGACGGCGCGGCTGGCGGCGGCGGCGGCGCTGGCGGCCGTGTGCTGGCGCAGCGGCTCGGCGACCTGCCGGCCGATGCGCAGGGCCGGGTTCAGGGCCGTAAAGGGATCCTGGAAGACACTGCCGATGCGGCTGCCGCCCAGCTTGCGACGGGCGGCGGGCGGGAGCGTCGCGAGGTCCGTGCCGTCGAACAGAACGGCGCCATCAACGGCGGCGCCCGCGCCCAGCAGGCCCAGCACGGCGCCAGCGACGCTGCTCTTGCCGGAGCCGGACTCGCCGACGAGGCCCAGCGCGCCGCCCGGCGCCAAGCTGAACGACACGTCGCGGACGGCTGTCACGCCACCGTCGTAGCGGACGCCGAGACGACGGAGTTCCAGGAGCGGCGCCGTCATAGCCGCCCTCGCGCCCGCGGATCGAGCATTTGGCGCAGGCCATCGCCGACCAGGCTGACGCTGATCACGACCAGCCCCATCGCCAAGCCGGGCGTCAGCGAAATCCAGGGGGCGTCGTCAACGAAGCTGCGGCCATTGCTGATCATGAGGCCCCAGTCGGCCTCCGGCGGCTGAACGCCAAACCCGAGGAAGCTGAGCACGGCGCCGAGCAGGATGGCGAACACCACGCGCAGGCTTGCCTCCACCATCAGCACCGGCCAGACGTTCGGCAGCAATTCGCGCATCAGGATGTACCAGACCCGCTCGCCCCGGCTGCGTGCAGCCTCCATGAAGTCCTCCCCCATCAGGTCGAGCGCCACGCTACGGGTCACGCGGGCGATGGGCGGGATGAACAGGATGCCGACCGCAACCGATGTCTTGACCAGGCTGGGTGGCGTCACGGCCAGGACCAGCAGCACGAGCAGGATCGGCGGGAAGGACATCATGACATCGAGCGCGCGCATGATCAGCTCGCTGAGGAAGCCGCGGCGGTAGCCGGCGAACAGCCCGAGCGGGACGCCGGCGGCCATGCTGATGGCGGTCGCGATCAATCCGAGCGCGATCGAGAGCTGCGAGCCGATCAGCACGCGGCTGAACACGTCGCGGCCATACTCGTCGGTGCCGGCCAGGTAGGTGAAGCTGGGTGGCAAGAGGCGGTCGCGCACGTGCATCTGGTCGAACGGGAACGGCGCCACGGCCGGCGCGAACGCGGCCAGCAACAGGACGGCCGCGACGACGGCGCCGCCCAGCAGCAGCGAAGCCGGCCAGCGGCGGCGCCTAGCCAACGCTGCCGCCATAGCGGATGCGCGGGTTGGCGACCCCATACAGCAGGTCGGCGCCCAGGTTCGCCAGGCAGTAGACCGCGGTCAGTATGAGGATGCTTGCCTGCATCAACGGCAGGTCCTGCCGCTCCAGCGAGAAGATCAGCAGCCGGCCGAGGCCCGGATAGGCGAAGATCGCCTCGACGGCGACGATGCCGCCGATCAGGAAACCGAAGTCCTGGGCCAGCACCGTGATCGTCGGCAGGAGTGCGTTGCGCAGCGCGTGCCGCACCACGACGACCCGTTCCGGCAGGCCACGGGCGCGGGCGGCCTTCACGTAGTTGCTGTCCAGCGCTTCGAGCATGGACGAGCGGGTGAGCCGTGAGACGTGCGCGAGCAGCGTGAGCGTGAGCGTCACGACCGGAAGCACGAGGTGCGCGAGGAAGCTGCCGAGTCCTTCCGACATGTCGGCGGCGCCCGAAGTCGGCAGCAGGTGGAAGGTGCTGCCAAACACCAGGATCAGCACCAGGCCCCAGTAGAACTCCGGGACCGCAATGCCGACATAGGTGAATACGGTGGCCAGGTGGTCCGGCCAGCGCCCGGCGCGCACCGCGGCGAGCACGCCGAGCGCCGGGCCGACGGTGGACACGACCAGCATCGCCGACAGCGCCAGGACGGCCGAGCGGGCCAGCGCATCCCACAGCATGGGCGCCACGGGCCGCTCCATGACCAGGGATTGGCCGAGGTCGCCGTGCAGGATGCCGGCGAACCAGCGCCAGTATTGCAGCGGCAGCGGCAGGTCGAGGCCGAGTTTCTTTTCCAGCGCGGCCTGCGTCTCCGGTGTCGAGTACTGGCCCAGGATGAGTTGCGCCGTGTTGGACGGCAGGGCGTGGGTGGCGGCGAACACCAGGAGCGACATGACGAGCAGCACGAGCGAGACGGCGCCAAGGCGGCGGAGGGCGTAGCCGGCCACGGCGTCAGGGCCTTCTCATCGCTGATCGTGGCCGCGGCCGGCCATGCTCAGGTCGCCACGGTGGCGAGGCTGATGTCCACCAGTTGCAAAGGCGAGGGCGCGAAGCCGCTTACCTTCTTGCTGACCCCGCAGGCGAAGTTCTTGACATAGACGACGCAGCCGGGACCGTCATCGGCGACGATCTCCTGAAAGCGGGTGTAGAGCTTCTGCTGCTCGGCCTTGTCCGTCGTGCTGCGCGCAGCGGTGAGCAGCTTGTCCACCTCTGCGTTCTTGTAGTGCCATAGCGTGTTGTTCCACGAGCCGCCGGAATAGTACCAGGGATAGAGCTGCAGGTCCGGCGTGGTGCGGCCGAAGAAGTTGTCGACGTTCAGCGGCACCTTGCCTTCCATCTCGGCGAAGAACTTGTCCTGCGGCGCCACCCGCAGCGTAATCGTCACCCCGGCCTGCTTGGCGGAGTCGCGGAAGGCGGTCGCCAGCCGCTCCAGCGTGGGGTCGGCGGATGGGATGTACATCTCCTGCGTGAGGCCATTGGCATAGCCGGCCTCGGCGAGCAGCTTCTTGGCGCCCGGGATGTCGGCCGCGAGCGGGATCGACTTGTCGAAATAGGGGTGCGTCGGCGGCAGCGGGGTCACGGTCGGCGTCCCGTGGCCAAAGGTCGCGATGTCGGTCAGCATCGGCTTGTCGACCATCTTGATGAACGCGCGGCGGACGCGCGGATCGTCGAACGGCTTGAGGCCGTTGTGCATCACGATGCCCTGCCACGTGCCACTCGGGATTTCCATCACGGTCGAGACGGTGGAACGTTTCAACCGGTCCGACTGCTCGGGCGACAGGTCGTAGACGATGTCGATCGAACCGCTTTCCAACCCGGCCACCGACGTCGATGCTTCCGGGATGATGCGGAACACGGCGCGGTCCACCTTGGGCACGCCGGCGAGGAAGTAGGACGGGTACTTTTCGAGCGTCATCTGGTCGCCCGGGCGATACTCGGCAAACCGGAACGGCCCGGTGCCGACGGGCATGGTGGTCAATGTGCCCATGTGCGCTTCACTGACGATGGCGGCCTGGTAGCCGGCGACCACGGCGGGCAGGTCGGCATAGGAGATCGACAGGTCGAAGCGGACCGTGTGCGGATCGACGGCAGTCACCGCCGTTACGATCTCGAAGTTGGCGCGCAGGACGGAGCCGACCTCCTTGTCCTGCAGGCGTTTCAAGGTGAACACGACATCGTCCGCGGTGAACGGCGTGCCATCATGCCAACTGACGTCGGGGCGCAGGTGGAAGGTCCAGCTCTTGAGATCCGCGGTCGGCTCCCAGCTGGTGGCCAGGTCCGGGATGACCTGCAGCTTGTCGTCCTGGCGCGTGAGATGGCTGAACACGGCGAGAATGTAGTTGTATTCGAGCCCGCCCACGCGGCACTTCGCCGGATCGAGCGTCGCCACCGGCACGGGGAATGCGACGCGGAGGGTGGACGGTCCGGCGGCACGTGCAACGGCGGGAAGTGCCGCTGCTGCCGTACCGAGGACGAGGGCGCCGCGGCGGGTCAAGCCGTTGCTGGTCGGAACCTGGGCCATGGCCGGCGCTCCTATTATGAGTGGAGCAGGACTTGCAATGATCGTGCCAGGATCACGGGCGCGGGAGGCTACAGCACCTCCGACAATGCCGCATCGACGACGGGTCGGTCCGCCGGGTTCCACACCGTCATGTGGAGCCGTGTTGCATGGATTCTGCCGGTGGCGTCGCAGCCGGAGGCAATGTAGGAGGCTTAATCCTCCTCTGCCCCCTGGATGCCCATCTTGGGCGTGGTTCAGAATGGGCCATTTTTGGGTCACACGGGCGTGGCGTTGTTGCATGGATTGGCTTGGTGGCGCCTGAGACCTGGCCGGGGTAGCAGGTTCGTCCCTGTCTGACCCTGGATGCCGTCTTGCCCTTCAAGCTGAACGCCGACCGTCGCCACCACATCCCCAAGCAGACGTTCAAGGTCACGAACTGGCGCGATTACGACGTGAGCCTGCGCCAGCGCGGCAGCTTGACGGTCTGGTTCACCGAGGAGGCAATCGCGGCATGGACGGCTGAGCCACGGACGACCCGAGGCGGGCAGCGGACCTACTCGGCCCTGGCAATCCTGACCGCCCTGGCCCTGCGTGCGGTGTTCCGGCTCGCTTTGCGCCAAACGGAGGGGCTGATCGGCTCCGTCATACGCCTGCTCGGGCTTGATCTCGCCGTGCCCGACCACAGCACGCT
>JAABUX010005875.1_pt1 | contig 14896 bp, 19 predicted proteins | sample 5561851 | NCBI WGS metagenome assembly JAABUX01 (sample SAMN10711883, study PRJNA513361) | rock metagenome | isolation source: Antarctica rocks | place: Antarctica: Victoria Land, Richard Nunatak red sandstone | collected 2016-01-03 | reverse complement strand
CGGTCGAGACCCGGCAGTAGAGCGCGGCGCGCTGTCCCAGTTGAACTCTCCCCGCTGCGCGGCCCGCAAGCCCCTGGTCCTGCTCACCCCTGAGCCGTAGCAAACAGCCTAAACCTCAACTGGGACACCCTGCGATGCCCAGCCGTCGCGCGCTTACCGCGGTGCAGCGGTCGGCCGCCGCCGGGGTTTCAGGCGAACAACCTTGCTTTCGGCCTGTGCTGGAAGGGACATCGGCCGCCATCCCGCGATGATCCGCACGCATTCCCGCCCTCGGGCGTTGTCGGTGATGAGCGGGAAATGCCGCCGCAGTTCGATGACCGCGGACAGCTCGCCTTCCTCGTGGAAGGCACGACGAATCGCCTCGGCGGTAACTTCATCGACACAGAACATGGCCCCACCATGAGAAGGCGGCCCGGCGCCGGCAAGTGAAATGCCCGTCCGGATCCTGCCGCCGCCCGGCAAGCCCGCTAATATCCCAGGATCACCCGGTAATCCGCTTGATCACCGAACGACCCGGCGCGCTCATCCACCCGGATGCACGGCCGGCTTTTCGGCCCGCACCGCTCCAGCTTGCCCAGCATGCCCGCCATGGCCCACCCTTCCCGGTTCACCTGCATCTGCGCCACCTCGCCCTCCAACTGCGCCTTGCGCGCCTGCGCCGCCCCGATCGCCTTCGTGTCCCACCACAGCGTGACCGTGCTGGTCAGCCAGATCAGCAGCACCAGCACCGCCATGCCCGCCATGATCCACCCCAGCAGCCGCCAGCTCGCCCACAACACTACCCGGCGCAGCGCCGTCTCCGCCTGACCCGCTGTGCTTGTCACCCCGGCGAGTTCGCCCAGCAGCGGCTCCGTCGCTGTCTGCACCGCCTTCACCCCCACCATCCCCGCAGCCGCCAGGCTGCCCGTCACCGCCGCCTGCACCGCCGTCCGCAGGCTCAAGTCCAGCGCCTGCACCTCATGCGCCAGCTTGTCCCGCTCACGCTCCAGTGCCGCCCGCTCGGCCGCCAACCCCTCCAGTGCCGCCTGCACCGCCGCCTGCTGCCGCTCGGCGATCTCCATCAGCCCATACAGCCGGTCCTCTGGGCTGCTCATCCCATGGACATCCCATAGCCACGGCGTGGTGACTGCCGCTGCTGCTGGGCCTCCCGCTCCCGCTTGCGGGTCGCCTCCTGCTCGGCCGCGACCCGCAGCTCTTGGCGCATGCCCGCCTCAGTGGCCTCCATAATCCCGGCGATCACCCGCTCAGGCTGCCGAGCGGACAGCACCCGCTGGAGGTTCGGCCGCTCCTTCATCCCGAACGCCGCCCCGCGCTCCCGCAGCACCTGCACCCCCTCGGGCTGCTTCCGCAACGCACGGCCGAACTGCAGCAGCTGCTCCCGTGTCCCGCCCAGCGCTGGATCGATCTCGAGGCCCGGCAGCGCTGCGTTGTAGCCCTGCAACAGCCGGTCCCAGCCGCCCACCAGGGCACGCGCCTGCTGCTCGGCCGCCTGCTGGCGCCGGTGCGCCTCGTAGCGCTCCCGGAACCCAGCCCGCCCCGTCGCGATCTCCTGCTGCAGCCCCGTCTCCCGCGCCTGCTTCGCCTCCCGCTCGGCCGCGGCCCGCCGCACCACGATGGCGCTCTCCGGCCTGAGCGGGTTCAAGCCCCGCCGCTCGCCATAGGCCGCAACGGCGTGCTCCATCCCGTCCGGCCCGTCGTAGTCCAGGCTGGTGTCCTTCAGCCGCTCCCGGCCCAGCGTCCGCGCCAACGCCGCCCCGTCCCGGAACTCGTCCCGCCCGTAGTGCAGTGCCACCCCGTCCCGGTGCCGCGTAAGCGCCACATAGGCCGCATGCCGGTCCATGAACTCACTGGCCAGCACGTGCGCCCGGTCCACCGTCACCCCCTGCGCCTTGTGGATCGTCGCCGCATACCCGTGGTCCACGTGCCCGTAGTCCCGCAGGGAGAATGTCACCACCGGCCGGGTGTCCGCCCCCTCTGGCCCGCCTCGGTTGCCGCTCCCGCCTAGCCCGTCCAACCGCACCGTCAGCCGCTCGCCCTGGGCGTCCACCGCCAGCACCGTGGCCAGCGTGCCGTTCTTCACCGCCACACCACCGCGACCGCCCGGCGCGGCACCCAGCCCACGCTCGTTCTTCAGGAACATCAGCCGGTCCCCGGCAGCCATCCGGCGCTCGCCCCGCTCCGTCTGCACCACCTGCTCCGGCCCGAGCTCGCCTGCCGCCCCCAGCCGCTCCCGCGCCAGCCGGTTCAGCTCCGCCACATCCGCCCGCGTGTAGGCAAGGATCACCCGGCTCTGCTCCGGCGCCATACGCCGCTCCGCGTCCCAACCCGCCACCAGCGCCGCACGGGCCGCCTCCCGCGTCTCCGCCCCCTGCACCATGCCGGCTGCCGTGTAGCGCCCCAGCGCCGCCTCCGTGCGCCCCGTCGCCAGCTCCCGCGTCGCCTCGCACTGCCACGCCTCGCGCTGCCGCCGCACCGCGCTGATCTCCACCGCCCCGTGCCGCTCAGCCAAGGCCCGGAATGCCGCCCCGGCCTCAATCGCCTGCAGCTGCTCCGGGTCGCCCACCAGCACCACCTTGGCCCCGGCCGCTTGCGCATGGGACAGCACCCGCTCCAGCTGACGCGACCCCACCATCCCCGCCTCGTCCACCACCAGCACGTCCCGGCTGGTCAGCTCGTCGCGCCCGTCCTTCCAGCCATACTCCAGGCTGGCGATCGTACGGCTCGGGATGCCGCTGCCGCCCTCCAAACCCTCGGCCGCGATGCCCGACAACGCCGCACCCCGCACCCGGTAGCCCGCCGCTTCCCAGGCCGCACGCGCCACGCCCAGCATCGCCGACTTGCCCGTGCCCGCGTAGCCCACCACCAGCGCCAGATCCCGCCCCGATGTCACATGCCGATACGCGTCCCGCTGCTCGTCCCCGAGCGCCAGCCCGTCCCGCTCCGCCGCCATCAGCGCCCGCCAGCCCGCCACCGCCAACACACGATGCTCGTCCCGCCCGGCGATCGCCTCCGCCGCGCGCTCCATCCGCTGCTCGGTTGCTAGCATCTCACGCGTGCTAAACCGGTCCCGATCGCGTCCGTCCTGCCCCAGCCACTTCAGCTCCGGCGACGCCGCAACCTTCGCCATCACCGCGGCGAACTGCTCCGCCCCGTCCGTGTGCCGGTTCAGCAGCCGCGCCAGGTCATGCTTGGTGAACGTCGAGTGCTGCTGCGTCAGCATCCGCAGCGCCGCCTCCGGCTCTTCTAGCAGCTTCTCGCCATTGCGCCGCGCGATCGCTCGGTGCTCCGCCGCCCGCTCGGCATCCTCGCCCCGCTGCTCGCGACGCCCGCCGGCCGGCCCGATCTTGTGCTGCGGCTCCAGCTCGATGCCCTGCTCCCGGTAGGACCGGTGATCGATCCGCACGTCATGGTCCAGCTCGATCAGCCGCGCGTTCGCTACCTCAGCCCAGCGCTCGCGCCAGGTGCCCAACAGCGCCCGGTCGTTCCAAGCCGCTACCTTCTTGCCGAATGCAGCTTCGTCCGGATGCCCGTCTCGCCCTGGCACCACCTCGCGCATGGTCAGCATGACATGCGCGTGCGGCTGCAGCTCGCCGTCGTTCGCCTTCGTCAGGTGTACGTTGAGGTCGGCCACCATGCCGCGATCGACGAACTGCTCCTGCATGAAGTCCCGCGCCAGTCGGATCGCCTCCGTCTGACCCAGCTCGCGCGGCAGGCTGATCTCGATGTCGCGGGCAAGCTGCGCGTCCTTGCGCTTCTCGCCAGCCTCGACCTCGTTCCACAACGTGCTGCGATCCAGCCAGCGTTCTGGCGCACCCTCGGGGAGCATGATCTCCGAATGCACGACGCCGGCCTTGGCGGTGTAGTCGTGGTCATGGTCGAGCTTGTCGTCATGCAGCCGCTCGGCCGCACGATAGGCCGCCGACGCCACAGCACTCCGCCCGGTAGAGCGGCCAATCACCTTGGCGCTGAAATGGTAGATGGCCACCGCGGCTGGCTCCGTCAAACCCTCGACGGTACTAGCCTAGTCGTTGCAGCGCAGGTCATGCAATGACCTATAAGCGCGCATTTACCATCTGACCTTCGCTGCGCTCCGGTCGGCAAATGACGCGCTCTGCACGTGGCTCAGACCATTGAACATACCAGAACGGCGCTGCTAGGCTGCGTGCATCATACCTGGAGAGGACGCCATGGCCCGCAAGCCGCGTGACTACGATGCCGAACTTCAGACCCTCATGGAGCGCGCCAAGAAGGTCAAAACACAGAAGACGACCCAGCTTGGCGAACTGGTCCAAGTCACGGGAGCGGACACCTTACCCTTCGAGGCGCTGGCCGGTGCCCTGCTCGCCGCGTTAGAGCAATCCAAGAAGACACCCGAAGCCGTGGCGAGGTGGACCGAACGCGGGCAGACGTTCTTTCAGCAAGGCGGCAAGCGGGGGACCAAAGCAGCAGCCGACAACACTGCTGGCGGAGCTGCGAGCAACGGCAGCCCAGCTTCAACGGCTGACCGTGCTGCGGAATAGGCTCGATCTCGCCCGCACCCGTGACGACAAGCGCCAGTGGGTGCAGGACCGGCGCGCACGCACTCGCCACCTAATCGAACTCGGCGGCCTGGTGCAGAAAGCCGGGCTGATCGAGCTGGTCGACGATGATCGCGCCACCCTGCTCGGCGCACTCCTCGAACTCGCGGGACGACTGCGGGAACAAGAGAATGAACACAAAGGCGAGGACGCCCGCGATCTACTGATACGCTGGAGACGGCGCGGGCTGAGAGCCTTTGATGCGGACAAGGAAGCCGCGGCTGCGGTTGTCGGCACGAGGATAGAAGGGCAACCGGGTAAGGACGCAGGGATATGACCGGCAAACAAGCCCGGATCGCTGTCCGCATCGACGCTGCCATGCAGCCGCTCTTGCGCGACGATGCGGATGATGTCGCCATTCTCACCGGCATGAGCGATCACATGACCGACTTCAAAACCTTGATCGACACCGCTAAGCCCGGCGTCATGGATGAACTCTGTCAGCGCTACCCGGGCTTCTATCGGTATGCCAAAGTCCTGGAGCGGATCGCCGGCGCAATCCAATCCGGCGTCATCACCGTGCCCCGGTGACCGTGCGCGTCGGCAGCCCAGAAACGGCGGCTATGGGCGTTCCGTCCAGTGTAGCGCCTTTGCGCTGAACCGCCGCGCCAACCGCTTGATCTCCTCGATACCAGTCATCCGCAATCCCGGCCGTCGATTCCCGTGCTCATCCGCATGATGGCAAGCGTCAATCCAAGCCTTACCGCGCTCCCGGCGCAACGCGCTGAACGCCTCCCCCAGCAACGCCCGCTCCTCCGCGCTCAACCCGACGGCCAGACCGCTCGCCTCTTTAACCATGCTGACGGACCTTGGACTTTGGCCGGCCGCCCAGTTGCCCATTGCGCGCCGAGGTAGCCGCTTTGGCCGCAGAAGTCGTCAGCCCGGCAAGCCGCGCTCCGGAGCGCCTGATGGCCAGTGGCGAGTCCTCCATGATCCGCATCACCAGCCCGTCCACGTTGATGTGTAGATCCAAGCCCTCGATGACCAGGAACATCCCGTCATCCGACGTGCGCAACTCGCTGAGTTGCTCCAGAGCCGTGTCTCGCAGCGACGGGATGAAGCCGGGTTCGGCGCCGAAGACTCGCCCATCCGTGAGTTTCAGCATGACGGTGCTGTGCTGGCGGTCAAACCAGGCCTCTCGTGCGTGATGCTCCCGAGAAGCGGCTTTCTTCTCCACCTCGATCGCACGGTCGAGCACCTCCTTGGTGATCGGCTTGCGCCGTGGGAGGTCCCAGCCCTGGTCGTTGTCCTTCACCATTCCTCTGCCTCCTCGATATGCTGCCCGGCCGTTAGCGATAGCGTCCGCCCATCTGCCAGGGTGAGCGCGACCGTGCCGCTGGCCAGGTCGTAGCCGGCCGACACGATGCCAACCGCTGTCTTGCTGGGTTTGAGGGCCACCTTCGCCCGAAACCCATCGCCGCTCGCGCTCGGCCGCGCCGCTTAACGGGAACGTGATGGGGACCTAAATGCCCGAACTCAGATGCCCCTTGAGTCGTCCTCGGCGGCGCTGAACCGGCGCGGCGCGTCAGCCTCGGTCGCCGCCGCAAGCAGTGCGGACCAATCGTCGGGCGGGTTGCCGCTGGCCAGCATACGCCCGAACACGGCGTAAGGATCGGTCCCTGCCCCGGCTTTGCGCAGCGTGTCACGGTCGTTGACCCAGGCGTACACGATCACGCGCGCCTGCGAGTCGGCCCGGAAAAACAGCCGGAACCGGTTGCCGGCGAACTTGGCCCGGAACCAATGCCGGTGCTCTCGCCCCAGCGCGTTGCCCTGCCGGAACTCCGGCGCCAACGGATCGCGCGGGATGCGGTCTAGGACCAGCATGCGGATTGCCGCCAACAGCCGCGTGTCGGGCTTGCCTTGCCACTCGTCCGGGTTCGATCGCTTGGCCCGCTCCACGGCCGTCAGCAAGCGTTCTACCTGGTTCAGAAAAAGCGGATGGGCATGGAGCGTCCAGCAGTGCCGTTCCAGCATCGGCTACAGCGCCACCTCGCCCTCAATCGGCGCGTCAGGGTCCACCTCGTTCAGTTCGCCCGTCAGTGCCTCTATACGGCTCGCTAGGGCCGGCGTGAGCGGCAGTACGGCACCTGCCGGCCGGCCAGCAATGTCGGCCTCCAACAAGGCAAGGAAGGGTGCCAGGGCTGGGTCAGAGGTATCTTCCTCCGGCAAAGCATGGACAGTGACGCTATGCCCCTCCACCCGGAAGGCGATCCGACCGCCATACCCGACGCCAAGCGCCTGACGGACTGCTTTGGGCACTGTTGTCTGCCCCTTGGCTGTGATGGTGCAGAACTCCTCGACAATGGGCATGGCCTACTCCCGAACAGCATCAACAACGCCTGTAAGGTAATGCATCCTCCTTACCTTGTCAGTCGCTTTCTGTTCGATCTGCCGGAGGCGTGGTCGAAGGCGCGGGACGCTTTCCGTCCCGACGCCTTCCAGCGGGCACGGCGCGCAGGGGCGGTCAAGGATGCCGAAGGCACCGCGAAGCGGCAGGAGCCGTAGGCGACCGTCCTTGACGGTTCCGAGCACCGTGGCAGTTATCCACAGAGCGCGGTTATCCACCGCTTAAAGTTCAAGTTCTCTTAAATTCTAATTTCAGGGTGCGAATCTTTCAATAGAAACATAGTCTTAAGTGCCTCCAATGTGACTAAACGGGGGCGTCGTGGTGACTCAACGGGGGTTGCCTTGTGACTAAACGGGGGCACCGATATGACTCAACGGGGGTTGTCGATTCGGCCCTGAACCTGATCGAATTGGGCATGGAAAAGACTGCTATCGACTCGGGGGGGATGCTTGCTGGCCCTTTTGCTACCGTGGCCTTGACGTGAAGAAAATCAGTTGTGACTCAACGGGGGTTTAAGCGAAGTTGTGACGTGACTTGACCTGATGGCAGGTCACATTCAATCTAGCTCTTATGTCGCAGACCGTGGCTCAGAAAACTAATCACACTGGCTTCCCCAAAGCTGGCGAGCTGATTGAGATTACAGGCGCCCACGCCTTAGAGGCTTCCGACAGGGCCATCCTGAACCTCCTGTATCAGCACGCGCATGACAGTGGCCGGCTGACTGAGACAGATGCCGAGTGGGAAATGCCCATGTCGGCCCTCCGCCCCTCTCGGCAGCACAAGGGGAACGAGCGCGTCCGGGACAGCTTGGACAGGCTTATGCGAGTCGTTGTGACGGTGCCGCTGCCAGATGCCAAAACGGGCGAGCCGCGCCTCGTTCTGACGAACCTGTTCGAATTCTTCGACCTGTCAGCGGATGAGGGCCGGCCGGGGGCAACGGTCCGGTTCGGGTTGCCTAAGAAGCTCCGCCCTATCCTTGCCCGGTCCAATCGTTGGGGTCGGATCAAGGCCGAAGTGGTCTGCGCAATGACGAGCAAGTATGCCATGGCGCTCTATGAGCTGGTCCAGCTTCGGTCAGGGTTGGAGCGGTGCGTCGAACAAATCCCTATCGACCGCTTCCGTGACCTGCTGGGGGTACCACCTGGAAAGCTGGTTCGTGGACCGGATTTTGAGCGGAGGGTGATCGAGCCTGCCTTGCTGGAAGTGAATGGCCTGTCGGAAATGAGCGTCCAAATCGAGCTGACGCGCGCGCATGCACGCGCACCAATAACCGGCGTGACCCTTGCCTGGTGGCGGAAGGAAGGTGACGATTTCCGGGCCGCTTACGCTGAGCGTCAACGATCAAAAGCGGGGCGGATGGCACGGCTTCGCGGCCAAGTGGAAGAGGTCTCGTTTGGATAGCACGTTAACGTGCTAGCTTGCTACCGCTCTCCAAATGGATGCTTGCCGCGAGCGCGCATAAGCAAATCGAACGCTTCCCCCATGAGGGCCTGAACCGTGGTGCTCTCCTCGATCGCCATAATGTTCAATGCCCGGCTCAATTCCGGGCTGAAGTGACCAAGGATACCCTTCTTTCCCTCACGAGCTGGTCGGCGCTTGCCATTGGTTTCTGGCACACCGGGTAGGGCAACTAACGATGGCTCGATCACTCTCGGCGTAGCCGGCTGGGCTTTCGGCAAGTCATCTTTGAGTCCGGCAAATCTCGTCATACTGCAACCGTGCTATCTGGGTTACGTGCTAGCTCGTTAGCATATTTGCTGACCCATCCCCATAGCCGCGCCACGTCTTCGGCCGCTTTTCCACCTGGCTCAATTTCGGAGGCGGCTTTCCCCTCTGCCACGCTGTGATGAAACGCTGCCCGTTCCGGCAGCATGACCGGCGCAACCTGCAAACCGATCTGCTGAACCAGCTCGCTAGCCTCCGGGTAGAGAACCGCACCACGCGGAGGACCGGCCATGAAAACCACGAAAGCCGGCTTGCCGCTCGCCTTCGCGAGTTCAGCTGTGGTCCGAATAGCATCAAGATCAAAGGCACGGGGGCGGCAGGGAATGAGCAACAGGCTGGCGGCCCGGCATGCTTCGCGCGCCATGATGTCGGCTGCCGGCGGCGTGTCGATTACGGCAAACGCAGCCCCTGCACGCGCTAAAGCCGCAAGCTTGTCGGGAAGGAGGCTGTGAGAGGCGCAGTCGATTACGTCGGGGTCTTTCCCAGCCCGCCACTTTCCCCAACGCGAAGCTGTCGCCTGCGGATCGGTATCAACGATCACAGTGGGCAATCCGGCCGCATGCGCCGCCGTGCCAAGGTGTATGGCGAGCGTGGTCTTTCCAGCTCCGCCTTTCTGGCTAATAACTGCGATGGTTAGCACGTTACCTGGTGACCTTGGTTGCGTGCTAGCATGCTAGCGAGTGAGGTTGGAAGTTGCAATAGCCTTGGCTATGGCGGCGGGGTAGGGCTGCCTAGCCTCTGAATGGCTCTGCATGGGCGAGCAATCGCCGCACCTGGACTGGCGACCAGTTCTGCTTGCCCGCTGGGGTAAGCACGCCATGCGCGTGCAGCTCGGCCGCGATAGCGCGCAGGCTACTCGCGCCTCTCGCCTGCACCTGGCGCACGACCGCCAGCACGTCTGCTGCTTGCGCTGCCACCTGGCGGCTGCGCACCTGCCGGGCCGCTGCCGCCATCTCTGCCGTCGCCGGGGTAGGGGAGGGGTTGCCAAGGCGGACACCGCGCGCTTTCGCGACGGCCAAGGCTGCGCGCGTCCGCTGGCTAATCAACCCGGCTTCCAACTCGGCAACCGCCGCCATCTGCGTGACCAGGAACTTGCCAACCGGACCGGCCGGCACCGTGGGCAGGTCGCAGAACACGACACCGGCCTCGCCGCTGCCCTCCACCACGGACAGTAGGAAGCGCGCGTTGCGCGCCAGCCAATCCAGCTTGGCGATGACCAGCACGGCCCGGCGGGTGCGGCAGGAAACCAACGCGGCGGCGAGTTGCGGTCGATCGGCACGCTTGCCGCTCTCCACCTCTTGGAACTCCGCCACCACCTCGCCGCCGGCCTGGGCGACATAAGCCGCTACGGCCTGGCGTTGCGCCTCAAGGCCAAGCCCGGATCGGCCCTGGCTATCGGTGCTGACGCGAAGGTAGGCGACGAACCGCCCCGGCTCCCGCGTGGTCATGCAGGGTCTTTGCTCCCCGAATCGTGGGTGTGGTCATTCATCCCAAGGATTGACGATCGCCACGCCGACGCCCTCAAAGTCGGCCACGTTGCGGGTGACCACACTTGCCCCATGCGCGCGCGCAATTGCGGCCAGCATGAGATCAATGGTCCCGCTCGGCCGCCCGGCCTTCCGGCGCGCCGCGAATACCTCGGCATAAGCAACCGCCGCCTCGGTGTCGAAAGGCAGGACGCGCCCGTCGAAATCCTCGGTGAACATGGCGCGCGCGGCCTCCTCCAAGTCGGCGCGGCGACGGCCGCTCGGCATGACGGCGAGGCCGGAAAGGATTTCTGCTTGGCAGACGGCAGCCGTGAACAGCTCATCCGATGGCTGGCGCACGATCCAGTCCGCGATTTTGCGCTCCGGCTCGGGACGCATCATCTCGGAGAGCATGTTGGTATCGAGCATCAGCATCAGTCAAACCGGGGCGGCTCGCGCACCGGCTCACGCGGGGGCAGTTCGAGATCGATCCCGCCCAGCGGTGCAAAGCGGGCGCGAACCCGGTCGTAGAGGTGGCGCACAGGCGGCGCTTCCTGCGGCGCCAGCACGGTTTGCAGAATACGGCGCGCCTCCGCCTCCATTGACTGGCCGTGCTGCGCGGCGCGGACACGCAGCCGCTCTTTAAGGGCCGGGTCAAGATTGCGAATGGTGATCGAGGCTGGGGCAGGGTGTCTGCTGGCGTGCATATTCCTGTGTAATCAATGCTATCAATGATGTCAAATTGTGGGTGTTACACTCTGGCAAACGACTTTCGATTGTGACTCCGGCCTCAATGCTCAGCGCGCGGCTGTTGCTGCCAGGCCGCCGCGGAAGGCGGCGCTGTCCTCCCCGCCTTCGAGGAGGTAGAGAGCGGCCGGCGGGGCAACCGCCCGCGGCTCGCCGCCGCGCTCGCCAGGGGCAGGACGCCCCGCGCCACCCTGCTGATCGCCAAGTTTGATCGCCTAGCCGGTGACACTATCCCCAGACCCCGGTCGAAGCCGCGTCATAGAATTGTACCTCCAACGGCTTCCGGCTGCTGCGTCGCTCCGACATCTCCATCGCCCTGCGGATGATGCGGGCATTGTCGGGCGTGGCGGGATCACCGTACAGGCTGATAAACAGGCGCTTCACCTTTCCCCGCTCGATCTTGCGCAACACGTGGTTGTCGTTCGGTGCTAGCGAGTGCCCGTAGATAAAAAGGTCACCGCCGATGCTGCCGAAGCTTCGCAGGGCGCGGCTCAGGTAACCATGGTGCTGGATGCGATCGAGCTTTTGGCGGCTCTCGCCCTCCGCGACGAAAAGAGGGTAGCGCTCCTGATCCAGCGCCTCCCGCACCTGGTCCATCAGCGGCACCGCCGTCCGACTCCACGTCCGCTTTTGCAGCTCGGCTCCGGCATCCAACAGGTGTAGGGCTCCATGCAAGAAGTGCACGTCCTGCTCGCCGCCGCCTTCCCAGACGACGTAGTCCGTCCCGGCCTCATCATCCGGGTTCACGAAGCCGTCGTTCCGAGGCAGGACGGTACCGTCCGCCTCGTCGTGCATCAAAGCCCAGTAGAGGAGAAGGTCGTAGTTGAGGGTGTAGTAGCACCCGAAGCTCCGAAGGAAGGCGCGGCAGGCAGAGAAGGCCTCGTCGCCGACGGCCTGCGGGCGGTCGGGATGTCGGCTGGCAATCGCCTCAACGAGGAGGCTCTTCAGCGCCTCCGCGTCCCTGCGCATTTCCTCCGCCATTGCAACGCCGGTCCCTCCGAAGGCGGGAGCGATCCTTGCAGCGCTCAGCAGAGCGCGGATCACTTCCTCGAAGTCGGAGGTTCCGAGGGCGTCGAACACCGCTTTCGCGCGAGGAAGCCGCGACAGGTCCGCTGCCTCAAGGAGTGAGCGGTAGGTGAAGGCCGTCGCCCGCCATGCGATGCTGAAGCCGTTGCCGAGGAGGATCTTGCGCTTGCCCGGGTCGGAGCGCTCTAGCGCTTCCGCGAACGTCAGAACCTCAGTCATCACGCGGCATCCCGCACGGCGAGGGTTCGCCGGAGGCGGAGGACCCGGACCCGGTTTCCTCCCGGGGTGCCACCTCGCACCGCCGCGATCTCATCGTAGCTCCGCCCGGCGCCAACCTCGCAGAGGATGTCCCAATCCGGCCCTGTCAGCCGGCTCCGGATGGTTTCAAGCGTCAGGCGCGCGTGAAGCGCGGCCTCCGGGTGCGGGGGTTTGTTCCACTCTACCGCAACCCGGCGCAGTGTCCCGTCACGGTGCGCCTCGCGCCGACGCGCGGTCGAAACCGCCCGGGCGACGCCTTCGTCACTCTCGTCGGCCCTGCCCGGATTTTCAAGGAGATAATCGAGGCCGGCTTCGAAAGCCCAGGACCGCGCGTCCGCGCGTCGGCTTTGCCTGGCCTGTTGCTGCAGGCGCGCATACGCGCGCCAAGGATGCGGGATTTCCGCCATCGTCAGGACCCTTGTTCTGTGCCGCCAGTGTTGGCGCGCGGGTGATCGGAACGTGGGTCCTTCAGCCGGCACTCCCGCTCCTCTGGCCCTGGGGCGCTGTGCCCAGGGAAGAGGGATGCGGGACCGCATCAGGACCTTTCGGCCCGAGGGTGTAGGCTAAACTATCGTTACGGTGATGTGCAAGGGCGGCGCATGTAGCGCCGCCCTTGCCTTGCTCTCAAGTGGACAGTTGCACCCGGTAGCTGTCGGACCATTCCCGTCGGAACAGGTCGAGCAGCTTCCGTGCCTCGTCACCCGTGCTGGCGAGCCGCCCTTGCGTCCGCGCCAGCGACAGCAGCAGGAGGTCGAGCGCCACGATGGGGCCGCCCTGCTCCGCAGGCAGGGTGGGCATGACCGACGCGTCCTCCGTCTCCGCCGTCTGGCCCATCTTGCTGATGGGCTCGTAGAGTTGGACGAAGAACGGGTGAGCCGTGTTGAGGGTCAGGATCGTCCGCCCGAAGCACTGCTGCACGTTGTAAAAGGGCCAGTACTCGTCGTGCTTGAAGGCGATGATGTACGGGGACGCCCGCACCCGCTCGAAGGACTCCTCCTCCGTCTCTCCGTCGCGGCGCAGCGTCACGGCGAGACCACGGAGGTTCTCCTCAATCTGCGCTTCCTCCTCCGGAGTAAGGGACGGCGCCTGGGTGCGCTGGAACGGGTCGGCCTCGGCCGCCTTCGCCTCGCTCGTGGTTGGCTTCGCGGGCGCCCGCGTCGCAGCCATCTCGGCCTGTAGCCGCTTGATCTCGTCGTTGATGCGCGTGATCTCTTCGCCAATCGCGTCCTTGATCGCGTCCTCGACGTAGCCCTTCATCCGCACGCCCTGCTTGTTTGACGCAATGCCGAAGGCCTCGTCGAGCTCGCCCGGAATGTCGATCTGAAGCCGGTACCAGTAGGTGACGCTGTGGCGTGTCGTGAGCCGGGGCATGGGCCCCGCGAACACCTCACGCCCGTTCCGCAGGATTGAGACCGTGTAGCCGTCGAAGATGCGAAGGTCGTTGCGCTGCGTCTTCCGGTCGAGCTTGGACCACTCCTCGATGGGCAGCCGGAAGATCTTCACCGTGACGGGGGCGGTTTCCGCCCCATTCTCCCGGAGCTTGATGTCCACGCTCCTCGCTATGATGAGGCGGCTCTGCTTCGGCATGACGTCGAGGCGCGCGTGTCGCGCGTTCGGCATGGAGTAGGTTGGGTCGGACGCTTCGACGCGACGGTTGTTCACGAAGAGCCGCAAACCGGTACCGATGGCGCGGCGGTACACTCGCGCCATTTCCTTCGTCGCGTGGTCCACCAAGGTCTGGGATTTTGCATAGGTCAGCCGGTCGCACTCGGGCATGTAGACAATTGTCCCCGAGCGGCCGAGGCGGTCGATAAGATCCTCGCTTGGCTCCGCCAGCAGCTGCTGCTCCGACCGATCGGACGGGAACGACATAGGCTTGCGGAAAAGGTCTGCGACCTCATCCGGGAGCTCGGTCATGAGGGTGGGGTCAGGGAGCTGCACCAGGTTGGCGCGCTCCTTCCCGATCGCCTCCACGTCGAGGGTCATGCTGTAGAAGGCGCCCGCCTCCTGCCAGGAGTAGAGCTCCATGACGGGGCTCAAGCTCAGCGCCGCCGTCTTCATGCCCATGCCGAACCGGCCGATGCCCTTGCGGTTGTTGAAGTTGAGGGAGCCGCCGAAGGAGGTCGCCACTTTCAGAACGGACGGGGACATCCCGCGCCCATCGTCGTAGACCGCGGCGTCGATCCGGTACTCGCCTCTCTTCCCGGTCTGGCGGAAGTAGACGCGGATCTCCTTCGCGCCGGCCTGGATGGCGTTGTCCACGTGCTCGCAAAGTGCGGACGTCGTGTGGTCGTAGCCGACATCGCGGAGCGACTGGATAAGGGTCTGCGCGAAGAAGAGCGGGACCGACGCCTTCTCCTTCAGGATGCGGCCCATCACCGCGCGGCCGCTGCGCGGGGCGTCCGAGGACCAATCGAGAACCGTTTCCTCCGGGGCGTTCACAGAGGTGTCGGCGAGGATCGTGTCGTCGTTCATCATGGCTATGTGCTCCATCATCTGTGACGCCGGCTGTTCGGCGTCGGGGCGAGGACCGGAAACAGCCCTCAATGATGAAGGAGACGGCCTGCGCAGTTTGTTACAACGCATACCTCGGCGGTCATCGGGGTGGACCCGCCCCTAGCTAAGGGCCCATCCGGGAATATCCGAATCGAGTATTATGCGATCGGCCTGTTTCTGGATTTCCGTTGCTTGAGGAGTTTGTTACCCCGTTTGGATGATTGATCCTCACCTGATCCGCAAACGCTTCATAT
>JAABUX010005872.1_pt1 | contig 14902 bp, 12 predicted proteins | sample 5561851 | NCBI WGS metagenome assembly JAABUX01 (sample SAMN10711883, study PRJNA513361) | rock metagenome | isolation source: Antarctica rocks | place: Antarctica: Victoria Land, Richard Nunatak red sandstone | collected 2016-01-03 | reverse complement strand
GACCACGCTTCAACGGTCGGGCATTAACCTTCGAAGCTACACCCTCGGGCCGACCAACCGGCTTGACGACCGGCTTTATTTTGGCACGCCGACCGGGTTGCTCTTGTGCCTCCGCGAGATCAACCAGTTGACTCCCCGGATGACCCGCGATCCGAGCCTGAAGCCGTTCGGCTATATTCCCCCGGAAGGGTATCCCGACGCGACCGCACCGGGAACACCGATGCCCGCTCCCGCCCCCACCGAAGCGCCGAAGTGATGGTCCGTCGGTTCGATCGGTCGTAAGTCTCGCGTGCCGGGGGGCGCCGGCAGGGCGACTCCCGGCCGCTTGTCGTTCCGGTTCTCGGTCATCTCGCTGGTTTTGCTCCCATGAATGACTTCGTTGCGATCCGACGAGCCTTGCTCAGTGTGTCCGACAAGCGGGGGTTGATCGACCTCGCCCGATCGCTGGCCGATCGCGGAGTCCATCTCCTCGCCAGCGGCGGAACCCGGACTGCTCTGGCCGACGCGGGCTTGGAGGTGACCGAGGTTTCGGCCTATACGGGTCAGCCCGAGATCCTCGGGGGGCGGGTCAAGACCTTGCACCCCAAGTTGCACGGCGGGATTCTTGCGAGGCGCGACCTGGCCGAGGACCTGGCCGCCCTCGACGCGCAGGGGATCGAGCCGATCGACCTGGTGGTCGTCAACCTTTACCCATTCGAGGCCACCGTGAGCCGCCCGGGGGTGACGTTCGAGGAGGCGGTCGAGCAGATCGACATCGGCGGCCCGAGCCTGATCCGAGGGGCCGCCAAGAATCACCCGTTTGTCGCCGTCGCCACGTCGCCCGACCAGTACGAGGAACTCATCGCGGCGCTCACGGCCGACGGCGGGACCACGCTGGCGTTCCGCCGACGGCTGGCCCTGGCGGTGTTCGAGCAGACCGCCCGGTACGACCAGGCCATCGCCGACTACCTGGGCCGGACGATTCCCAGAGCCGCGACCGATTCGCCGTTCCCGAATCAACTAGACTTGCGGTTCGCGCGCCGAACGGTCCTCCGCTACGGCGAGAACCCACACCAACGCGCCGCCTTCTATGTCGAGCCGACCGCGAGCGGCCCGTCGCTGGCCTCGGCGCAGATCCTTCACGGCAAGGAACTGTCGTACAACAACCTCCTCGACCTCGACAGCGCTCTCCGCCTCATCCGCCAATTCGCCGAGCCGGCGGCGACCATCCTGAAGCACAACAATCCCTGTGGCGCCGCCGAGGCCGACACTTTGGCCGAGGCCTTCGAACTGGCGTATGAGGGAGACCCACTGAGCGCCTTTGGCGGGATCGTTGGCGTCAACCGAGCGGTCGACCGCGCCACCGCCGAGCGGTTGTGCCAGCCGGGGCGGTTCATCGAGGCGGTCATCGCGCCGAGCTTTGATCCCGAGGCCCGGCGACTCCTGACGACCAAGCCAACCTGGAAGAACAGCGTGCGGTTGGTGTCGCTCGAAGCGCCGATCGGTCCTGGTTCGGCCCAGCCTGGTGGGTTCGACCTCCGAAGAGTCGAGGGAGGACTCTTGTTGCAGGATTGGGACACGATGGAAGCTGATCCGTCGGCTGGTAGCGTCGCTTCGCGGCGAGCACCCACCGAGGGGGAGCGATTGGCGCTCGGCTTCGCCTGGCGGGTTTGCCAGGCGGTGAAATCGAATGCGATCGTGCTGACCCGGGGGCGGCAACTCGTTGGCGTGGGGGCTGGCCAGATGAGCCGGCTTGACTCGGTCCGGATCGCGGTCAGCAAGGCGGGGGAGCGAGCCAAAGGCGCCGTCCTGGCGTCGGACGCTTTCTTCCCGTTCCGCGACGGTCCCGATGAAGCGGCGCGGGCGGGAGTAACCGCCCTGATCCAGCCCGGTGGCTCCAAGCGTGACCAGGAAACCGTGACTGCCTGCGATGAGCACGGTCTGGCGATGGTATTGACCGGTCGCCGCCACTTCCGCCATTAATCTCCAGCAACAATCGTTTGCCTTGGAATCGAAAACGGCGGACCTCGAAGGTGATCTTCGAGGTCCGCCGTTTGATCTTTGTTTCGGTCAACGCGGGAAAGATTGTGGGTCAGGCAACCCGTCAACGGTGGCCGCCACCGCCGCCGCCCGCATGGCCGCCGCCACCGCCCCCTGCATGGCCGCCGCCACCGCCACCGCCGCCACTGAAGCCGCCCATGTGGCCTCCGCCACCTCCTGAAAAGCCGCCGACATGGCCACCACCACCGCTGAAACCCCCAACGTGGCCACCGCTGTAGCCGCCGCCACCGAACCCACCGACGTGACCGCCGTTGTAGCCGCCACCTAGGTTACCGCCAGCGTAGCCGCCACCCGAATGACGGACCCCGCCGCCAAAGCCAGCACCTGGCTGAGCGTTGCCTAGACCACCGGCTCCGAGCGAACCCACGGCGGGATTGTTCAAACCACCGAGCCGGCCTCCCGCAAGGTGCCCGCCCCCACCGCCCATCCCACCCGCGCCGACGTGCGGCATAGTATACTGGCCGCGCGTGCTGGATGGACTGAATCCTCCCGCTTGCCCGCCAAAACCGTTGCCGCCGCGGAGATTCCCCCCGTTGCTGCCGAGGTGATTCCCGCCACCACCGCCAACGGCGTTGAAATTCCCCTGATGACCCGAGAAGTTGTTGACGCTGAGGTGGTTCGCCCCGCCCAGCCCCGCACCCGGCCCCGACTGGTTGATCGCACCAGAGCGGTTCCCACCGACTGGGTTGTTCAAATTGTTGATCCCATTCACGCCGTTGATCCCGTTCACGCCGCGGAGGGTGTTGACTCCGCCCGTGTTCGAGGTGAACGACGGTCGAGCGACCGAGTGAGCCAGCGCAGCCTGGTGAGCGCCATTGTAGTTCGAAGCCCAATGGCCGTTGGTTCCGCCGACTCCTCGGTTGATAGCAGGACTGGTGACGTTGTGCCCGAACGGGTTGGCATAGGCATGAGACGAAGCCGGCGCTAGCACGCCCCGGCCACCGACGTTAGAAGCGAAACTCGACCGAGCCGCCGTGTTCCCCAAGTTCGACGGATTGAATCCAGGCGACCGGTTCGTGGCGAAGTTGTTCGTGGTTCGGTTGAACGAGTTGTTCACGTTATTGCGGTTGCCGTTGATTCCCTGGGGGTGGCCGGGATAGTTCGAATACAGACCGTGCCGCCCATCATAGAGTCCCTGACGGAACCCTTGATTGAAGCCTCGGTTGTAGCCATAGTTGCCGTATCCACCATATCCGCCGTAACCCCCGAGACCGTAGAGGCCACCGAATCCAAGGCCAAAGCCAAGACCGCCAAAGCCAAGACCACCAAAGCCGAGACCGCCGAACCCACCATAGCCGCCGAACCCACCATAGCCGCCGAACCCACCATAGCCGCCGAACCCACCAAACCCGCCACCGTAATAGCCCGGGTAGAACCCCAATCCATAGCCGTAATAGGAGGGGTAGCCACCGAAGCTATAGAGCGAGTTCGCGAAGAGACCACTCACATACCCACCACCGAGACCATAGCCACCGAACCCGGCATAGCCACCGGGACCGTAGCCGCCGTAGCCGCCGAGACCATAGCCATAACCGCCGTAGCCCCCACCGTAACCGCCGTAGCCACCAAACGCACCGCCGTAACCGCCAAAGCCGCTGATCCCGTAGCCGTAATTGTTGTAAGCGACGGGTTGGGCGAGATACGGGTAGCCATACGAGCCGGTGTAGGGATAGTCGAGATAGCCGTAGTAGGGGCTGATGTTGCCGTAGTTGGCGTAGCCGTAATAACGGCCGGTGCCATCGTAATAGCAGCCGGGGTAGCCATCGTAATCGGAGTTGGGCCGTCCGAACGCCCCGTAGAGCTGGCCGTACTGCTCGGGGGCGATCTGAGAGAGCGGGGTGTAGGTGACCTCGGTGGTCCCGTTGGCGTTGACCGCTCCTTGAACCGGGGCGAACAATGTGCCACGGTCTTCGAGGGTCCGGTCCCAGTAACCTTCTTGGAAGTTCCACCCTTCGGGCTGCCGAACCCATTGGGCGGGAACCCACGACCAGCCCGTTTGCGACTTGGCCCAGTAGCCCTTCTTCCAGGTCACGCCATCGCCATCGGGAGCATAATGCCCGGGAATATAAAAGTGGTCCGCGCCCGGCGAGGACGTGACGTCTTCCTCGGGGTGAGTCGTGGGCGGGCCGTTTTTCTTCCAGTCGATCCGGTCCGTCTGCCGGTCGCTCCAGAAACCCGGCACGCGATACCAGCCTTTGTCGTCGCGCTTCCAGTAGCCGTTGACCCAGAACCGGCCCGGAGGCGGGTTCCGATAGGTCCCCGTGGCCCAAACATAATCCTTCGTCCCAGGGTTCCATTCCCAATAGCCGGGAATCCAGATCGCCTTGTCCGAGGGGGGATCGACCCCGGGCCGCTCGGTGATCGGCGATGGGGGCGCCTTGTCGGCGTAAACGGGGTCGCGATCCTTGGCGGGAGACAGGAACGCTTCGTGGAGCGGTCCCTCATTGGTCGGACGAACCGATTTGTCGTCTGCCGCTGGAGTTGCGGCGGGGTTGTATTGGGGGATCGGTTCGAGGGATGTCAGCGCCGCTGGACTCGACTCGGGCGCGGGAACCTCTGCCGCCGGATCACCCGTCACGGTATTGGTAATCGTGGGCGAAGCGAGCGAGGGGGCTTCGAGAGTGGGGACCTGTTGGGCCTGGGCAGTTGCCCAAGCCGGGACGAAGCCACCGCAAAGCGCGGCGAGCTTCAATCCGCGGACAAGCGTTCGAGAAGTCATCATCAGAGTCACTCCGCGGAGCGAAGCCTTGGGATCAGTGAACCAGCCCGTCGGCACATTACCTCATTGATACGAATGGTGTACCACGACCGGGTCAGAAAAGCGGGGTGATTGTGAAAACCTTTCACACAACCCGAGAAACTTCGGAAAACCGAAGAATTCCCAGGCTGTTTTCGAGAGTTTGTCTCAATTTCTCACCAGCTGCTTGGTTCGATCACCAGATTTCTCCCGCTTCGATCTTTTTTGGTGACGATCATGCAATCAGTCAGTTCCCTCGCTCGGCGATTTTGAGGTAAGATAGCCCAGGTGGGTTGAGATACTGGCCGCGACGCGGCGGCTTGTTCGTTGAGGGGGTGACATGAGAGCGGAGTTGATCCCGATCAACGGGGAACCACCGATCCTGATCACCCGGGACATCACCATCATCGGGCGGCGCGAATACTGCGACATCCAGCTCGACGATCCGAGCTTGTCGAAACGGCATTGTGTGCTGGTCAAAACCGACGGCCTGTTGATGGTTCGTGACCTGGCGACGACCAATGGGACCCGGGTCAAAGGGCAGATGATCCGCTGGGCGGCCCTCTTGCCGAACGACCGGATCACCCTCGGGAAGTTGAAGTTCCGCGTCCTCCTGGGACCAGACAGTTCGTCGGCGGTCGCCGAACCCCAGCCGGCGAAGGTCCGCGCGGCGGCTCAGCCCACCTCAAAAACCGTGAGGCCCGACTCCTCCGCCCCGGAGACCGTGGCTCCGGTTGTCGGTCTGGCGGAACTCGCGAAGCCGGATCGCGACCATCCCCGGATGGACGTGGATGACTCGCGCTGGTTCGACCGGATGGGGGCGGCAGATCGAGGCGATGAGATCCTCGACCTCGACTGACCTGGGAGCCGAGCCGGCGGCGATCCGCCGCGCGGGGAAAATACGAAAAGGCGACCCACCACCAAGCCCAGGCTCGGCGGCGGGTCGCCCGATTGGGACGAACCAAGGGAATCGCACGTCGAGCGAGGGGGTGGGTCGAGGTCCGTAACCTCGACCCACCCCTCAGCCGTTGACGCGAGGGCGACACCCGGCACAACACTTTCGAGAGTCGCATGGCTCGGTTTCGCGAGCGAAGCGATCACCCAGGTCGGGGAAATCTCCCTTGGGAGCCTTGGGGGTGGATCGTCGCGGAAACGAGCGATGGATTCGGCGAAAGGTGACCGGGGCGAGGCTTAGGCTCCTTCGGTCCGGGTCCGCCGCAGGTCGCGACGGAGCGGTGGGGCCAGGGCATCGAGTTGGCGGGCATCCTGGGGTTCCAGGCGGCTCGCTTGTCGGTTTTCGCGCTGAATGGCCTCGTACACCTCTTGGCGGTGGACGGAAATCTCGATCGGGGCCGCGATCCCCAACCGGACTTTGTCGCCCCGGATATCAACCACGGTGATGACGATGTCATCGCCGATGATGATGCTTTCGTCGCGGTGTCGGGACAAGACCAGCATGATGGGCTCCTTCCTCCTGCCAACGAGACCCGTGACCATCCGTGGTCACATTGCCCGGGCGCTCGGTTACCACGACGGGGCTGCGGGATGAATGATCGCCGGATTGATACCGATCCCAGGAATCAAATGCTCATCGCCAAATGACAAAGCGCCGATCGCAAACGGAGCCAGAAAACCAATTTGCGAAATTCGCGATTCGCGATCAGGCGATTTGCCAGGAATTTTCTTGCTGGGAACCGGAGGAACCGACGTTTGCCGATCAAGCGGTGGCTCGAAGGGCGGATGACGGGCCGGGAAGCAAGGTCGGAGCGCTGGCCTGACCTGGCCCGGTGAGGGGGAACCGGACCGCGTACCGGCTTGAAGTGAGCACCAGTTGTCGGCCGAGCCGACGAGCCAGGTTGAACACCAGCGGGCCTTGGAGATTGACCGCGAGGCCACCATCCACGCGGTTGAGGATCACATAGGTGAGCGCCGAACGCTCTTCGTCCAGTTCCAACACCGACCGGTCTCCCGGACGGAGTTCGATCCGGTAATCACCGATCGCTATCGGCGGGGCGATCAGCCCGAAGGCCAGTTCCGCGCAGGTTGCGGACTGCAACCAGAGCAAACCCGCCGACACCGGATCGTTGAGCAATACGAACTGCGTGAAGGATCGGAACCCGACCAAGCCATCAGGAATCCGGATCAGTTCCGACTCCTGAACCGGGATCAGGCCGAAGCGGGTCGTGACGATGTTCACTTCCTGTTACCCTCCTTGACGACGGCGCAACCAAGTCAGCCCCTTGAGCAGCCCGGAGGGCCGTCAAGTGGACCGCGGCTTGTCCAATACGCCGTTTCGATCCCCACAGGGTCTCGGACCCTTCCAAGGGATCGAATCGATCCGGACGGAGTGGCCGACCTTGGCCACAACGCATCCTCGCGGTCAGGCTCACCTCGCCGCGAATCGCTCCAGGCAAGGCGGCGAGGTCAGCCCGAACGAGCGTTATATCGTCGAGGCCGCCGACCGGAACGCACCCCTCGAAGCCCCAAAATGAAGAACTCCGGCCACTTGGACCACCTGCGCCGGTCGGTCCGGTCGTGCCGTCGCCGCGGGACCAACCAAGATCCAAACCTGCGCAAAATCTGATTCGTCCCGGTCGGAACGAGTTCAGTTCACCGTGACTTCGGCGGGGTCGGTGAAGTCCCAGCCGATCCGGTCATTCAAAGCCGGATCGGGGCGACCATCGTGGATCATGATTCGGTAGCGAAACGTCGTCGGCTGGTCAGTCCGGATCGTCAAAGCGCCATCGTGACTGGGCACGAAGCTGAAAAAGGGCAAGGTGATCGGGTGAATCCGGACCACGGTGGGATATTGGGGATTGGTCGGGTGATCGGCAATCAGCGCTCCCGCATAATTAGGCGATGCTTCCGCGACTGGGCCGGTCAAGTCGACCCAGCGAGTCGGCTTCTGATCGCCGTCAAACCGGTGCCGCCCTTCCGCCGTCAAGACGTCGAGCGGCCCACGGACCGAAGGCTCCGCGCTCCGGTAGGCCATCCCGCCGTAACGATAGGGCAACACTTCGAGCGGATGGCCCTCGGCCTGTTGCGTCGCGGTGAGGTCGAAGAGCCAATAGGGCGACCCGGGCACGTCGTAAAGCTCGATCGCCCAGCGCTCCCGGAGCGCGACCCGATGCTCGTTGCCGGTCGGACGCGGGCGGATCGCTTCCCAGCGGTGGCGGACCTCGAAGCGGCCCGCCACCGGCCCGAGGACCGGGCGATCAAAGCCGTCGGCGACGATCCGACCCGTCCCACTCTGGATGTTCCAGAAGTCCGGGGCGAGGTCGCCCCATCGCGTGTGGACATAAGCCAGAAATACCCCTCGATGGTGCGGGTGATGGGGTGAAAAGTCCCCGGTCACCAAGGCCCCCGACGGGCTGTAGGCCGGATGGATGTAGGCGTCGCGGATCAAGTTGGGGTTGGGTTGTGTCGGCGGCGGCGTGGTTGGACCCGCGTTGTAGCGCAAGACCGGCCGGTCCGGGTGGTGCCCGATCGTCACCGCCCGACCGGGGGCGGCCAGGGCGGTCCAGGGAGACGGAGCATCCCGCGCGGCCGGACCGCCGTCGACCTCGAAGCGGGCTTCTCCCCCCGCCGGGATCGGGCGCGGCAAGAACCAGGTGGCCCGGATTGTTCCGTCGGGTTGGCGGTGCGCTTCGGCGGTCGACGGCTTCGCCCCCCTCGGCGCGGCCAGGTCGGTCACGAGGAGTCCGACGGGACGATCGAGCAACACGCGGGTCACTTCGGCGTCGAGCCGATCCGGGGGAACCGCGAATGTAACCAGCGAGTCGCGGCGGTCATGCTTGCCTGCCCGGACGGTGATGGTGAACGACGTCGCGCGGGCTTGGGGTTCGCCCGCCCGGGCTGCGCCGTCGATCGTCATCAACCCGAGCAAACCGATGAGAACGAACCCAGACCGGTTCATGTGCGGCTCGCTTCCGAAGGTTCTCACCTGATGTTCAGGACCGATAATTTTCTTCCAGGCCCCAGAGCCGCTGGAGCTGGCGATCCCGCTTCCCTTGCTCGTAGCGGTAGATCCCCATCTCCTCGATGGTTTCTCCTGGCGAGGGGACGTAAGCCTCGCGCCGTTGTTCCGCTTCGCGAAAGACGACGCCGAGGTGGTCGGAGCAGGTGTGCCCGTAGGTTTTCAGCTCGGTGAACGCCCCGTCGCTCCACGGGGCGGCGATCTTGTACGAGGCGGGTTGACCGCACCCTGGGACGCCACACCGGACAACCATCGAAGCCATGGCGCGAAAGTCTCCGTGATCCGGTTCCACCTCGCCCCTCGGGCCGCCGCTCGCGACGATCGACCGAGCAGCCGGCTTCATGATGCCAGGTCCGTCGGCGTTCGCCAACTAAAACCGCATGAAGGCGTAGTCGGGGTTGCTCGGGTCGAAGTCGGCGGCGGTCAGGGGGGCGTCGAGCTTCAGGTCGTCATAGGTGTACCGCTCAGCCAGGTTCAACGGCCCCGATTGACCAGGCTCCGGCCAGTCGTAGCTGCTGATCTGGAACGGAACCTGGGTGACTGCGTCGTAGAGGATTTCCACCTCACAAAACGGTCGGCCCGAGTCGGGCTTGGAGTGCGTGTGAAACGATCGCAAGCAGGCGCGACCGTCGGTCGTGGTGGTCCGGTCGAGCGTGGTTGTGGCGTCGGCGTCGCCCATGTCCAACTCGCGATAGTGGAGGAGCTTGCGGCTCAGGTTGAGCAGACCCGCCTCGGTGACGGGGTGCCGGCTGTCGGCGAGCGCCAGGGGGGAGTCGGGGGCGACGGCGAGGCGAGGGACGAGGCGACGTGTCCAGTCGCCGTTGTGGGCCAGCACCTTGTTCTCGCGGTGCCCCTCGGCGTAAACCACCTCCTTGCCCGCCTTCGGCGCGAGGTATTTCAGATAGATGGCGAATGGGTGGTTGCGGACCTTCAAGGTGGACGTGATCTCGGGTCCAAGCACTCCCGCCACCCGTTCCCGCCGCCGGAACGTCGCGGTGTAGGCGGCCACTTGGTCGACCCGGGCGAAAGTCCGCCGCATCGATTCCAGGAGGACCCGTTTCGCCTCGTCGCCGTCGAGTTTGTCGGCCGGCCAGAGCACCGGCTTGGCGGCGATCTGCTCGGGCGTCTCGCGTGCCGGCTCGGGTCGGGACCGGACCGAGGGTGGCACACCGCGGTCGTCAGTCAGCGACGCGGTGAAGAACCACGAGACCCCCGCCGGCACCGCCACAACCAAACCGAGCAAAACGAGCCAGACCCAGCGCTTCCGCGATGCAGGCTCGGGCTGACGAGGGGCGGGGTCGGAAGCGGGCACCATCATGGATGAAAAAACTCCGCGAAGAACCTGATGAGTTCAGCGACGAGGAAGGCCAGGCAAGATGTACCGTCGCCGGTCTAGTTCAGCCGGCTCGGCAACCCTGATCCGCGTCCGAATTGTCGTCAAATCGCCCTGGTTTTTCCAGCGCAAAACCGGTCGGGCTTGCGGGAGGAAACTCGCTCGGCGAGTCTATCGGGGTCGGGCTTGGTTTGACCGTGGTGGGCGGTTCCGACTAGGATGGGGAGTCGGCTTCGCGGCTCAGATCAAGCCATCGCCGTCGCTATCGGACCGGATCGCCAGGTTAGCAAGTCGCCGACGGAGGTTGTTCGCGCCATGACGCAGATCGAAGAGGCTCGCCGCGGTCAGATCACACCCGAGATGGAATTTGTCGCCCGCCGCGAAAAGATCGAGCCGACTCTGGTTCGCGACGAGGTGGCCCGAGGGCGGATGGTGATCCCCGCCAACCGCGAACACCTCAAGCAAGGCTTGGAGCCGATGGGGATCGGGATCGCCGCCTGTTGCAAGATCAACGCCAACATCGGCAACTCGGCGGTGACGTCGGACATCGACAACGAACTGGCCAAGCTCAAGATGGCCGTCGGCCTCGGCGCCGACACGGTCATGGACCTGTCCACCGGCGGCAACATCGACGCGATCCGCCGCGCCTTGATCGCCGCCAGCCCGGTGCCGATCGGCACCGTGCCGATGTACCAGGCGATCCAGCAGGTCAAAAAGGTCGAAGACCTGACCGAGCAAGGGCTGCTCGACATGGTCGAGCACCAGGCGAAGCAAGGGGTCGACTATATGACCTTGCACGCCGGGATCTTGCGCGAGTATATCCCCTTGACCGCCCACCGGATCACCGGGATCGTCTCGCGCGGGGGGGCCTTGATCGCCTCGTGGATGTTCGCCCACAAAAAGGAAAACCCGCTCTACACCCGGTTCGACGACCTCTGCGACATCATGCGCGAGTACGACGTGACCTGGAGCCTCGGCGATAGCCTCCGCCCCGGCTCGATCGCCGACGCCTCCGACGCCGCGCAGTTCGCCGAACTCAAGACCCTGGGGGATCTCACCCGCCGGGCCAAGGCGCGGGGGTGCCAGGTGATGGTCGAGGGACCTGGGCACGTCCCGATGGACCAGATCGCCATGAATATGCAAAAGCAGGCGATCGAGTGCGACGAGGCCCCCTTCTACGTCCTCGGGCCATTGGTGACGGATATCGCCCCCGGCTACGACCACATCACCTCGGCCATCGGCGCCGCGCTGGCCGGTTGGAACGGCGCGAGCATGTTGTGCTACGTCACCCCAAAGGAGCACCTGGGGCTGCCCGAGGTGGAAGACGTCCGCCAGGGGGTCGTCGCCTACAAGATCGCCGCGCACGCCGCCGACCTGGCCCGCCACCGACCCGGCGCCCGCGACCGCGACGACGCCCTCAGCCGGGCCCGCTACCGGTTCGACTGGGAGGGCCAGTTCAACCTCTCGCTCGACCCCGAAACCGCCCGGCGGATGCACGACGAGACCTTGCCGCAAGACGCCTTCAAGTCCGCCGCCTTCTGCTCGATGTGCGGGCCGAAGTTTTGCTCGATGCGGATCACCGAAGACCTCCGCCGCCACGCCAACGAAGCCGCAGGCTTGGTCCAGGTCGACCTGGAACCCGTGGTAAGCTATTGACCACGCCCGTCTATGTACCGGCGTCCGGACCATCATGTCCGGATGCCGTGCGGGTTGGGTCCATCCGGCGCGGGTCGTCACAACCACGCCGGATGATCGTCCAGGTATGAGGAACTAGCACGGATCATCCCAGGACAGGGCGCGCGACCCGAGCGATCACTTGCTGATTCAAGGTGTCCGCCACAATCCCGAGTGCGGTGGCTGCCAGATCACGGCCCCACTTGCCCTCGGCGCTCTGGACCCAAGCACCATTCTGCCCCATGAGCGTCAAAGGCGTTTGAAGAGGCGGGTTTTTGACGATCGGGAACTCCTGGAGGAGTGATTCCGCAGACGGATATGTAAGCAAATTAGCGACATAGACCGGCACAGACTGCGAGCCCAAAAGAATCGACCGACGACCAATCTGCTCATTGAGCAAGTCGAGCAACGCGAGGTCATAGTGCGAGTAGGGCGCGACGATGAGCAGGAGAAAGCCGCCGACGGTGGGTAACTGGCTGGCTTGGTCCCACCACTTGAACTGGCTGTTTTGCACCACGGTCGGGAGTTGCCGGCTCGCTTCCAGTTGCTTCTCACCCGGCATCGACCCTGGGACGGGCTTTAACAACAAGTCTTGAAAAGATGTCATGACTTGAGCAACCTGACTAGGCCATCGTGGACCCACCGACCCGGTGAGGCGAGAATGCGGTGTATCTCGCTGGATTGAATGGTCGGTTCACCCAGGACGACTTGATCAACCGCGACCGAGTTCGTCACGACGAGATCAATCGAGTTGGCGGCGAGCGGAAGGCGCTCGTTCGGGCAGATTAGAAAGTCATGCCCGAGTCGCGTCAAATCGTGCAAGGTCTGGCCCTGCTGGCAGGACGCCCAGAGGGTCGAGAGCACTGCGGGACGCTGCTGGTTGATCATTTCGGGTTCCTCTCCCTCGCCGCCGAGATTGATCGAACGGAGAGCTCGGCCTTGACTCACTTGCCATCAATCCCAAGAGGTGACCAGCGCGGCCCAAGTCGGCACGCTGACTGGAGGTCGACTCGACCGGTGGTGTCACAAACTTACGCTCCCCAAACCTTTGACGCAATCTGTTTGCTCACTTCAAACAACAAGCTTGACTCATGCGGCGGACGGACAACGAAAAACCCTGACCCGGCAGTCATGCCGGGTCAGGGTTCTTGGTGCCGCTTCGAGGGGATGAAGAACGGCGGACGGGGAAGGGTCCGAGCCTCGGGCGTGTCGGTCGTCGACGCATGCCCCGCTTATCCAGGAACGGAACACACCCGGCAATCCTCAACTCCTCAACTGCGACGCGCTGATACCGGCGACCCGGCCGAAGGTTACGGCCAGACGATGACTCTCGGCCCGGATGGGTCGCTGTTTTCGATCGCCACGGGATGAACCACCCCGTTGGCGATGAGGTAGACTTCGTCAGTCATCACGTTCGTCCTAAAAGAACCGGGGAAAACCGGTTGAACCTTGATGTGGACCCGCACCCCGTCCATCGTCTCCGCCATCGCGACGATGGTCCCCTTCCAACCCAAGATCGGCGGGTTTGCGCCGCCCTTCAACCAGGTGAAGTGCCGAAGCCGCGCTTCGGGGGCGAAGTTCGCCTCCTGCGCCTGACGCGAGATCAGCCCGGCCACGATCACCTGACGATTCCGGTTGACACCCAAAGACTCGGGGTGGGGGACGACCTCGAAGACCGGGGTTGGAACCACCGGCCGCACTTGCCCTTGGGCGGCCAGCGCCCTCATTTCGTCGCGCTGTCGGGCGTACTCGGACGTCGCCGCCTTAGGCTCGGCTTCGGGCAACGAGTCCTCGGGCTGGGGCGCCCTGACGGCCACCCGCTTTGCCCGCAGTTGCAGCCCGAACGAGCGAGAGGGCAGGAGCGGTAGCACGACACCCATCGCGAGGAGCAGGGTCGTGCTGATCGACAAAGCGTGAACCCGTTTCATCAAACCCTCCTGGTCAATTCGTGACGTCGACGACGAAGGCCCTCGACCGGCGGCGATGCCGGTCCGGGGCTTTGATGCCGCTTCGGGGGGAAAGGACGGCGGCCGGGGAAGGGTCCGGCACCCCGGAACGTCGATGCATCCCCGCTCATCCAGGAACAGACACCCGGCAATCCTCAACTGCGACGCGCTGACACTGGCGACCCGGTCGGAGTTACTGACAGGAAATCATTGCAAAACCCGATGGGTCGCTGTTTTCGATCGCCACGGGCTGAACCACCCCGTTGGCGATGAGGTAGGCTTCATCGGTCGTCACGTTCGTGATCCAAGTGCCGGGGAGGACCGGCCGAACCTTGATGTGGACCCGCACCCCGTCCATCGTCTCCGCCATCGCGACGATAGTCCCTTCCCAACCCAAGATCGGCGGGTTTTGGCCACCCTTGAGCCAGGCGAAGTGCCGGAGCCGCGCTTCGGGGGCGAAGTTCGCCTCCTGCGCCTGACGCGAGATCAACCCGGCCACAATCGACTGGCGATTCCGGTTGACACCCAAAGACTCGGGGTGGGGGACGACCTCGAAGACCGGGGTTGGAACCACCGGCCGCACTTGCCCTTGGGCGGCCAGCGCCCTCATTTCGTCGCGCTGTCGGGCGATTTCAGACGTCGCCGCCTTAGGCTCGGCTTCGGGCAACGAGTCCTCGGGCTGGGGCGCACTGACGGCCACCCGCTTTGCCCGCAGTTGCAACCCGAACGAGCGAGATGGCAGGAGCGGTAGCACGACACCCATCGCGAGGAGCAGGGTCGTGCTGATCGACAAAGCGTGAACCCGTTTCATCAAACCCTCCTGGTCAATTCGTGTCGTGACGGCGACGATGAAGGCCCCCGACCGGCGACGGTGCCGGTACGGGGCTTTGATGCCGCTTCGAGGGGATGAAGAACGGCAGGCTGTGAAGGGTCTGAGCCTAGGGTACGTCGATCGTTGACGCATGCCCCGCTCATCCAGGAACGGACAACACCCGGCAATCCTCAACTGCGACGCGATGACACTGGCAAACCCGGCCGAAAGTTACTGCCGACGATGACTTTATGTCCCGATGGGTCGCTGTTTTCGATCGCCACGGGATGAACCACCCCGTTGGCGATGAGGTAGACTTCGTCAGTCATCACGTTCGTCCTAAAAGAACCGGGGAAAACCGGTTGAACCTTGATGTGGACCCGCA
>JAABUX010005871.1_pt1 | contig 14902 bp, 17 predicted proteins | sample 5561851 | NCBI WGS metagenome assembly JAABUX01 (sample SAMN10711883, study PRJNA513361) | rock metagenome | isolation source: Antarctica rocks | place: Antarctica: Victoria Land, Richard Nunatak red sandstone | collected 2016-01-03 | reverse complement strand
ACTGGAGCCGTTCCTGGGCCTGCGTTACCCAGCCGAGGACATTCCCCGGCAGGCGCGCGCACTGCTCATCCGCAATCCCGTGCGTCTGCTCGCCGATGTCGATGCTCCTCCAAGCCTGGTCCTTCCGCAGCTCGGCGCGATGCGCGAGCCCCTCGACCTGTCGATGAGCACGCTGCGCGCCCATTCGATCATGTGCATCGAGTACCTCAAGAACATGGGGGTCGGTGCGACGATGACCGTGTCGCTGGTCCGAGACGGTCGCTTGTGGGGTCTGATCTCCTGCCACCACATGTCCGCGCGGCTTGTCGGCTTCGAACAGCGCACGACCGTCGAATTGTTCGGGCAACTGCTGTCGTTCATGATCGCAGGGCAGGAACGTGCCGAACTGGCGACTTATGAAGCGCGCATGGGCGACATGCAGCATCAGCTTGCCGCCGCGTTTCTGGCCGATGGCGCGCCGGAACACAAAATCGCCGACATGGCGGAGCAGCTGCGGGACATCTTGCCCTATGACGGGCTGGCGGTTTGCGTCGGCGACAAGGTGATCTTGCGGGGTTCAACGCCGACAGTCGACGAACTGGCGGGACTACGGTCGCTCCTCGACCGCACGGCTGCAAGTCAGATCTTCTCGACCGATAACCTGGGCAGCTTCCATGCGCCGGCAAAGCGATACGCCGAGCGCGCCGCCGGCATGTTGGCCGTGCCGATTTCGAGGTCGCCGCGCGATTACCTGATTTTGTTCAGGCACGAGATCGCGCGCTCGGTGGTATGGGCGGGCGAGCCGGGCAAGCTTGTCGTCCACGGTGTCAATGGCCCGCGACTGACGCCGCGCAAGAGTTTCGAGGCGTGGCGCGAACTCAAGCGCGGCCAATCGGCACCGTGGAGCGAGGCCGAACTGCGTGCGTCGGAGGTTTTGCGTGTCTCGCTTCTGGAAGCGATGCTCCATTTCACCGGGATGACCGAGCTCGAAAGCCGGGCTGCGGTGCAGCGGCAGGAGCTGCTGGTCGCCGAACTCAATCACCGCGTCCGTAATATTCTCGGCCTGATCCGCAGCCTGGTGGCGCAGAGCCGCACACCAGCGCGGCCGATGTCGATACGTTCGCCACGATTCTGGGCGACAGGGTGCACGCGCTGGCCCGCGCGCACGACCAGATCACCGCGAAGAACTGGGGGCCGGGCTCGCTCGCGGCGCTGATCGCCACCGAAGCTGGAGCATTTCTTGGCGTGGGGGCGTCGCGCATCCATGCCAGCGGTCCCTCGATCCAGTTGCAGCCGCAGGCCTTTTCGACGGTGGCGCTGGTCATCCACGAGCTGATGACCAACGCGGTCAAACATGGCGCGCTGGCGGGCGATACCGGATGGATCACGATCGCGTGGAGACACGATGCCGACGGTAGCGTCACCCTGGACTGGAACGAGGCTGGTGGGCCGGTTGTTGTTTACCGAAACGACGTGGCTTTTGTTCGACGGTGATCCAGCGATCGATCCCACACGAACTCGGCGGCCGGACGACGCTCGACTATGCGGCTTCTGGGCTTCACGCGCGGTTCTTGCTGCCGTTCGAGCACGTCGTCGTCGGCGATGACGCTGAGCCGATCCCGATCGCCACCTCGCGCGCGAAGGCGCCGTCACGTCTGTCGGGTCTCGTCCTGGTGGTGGAAGACAATGTCCTGATCGCGCTCGATGTCGAGGATGTCCTGATGGCGTTGGGCGCCGCGCGTGTGGTGATCGCGGGCAACGTCGCCGAGGCGCTTCGACTGATCGACCTCGAAACACCGAGCTTCGCCTTGCTGGACATCAACCTTGGCCGGGAGGAAAGTTGGCCGGTCGCGACGCGCCTGCGATCGCTCGGGGTCCATCACATCTTCGCCACCGGCTACGGCGATGGCATCGACTACCCGGCCGAGCATCGTTTCACGACGGTCATCATGAAGCCCTACACGTCGGATTCGATCGCGCAGGCGTTTAGTGACGGCTAATCGGCGTATTGGAACAAGCGCGGCGGGCGAGGTCGCGGCCCGATCGCCCGACTTGACACCGAGCGGCCTTCGTGTAACCCGCCTGGTTATACCGGCGAGGACAGGCTTTTGCGACACTCCTACAGCACCGTGAACTTCGCCGCGCTCGGCAAATGCGGACCATGCTCGGGCAGCCACGCACGAGCGAACCTTGATGGTTGCTGATCGTCGATCACGCCTTCGATCGGCGACGGAGAACGCTCATCGACGGCTCGATGCAGTTGTCGATGACGCCGGATATTTCCTCGATCGACCGTCCTATGCCGCTTACCTGCGAGCGACATTGCGCGCCCGGCAACCGTTCGAGCTGGCCTTGAACCAGTGTGGGGCCGAGACGCTGTTCGCCTTGTGGCCGGACCGCGCTATCGCCTCGGCCCTGCGCACCGATATCGAGGATGTGACCGAGGCGGAGACACCCGCCGAGGACAATCCGGTCGGTCTCGGCCAAGTCTTTTCACAAGCGCAGGCGATCGGCACGCTTTACGTTCTGGAAGGTTCGGCGCTCGGCGCGCGGTATCTGGCCCCGCGCGCGCACTCGATCGGCATGAGCCCGACGTTTGGCGCCCGGCATTTCGCGCGGCAGACGGCGATCCCGAAAACATGGTCGACGTTTCTCGCGGTTCTCGAAGCTCTGTCGTTCGACGCGGCGCAGGAGGATGAGTGCATCGCGGCGTCGATCGCCGCCTTCGACCGTTTCGAGCGCGCTTACGGTGGTCAGACCGGACGCTAAGCCGCCGCCGCCTGATTGCTCTTGAGCCTTTGCGCGAAGGCTTTGCGGAACTTGGCGAGTTTGGGGGCGACGACGACCGCGCAGTAGCCGTTCGAGCCTGCGTTGTTGGCGAAATATTCCTGATGGTACTCCTCGGCGCGGTGCCACTGGGCGATCGGTTCGATCGTGGTGACGATCGGCTTGTCCCAGTCGGGCTGCGCGCGGAGCTTGGCGGCCTCGGCGGCGACGCGCTGCGCGTCGTCCAGCGAGAACACCGCCGAGCGGTACTGGGTGCCGCTGTCGTTGCCCTGGCGGTTGAGCTGGGTCGGGTCGTGGGTGTGGAAGAAGATGTCGAGCAGTTCGTCGTAGCCGATCTGGGCGGGGTCGAAATCGATCTTGACCGCCTCGGCGTGGCCGGTGTTGCCGTCGCAGACACGGGCGTAGGTCGGCTTGGCCATGAGGCCGCCGATATAGCCGCTCTCGACCGCCTCGACGCCAATCACGTCGTCGAAGATGGCCTCGGTGCACCAGAAGCAGCCTCCGGCGAAGATGGCGGTTTGGGTGGTCATCGGTTGGTCTCCTCAGAGCTTAGATGGCACGCGCGGCGGAGGAGGCAAGCCGGCCCGTCGGTCGCACGCGCGCGGCTATTCGGCCGCGAGGCGCAGGGCTTCGACCGGAGCCGCCACCCGCGCGCGGCCGATCGAATGATAGTCGAACCCCGCCGCCGCCATGTCGGCGGGTTTGTAGATGTTGCGCAGGTCGACGAAGATGTTCGAGCGCAGCGTGGCGCGGACGCGGACGAGGTCGAGCGCGCGGAACTCGTTCCACTCGGTCAGGATGACGAGCGCGTCGGCGCCGTCGATCGCCTCGTAGGCACCGGCGCGCATCTCGACATCGGGCAGCAGCTTGGCGGCGACGGTCATGCCCTCGGGATCGAACGCGACGACGCGCGCGCCCGCGCGTTGCAGGACGGGGATCACGTCCAATGAGGGACTGTCGCGCATATCGTCGGTGTTGGGCTTGAAGGTGAGCCCGAGCACGGTGACGGTCTTGCCCGCGACCGAGCCTCCGCACGCCGCGATGACGCGCTCGGCCATCGCGGATTTGCGAGCGTCGTTGACCGCGACCGTCGCGCCGATGAGCTTCAATGGCCGACCGGCTTCCTCGCTGGTGCGCAGTAGTGCCAGCGTGTCCTTGGGGAAGCACGAGCCGCCGTAGCCCGGGCCGGGGTTGAGGAATTTGGAGCCGATGCGCCCGTCCATGCCGATGCCGCGCGCGACGTCCTGCACGTCCGCGCCGACCGCCTCGCACAGGTCCGCGATCTCGTTGATGAAGCTGATCTTCATCGCGAGGAAGCCGTTGGCGGCGTATTTGGTCAGCTCGGCGGTCTCGCGGCTGGTGAACAGGATCGGCGTTTCCCTGAGCGAAAGCGGACGGTAGATGGCGCGCAGGATGGCTTGCGCGTGTTCACTGTCGATGCCGCAGACGACGCGGTCGGGGCGCTGGAAGTCCTCGATGGCGCTGCCTTCGCGCAGGAACTCGGGGTTCGACGCGACATGGATGTCCTTCGTGGGCGCGACCTCGCGCGCGATCGCCTCGACCGCGCGCGCGGTGCCGACGGGGACGGTGGATTTGTTCACCACCACGGTGGGCGAGGTGACGGCGGCGGCGATCTCGCGCGCGGCGGCATGGACGTAGGAGAGGTCCGCGTGGCCGTCGCCACGCCGCGAGGGCGTGCCGACGCCGATGAACACCGCGTCCGCGCCGGGGACGGCTTCGGCGATGCTCGTGCTGAAGCTGAGGCGCTTGGCGGCGACATTGCGCGCGACGAGGTCTTCCAGGCCGGGCTCGTAGATCGGCATTTGGCCAGCGCGGAGCCGCTCGATCAGATCGGGGTTGGCGTCGACGCAGACGACGTGGTGGCCGAATTCGGAGAAGCAGGCGCCGGACACGAGGCCCACATAGCCGGTGCCGATCATCGTCAATCGCATCGTGGGTCGCTACCGCCTTTGTGGCTGCGCGGCAATGTCGTTAAGGCGCGGCGGTGATGGACGAATCGACCTTGAGCGCCGCCGTGCTGGCGGCGGGCGTGACGACGGTGATCGCGGGGGTGATCGCGACGCGGCGCAGGCCGAACGCGGCGCTGGGCGAGGTGCGGCTGCTGCCGTGGAACAGCATCATGCTGGTGGCGATGATCGCAGCGGTGTTCGCGGCGGTTCATCTGTTAACGCTATGGCGGGGCGGATGAACCAGCCGTTCCCCACCGCCACCGAGGATGTGGCCGCCGCCGCCGCGCATCTGACGGTCACGTTGCAGACCACCGATCCGGCGTACCGCGTCGCGTACCAGGACCTCGACTTCCTGCTGCGCGAGGATATGCGGCCGGTGCGGTTTCAGCTCGAGCTGGCCAAGCCCGACCTGCTGCTGCGCGAGGCGGGGGTGCTTTCGACCTTCGTCTTCTATGGCTCGGCGCGCATCCCCTCGCCCGAGGCCGCGCCCGCGATCGTCGCTACGGCCGGGCCGGGGCCGGGCAAGGCGGTGGCCGAGCGGCTGGCGGCGAACGCGCGCTATTATGACGAGGCGCGGCGGCTGGCGCGCTTCGCGTCCGAGTATGGCGCGGCGACGATGAACAGCCACGGGCGCGAGTATGTGGTGTGCTCGGGCGGGGGTCCGTCGATCATGGAGGCGGCGAACCGTGGTGCGGCGGACGTGGGCGCGCCGTCGATCGGGTTGAACATCGTGCTGCCGCACGAGCAGGCTCCCAATCCGTATGTCACCCCGGGGCTCTCGTTCCAGTTCCACTATTTCGCGCTGAGGAAGATGCACTTCCTGCTGCGCGCGAAAGCGGTGGCGGTGTTCCCGGGCGGCTTCGGGACGTTTGACGAGATGTTCGAACTGTTGACGCTGATCCAGACGGGCAAGATCGCACCCATGCCCGTGCTGTTGTTCGGGCGCGATTACTGGTGGCGCGTGGTCGGCTGGGAGGCGCTGGTCGAGGAGGGGGTGATCTCGGCGGGCGACCTCGACCTGATCACCTGGGTGGAGACCGCCGAGGAGGCGTGGGATCATGTTCGCGCGTGGTATGGCGCGAAAGCGGCTACCGCTGCAGCTTCATGATCTGCTGCATGGGCAGCATGTTGGTGTTCAGATTGGCCATGATCCACAGCGAGCCGATCACCACCAGCGCGACGATCAGCACGCCGAACGCGAGCGCGAGGATGTTGTTGGTGTTGTCCGGACCGGTCGAGAGGTGGAGGAAGAACACCAGGTGCACCCCCATCTGCGCGATCGCGAGCGCGATCAGCGCGCCGGGGATCGCGTCCTTGTAGATCAGGCCGGTGCTCGCCGCGTAGAACGAGGCGAACGTCAGCGCCGCCGCGAGCGCGAGCCCGATGAGGTAACCGCGAACGTTCGCGGCACCGCCTTCGTCGTCCTCGGGCGGGTGGCCCGGGGCCTTGTCGCCGCGATCGCCGGGCGCGTTCATATCCTGTGCCATCAGACCGCTTTCATCAGATAGACGATCGTGAACAGCGCCACCCAGATGATGTCGAGCGCGTGCCAGAACAGGCTGAAGCACAGGATGCGCCGCAAGATATCCTCGCGGAAGCCCTTGGCGTAAAGCTGCGCCATCATCGTGCCGATCCACAGTAACCCCGCGCCGACGTGCAACCCGTGCGCGCCCACAAGCGCGAAGAAGGCGGAGAGGAAGGCGCTGCGATCCGGTCCGGCACCCTGCGCGATCAGCCCGGCGAACTCCTTGACCTCGAGCGCGAGGAACGATGCGCCGAGAAGACCGGTGATCAGGAACGCGATCTGCGCGAGCTGCATCCTGCGCGCCGCGACCGCGACCGCCGCCATGCCGCAGGTGAAGCTCGACGCGAGCAGGCACCCCGTTTCGATCGCGGTGTTCTTGATGTCGAACAGCTGGGCGGCGGTGGGCCCACCGGCGGTCGCGTCCTTGAGCACCGCGTACGTGGCGAAGAAGGCCGAGAACATGATGATGTCGGACAGCAGGAAAATCCAGAACCCGTAGCCAACGACGATGCGCTTCGACGCCGGGCCGCCGGTGCCGCTTCCCGTCGAATCGCGCTCGGCTTTGCTGTTGCCGATCCGGTTGATGTCCGCAGTCGCGGCGGCGGCGCTCACGCGGGCAAGCCCTCGATGACAAGCCCTCGTTCATCACGATGGCTCGCGACCTTCCTGCCATCGCCAGCCTTCCGCGCGTCTTCCTCGGCGAGCGCCTGCTTGATCGCCACACGGTGCTCGCGGTCGATCCGCGCCACCTCGGCGGCGGGGATTTCGTCCTCGGTCGTGTCGCGCCACGCGAATATGACGAACGACGCGAACGCGCCGACGAAGCCCACCACCACCGCCCACCAGATATGCCAGATCAGCGCGAAGCCCATCACCACCGCGAAGAAGGCGACGACGACGCCCGTCGGGCTGTTGCGCGGCACCTCGATCGCCTGGTAATCGGGTTCGTCGCCGAGCTTGGCGGCCTGTCGCGCGTTGGTTTTCATCGTCCAGTACGGCTCCTCCCCGCTCACATCGGGCAGCACGGCGAAGTTGAACGCCGGCGGCGGCGAGGCGACCGACCATTCGAGCGTGCGGCCGTCCCACGGATCGCCGACCCGATCGCGCCGCTGATCGCGCGTGCGGATCGAGACGTACAGCTGCACGATCTGACACCCGACGCCGCACGCGATCAATGCCGCGCCCCCTGCCGCGACGAGCAGCAAGGGCTGCCATCCCGCGACGTCGTAATGCTGCATCCGGCGCGTCATGCCCATTAGCCCGAGCACGTAAAGCGGCATGAACGCGACGTAGAAGCCAACGAACCAGAACCAGAACGCGCGCTTGCCCCACTTCGCGTCGAGCGTGAAGCCGAACGCCTTGGGGAACCAGTAGTTGAACCCGGCGAACAACCCGAACACCACACCGCCGATGATGACGTTGTGGAAATGCGCCACCAGGAACAGCGAATTATGCAGCACGAAGTCGGCGGGCGGGATCGCGAGCAATACGCCGGTCAGCCCGCCGATAACGAACGTCACCATGAAACCGATCGCCCATAGCATCGGCGGCTCGAAGCGCACCGTGCCGCCGTACATCGTGCCAAGCCAGTTGAAGACCTTCGCGCCCGTCGGGATGGCGATGATCATCGACATGATGCCGAAGAAGGCGTTGACCGTCGGTCCCGCGCCCATCGTGAAGAAATGGTGCAGCCACACCATGAAGGCGAGGACGCAGATCGCCATCGTCGCGGTCACCATCGAGCGGTAATTGAACAACGGCTTGCTCGAGAAGGTCGAGACGACTTCGGAGAAGATGCCGAACGCGGGCAGGATCAGGATGTAGACTTCGGGATGTCCCCACGCCCAGATCAGGTTCATGAACATCATCACGTTGCCGCCGTGATCGTTCGTGAAGAAATGGAAGCCGAGATAGCGGTCGAGCGTCAGCATCGCCAAGGTCGCGGTCAGGATCGGGAACGCCGCGACGATCAGCAGATTGGACGCGAGCGCGGTCCAGCAGAACATCGGCATCCGCGTATAGCTCATGCCGGGCGCGCGCGTCTTGAGGATCGTCGTGACGAAATTGACGCCGGACAGCAGCGTCCCCACGCCCGCGATCTGTACTGCCCACAGGTAGTAATCAACCCCCACCCCGGGCGAAAAGCGCAGTTCGGACAGCGGCGGGTAGGGTAGCCATCCCGTGCGCGCGAACTCGCCAACCACCATCGATAGGTTTACCAGTAGTACACCCGAAGCGGTCAGCCAGAAGCTCACCGAGTTCAAGGTGGGAAACGCAATATCGCGCACGCCCAGTTGCAGCGGCACGATGAAGTTCATCAGCCCGATGACGAACGGCATCGCCACGAAGAAGATCATGATCGTCCCGTGCGCGCTGAACACCTGGTCGTAATGCTCGGGTGTCAGGAAACCATGCTGTCCCGGCCCGGCGAGCGCCTGCTGGGTGCGCATCATGACCGCGTCCGAGAAGCCGCGCACGAGCATCACCAGTGCGAGCAGGCAATACATCACCCCAACGCGCTTGTGATCGACGCTGGTGATCCACTCGCGCCACAGATAGGGGAAATAGCCCTTGCGCACGACCCAGATCGCGGTGCCGCCAAGGATCAGCGCGACCACGCACGAGGCGATAAGCGGGATCGGCTGATCGAGCGGGATCGCATCCCAGGTGAGCTTGCCCAGCAGCCGCATCAGCTTCCCGCCCGTGGGCTGATCGCCGCTTGCGTGCGCTTGGCCGGACGCGTCGTCGCGGGCGGCGCGGTCTGATCGACGATCGATGCGAACAGGCCGGGGCGCACCTTGCCGTAAGTGATCACAGGCACATCCTGACTTTCCCGCGCGAGCGCGAAGTAACTGCGATTGTCGAGCGCGGGCTTGGCGCGCGCCGCCCCTATCCAGGTCGCGAAGGCGGGCGCGGCGACCGCGTGCGTGATAAAATGCATACTGGAAAATCCGTCGCCGCTAAAGTGTGTGGAGAGCCCCATCCACTCGCCCGGCCGGTCCGCGCGCAGGTTCAACTGCACCGCCATCCCCGACATCGTGTAGATCTGGCTGCCCAGACCGGGCACGAAGAAACTGTTCATCACCGTGGCCGAGGTCAGGCGGAAATGCACCGGCGTACCAACGGGGATCACCAGCGAGTTGACGCTCGCCACGCCTTGTTCGGGATAGATGAACAGCCACTTCCAGTCGAGCGACACCACCTCGACCTCGAGCGGCTTCGCATGGCCGATCGGCGCGGCGGGATCGAGTTCGTGGCTTCCCACCCACGCGAGCGTGCCCAGGAACAAGACGATCAGCGCGGGGATCGACCAGACCAGCGCCTCGACGCGGCCCGAATAGACGAACTCGGGCCGGCGCTTGGCGCGCGTGTTCCCCGCCCGGAACCACCACGCGAAGACCAGCGTGGCGACGATCACGGGCACGATGACCATGAGCATGATGCCGACCGAATCGAGCAGGATCAGCTTCTCGCCCGCGCCGACCGGACCCTTGGTGTCGAGCACGCCGCTGCACGCGCCAAGCGCGAATAGCGCGCACGCGGGCACGGCTTTAGCGGATGTTCTCAGCATCCGTTTCAAACCGCTCGAAGGGTGCGCGTCATCGAAGGTCATTGCTCAGCGCCTCTCTAACAGCGTTGATGGTAACTCAGGCACATATTTTTGAAGGCGGACTTTGACGCACCCGCCCAACGCGGGTCGCGGCCTTGCCCTATCGGATAATGACGATCGGCAAGACGCTACTGGCGACGACCGAGTAAGTGGGTCCGGTCAGGACCTGCGGTGACAGCGTGGCGAGATGCGCGGCATCGGCCTGCGCGCGTTCCAACCGCCCGGCGATCCTGGCGCGGTCATGTGCATAGTCCGGCGGCGCGGGGCTGTCGGAGCAATCGGGGAGCACGGCCGCGAGCAGGACGATCCATAACCTCCGACGGGGTAGGGCCACGCTCAGGCTTGGACCAGCTTCACCAGCCGCCGTTCCACCGGCGCGAGCACCCCCCGCAGTTCGGCACCGCGCCGCAGCACCACGCCGCCCTCGCCCACCAGCACGTACATGCCCTGCTTGTGGCGCAGCGCGGGGCGCTTCCACACCTCCGCCTCGGGCCGCTCGCTCGCTCGGCGGAACGCGCTGAACACGGCGGCATCCGCGCCCATGTCGATCGCATAGTCGCGCCACAGTCCCGCCGCGACCATGCGGCCGTACAGGTCGAGGATCGCGGCCAACTCGGCGCGGTCGAATACGGTCTGGCGGGGGCGGGCGTTGGACGGCGTGGGAAACGCGATCACGCTCGCCATCAGGCGGCGCGCTCCTGATCGTGCTCCCGATGATCCAGCGACCCGCCCGCGCGAGCACGGCGCAGTTCGGCCCGCAGCCGATCGACCTCGGCGGCGAGCACCTCGATACGGCAGCTCAACGGATCGGCGGCACCGTCGCACGGCGTGCCGTACGGCAGAAAGCGCTCGTGCGTCTCGGCGAGCACCACGGTCGGCTTGGCGGGGATGCCGACCACCGTCGCACCCGGCGCGACATCGCGCGTGACGACGGCGTTCGCTCCCACGCGCGCGCCCTCCCCAACTCGGATCGGCCCAAGGATCGCCGCGCCCGAGCCGACGATGACGCCGTCCGCCAGCGTCGGATGGCGCTTGCCGGGGATACCGTTCGACGGATCGGTCCCGCCAAGCGTCACGAACTGATAGATCGTCACATCGTCGCCGATCTCCGACGTCTCGCCGATCACGACGAAACCATGATCGATGAACAGCCGCCGGCCGATACGCGCGCCCGGATGAATCTCGATCCCGGTCAGCGCGCGACCGAACAGGTTGACGAGCCGCGCAAGGAAGTACCACCGCGCGCGGAAAAGCGAGTGTGCGAGGCGGTGCAACGTAATCGCCCACACACCGGGGTAAACCAGCACCTCCCAACGCGAGCGCGGCGCGGGATCGCGCGCCTTGATCGAATCGAGATAACGGGTCAGGCGGCGCAGCATACCGACAGATTTAGGTGGGGTTCAGCGTTGCCGCTAGGGGGCGCAGGCGACGGCGCGCGCACCATCTTGCGCAGAGGTTTGGGGCGTGGTGCTCTGCGCGCCTCGACCACCAACGAAAGACCAGACCGATGATCCGCTCCACCCTGATCGCTTTCGCCACGCTGTCGCTCGTCGTCAGCGCGCCCGCCGTCGCCGCCGGTCCGTGCAAGGATGCGAAGGGCAAGTTCATCAAGTGCCCGGTCGCCGCGCCCGCCAAGACGGCGCGCTGCAAGGACGCCAAGGGCAAGTTCGCCAAATGCGACGCGCCGGGTGCGACGCCGATCGCCGCCAAGTAGCAAATGCCCACGCGGGTTGCGCTCGCGCGCGGGTCCGGTGATGGGGTGTGCGCTTCATCGCCGGACGCGTCCATGATCCAAGCCGCCCCCACGCTTACCGCTGACCCGGCGGCGCGTACCCCCGCGAACGATACCACCCCCGCCATATCGGGGGTGATCGATATCGGCTCGAACTCGGTGCGTCTCGTCGTGTACCGCGCGGGCACGCGCGCGCCCGCGATGCTGTTCAACGAGAAGGTGATGGCGGGGCTGGGCGGTGGCGTCGCGTCGGGCAACAGCCTCGATCCCGCCGCGATGGAAGTCGCTCTGGCCGCGCTCGCGCGCTTCGCGCTGGTCGCGCGCGCGATGGGGGTGGCCAGCCCGCGCGCGGTCGCCACCGCAGCGACGCGCCAGGCGTCGAACGGCGCCGCCTTCATCGCGCGCGTGCACGCCGAAACCGGACTCGTAGTCGAGATCATCAGCGGCGAAACCGAGGCGCGCGCGTCGGCCTATGGCGTGATCGCTTGCATCCCCGGCGCGGACGGCATCGTCGGCGATCTGGGCGGCGGTTCGCTCGAACTCGTGCGCGTGCGCGGCGGCGAGCCATTCGCGCGTGCTTCCGTCCCCGTCGGCTCGCTCAAGCTGGTCGCGGCGCGCGCCGAGGGCGGCAAGGCGCTCGACACGCTGATCGCGGGCGCGCTCGACCCGGTCGACTGGTTGCGAGACGGCGCGGGGCTGCCCTTCTACACGGTCGGTGGCTCCTGGCGCGCGCTGGCGCACCTCGATATGGCGCTGGGCAACCACCCGCTTCCCGTCATCCAGCAATATACGATGGACACCGCCGCCCCTGATCGACTCGCCCAGGCGCTTCCCGGCCTCGCACCCAAGGCCGTGCGAGCAATCCCCAATCTCGCCAAAGACCGCGTCCCCGCCCTCCCCGGCGCGGCGGCGCTGCTGGCCGAAGTCGTCCGCCGGAGCGGCGCGTCGGCGATCGTCACCTCATCCTACGGCCTGCGCGAAGGCCTGCTCTACCTCGACCTGCCGCCCCAAGTCCGCGCGCAGGACCCGCTCCTCGCCGCCGCCGCAGCCGAAGCCGAGCGCAGCGGACGTTTCGCGCCGACCGGCCGCATCCTCGCGCGCTGGATCGCGCCCTTGTTCGCGGACGATCTGCCGACGCTCGTCCGCATCCGCGACGCGGCCGCGATCCTGTCCGATATCGGCTGGTCCGCCAACCCGGATTTCCGCGCGGCGCGCGCGGTCGACGCGGCGCTCCACGGCCCGTGGGTGGGCATCACGCTCCCCGAACGCGCCATCCTGGCGAGCGCGCTCCACGCCTGTTTCGGCGGCGACGAGGCCGATCTGACCGATGGCTACGGCGGCTGGCGCGGCCTCGCGCACCCGATCGATCTCGACCGCGCGAAAGCTTGGGGCCTCGCGCTGCGCCTCGGCCAGCGATTGGGCGGCGGCGCGGCGGGCCCGCTCGAACGCTCGCGGCTCGAGCGCGCGGGCGACCAGCTGCGGATCGCGCTGCCCGCCGATCTGCTCGCGCTGATGGCCCCGCCGCTGCGGCGACGGCTGAAGGCGCTCGCCGAGGCCATGGGGCTTTCGGCCGAGCGTTAGCTCGCGATCACAGCGCGAGCTTGCCCGGGTTCATGATGCCCAGCGGGTCGAGCGCACGCTTGACCGCGCGCATCGCCGTCAGTTTGGCTGGATCGGCGAGCCGCGCCCACTCGTCCGCCTTGAAGGCGCCGATACCATGCTCGGCCGAAATCGATCCACCCACGGCGACCACGCGGTCGTGGACGAGACGCGTGATCGCGGCTGCGTTGGCCGCGATCCACTCCACTCCCGCCCCCACGGGCGCGCGCACGTTATAATGCAGGTTGCCGTCGCCCAGGTGCCCGAACGCGAACACGCGCGCCCCCGGGGCGGCGTGGGCGAGCGCCGCCCCGGTCGCCGCCATGAAGGCGGGCACGGCGGCGACGGGAAGTGCGATGTCGTGCTTGACCGCCGGACCTTCGCGCCGCTCGGCCTCGGGCACCCCTTCGCGGATCGCCCATAGCGCGTCCGCTTGCGCTTCGCTCGCGGCGATCACCGCGTTTGCGGCGTACGCGGCGAGAGTCGCTTCGAGCGGCGACATCAGCCCGGTGCCGCCCAGCTCGATCAGCACCGCCCACGCGTGTCCCGGCAACGGATCGCGGTGCCCGGGCAAATAACGTGCGACGAGCGGCGCGGCCTCGCCCGGCAGCAGCTCGAAGCTTTCGATCTGGTCGCCCACCGCCGTGCGCAGCGCGCCCAACAGCGCGAGCGCGGCGGCGGGGTCGGCCACCCCCGCCCACGCCACCACGCGCTCGGGCGGCACGGGAGCGAGCGCGAGCGCGGCGGCGGTGACGATGCCGAGCGTTCCCTCCGCGCCGATCAGCAGCTGCTTGATATCGAGCCCGGTATTGTCCTTGGCGAGCGGCCCCAGCTGGCGCAGCAGCGATCCATCGGGCAGCACCGCTTCGAGGCCGAGCACGCGCGCGCGCATGACGCCGTGGCGTAGCACCTGCACCCCGCCCGCGTTCGTCGAAACCAGCCCGCCGATCGTCGCGGAGCCGCGCGCGGCGAGGCTGAGCGGAAAGCGGCGACCAACGGCGGTGGCGGCATCGTGCACGGCGTGCAACGTCACCCCCGCCTCCGCCACCAGCGACAACCCATCCGCGTCGACCGCGCGGATGCGCGCGAGGCGGTCGGTCGAGATCAGCGCCGCCGGACGACCCTCGACGGGCAGTCCCCCGCCCACCAGCCCGGTGCGTCCGCCCTGCGGCACGAGCGCCACGCCGTGCGCGGCGGCGGCGAGTACCACCGCCTGGACCGCCTCGACCGTGCCGGGGCGCAGCAGCAGCGCCGATCCACCGAGTGAGCGCCCGCGCCAATCGGTCAGGCGCGGCGCGATCAGGTCCACATCCTCGCTCGCGCCACCCGGTCCGGCGGCAGCGATCAGCGCGTCGCGCGCATCGGGATCGATCATCGCCATGCGTGTTACCTAAGTCCGACTCACCGCAATGAAACCGCCATCCTGAACGCGTTCAGCAATCACCTATTCTCCGTCCCGCCCGATCGATCGAGACCGGCCGACCGCGTGCGGCGCGCCGGGATAACCGCGCGGCTGCCCGGCGCATCGCCCGCCTTGACGCCGAGCGGCTTTTGTGCAACCTACTTGGTTATAGACGTGAGGAGATGCGTTTGCGACATACCCGTAGCGCCGTCGACTTCGTGGACTTCGCCGCTCTTGAACAGCCCGAAGCCCGGAGCCCAAAGTCCGATCCACTGACATGGTGCTCCAAGCTGGCCGA
>JAABUX010005870.1_pt1 | contig 14903 bp, 14 predicted proteins | sample 5561851 | NCBI WGS metagenome assembly JAABUX01 (sample SAMN10711883, study PRJNA513361) | rock metagenome | isolation source: Antarctica rocks | place: Antarctica: Victoria Land, Richard Nunatak red sandstone | collected 2016-01-03 | reverse complement strand
GTAGGACCTCGAAACCTTTGGCGATGTCTGAACGCTTGATGATCTCGAGGGTCCAGCGGCCCATTCCGGAGAGCTCGCCACGGAGTTTGTCGCCCGCGTAACCGCCGTCGGCGAAGACGTGGCGTAACCATGGATAGAGGCTGCGGATCGCTGCAAGCGTCTTGGCGGCCCCATCGCGGTCTTGAATGTCGGCCGGATGGACCAGCCAGCCAACCAAGTTGCCCAGCGTGTCGGTGACGATGTGCCGCTTGCGACCGTTGATCTTCTTGCCGGCGTCATAGCCGCGCGGGCCGCCGGCTTCGGTGGTCTTGACCGACTGGCTGTCGATCACCCCAGCCGTCGGGCTGGCCTCCCGTCCCGCCGCCTCACGGGCAGTCATGACCAGCGCGTGATTGATCCGCGGCAACGTACCATCCTCTGCCCAGCGATAGAAGTAGCCCTGCACAGTGGAATACGGCGGAAAGTCCTTGGGCAATTGCCGCCACTGACAGCCGGTGGACGCAATGTAGAGCAGCGCGTCCACGACGTCTCGCAAGCCGGTCGTGCGCGGCCGGCCCAGCAGCGACGGCTCGGGCAACAGCGGCATCAGAAATCCCCATTCCTCGTCTGTCAGGTCGCTTGCATAGCGTCGGGTCGCCCGCTGATACTGCGGGCGAGTGATTTCAGTCCAAGGCATCCGTGGCTCCGTCGTGTCTCGCAAACCTACGGAATCACAACCTGCTGAAATCACTCAACCTCTTTTTCAGTCAGGCTCTCAGGCCCCAGCGGGTCCAGGGCAGAGCCATGGCGATCCGCTTTATGCGCCGCCGTACGCCGCAAGCGCCTTGGTCAGGGTCTGCTGCAATCGCTGCAGGACCGACGCGGCCGTCGTGCTTTGGTCGGTGCCCTGGGTCGCGTCGGCCGCCGGGGTTGCCTGGCTGGATTGCGTGCCGAGCAGCAACGATTGCAGGCTGTCGGACAGGCTGGGCTGACCGGTGCCCGCATGGTGGGGCGTGCCGGTTTTCTGGCCGGGGCCTGCCGTGTCGGGCCGATCGGCCTTACGGGGCTGCCAGTTTAGCTGCGTGGCGGCGACCGAGCCGAGGTTCGAGATCGTCATGATCATGCTCCATCTATACTGCGGGGGAGAGGAGCATTTCCCGTGCCAGCTTCCATCCCAGGAAATCGCCGGGACTCGGAGGGCTTGGACCCGAAAACGCCCGGCAAGAACTGCCGGGACGGTCAATCGACGCCGAGCCTCTGCCTCGGGCCCTGGGTCAGCCGCAATTGCTCCACGAACAGCCCGAGCGGCCGCGGGTCGGCGCCTTGCCCGGCGTTCAGCGGGCTCATGGGATGCAGGATGGCGAGCCGTATCCGCACGATCCCGTCCGCCGCGATCACCCGGCGCGGGATGGTGGCCTGCAACGATTGAAGCGCCGGGATCGGGCGCCAACTCGCGACCGGTTCGTCGTTGGCGAAGACGTCCACGGCACTCGGTTGGCCCAGCCCAGGGAAGGCGCTCGCCCGAAGGGTCAGCACCACATCGCCTGCCGCAGGCTCGACCTGCATGCCGAGTCGAGCCGCCGGGCCCTCCGTCCAGCGGCCGTTCGGTTCGGCCCCGCTCCAGCCCCGCAGCAGGTAGCGCCCCGCTGTTCCGCCGACGCCGAACGAGATGCCGTCGCCCAGGGTTGCGGGGGCGAACCCGATGTCGGCCAGCGTCCATCGGTTCGCCTGTAGGTCGAGGCCGCACATGCCGGCCTGGATGCCTCGATCCAGGATGCTCATGGGAGCGCTGTCGGCGTAGGACGCCGGGTCGTGGAACCCCATCCCGAAACCGGCCGGTAGAAACGAGGCGTGGCCGTTGGGCGTGGGCAAGTGCAGCAGCTCCGCGAGCAGCATGCCGTCGACGTTCACGCTCAGTGGCTGATATTCCACCGAGCCATTCGGCGCGAAGATGGTGCGCGGGACCTGGATGTAGAACGCGGCGCAGTCGCGTGGCGGCGGCGGGATCGACGCGACGAAGCGGGTTTCGACGCCCCGGTCGAGCGCGAAAATCCCGTCGGCGGTGGCTTCCTCGGCGATCAGCGCGCACGCCAGCAGGAGGGGGACCGTGGGCCGCCAGCGCCGCGCCGCTTCCGCGAGGACATACGCCGCCAGCACCGCGGCGACCGGGTCGAGCAGCAGCAGGAACCGCGAGACCACCCGGACTGCCGCCGCGCCGGGAACGGCCTGGTAGACCCATCCCCACAGCGAGAACGACCCGGCGTGCAGGCAGAGCAGCAGGGACAGCACGAAAGCGACCGCCAGAGGCCGCAGCCACGCGGAGCGGCCCGCGGGATTTCGGGCGAACGCCAGCGCGGCCCCGAGCAAGGCGAGGCCCAGCAGCAACGGCGGAAACCCGACCGTGTGCTCGCCCAGGTTCGGAAAGCCCGGCCGCAGCGCCGCCGTCAGCCACGCGTCGAGCCATCCGAACAGCACGTTGCCGGCGCCGACATGGACCAGGTCGAGCAGCGAGGGAGTGTAGGAGAACGCCTCGGCGAAGGGGTGCATGCCGGTTTCGCTGGCTTTCGGCAGGTACACGCGGGCGAACGGCGTCATTCCGGCGATCAGGAGCGCCGCGGCCGGCAGGAACCGCCCGACATGGACCCCGCGGACGCCCGCCCAGCACGCGGCGGGCCGGAGGGCGACGGCCGCGGTCGTCGCGAGGGCGGCGAACAGGGCGGTGAACCAGGCGGTGTAGAACGCCGTCAGAAGCCAGGCGTCGAACAGGAATGCGGCCAGGCAGGACCACAGCACGGCGCGGCCGGCCGCGTTCCTGCGATCGTCCTCCCAGGCGAGGCCGAGGAGTGTGGCCAGGACCGGCGCGAGGCCGACGGTCAGCAACTGGACGTGCGGGGCCTGCAGGTAGGCGGCGTTGGAAACCGTCGCGACGGTGGCGGCGACCAGCGCCCATCCGTAGGGCAGGCGGCAGGTGCGCCGGGCGAACGCCAGCAGCCCGGCGAACCCGATGACGCGGAACGTCGCGCCCGCGAACTCGCCGGCCAGGAAGGGGTCGACGCCGCAGAACCGGAAGACCGAGAAGAACACGCCGTAGATCAGGTAGCCGTCGTTGTAGCCGAGCACGTCCTGGGTTGGGGCGAAGTAGAGCGGCTGGTTCCAGGTCTCGAGGCCGCGGGCCACGTTGAACCAGTGCTCGCCGAGGGTGATCGCGATACGCGCGTCGACGACGTCGCCGGGGAGGCGGTTGCCGAAGGACAGGATTTGAACGCGGTAGACGACGAGCAGGGCGGCGAGGCAGGCGAGGAACGCGAAGGCGGTTCGGAGGATGCGGGGGGAGAGGAAGGGGGTGCTCATCGTGGGGGAGGGTGGTGTCTCGGTTTGAGTTTCGGCTTTCGACCCATAGCGGACACATTTGCACCTGAGTTACGCATCCGGTAACCGGCCGATCGATTTAGGTCGGTGGAGGTGTGCAGAATTCTTGATATCCTGAGGGATCAATCCCGCCCGCATTGCGGGCCTGCCTCGTTTCTGGCGAGATCACCTCGTGCCGGCCTCTCGTGCCGCGTCCGATCTGGAGATGCGGTGCCCATTCCGACCTACGACGTGCTGATGCTGCCTGTGCTGCGGCTTTGCGCCGAGAAGCTGTGGGTGATGCGCGACCTAGTCGTTTGCGTCGCCGACGATCTGCGCCTCAGTCAGCCAGAACGGGAGCAGATGATTCCCAGCGGCACCATGACGGTCATCACCAGCCGGGTTCATTGGGCCAAAACCTATCTGAAGCAGGCCGGTCTGGTCGAGCAACCGAAGCGGGCGCATGTCCAGATCAGCGCACGCGGGCGCGAGGTCCTCGCCCAAAACCCGGCGAAGATCGACACGGCGCTCCTCCAGAGGTTCGGCGAGTTTCGCAATTTCCTGAGCCGGACGAAATCGGTGAATGCGCCGTCCGCATCGACGACACTGACGCCTGTCGCTCCTACGCTGCCGGTCACCGTCATCACCGAAACCACCAACACACCGGAAGAGCAGATCGCCACGGCATCCCTGACGCTGAACGAATCACTACGGGACGCGCTCCTGGCGCGCGTGCTGGAAAGCAACCCGACTTTCTTCGAGAAGCTGATTGTCGATCTCCTGCTTGCGATGGGATATGGTGGTTCTCGAGCAGATGCCGGAGAGCAGTTGGGCGGTACTGGTGACGGCGGTGTCGATGGCGTCATTCGCGAGGACCAGCTTGGCCTCGATCGCGTCTACCTACAGGCTAAGCGCTACCAGCCGGGCAACACGGTCGGCAGCGAGGCGGTGCAAGCCTTCATGGGTGCCCTGGTCGGCAAGGGCGCTCAGAAAGGCGTCCTGATCACCACGTCAACCTTCTCGAAGGCGGCGATCAATGTAGCAAGCCAGTCCGGGCAACTGCGTCTGGTCCTAATTGATGGCGATGAGCTGACGAAGCTGATGGTTCGCTTCGGCGTCGGTATCCGCATCGCCCGGACGGTCGAGATCAAGCGCATCGACCTCGACTATTTCGAAGACGCTGAGCCCGAATGACGGGCCGACTGGCCTATCCACCATGCGGCATGCCCGCGCCAAATTCACGCGACACTCGGTTTGCGAAAATCTTGAATTATGCGTCAAGCCGAACGTCCGCTGCCCACCCAATAGCTGACATTCAAACTGAAACACTGCTCGTTCGCGGCTTAGTCAGACAAGTTGGTAGACCGACTTTCAAACCAACCCACCTCCCCCTCAATTCGCGCTCGGCTCCCGCCGGTGCAGCCGCTCCACGAAGTACAGCGGCCGCCGCTTCGTCTCGTTGAAAACCCGCCCTAGGTACTCCCCGATCACGCCCAAGGTCATCAGCTGCACCCCGCCCATGAACAGGATCACCACCATCAGGCTCGGATAGCCCGGCACCTGGTTGCCGCGGATCAGCGTGTTCAAAATCAGCGCGCTGCCGAACAGCATCGCGAACAGCGCAGCGGCCAGCCCCACATAGGTCGCGAGCTTCAACGGCACCACCGTGAAACCGGTGATGCCCTCCACCGCCAAATCCCACAGCCGCCAGTAGCTCCAGCTCGACGCGCCCGCCAGCCGGGGCGCGCGGTCGTACGGCACCGCCTTGCTCGGATAGCCGATCCAGGCGAACAGGCCCTTCATGAACCGGTGGTGCTCGCGCAACTGCAGCACCGCGTCCACCGCGCGGCGGCTCATGATCCGGTAGTCGCCGGTGTCCCGCGGCAGGCGGACGCGGCCGACGCCCTGCATCATGTTGTAGAACAGCCTGGCGGTGTATTGCTTCAGCCACGTCTCGCCCGCGCGGGAGCGGCGCTGGGCGTACACCATGTCGAAGCCGTCCTGCCATCCCGCGACCAGTTCAGGAATCACCTCCGGCGGGTCCTGCAGATCGGCGTCGATCACCACCACGGCGGCCCCGCGCGCGTGGTCGAGCCCGGCGGTGGTTGCGACCTCCTTGCCGAAATTGCGGCTGAGGTTCACCAGCACGACGTGCGGGTCTGCGGAATACAGCGCCTCCAGCCGCGCCCAGGTCGCGTCGCGGCTGCCGTCGTTGACGTAGACCACCTCCCACGTCATCGGCAGCCGCGCCATCACCGGCGTCAGCCTCGTGTGGAAGGCGTCGATACCCTCGGCCTCGTTGTAGCAGGGAACGACGACCGAGAGGGTGGGCTGCATGCGGATCAGCCCCGCAAAACGGCCCGTTGGCGCACCAGGGCGAGCACGGCGCGGCTGATCGGGACGTCGATCCCGGTCCACTCCGCGACCTCGATCACGGCGCCGAGCAGCGCCTCGATCTCCAGCGGACGGCCGAGTTCGAGGTCCTGCAGCATCGACGTCTTGTGCGCCCCGATCTCGGCCGCGCCGTCGATGCGCCTATCCACCCCGATCGCGAATGTCGCGCCGAGCGCCTCGCCAACCGCCTGCCCCTCCAGCATCATCGCCCGCGCCACCGCCCTGGTGCCGGGGTCGCCGGTGATGCGGTCCAGCGTCCCCGTCGTCAGCGCGCTGATGGGGTTGAACGCCATGTTGCCCCACAATTTCACCCACATCTCGTCGCGGATGCGCGGGCGCACGGGGGCCTTCAACCCGGCGGCGATCAGCAGCTCCGACAAAGCGGCGGCGCGGCGGCTGCGGCTGCCGTCCGGCTCGCCGAGGCTGAACCGGTCGCCGTAGGTGTGCACGATCACGCCGGGCGCCGCGATCTCGGCCGCCGGGTAGATGATGCAGCCGAGCGTCTGGGCGGGGGGCAGGGCGTCCCACAGACGGCCCGCCGGGTCGACGGAGGCGAGCCGCCGGTCGGTGAAGGGGGCGGGCAGGCCGTAGCAGTACCACCACGGCAGCCCGTTCACCGCCGCGACGATCGTGGTGTCCGGCCCGATCAGCGGCGTCACCTGCGGCAAGGCGGGCTCCAGCGAGTGCGCCTTCAACGTCAGCAGCACGTAGTCCTGCGGGCCGATCGCATGCGGGTCCGACACCGCGCGGGGCCGCGTGACGATGCGCTCGCCGCCGCTCTCCAGCGCCAGCCCGTTCGCCGCCATGGCCGCCAGGTGCGCCCCGCGCGCCACCACCGACACCGGCGTGCCGGCGGCTTCCAGGCGTGCGGCGACCAATCCGCCGATTGCGCCCGCGCCGAACACGCAGATGCTCGGCATCAGCCCAGCCCGAGCTTCGCGGCGAGCCCGATGCGCTGCACCTTGCCGGTGGCGCCCTTCGGGATGTCGTCCATGAACAGCACCCGGCGCGGCACCTTGAACGCCGCCAGCCGGGACGCGGCGAAGTCCCGCAACTCCTGCTCGGTGCAGGCGGCCTGGTCGCGCAGCACGATGACGGCGCCGACCTCCTCGCCCAGCTTGTCGTGCGGGATGCCGAAGGTGATGGCCTGCGCCACCGCCGGATGGTCGAGCAGCACGACGTCGACCTCCAGCGGGCTGACCTTCTCGCCGCCGCGGTTGATCTGCTCCTTCAGGCGCCCGGTCAGGAACAGGTAGCCCTCGGGGTCGAGCCGGCCCTGGTCGCCGGTGCGGAACCAGCCATTGGCGAAGGCCTTCGCGTTGGCGTCGGGGTTGTTGTCGTAGCCCGGGGTCACGTTCGGGCCGCTGATCACGACCTCGCCGATCTCGCCCTGCGGCAGGATGGTCCCGTCATCGTCCATGACCGCGATCTCGGGGCCGGCGGCGAGGCCTACGGCGCCGGGCTTGCGCGGGCGCGGCGGCAGCGGGTTGGAGGCCATCTGGTGGGTCGCCTCGGTCATGCCGTACGCCTCGATGACGGGGGCGCCGAACACGCTTTCCAACTCCTCCATCACCTGCGGCGGCAGCGAGGCGGAGCTCGAGCGGACGAACCGCAGCCCGGCGGCGCGCATCTGCTCGGCGTGGCCGCGGGCGCGCATCAGGATGGCCTGGTGCATGGTGGGAACGGCGGTGTACCAGGTCGGCCGGACCTCCGCGACCCAGTCCATGAACTTGAACGCGTTGAACCCCGGCGTGCAGGACACCGCCGCCCCCGCCGACAGCGACGCCGTGACGGCCGCGACCAGGCCATGGATGTGGAACAGCGGCATGACGTTGAGGCAGATATCGGCCGGGGTCAGCGCGAGCGCGGTCGCGATGTGGCGGGCGGACGCGGCGAGGTTGGCGTTGGTCAGCGGAACGATCTTGGGCCGGGCCGTGGTGCCGGAGGTGTGCAGCACCAGCGCCGGGCTGTCGGGGGTCGGCGCGGCCGCTGCCGTGGTGGCGGCGGGCAGCGGCGACAGGTCCAGGGTGAACACGCCGGCCGCAGCCTCGGAGGGCGTGAGCTCCAGCAGCGGGATGCCCAGGCGCGCGGCGATGTCGCGCACCGGACTCGGGTCGCCCGCGCGCACGATCACCGCGCGGGGCTTCAGGTCGGACAGGTAGAAGTCGAACTCGTCGGGCTTGTAGGCCGGGTTCAACGGGGCGGCGGTGCAGGTGGACGCGACGGCGAGGAAGGCGGTCGCCATCTCGGGGCCGTTCGGCAGCACGAGGCCGATCCGGTCGCCCGCGCCGATGCCGGTCCCGTTCAGTCCGGACCGGACGTCCTGCGCCAGCGCCCGCAACCCCACGCCGTCCAGCCACAGGCGGCCCGGCGCGCCGATCGCGCGCGGGCTGGCGTTGCGTGCGACGATATCCCAGACGAGCGCGTCCATCGGCATTCCAGCTCCGTTACCCGCTACGGAATTACCGCTTGCGGCAGGGCGCGTCCATCCGCTGTCGCCACGGCGCGTGCGGCCGGGATGCGTTTCAGCACGAACAGGGCGAGCAGGGCTGCGACAAGGTTGGCGGCGCTTGCGACGTAGAACACCGCAACCCAACCCCAGTCGGCCTGCAACGCGCTCGACAGCGGCACCAGCAGCGCCGCGGTGCCCTTGGCCGTGTACATCAGGCCGTAATTCGCCGTCGCGTAGGTGCTGCCGAAGCGGTCGCTGCACGCGGCGGGAAACAGGCTGTAGATCTCGCCCCAGGCAAAGAACACCAGTCCGGTCAGCAGCACGAACAGCACTGGCTGGCGGGCGAACGCCACCAGCGCCGCGATCCCGGCGGCTTCGATCAGGAAAGCGATGAACATGGTGTTCTCACGGCCGATCCGGTCGGAAATCCAGCCGAAGAAGGGCCGGGTGACGCCGTTCATGACCCGGTCGATCGACAGCGCGAAGGTCAGCGCCGGCAAGGTCAGGCCGAGCGCGCTGACGGGCGTGTCGGCCACGCCGTAGTCGCGCGCGATCACCGCGAGCTGCGCCGTCGCCATCAGCCCGCCCGCGCCGACCAGCACGAAGATCAGGTACATCAGCCAGAACGCCGGCTGCACCAGCACCTGCCGCGGGGTGAGGTCGCGCTGCGCGACCGTGGCCTTGGGGCGCGGCGGCCGGCGGAGGAAGAACGCCGCGAGCAGGGTGCAGGCGGCCTGGCCGATGCCGAACGTCAGGAAGGCCGATTGGTAGCCGTGCGCGCCGATCCAGTTCGCGATCGGGATGATGGTCAGCGCCGACCCGGCCCCGAACCCGGCCGCCGTCAGCCCCGCCGCCAGCCCGCGCCGGTCGGGGAACCACTTCACCGCGTTGCCGACCGCGGTCCCGTACACCAGGCCCGCCCCAAGCCCGCCGATCGCCGACCCGGCGTACAGCATCGCCAGCGACTCGGCGTAGGCGTTGCACACCGACCCGAGCGCGATGAACACCGCGCCGGACGCCGTCGCGACACCGGGGCCGATGCGGTCGACGAAATACCCTTCGATCGGCAGCAGCCAGGTTTCCATGACGATGAAGACGGTAAATGCGACCTGGATGGCGGGCCGGCCCCAATGGTGGGCGGCGTCGATCGGCTGCACGAACAAGGTCCAGCCATATTGCAGGTTCGCGATCAGCACCATGCACACGATGCCGAGCAGCAACTGCCCCCAGCGTCCCGCGCTCGAGACGTCATCCCGCCTTGGTTCCGCCATGAGCCTCGTCCCGTTCCCGTCTTTCCGGCCGCTGCCCGGCCCGTGGGAGGAATTAACGCAGCTCCGTCGGTTCTGTCGCGACCAATTCGTCCTCCCAGAACTCCGCTCCGCCGCGGACGCCGTCGCGCCGTCGCCCGGCCTCCAGGCGACGCAGTTCGACCCGGCGGATTTTGCCGGAAATCGTCTTGGGCAGGTCGGCGAACTCCAGCCGCTTCACCCGTTTGTAGGGCGACAGCCGCGCCCGCAAATGGGCGAAGATGGACCGTGCCGTCGCAGCGTCGGGCTCGTGGCCGGCCGCGAGCAGCACGAACGCCTTGGGCAGCGCGGTCCGGGTGGGGTCGGGCGAGGGCACGACGGCGGCCTCCGTCACCGCCGGGTGCTCGATCAGCACGCTCTCCAACTCGAACGGGCTGATACGGTACCCGGATGATTTGAACACGTCGTCGGCGCGCCCGACATACGTCAGCGACCCGTCGGCGTTGCGCGCCGCCACGTCGCCGGTGCGGTAGTACGCCCCCGACGCGCCGCTGACCGACCCGTCCTCCTGCTGGTAGCCGTCCATCAGCGCGAGCGGCCGCGGCGACAGGGACAGCCCGATCTCGCCCTCGTCGGCCTCGGCATCGTCGGGGTCCAGCAGGCGCACGTCGTAGCCCGGCAGCGGGTAGCCCATCGATCCCGGCGTCACGACGGCGTCCGGCGTGTTGCCGATCTGCAGGGTCGTCTCGGTCTGGCCGTAGCCGTCGCGGATCACCAGGCCCCAGGCGCGCCGCACCCGCTCGATCACCTCGGGGTTCAGCGGCTCCCCGGCGGCGAGCGCCTCCCGCAAATGCACGGGGTGGGCCGCGAGGTCCTCCTGGATCAGCATCCGCCAGACCGTGGGCGGCGCGCAGAACGTCGTGACCCGGGCCCGGTCCAGCACCTCCAGCAGCCCGCGCGCGTCGAAGCGCGGCTGGTTCAGGATGACGATGGTGGCGCCGGCGATCCAGGGTGCGAAGAAGCTGCTCCAGGCGTGCTTGGCCCAGCCGGGGGACGAGATGTTGAGGTGCACGTCGCCGGGCTGCAGCCCGATCCAGTACATCGTGGACAGGTGCCCGACCGGGTAGCTTTGGTGGCTGTGCAGCACGAGCTTGGGCTTGGCGGTCGTGCCGGAGGTGAAATACAGCAGCAGCGGATCGGTCGCGCGGGTCTCGCCGTGGGGAGTGAAGCCGGACGGCGCGTGGTAGCCGTCCTCGAACGCCGTCCAGCCGGGCGCGCCGCCGACCGCGATCCGGGTCGCGTCGCCCATCAGCGATTCCAGCCGGGCGGCGTGCTCGCCGGCGGCTATGGCGTGGCGGATGCGGCCCCGGGTGAAGCGGTCGCGCAGATCGTCCTCGGTCAGCATCGTGGTCGCGGGGATGACGACGGCGCCCAGCTTCATCGCCGCCAGCATCGCCTCCCACAACGCCGGCTGGTTGCCCAGCAGCAGCAGGATACGGTTGCCCCGCGCCACGCCGAGCCCGCGCAGGTGGTTCGCGATCCGGTCCGAGCGGTCCGACAGCGCGGCGAACGACACGCTGTGGTCGGCGTTGCCGGGGCCGATGAAGCGCAACGCTGCCTGCTGGTTGCCCGCGGCCAGCCGGTCGAAATGGTCCAGCGCCCAGTTGAACCGGTCCAGCGTGGGCCAGGCGAACGCCGCCCGTGCCGCCGCCGGGTCGCTGCGGTGCCGCAGCAGCAGGTCCCGCGCGGCTAGGAAGGCGTCGGCTCCGGCAGATGGGGGCATCTTGGTTTCCTCGGACGATTGTCGCGACTATGCTTACCGGCTCCCCAGGAAGGAAGTGCCGCGATGGCGCATGGTTTGGATGCCTGACGACACGCCCTCCGTCGCCGACCTGTTCACCGGCTTTTTCGGGATCGGGATCATGGGCTTTGGCGGGGTGCTGCCCTGGGCGCGCCGCATGGTGGTCGAGCAGCGGGGCTGGTTGCCGGCCGCCGAGTTCACCGACTTGCTGGCGCTGTGCCAATTCCTGCCGGGGCCGAACATCGTTAACATGGCGGTGGCACTCGGCGCGCGGTTCCACGGCATGCGCGGGTCGGCCGCCGCCGCCGCCGGGCTGCTCGCGGCGCCCATGGCAGTCGTCATCGGCCTGGGCGTGCTGTTCGCCCGGTTCGGCGGCAATCCCGTGGTGGCCCACGCCTTTGCCGGCCTCGCCGCGTCCGCGTCGGGGCTGGTGGTCGCCATGGCCATCAAGATCGCCTGGCCGATGCGGACCCACACCGCGGGCGTCGCCGTCCTGGGATTCGCCGCGGTGGCAGCGCTGCGGCTGCCGTTGCTGCCGGTGATGGCGGTGCTGGCCCCGGTCAGCATCCTGGTGTGCCGGCGTTTCCCCGCCGCAACCCCGCCGCGATGAGCGCCACGGGCGAGCTGGCCGCCCTGTATGGGCAGCTCTCGGTGCTGGCCGTCGGCGGAGTCGTGTCCGTGCTGCCTGAGATGCAGCGGCAGGTGGTGGAGGTGCATCGCTGGATGGGGCAGCAGGAGTTCGCGTCGCTGTTCGCCCTGGCCCAGGCGGCGCCCGGCCCGAACATGATGGTGGCGACGTTGGTTGGCTGGCGGGTCGCCGGCCTACCTGGGGCCCTGGCCGCAACGGCGGGGATGATCGGGCCGTCCAGCGCGCTGACGTACGCGACGGCAAGCGTTTGGCACAGATTCCATCATGCGGCGTGGCGGCGCGTGGTTCAGGCGGGGTTGACGCCGATTACGGTGGGACTGGTCGTGGCGGGAGCGGCGCTGCTGTCGAAATCCACCACGCACGGTCTGGGGACGGCGGCGCTGACGGCGGCAACCGCGGCCGTGGTGACGTCTACCCGGCTGCATCCGCTGTGGCTGCTTGCCGCTGGCGCCGCCGTGGGGGCGTTGCGCCTGGTTTGACGCTCAGCGTGCCTGGTTGCGAAGCGGGCGGTAGCGCCGAGCGGCATGCGCGGTGTCCGGCGCCTCGGCCACTTCTTCGTAGTTCAGGTCGCTGCCGCGAGCGGACCTGCGCAGGTCGCGTGGCGCTGGGTTGAGCGCGGGGATCGGCTCCGACGTGCTGGCATTGGCGACCATCGCCCCCGAATCGGGCCGGTTATAGATGAAGCCAAACGTCGGATAGATGCTGCCGAAATCGGCGGTGTGGCCGAGGCTGACCCGCACGGCGCTCCAGTTGTTGGCGGGCGACACGTCGATCACGGTCACGTCGCGGCTGACGGCGCCGGGCGCCCAGTTCGCGTGCTCGATCAAGACTGTGCGGGGGTTCACCACCTTGGACACGACGGCGACGTGGCCCATTGGCATCGCGCTGTTGCCGCGGAAGTTCAACACGCTACCGAGTTCGGGCCGGGCGCCGCGCTCGTAGATGCCGGCAGCGCGGTCCCACCAGGTATTGGCGTTGCCGACGATTTCAATTCCAGAATCCGCTCGTGCGAACGGCACGCACTGAAGACCGGTGGTCCAGCGCTGGCGACCCGCCACGGGGAGCCGGTCGCCATTGCCATACCGCAATGCGCTGCCGTGCATCGTGTTGGGTGTCGTCAGGGAAGCGGCGTACTGTTCGAACGAAATCGTTTCCATGGTCTTGGGCATCGTCGCCATCGCCCCGTTCCTGGCTGCCGCTACCTGCGCTGCGCTGGCGCCGCCGAACAGGAGGAGCGCACTGAAAACCGCTATGTGCGCCGTACCGCCTAAGCTCATTCGTTATCCCAATTCGCCACGCCCTGAGGCGGGGTTAACGGCTTGGGATTACTCGGGCAACCTTGTATGTCCCTCAATTGCCCTCGGGCCGACACTTAAACGAAATTAGCGCCGCATAGAGCGCGGTTTCGTGAAACTAATCCTAATCACGAAATCGTGCGCAAAGCGTATTGAATCGTCTCCAGAAACAAAAACTACTTGCAAGCGGTAATCATGATCTCGACCAGAATCCGCGGATCGGCCATGTTCGCTTCGACGCACGCCCGCACCGGGGCGCCTTCACTTGGCAACCAGGCCGACCAGACCTTGTTCATCGTCTCCCGGTCGCGGATGTCCTTCAGCCAGATTTGCGCCTGCAGCAGCCGGGTGTTGTCGGTGCCGTGCACCTCCAGCGCCGCATCGATCGCCGCCAGGACCTGCTGCGTCTGGCCGGTGATGTCGGCGCTGGTGTCGTGCGGGACCATGCCCTGGAGATAGACGAAGTTGTGATACTCCACGGCCTTCGACATGACTGGGCTAGCGTCGGTGCGGATGATGCGGCTCATGACGGATACTTTCCAATGCTAGGTTTGTGGCACAGTACAGCGCGACATCATGGATTGCTGAACGAGCCGGTCGGCGTTTGGCCGGGCGCAAACGCCGGCGCGTCGCTCTGGTCGGGCGCGTTGCTGCCGATGCAATTGTCGTAGATGCTGTCGCGATCGAAGCGTTGGCTGAGCCCGGCCGAGGTGATGCCGGGCAGGCCCTGGCTGCTGAACGGAGAATCCCGCGTGTCCCGTTCCGACAGGAGATAACGGTTCTGCCGCGCGTAGATCTGATCGGTTCGGGCCCGGCAAGCCGCTGCAGCCGCGGCGGCGACATGGGATTCCCGTGTCGGCGGGCGGGGAGCGCACCCGGCAGCCAGTAGGAACGCGGCGAGGGCGCACGCGGTCAGGCGGGTCATGCGGACGCTCCAGATGAACCGGCCAACGCGGGCAGGCGGGCGAGGGAATTGCGAAATTTGGCCTCGTCGAACCGAGCTTCGGGCGACAGCGGAGCGCTGGCGGCAAGGCGTAGCAGCGCCGGGTGCAGCACCGCCATCCCGGCCTCGATCACGAGCAGGCTGGCGGCCCAGCGCGCCCGCGCCAGCAGGTCGACCAGCGCCAGCAGCCGCAGGCACAGCGACAGGCCGTACCTGGTCTGCATGCCGACCGTCCGGTCCACCGCGTCGGCCCAGCAGCGCGCGTCGCGGTCGGCCAGCGCCATCTCGGTGAACGACCCGTCCTGCAAGCGGAACCGGAACAGGCGGACGGCGCCCCACACGCCGCCGTCGGCCGTCGCCCGCGCCGCATCCCACGCCGCCGCGAGGTCGCGCCCGCGCACCGCCGGGAGCGCGTCCGGCGGCTCGGCGACGAGGTAGGTCAGCGCGCCTTCGTCCGTGGTGGCGACGCTGATGGTGGAAGCGGCTTGCATGGTGCGCGAAAGATGGACCCGCGCCGCCGCTTACGCCAGCCTGCAAGCGGATTTGCCCCAGGAGAAAACGACATGCCGGACCCGGTTGGCCTGACTGCAACGCAAGCGGCCCGCCAGATCGCCGCGGGGAGCCTGACGCCGACGGCGCTGATGGAGTCGTGCCTCGACCGCATCGCCGAGCGCGAGCCGGACCTGCGCGCGATGGCGGCGTTCGATCCCGGCCACGCCCGGCGGGACGCCGCCGCTGGCGTGCCCGGACCACTCCGCGGACTTCCGTTCGGCGTCAAGGACGTGCTCGACACGG
>JAABUX010005869.1_pt1 | contig 14906 bp, 17 predicted proteins | sample 5561851 | NCBI WGS metagenome assembly JAABUX01 (sample SAMN10711883, study PRJNA513361) | rock metagenome | isolation source: Antarctica rocks | place: Antarctica: Victoria Land, Richard Nunatak red sandstone | collected 2016-01-03 | reverse complement strand
GCGGTGGTCGCCCAATTGATCGGGGCCGCCCGTGCCACACGATCCTGGCATCGGCGGGTGGAAATAAGACGCACTTCTTTGACGATCTGAATTTGGTGCCTGAGTATCATCGCCACTTGCTGGCTGGCAACTCCCCGAAATCCGGAGAATTACCTGGCGCCAGGCGCCTGACCGTCTTGGAGTCGAAGATCATCCAGACATTTCCCGAGGATATGGTGTTCTGCGGACCACGAAGCGCCCAATACAAGCAGGTGGGGGATGCCGTCCCGCCGGTACTGGCATTCATCTTAGCTCGTGCCATCATTGCACAGTTGGGCGAAGAACACGTCGAAGACCCTCTGTTCATCCTTCCACTCAAACAAAAGCGATTTTGGACATGAGCTGTAAGAAAGCCGGGGAGACGGGCGAGAAGAAGATCATCCGCAATCAATCCGTCGAGAATGCCGTCCTCAAGGCCATCGCCCGGATCGATGACTTCATCGGCGGTGAACGCCTTGAACTCCCGTCACCAACTCATCGAAGGGCGTGCGAGGATCTCCTTGCATCGGCGACCCAGGAGCAAAAGAAGGGACGCAAGCGGGGAAGCCGCAGGACGGCGGCGCTCTTCTTTTCGTTTTATCGGATCGAAGAACCGGCCTGGAACTTCGACAGTTTGCCAACAGGTGTCCGTGGGAAATATGGAGACAAATTTCTGTGCGAGAATTTGTCTCTGCGGAACATTACACTTCATGATACGATCACTGCATTTGCGGAAAACCTTGGTTGGAAGAGCAATATCAAAGCTGGCAATGTCCATCTTCAGGCAGATGATCGATTCAGCGGTTTTCTGAAAACTATCTCTGGCGCTGATGCTTCCGAACAGCAACTTGTCGCCAATTATATGGCACAGCAGTTCGCCGCCTCCAGAGTCGAGATCCAGCCTCTCCCTCCGGTCGGTACCGATGTGTTGACATTCGTCCGTGCCAAGGTCCTCTTCTACCAATTGATCGATCTGCCATCCGAGGGGCACATCCAGCAGTTCTTCATCGCCGCGCTCTTGTCGATCTACAGGCGGCGAACAAGCGTTGAAGTAAGGACGCATCATCCCCACGCCGCCGACAAATACGACGGTACCGCGGGCGACATCGAGGAATGGAGAGACGGCGAACTGCTCCGAGCCTACGAAGTTACGGTGCGGGATGACTGGAAAAACCGTATCTCGAATTTCAAGGAGAAGATGGACCGTTTTTCACTCCATAAATATCTGATCATCGCCAAAGGCATCAATGACGACCCTCATTGGTCCGAGCCGGCTAATCTGGCTCTGAATTTCGAGCCATACGGGCGTGACATCGCCGTCGTTGACATCCGAGACTTGATCAACTTTCTTGCCGCAGAATTATCGCCCGAGGAATTGAGGCAGGCAGTCAACCGTGGTTACGACTTGCTCTCGGATCGGAAACTCTCAGGCAGGGAGGAATTCAGAGTGGAATACCGAGAAGCCGTGAGAGATTGGCTCGATACCATCGAAGCAAAAGTCTACGAGGGCTAAAGAGAACGTTCGACATTTCGCTGTCCTCTCGACCGATACCACGGGAAGTGATGAATTGACTCCTACTTCCCCGCACTTGGAGAAGGACTCGGCGCACACCGACGACGGGCAGCTTATTAACGTTCGATTGGGAGCAGGCACCGCTCGTTTCTCGCCTGAGCCGGCCTCATTTAATTTCGACACAACCGCGAGAACCGATCGCCAACCCATCACGGATCGGCGATCGGTTCGGCTTCACGCGATTAGAAAGGGGCCGGGCAGGGCATCGCCATGACATCTTTGGAATGACTCCCGATAAAATGCCAGTTTGGCCGCGGATCGCTTTCGTTTCGCCAAAGCGTCATCCTCGCCGGCGGACCAGCGCACCGGCTACTCGCCGATCCGGGCGCCGGTGTTCGGATCGAACCAGGAGGCTTGATTCAGGTCGATCGCCACCCTCACCTCGTCGTCGACTTGGACCGAAGTGTGCGCGGGCAGCCGAGCGGAGATCGCGTGCGGCCCGAGCCGGAGCGTCGCCGCGACTTCGTGGCCCGAGGGTTCGAGGCGGTCGACCGTCGCCGAGGCGCTCGGGCAGCCGGTGGGGTTGGATTCGTTTGGTGGAATGAGGGTCACATGCTCGGCTCGGAGACCGATGATGATCGTTTGCCCCTCGGCACCCGAGAGGGCGACTCCCGCGCGCGATTGGCGGACGACGAGCCAGGGGTCGGCGGCGACGCCCGCCGGTTCGACCCGGATCGAGTTGGGATCGCCACTCGCGACGTCGCAAGCGATCAGCGCCATCGCGGGCTGACCGACGAACCGAGCCACAAACTGGCTCCGGGGCGATTCGTAGACCTCCAGCGGGCGACCCACCTGGACGACCCGGCCGGCGTCGACCACCGCGATCCGGTCGGCCAGGGCGAGGGCTTCGCCTTGGTCGTGGGTGACCAGGATCATCGTCGCGCCCGACTGGCGGTGGAGGTCGGCGATCTCGCCGCGGATCGAGGCCCGGAGCGGGGCGTCGAGACCGGAAAATGGCTCGTCGAAGAGGAACAGGTCCGGCCGGACGACCAAGGCCCGAGCCAGCGTAACCCGCCGCTTCTGGCCGCCCGAGAGCGTGGTCGGGCTGCGCCGCAAGGCATCCCCCAGGCCGAGCATCCCGGCCGTCGTGTTGACCCGGGCCGCGATCTCCTCACGACCAACCCGCCGCGCTCGGAGGCCGAAGGCGATATTCTCGAACACATCCAGGTGCGGGTAAACGACCGCGTCCTGGAACACCATCGCCAGCCCTCGGTCTCTGGGCGGAAGCCCGTCGATCCGCCGGTTGCCGAGGTGGATCGACCCGGCGTCGAGGGATTCCAGCCCGGCGATCAGGCGGAGCAAGGTGCTCTTGCCCGACCCCGACGGCCCGACGATCACGAACAACTCGCCGCTCTCGACCGCGAGATCCACATCCCGGGCGGCGTTGATCCCGCCTCGGTAAGTCTTGGCGACCCCTCGGAGTTCCAGCCTGGCCAAAGCGCGATCCCCCCGGCACGAAAGCAAACTCAGGAACCCAGCCCGAGCCGCTGCCGATGGTACGCCAGCCGCTGGGCCACGTCCATCCGGGCGAAGTCGGGGCGGCCATCGCTGAACAGGGGGATGGCTGGTTGAGCAGGCTCGGGAGCGACCACCCGGGCCGAGACGACCTTGCCGTGCCCACCACAGCCGCAGTCGGCCTTGGGTTGAGCCGTTGCAACCTCGGCCCGAGCGGGGACGGTGACGACGGTCTTGGTGCCGCCATAACTCATGCTGGCCATCGTCTGGAGCTTGAGGTCGTCTTCGAGCGATCGGTGCGCTTTGATCCCGAGCTTGCCGAGCACGGCATGGTACGCCCGGACCGCTTCGGTCGGGTCGATCACGCCGTCGACGATCAGGCGGAGGAACTGGATGAAGGCGAGCTGGTTCTCGGCGCTGTTGATCTTCCGGCCGTAGAGGGCGACCTTGGCGCCGTATTTCTGGGCGTCGGCGAGGAGCTGGAAGGCGTCGCGGGTGGTCCCGCTCGACCCGCCGAGGATACCGACGACCAGGTGCGGGTCGTAGCGGACCAGCTCCTCCATCGCCCTCGGGCCGTGGTAGACGATCTTGAGGAACACCGGGCGGCCGGCGGGGGCCACCCCGGCGAGCATCCGGGCGATCATGTCGTTGAGGTAATGGGGTAAGATCGCCGGATCGACCGCGCCGGGGATGTTCGGGTCGAACACCTCCAGGAAGTAGCGGAAGCGCTTCCGCTCGGCTTCGATCCGGAACTCGTGGAACCGTTCGAGCGTGGCGTAATCCGCCGCCAGGTCGTTGTTGAAGGTGACGCTGTAGAGGCCGAGATCCGCCCCCAGGGTCCGCTCGTCGTCGCGGCAGTCGAGGTGGCCGCACTGGAGATGATCCAGGCTGGCCGATCGGAACGGGCGGGCGGGGCTGGCGGCGTAGTTTGAGCCGCGGGCGATGTGGACGTCGGTGGTGTCGTTGGCCCGCGCGGCGGGGGTGATTGTCGAGTGGTCGAACAGGCGATCGCGGATCGTCAGGGTGTGATTCGTGTGCGCCGACATGAGCATGATGTCAACGACCCCTTGACCCACGATGGCGCGGATCTGGTCGCGGTATTCTTCGAGCGTCTTGAACCGGGTTTCGCCGGGGTGAGCTTCGGGCGAGCGGCCGGGCGCGCCGATCCCGAAGGCCATGTCGGCGTCCTTGGCGTCGGCGAGGATGAATTCGCGCGAGCCGTGCGGGTCGGCATGGATCGCGGCCAGCTTCCGGTCGAGCGACTTGATCACAGGTTGCCCCCTTGCCCGGAGATCGTCACCTTTGACCGAGGGAGCGTCGAACCATGACCACCACCCCCACCCCCGCCCATCGTCACCCGGACCGGCGCGTTGGACTTGCCCAACGAGGAGGGCGGACCCGCAAGCATAGCACCCGTCTTGCCGGCGGCGGGGTTGGTCTTGAGGACGAGGTCGATCGTCTCGCGCAACACCTGCCCCGAGTGCTGGAGCGCGGCGAGTTCCTTCGGCCAGAGTTCGATTTCGAGTTGGGCTTCCACCCCTCGGCGACCGATCACGCTGGGGACCGAGATGCAGACGTCGCGCATCCCGTACGTCCCGCTCACGAGCGACGCCACCGGCAAGATCCGCTTGCTGTCGAGCGCGACGGCATGGACGACCTCGCGGATCGCCAGGCCGACGGCGAACCCGGCCCCGCCTTTGAGCTTGATCACCTCGGCGCCGCTCCCGCGCGTCCGGGCGAACAGGGCATCCGCCGTGCCCGAGTTCCACCCCGGGAACTTGTCCAAAGGCATCCCCGCCGCCTGCGCCGCCGACCAAATCGGGACCATGCTATCGCCGTGCTCGCCGAGGATCGTCGCCGTGACCTGAGTCGGCGGGAGCTTCAAGCTGTCGGCGATCAAGCTCCGGAACCGCGCCGAGTCCAACTGAGTCCCCAGGCCGATCACCTGCCCCGAGGGCAAGCCCAACTGCTTCGTCGCCAGGTAAGCCAAAACATCCACCGGGTTCGACACGACCACGACCACCGCCGACCCCTTCGGCCCCGCCGCCTTGACATCTTTCAAGATATTCAAGAACAACTCGACATTGCGGTTGATCAGATCCAACCGGCTCTCGTCCGGCTTCCGCCTCAGCCCGGCGGTGATGCAGATTAAATCAGCATCGGGGATGCTCGACGAGTAATCCGTCGCCCTGATTCGCTGGTCCGCCGCGATCGACGCCCCATGAAGCAGGTCCAGCGCCTGCCCCCGGCAAAGGTCCCCCGCCACGTCGATCAAGTCGATCTGGCTGACCACGCCCCCACACTGCAAGGCATACCCAGCGCACGACCCGACCAGCCCGCCGCCGCCGATGATGCTGACTTTCATCGCGATCCGCTCCCCGCCGTTCAAGGACTCTGATTCGCTGATTTGTTCGCCTTCGATTTGGCATCAGCCTCAACTTCGGCGACGAGGTGCTCGACTGCCCGGTCGAGTAGCTCGCCACGCAGGGCCTGGTGGCGGATCACCCCGTCCCCGTCGAGGACATACACCGTAGGCCAGGCCCGGACGCCCCAGTCGGCGACGATCCCGCCGTTCATCCCGCCGTTCCAGACCGATGGCCAGGTCATCGACTCTTTGGCCATCGCCTGCTTGGCCACTTCACGGTCGTCGTCGCCGTCGATCCCGATCAAGGTGAACGGTCGACCGGCCATCTTGGCGACTAACTTCCGCTCGTGGGGGACTTCGCCCATGCAGGGACCACACCAGGTCGCCCAGAAGACCACGGCGACGACCTTGCCCCGGTGGTCGCTCAGCCGGATCGGACCCCCACGGACATCTTCGCCGTTGAAGTCGGGGGCGACGCGGCCGACGGCGAGGTGGCGGAGGGCGTACAACTCCCCCTTGGCCAGTTCGGCGAACGGCTCTTGGCGGTAGGGCTGAGGCATCCGAACGTCGCCATATTCGGCCATGACCCGCTCGAACATCGCCTCGGCGCGACGATCGACCGCGTCAGCGTCGGCGGCTTTAATCTTGGCCAGATAGTTCGGGTCGAGCTTCGACCAGCGGGCGACGAACTCCGGGCCGGTGATCGGGTCGCGGACTAGTCGGGCGAGTTTGGCCAGCCCGTGGTCATCCCGTGCCAGAGCCAGGCCCGCCGCTCCCCGGATCAACCGACTCTCGCTCCGCTCCCAAGCTGTTTCGAGAAACCGTTGGGCCTCGGGACATGCTCGCGCCACTCCATCGGAGTAGTAGGTCACCCCGGCCACCTTGTCGCTATCTAAACCACGCTCAAGCAAAAGCCGGTATGCCTCGGCGATCTCACCGGCGTATTGCGGGTAGTAACCGTTGGCCATCCCATGCACGGTCCAGGCAATCGCATCGAGCGAGTCGGGAGCGTCCGGATGGGACTGGGTGTAAGCGAAAGCCCGCCGGGCCGTCGCCCTGGTCCGTGACCAGTTCTCATCCAGCAAAGCCGGGCGTTCGGCCTCGCCAGCCTTCTCATATTTCGCTTGGAACGCCTCCGTGTCCGCCTCGTATTTCGCCTTCATCTCCGCCAGGTTCTTAGGGGCATCGTCCGCCCGAGCGACGCATGCGATCACCCAGGCCGCCGCGACCCAGACTCCGAACCGGACTTGCCGTGATGACGAACCGAGCATGGGAAATCCCCCGAGGAACCGAGATGTTCTACAAATGTCTACGAGAGCTAAGGTATCACGACGCTGGGGAAGATTCAACCACGCGGGTCGGCTCGGCGGTCACTGAGGCCCGACTTTCAAGGCTTTGCCGGGGGTAGGGGCCGGTGGCATCATCATCACCCATCCGGCTCGGACTACCCCGTCCCCACCGATCGCGCCGACCAGCCCGCCCCCGCCGATGATGCTGACTTTCATCGCGATCCGCTCCCCGCAGTTCAAGGACTTTGATTCGCTGATTTGTTTATCTTCGACTTGGTATCGGCCTCAACCTCGGCGACGAGGTGCTCGACGGCCCGGCCAAGCATCTCGCCATGGAGGGCCTGATAGCGAATCACGCCATGACCATCGAGGACGTACACTGTCGGCCAGGCCCGGACTCCCCAATCGGCGACGATCCCACCGCTCATCCCGCCGTTCCAGACCGATGGCCAGGTCATCGACTCTCGGATCATCGCCTTCTTCGCCGCTTCGCGGTCGTCGTCGCCGTCGATCCCGATCAAGGTGAACGGTCGACCGGCCATCTTGGCGACTAACTTCCGCTCGTTGGGGACTTCACCCATGCACGGCCCACACCACGTCGCCCAGAAGACCACGGCGACGACCTTCCCCCGGTGGTCGCTCAACCGGATAGGACCACCTCGAACGTCCTCTCCGCTCAAGTCGGGGGCGACGCGGCCGACCGCGAGGTGGCGGAGGACGTAGAGTTCACCCTTGGCCAGCTCGGCGAAGGGCTCTTGACGGTAGGGCTGGGGCAAGTGGACGTCGGGGAACTCGGCCACGACCCGCTCAAACATCGCCTCGGCGCGGCGCTCAGCCGCATCAACGTCGGTCGCCCGGATCAAAAGCAGCCAATCTGGTCTGTGCTTCGACCAGAGGGCGGCATACTCGGGACCCACGATCGGGTCACGGACGTCCCGTGCCGACTGGGCCAACAGGTCGTCACTCCGCGCCAGTCCCAGGCCAGCCGCCCCCCGGACCACCCGGCTCTTGCTCCCGGCCAACGCAGCCTCCAGGAACCGCTTCGCCGCGGGGCATTGGGCCGCCACGCCGTCCGCGTAATAGGCCACCGGGGCCACCTTGTCGTCATCAAGGCCGCGTTCGAGCAATAGCCGGTAAGCCTCGGTGATTTCTTCGGCGAATGGCGCAACCGACCCGTTGGAGACCCGTTGCACCGTCCAGACGATGGCGTCGAGCGAGTCGGGAGCATCAGGGTGTGCCTTGGCATAGGCGAACGCCTGGCGAGCGGTCGCCTTCATCCTTGAACATTGGTCATCGACCAACGGTTGACGTTCGGCCTCGCCCAGCTTCTCGACCTTGATCTGGATCGCCTCGGTCTCCGCCTTGTACTTCGCCTTCAGCTCCTCTAGGTTCTTGGGGGCGTCGTCCGCCCGAGCGAAACCCGCCATCAGCAAGGCCAAAGCGACCCAGAGTCCGATCCGAACTCGCTTATATGAAGAACCGAGCATGGAAAATCTCCCGAGAAACCGCGACGTTCTACAAATGTCCGCGAAAATCAAGGTAGCACGACGCTGGGGAGGATTCAACCACGCCGGTCGGCTCGGCGGTCGCTGAGGCCCGACCTCAAGACTTGCCGGGGGCGGGAGCCGGGGGTGGCTCGGGGAGCGGCGGCGGGACGATCAGGCCAGTGGCCGTCGCGAGGCCGAAGACGAAGGTCAAGGTGCCGATGATGATCCCGATGTAGCCCAGCCCTTTCGACAGGCCGGCGTTGGCCCGCTCGGGGTGGAGGCGGGCCGTGGTGAGGTTGGCCACGCCGATCAGGGCGATCAGCAGGCCGGCAATGGCGTAGATCATCGCGACAAATTCCAATCACTTGAAGATTGATTCAACAGGTTAAACTCCGCCCGAGATCCCCGAAGCGTAGCCGCCGTCCCGGACCGCCGTCGAGCCGTTGGTGGACCCGTTGCCCATGACGCGCATCACCTGGTCGGTGATCATCTGGACCATCTGGTCCATCGAGTCAGCCGACGGAGCGGGGGCCGGGGCGGGCTTGGATGGAGCGGGGGCTTGAGCTTGGAGCTTCGCGGGGAGGAAGGCGCGGGGTTCGGGGTGGAAGTCGGTGTAGCCGTCGCGGAAGAGGCTGTTGCCGCAGAGGTCGCAATTCTCCAGCCCCTTTTCGAGGCGGACGTCGCGGATGCCGAGGGCGGGCTTGATCCGGATGAGTTCGGCGGCCTTGGCGTCGTCGTAGTAATTCACGCGGCCGATCTGCTTGGTCAGGATCAAGATCCGGCAGTAGGCGTCGATGATCTCGGTCTTGAAGTAGGCGTCGGTCAGGTCGGCGCCGCAGGTGATCGTCCCGTGGTTGGCCAGGAGGATGACGTCGGTGTCCTTGACGTAGGGGATCACCGTGTCGGCGAACGCCTGGGTGCCGGGGGTTTCATACGGGGCGATGGCGACCTCGCCGAGGAAGACCTCGAACTCGGGCATGGTGCACTTGGGGATCGGCTCGTGCGCGACGGCGAACGCGGTGGCGTGCGGCGGGTGGCAGTGGACGCACGACTTGATGTCGGGCCGGGTCTTCATGATCGTCAGGTGAAGCAAGATTTCCGACGAGCGCTTCCGCTTGCCGGAAACCTGCTTGCCGTCCATATCGACGATGCACAGGTCGTCGGGCTTCATGAACCCCTTGCTGACGCGGGTCGGGGTGCAGAGGACGCGGTCGTCGCTCAGGCGGACGCTGATGTTGCCGTCGTTGGCGGCGGCGAAGCCCTTGTTGTAGACCCGTCGGCCGATCTCGCACATCTCCTCGCGGAGCTTCCATTCGCTCATCAGGTTGCCGGTGGACATGGCTCTCTCCGTGGGAAGAATGGCAAATGGGCAGATTGCAAATTGCCAAGAATCAGAGGTTGATCCGGTCGATCAGGGCGGCGTTGTAGGCGTCGATGGGCTTCCGGGCTGGGAGGAACGGGTTGGCGGCCTCGGCCCCTTCGGAGAGGGCGATCCAGGCTCCGGGGCTGGCTCCGAGGTCGTCGAAGGCGATGACCTCCTCGCCGCGCCGGGTCGATTCGCCCATTAGGGCCTCACGCGGGAGGGGCAGGGCGATGACGAACCGGGCACCACGCAGGCTGGGGTGGACCCGCGACAATGTGACCCGACCAATCACCTCGGCGATCCTCATCGGGGTGTCTCCCAGCCGTCGGCTTGATCCCAACCGGGAGCGACCGGCGCCCCGCCGGCGCGAAACCGCTCGCCGATTTGGCGGATCAGGTGAATCGACCGCCCCATGGGTTCGACCACGAGGAGGTTCGCCCCCAGATGGCGGCCGGCGCGGGCGGTCGAGTCGACGTCGCTTACCGTCGCCGCGCGGACCCCGGCGACCCGGTTGGCGCGCCAGGTCGCGACGGACGCCTCGTCGGCCACGATCAAGGCACCCCGGTTGGCGGATTCAATGACCCAGTGGGCGGCCCCTCGGGCATCGTTGGCGACTTCCGACCAAGCCCCATCGAGCCATTGGCGGCGGAGCGCCGCGACCAGGCCCGGACTTCGGGTTGACCCAATCGCGAACCCCCACTCGCCTTGCCGCTGGGTCCGGGCCTGGTTCGCCTCCCGACCCGAGACCACGCGGACGGTGACCCCGCGCCGCTTGAAGAGGTCGCGAGCCAGCGGCGTTACGACCGTCTCGGCCAGGATGCGGACCTCGCCGCGGTCGGCCAACCCTTCCGCCTGCCGGACCCCGAGCAAGCGGTCGCCGAACACCTCGGGCTGGTGGTGGCCGCTTCGTGCCGGACCACGCCCGAGGGGTCGCCTCCACTCCATCAGAACGGCCAGCACGGCCGCGTTGACTTCCGCCCAGGGGTGACTCATGAATCCGGGAGCCCCATCACGGACCACCGCCCCGGCGTGTTCTGCCCGACCTGCTCGCCCAGGAGCTTGCCATCACTGGTCAACAACACCTCATCCCCCCGCCGCGCCCCGAGCCGGTCGAACGCCAGGACCGGCTCGCCGTCGCCTCGGCCATCGACCCCGAGCAACTGGACCACGAGCAGCCGCTCGCCATTCAAGCTGGGGTGTTTGACCGTCGCCGTCGCCGAGCCGATCACGAGGCCGAGATGCATAGGCGGAAGACTCCCGAAGAATTTCTTGAGCCAGGGACGACACACGGGCCACGGATGAGCACGGACGGGACACGGATTCAATCAAAATTCCCCTCCCATCCGTGTCCTATCTGTGTTCATCCGTGGCTAAACAAACCGCATCGATCCCACGACCGCCGTCCGCCGCTGGCGGCAGAAGGTCAGGGGAGTGGTCAAGCCTTCGCCGGTTGGGCCGGCGATCGAGAACGACAGCGTCCCCTCGCCTCCCAGGCCGAGGCCGGCGACGCTCGGGCCGTTGATGACGAAGACGGTGCAGTCCATCTTCCGGCCCATCCGGCTCATCACCGACGTGTCGCGCGAGTGCAAGATCGCCGTGTGGCCGTAGCCGTGCTCGGAGATGTACGCCAGGTCGATGGCGCGGTTGACGTCGGGGACGCGGACGAACGGGAGGAACGGCATCATCTGCTCATGTTCGACGAACAGGTGGTCGGCCCCCGTTTCGCCGAAGACGATCTCCGTGTTCTTGGGCACCTCGACCCCGGCGTGGCGGGCCAAAATGGCGGCGTCGCGGCCGATGAGGTCCTTGTTGACGTGGAAGTGGCCGTCGTTGCCTTTTGTGAAGGCTTTGGACGTCAAAGTTTCGATCCCCTGCGCACTCAATCGGTAACCTCCATGCCGACTTACCGCCTCCATCAGCTTGTCGAACACCTCGGACACAGCGAAGACCTGCTTCTCGCCGATGCAGAGGAGGTTGTTGTCGAACGCCGCTCCCTGGATGATCGACTTCGCCGCCAGCTCGATGTCCGCCGTCGCATCCACGACCACGGGGGGATTTCCCGGCCCCGCGACCACCGCCCGCCGCTTGCTCGCCAACGCCGCCCGGGCCACGGCGGGTCCGCCGGTGACTACCAACAGCTTCACCCCCCGGTGATCAAACAGAGCGGCGGCGGACTCCAGGGTGGGGGTCTCGATGATCGTGATGAGATCATCCAGCCCGATCGCCTGCTTGATCGCCCGGTTGAACCGGCGGACCCCCTCGGCGGCAACTCGGGCGCCCGAGGGGTGGGCGTTGACGACCACGGTATTCCCGGCGGCCAGCATGTTGATCGCGTTCCCCGCCAGGGTCGGCAAGCTGTGCGTGACCGGCGTGATCGCCCCGATGACGCCGAACGGCGCGTAGTCGGTCAAGGTAATCCCATCGTCCCCCGACCAGTTCTCCGTCCGGAGGTATTCCACTCCCGGAGCCCGCGGGATGGCGTCGCGGAGCTTGGCGATCTTGTGGTCCAGCCGGCCGATCCCCGTCTCGTCGAATTCCATCTTGCCGAGTTCGTCGGCCTGCTCGACGCAGATCGACCGGATGCACGCCACCGCCTTTTTCCGGCAGGCGAGCGGGCGCTTCCGGTAATGCTCGAACGCGGCCGACGCGGCGAGGACGGCGGCATCGGCGGTGGGGTACACCCCATCCCTCCCCGACAGCTTCGAGGCCGAACCGTTCGACGCGCCGTTGCCGCCGCCGCCGTTGCCCATCTGGGACAGGACTTGCTGGATGACGCTCTTGATCAGGTCTTCGGTCATTTCCATCGGAGGGCCGCCGTCATGAGTTTCGGGTCGAGAAGATCGTTCGCCCCTCGACATCCACCGTGTCGACCAGGCCGATGACAACCGCGTCAATCGGGAGCTTTTCGGTCTCGGGGGTCAGCCGGGCGCTCGACCCCTGGCAGACCAGGACCATCTGCCCCGTCCCCGCCCCCAGGGTATCCACCGCCACGAACGTCCGCCCGGTCGGCACGAGCTTATCCTTGTTCGCCTCATCGACCCGGTAAGGCTCGACGATCAAGAGCTTGTGCCCGGTCATCGACGCCACCTTTTGCGTGGCCACCAGACTTCCGGTCACTCGGGCGACGAACATCGATCAAGACTCCTTGAGCCACGGATGAAACACGGATGGGAGGAGGACTATTCAATCTGATCCGTGTTCCATCCGTGGCTAAGAATAGGTTTTCATCCCAATCCCGATACCAGGAGGTCGCGGGCCTGGCGGGCGACGATGATCTCTTCATTGGTCGGGACGGTCCACAGGGCGACCCTCGAATCGTCGCTGGAGACGACTCGTTCGGGGTCCGCCCCCCGGTTCCGCTCGGGGTCGAGCTTGATCCCAAACCAGCCGAGGTCGTGGCAGACTCGCTCGCGGATCAAGGTTGAGTTCTCGCCAATCCCGCCGGTGAAGACGACCGCGTCGGCCCCACCGAGTTCGACCAGATACGCCCCGAGGTAGTGGCGGACCGACGCGACGAACACATCCAGCGCGAGGTTGGCTCGCTCGTGACCCGCCTCGGCGGCGGCTTCGATGTCGCGGAGGTCGTTGCCCGCCCCGCCGATCCCGAGCAAACCCGAGTGGTTGGCCAGGCTGTCGAGCACCTGGTCGAGCGTCATCCCGGTCGCCTTCAGGATCGTCGGCAAGGCGAAGACGTCGAAGTCGCCGACCCGGTTGTTCTGCGGCAGGCCGGTCTGCGGACTCATCCCCATCGTCGTGGCGACCGACTTTCCGCCTCGACTGGCGCAGAGGGACGAACTCCCACCGAGGTGGCACGAGATCAGCTTGAGGTCGTCGCGTCCGAGCAGTTCCGCCATCCGCCCGGCGATGTAGCGGTGGCTGGCGCCGTGGAAGCCCCAGCGGCGGATGCCGTGGGTGGTCGCCCACTCGTGGGGGATGGCGTAGCGCTGGTTCGCCTCGGGGATGGTCCGGTGGAAGCCGGTCTCGAACGCCGCGACCAGGGGCAAGTCGGGGAACCGCACGCCGAGCAGGCGCATCGCCCGGATGTAGGGGGGGTTGTGCGCGGGGGTGACGTCGGCGAACGCTTCCATCGCTTCCAGGACCGCTTCCGTGACAAGTTGGACGCCCGAGACGCCCTTGGCATGGACGGTTTTGAAGCCGATGGCGGCGACCTCGGTCGCATCCACAAGGACGCCAGTGGTGGGGTCGGTCAACGCTTCCAGGCAAAGTTTGACCGCGTCGCCGTGGTCGAGGACGGGACGAACCTCCGCCACGTCGCCCGCGGGAAGCCTGGTCGTGACCTTGGCCTGGTCCGAGCCGATCCGGTCGACCGAGCCGCGCGCCAGCAAGGTTTCCTCACCTCCAACGTCCGCGAGGTCGTACAAGCGGTACTTGAAGCTGGTGCTCCCGAGGTTGGCGACGAGGATCTTCATGGGATCAGACGCCCCCACCGAACGTCGCCAGGACTCGGGTGCCCGGGCGGGGGATGACGTGTGCGGCTTTGAGTTCGCCGACGCGGGCCACGGCCTCGGCGCCGGCTTCGATCGCGGCGCGGACGCTGCTGACGTCGCCGCGGATCATGACGCTGACGATCCCGCCGTCGAGCTTGATGATCGAGGAGGCCAGTTCGACGTTGGCCGCTTTGAGCATCGCGTCGATGCCGGTGATTAGCCCGACCAGACCTTGCGTCTCGATGAGTCCCAGTGCGCCGTTCATCAGTTCGGGTTCCTTCATGCGAGTGGACTGGGGCGGATCAGCCCAAAAAGGTCCGGACGACGGCTTCATCGGGGCGAGGGATGACGTGGGCGCTGACGAGTTCGCCGACCCGGCTGGCGGATTCGGCCCCGGCCTCGACGGCGGCGCGGACGCTGCCGACGTCGCCGCGGACCATGGTCGTGATGTACGCCGCGCCGATGCCGATCCGACCGACGATCGACACGTTGGCCGCCTTGAGCATGGCGTCGGTCGCCTCGATCATCGCAACCAAGCCTTTGGTCTCGATCAGGCCGAGGGCATCCCCGCTCGACCCGCCGTGCGTCCCCGGTCCCGTCCCGCGTTGCGTCGCGATGGCCATCGGTTTACGCTCCGTTTTCGCTGGTGGTGGGGAGGGGTTTGGCAGCCGCCGGGGCGGCGGGCTTGGTGAACGACAGGACGGCGGGCAAATCTTCGTGCGGCCGGGGGATCACCTGGACGCTGACAACCTCGCCGATCCGGCTCGCCGCCGCGGCGCCGGCGTCGACCGCCGCCTTGACCGCCGCCACGTCGCCCGAGACGAACGCCGTGACCAGGCCCGAGCCGATCTTGTCCCAGCCGACGAGGTCGACGTTCGCCGCCTTCAACATCGCGTCGCACGCTTCCA
>JAABUX010005868.1_pt1 | contig 14906 bp, 13 predicted proteins | sample 5561851 | NCBI WGS metagenome assembly JAABUX01 (sample SAMN10711883, study PRJNA513361) | rock metagenome | isolation source: Antarctica rocks | place: Antarctica: Victoria Land, Richard Nunatak red sandstone | collected 2016-01-03 | reverse complement strand
CTCCGGTGAACAGGAGTTGCTCGACGGCCTGCCAGGGCAGGGGGTGCGCGGGGTCGGCGTGGTGGAGGGCCTCGGCCAGCTGATTGAGGCCTAGGTACAGGTCGATAATGGTGTTCTGGTGGCGGTCGGTACCCACAATGCTCTCCGGGGCATCGTCAGGGGGCCACGATGCGGCGAAGGGTGCGGGGAGGGGCTTGAGCGTGGTGTTGCGGGTCATGGGTCGGCGTCTCCTGGAGCCAGAGGAGGGCGTGCAGCGCGCCCACAACAGGCGCTGCCCTTACTGTACCATTCCTTCACGCGGTGGGCGAATAGGAGAAAAACATGTCCTTAAGAGGCATCGACACTCACAATGACGCGTGCGCGTCTCTCGCGGTCTTGTCCACGCCGTCGTCCGTCCAAGAGTATAAGGTGACGCCGGGCCTTGCGGATGCCGCGCACGAATGTCTTTTGCGTGCGCTGACGCCGGCGCCCGCCTCCGCGGCTCTGATCACGGCGCCTAGTCCTCTTGCAGGGTCTCACGCCCTGGCGCGCGGAAACGCCATCCACACGCTGCTGAAGATTGATATGAGACGCCGTCTTGCCGGACAGCCTCCCCTCGACGCCGACGAATTGATCGTACGCGGGACGCCGCGTACGCCCTGGCGCGACGACCCGTCGTATAGTGAGTTGGCTCGCGACTGCATCGTGGGCATGCGCGCCTATCTGGAGGAAGAAGAACTCGAAGTGCTGCGGGCCGAAGAGTTCGTACGCACCCGGCCGCGCCCTCTGCGGGGAGATCCGCGCATCAAGATTGTTCTGTCAGGACGCTTCGACCTGGTCTGCCGTCGTTCAGACGGGCGGATGGTGCTGCCCGACATGAAGACAGGTTCTCGCCTGCCCAGCGATATAGAGCTTGCTGCCCGGCCGAGCACGACAGTGTATACCCTGCTCGCTCACGAGCTGCGCCGCCACGACGAGGCGATCCGCGAACGCACGACCGCGGACGTCGAGGTCGTGCAGATACTGTCGCACCTGGCCGCCTATGCGTCGGCACGGCTGACGGAGGTCGACGTCGATGCTGGTCGGGCTTGGCTTCGCACGTGCGTCAAGGAGATGGCCGAAGGAGTGCGCACGGCCACTCCGGGTGAGTGGTGCGCGTACTGTTCACTCTTCGCGAATGGCGCCTGCCCGGCCTGGGCGGCGCGTCATCGTGGGAGCCAGAGCAACTTCTAAGATCGTGTACCAAGCGCGCTGTGATCCATACGTCCCACTCTCGCCCCGCGCGGGGCGGGAGTGGGACGTTCACCTAGCGGCGACGCCTCGTTCCTAAGAGCCTGTGTGGCGAGAACATGACACGCCTAATGGCGTTCACAACGATGCCGGGGCTAAGATCCACGCTCTTGCCGACGTGCGATACACTATCTTGTAGGAAGCCCGCAGATGGCTCGGATAGATTATGGGATCTAGTAAGACCGGAGGATACGCCACAGAAAACGTTTGAGACACTGACGACACTCATCGCGCCCTACGATACGACCGACCTTATCGCCGTGGCCGGCGCGCTCCAATTGATGCCTGAGAACGCGGCGCGTGCGGCGCGACTGGACCTCATAAGATGGCAATCAACCATGGGCAACTGCGGCGCCTTCTCAACGCGGGTCCGGTTGGCTATCGTTCGCTCTTCTGGCATGAGGATCCAGTGGGCACTGCCTTCACTGAGGAGTTCACGTTCTACAAAGGCTCGTTTATCGTTCTGGCCGGACTGACCCCGGAGGCCACCTTCGCGCTGCGTCACCTGGTCGAGGCCATCTTCCTGCACCCGAGGCCGCTGCTGCGCGGTCGCTTTCGTGAGCGCGCCTACCCCCTGCTTCTCGCGGCCCTCGTTCTGAGTGATGCTGTCGCCCGTCGCGCTGGCCTCGTGCGAGGACTCGATCCCGCTCCGCCGGATGGCCGCGACGTCCTCGTCCCGAGTCGGCGTCGCCTCACTCGACTCAAGCGTGCCGTGCTGTTCCACGAGACGGAGATGGCGGCCATCCTTGCTCCATACGCTGTAAGAGTTGAGGGGCTCGCTCCGCTCACGATCTGTTGCGGAGATCCACTGCTGGGTGCGCACGAGGCGGATGTGAATTCCTTGCACGCGCGTCCGATCGTCGCGTCGGGCAACCTGCGCATTATAGCCTCTCCTGGCAATATCCTCACTGCGGTCCGACATGCGCTGGTCAACCTCGCCACGGAGTGCAGGGTCGAACGTGCTATGGCCGGGCGGTACCGCGACTTCGTGTGGGCGACGGTCCACGAAGCGCTCCAGGACATGGATGTGACCCTTCTTGGCGCTCCGTCCATGCCGCTTTCCATCCCCAACGCGGTCGATGGGCTCTACCGTCTCGACACCGATAAGCTGCTCTACACTCTGCTCATCGTGGACGATCTGCAGTCCTATGATCGACGCACTCCACACAGCCCGTGGCCGGTGGAGCGACTCGTCGCACGCATCACGAATCGCCTGCGCCATGTGCGTGAGCGCCTTATGCGCGACGCTCATCCTCCCCGTGGCCTGCTTTCCGTTGTGCTCATACAGGGCGTCGGGCGGCCGATGATGATCGAGATCGATGACCTGCCTGCCGACGATATGTACCTCGTGCTCATCATGAGTGCAGCGGACCTGGAAACTATCGCGTCCCTAGCCTGGATTATTCATGGGAGAGCAAAGGCGTAGGAGAGGAGTTCCCAAAGATCCTGCGCGGGATGGCTTGAGGCCAGGTGCAGGCGGACGCGGGTCGCCTGTGCGCACACACGCGCTCCCACTTTGAGGAGGCGGAGGCGTAAGGTATCGAGCTGGAGAGGAGGGTAGCCCTGCTGACTCAACCGCCGCCGCAGCGTGTCGAGCAGCCAGTAGGCTGCGGCGTGCAGGATGAGGCGAAACTGGTTCGCCCAGAAGCGGTGGTCGCTCAGGCGATCCGCGATGCACGCTCGTTTGAGATCCTTGATCCAGAGTTCGGCCTCGCCGCGGCCGGTGTACCAGGCATAGAGGTGTACAGGAGCGTCGGGGCGCGTGGTCACGACAAACCGCGTGTTGCTGCCTTTCTCTTGGGCCTCGACCTTGTACACGACGCGCCGTGCCTGGGGCCATGACCCTGCGCGGTAGGAGGTCTCGCGCACTAGGCGGACGGGCGTTCCTAGCGCGGCGTACTGGCGCTGTGCCTGGGCGGTCAGATGAGCGGCGATAGCCTCCAGGCGCACGTTGGGAATGAGGCCGATCGTGTAGCCGACGCCCTCCCGTTCGCAGAAAGCGTAGAGCGCGGGAAGCGCGAAGCCGCCATCCGCGCGGATCTCGAGGGAGACGCCGGGCCAGCGTGCCCGCACGGCGCGGACGAGTGTGCGCAGGACGGCGACGACGCCCCGACTGGCGTGGGCGTTGCCCGGACGCAGGAGGGCCACGACCAGTTGGTCCGTCGTGCCATCGAAGACGAGCAGGGGATGATACATGTGCTGGCGGTAGTAGCCGTGGTAGGCGCTGCCCTCTTGTGCCCCGTGCGTGGGATCGTCGGTACTGTCGAGGTCGAGCACGAGATGCGCGGGACAGCCCGCGCGCTCCCGCTCACGCAGATACACGTCCAGGAGGGTATGGGCCAGACGCGCGCAGGCGTGCCGGGTGACGGCGTTCTCGAAACGCGAGAGCGTGGGTTGGCTGGCGAGGGCGGCATCGCTCTCGGGGCGTCGGCCACAGGCGAGCTTGAGCAAGGGGTCGACGCGCAGGGTGTCGGCGTCGTTCTGGTCTTCATAGCCGCAGGCGATGCCGAAGACGCGCTGGCGGGGCAGAGACTCCAGAGAATGCGTGATGGCGGTGCGCCGCCACTCGGGAACGCAGGCGGCCACTGCCCGGCAGATGCCGAGGGCATCCTCGGCCTTCTCCAGCCACGGCAAGCCGCCATCAGAGGTAAAACGCCCCCCATCGAACGTCGCCTCGAGGGCGAGTGCGGCAGACGTGGCGAACGTGTAGAGGGGTGTGGCAGACTGAAACGACACGGGGGACTCCTTGTATGATCGGGTCGTGAAGCAACGCGACCATAGCGTAGGAGAACCCCGTGTGGCAACCCCATGAATAATTCAGGCTAGAGCGGCACGATCCGCTTGCCCTGTGGGCATTTGCGCAGTCAGGGACATGGGCACAGCAACATACCCCCATCGTCGCTGCCGCAACGCTCGACGAGTTCTCCTTCTATCGGGCGCTTGGCTACACCTACCCGCCGGCAAGCGAGGCGCCTCACCCGGCGCCCCTGCTCATGCCGTTCGCTGGTGAGGGGATGGTGCGTCGGGAGGCGCTCCGCGTGCGTGACCGACATGGGGCGCCGTTCCGGGGCGGTATGATCGAGGTGTCCGTAGCTCACCACCCAGAGCAGCCTATCTACAGCCCGGCTGTCGCCGGCTTTCCACGAATCGGTTATCTTGCCGAAGGATTGCCGCTGCCGGTCTGGGCCCTCAGCCCGCCGTTTGACGATGCGACGATGCAGCCGTTCGCGGAGCGCTATGTCTACCTCACCAACAGCATCGCCTACTGGGCGTGGCAATGTGCGCCATCAGTCGCGCCACTGCTACGGCCGCTCGCTCGCCATCACACCTGCCTCTTGATCGAACTCCGATTGCCACCACACGTTTCCTGGGAGACCCCAACGCCGCTGCCGGACGCACGCGCTGGAGGGCCGTTCACGCGGGCCGTGGATGTGACGACAGGGACGATCGTCCTGACGGCGGGACCGGGTATCGGCGACGTGTTTGGTAGTGCGGATAACGCGGGTGAACGCGAGCTCGTTCGTCAGATGTTGGGGGGGATGCGCGCCCTTCTTCCAGACCGTGAGCAGCGACGGTGGACCGACGACGCACTCGCGGCCATTGTTGATCGGCACGTTCCCCTGGGCATGAAGAAGCGGGTCCTCGCTCTCAACAGTCGTGACGTGCTTGACCTTGATAACAGGGGACTCCCGCTGTCCCCTCCACGCGTTGTTCAGGGATCAGCGATGCACGCGATCACGTACGAGATGTGGCCGCGCATGCAGGCACGCCTACGAATGCACGGGCAGGCGGAACAGGCGCCGAAGGAGCACTGGTCGGGTCTGCTGAACGCCCTCGTTGGCCACTGTTTCGACGAGTTGGAGTCTCTCGTCGCGTCGCTCGCACCTGAGGGCCTCTTGGAGACCTTGGTCGTACGGCATGAGGCGCTTGTGCGGGAGCGCGCGTTGGGTCGTCTCAGCATACCGACACTGGCAATTGGTCTGACCGACGTGCCAAGGGTGGTTGAGGGCGAGCGTGCGGGCTATGCCCAGGCGGCCCGCGCTGCTACGGCAGCGCGGTTCGTGATCGAATACGTCGTGACACGACCGCCCACTGGCCATGCACCCCTCAGCCTCTCCACCTACGACCGGCTGCAAGCCCTGGCGACGCACATCATTGAGACCGGCGCCGAGAGCGACGCCATCCACTACGATCTCATCGACAGCGGGGATGCTCCGCTCTCGGCCGCCGACCTGGCTGTCAAGCGCGCCGACTATCGACAGGCCATGGGCACGTATGCGGCAGCGTTCGCCGTCGGCGAGACAGCTCGCCTGACCGCATCCTTCGCCGATCATTGGCCGGACCTCGTTGGAGCACGCGCCCCGGCATCTCCGCTCGTCGTCGACATTGATCGTGCGACTGCGGTCGAGTGGGGTTGTGGAATACTCGATCTCCTCACGTTCTTGGCCGAGGTCGGGAATATCGGACGCGCGATCCACCCCGTCGTCGCGTGCATGGATCGCGACGAGCTAGCGGAACGCCTCGTTGCGTCCTTGTCGTGGCCCCGCACACGCGTCGATAATGCATTAGCGCTCCTTACCCTTGGTCCACGCGAACGGTATCTCTTTCCTCCGGAGCCGTACGCCAAGACCGATGTGTTCCCCTGGCGCTATACGCGGGCGCTCTCATGCCTCCGGCGTCCGCTGCTCAGCCGTTCGCGCGACGACAAGACGGACATCGTGTGGGGACCGCGCCATGTCTACACGGCGGAACGTCATTACGTCGATCTCATCCTGAGCGGGCGGCTTGAGGCGCGCACGGTGGCCATGCAACGGGTGCAGACGGATATTCTACAATGGCGCGGCCACGCATTCAACGACGCCGTCCGCGATCTTCTTACTGACAAGGTTGGAATGAAGGTGTACGCGCGCTTCAAGAAGATCGGACACGTGGACGGCCTGGCCCGCGGTTTGGGGGATGTTGATGTGCTGGCCGCCGACACTCAGGCCAAGGTTCTCTGGGCGATCGAATGCAAGGCGTTCGCGCCCGCGCGCATACCGTACGAGGTGCAAGGGGAATTGGCCAGGCTCCTGGTAGCCCAGCCGGGAAAGAGATCGGCCGCGGAGAGGCACGAGCGCCGCGCATCCTATCTCCGTGCGCACCTCGCCGATGTCGTTGCTGGTCTTGCTCTCGGAAATGGTCACGGGTGGATGGTTAAGGCGCTCATGGTCGTCGATGTGGAACTGGCCTCCCTCTATCTGCGGCAGTCGCCGATCCCCCTCATGTCCTTCGAGCAATTCAAAGTGTTTACAGCGACTTGATGACACATATGCCGCGCACATTCTGCGATCTCAAGCCTATGCGTTACAGAACTCTTCGAGAAAGCCCACGACTCAAGCCGTGGGCTTTCTCGAAGAGTTCTGTAACGTGATAATCCCTAACCTTAAATACTTTCTACTTGAACTCGTCGTGCTGTTGCACGAGGGGAAATGTGAGAAATACGCTGTAGAGCAACGCCAAGCTTTGTCCAAAGCGATCCATCATTGGGCTGCGGCGTCAGACCATCCGTGACAACAAACACGGCGCCCTTGATTGTATCTACGTCAACATCTACAGCATGTGCAGGTATAACAACAGTGCGTACTAGTAAACCTGTTCGTGTGTTAAGTATTGATACCGAACTACTACCGTTATTGACGACATATAGTCGCTGATGAACTGCATCAATAGCTAGAGCAAAAGGTAAAGACTGTACCGCGGCGAGAGCGATGACCTTACCGCTGCGGGCATTCAACATCACGATCGTTCCCGCGAATTGATTAACAACGAAGACGTGCCCTTGTCGCTCATCGACGCCGAGCGCGGAGGCGCCCGGTACGGAGACTATGGCGACAAGCTGACGTGTGAGGGCGTCAAACGTATAGACGTGTCCTCCCGCGATGGCGAAAAAGCGCTTCGTGTGGTTAGCGGCCGCAATGGCTGCTATATCGAAAGAGGGCGTTCGCAGCACTTGGAGGCTAAGTCTGTGGCCCGTGTAGCCGTCCAGCCAGGTTAGGCGTGGTGTTGCGCTGCCGCCAACGCAGACGCGATGGACTGTTGTATTCACGCCGATAGTACCTACTCTGCCCAGAGTTGGGGCGTCGCCCACACGCTGCCCCGTCAGCAGGTTGATGATGGCGACGCCCGTCGGGGCCATATGAGCAATGTACGCACGGTGCAAGCTATCGTCGATTGCTCCCGTGGAGGGATTGTAGGCAATGGTCATGCGGCGAACGACGGCCAGTGTGTCCGTGCGTACGAGGAGCACAGTGCTCGTACGCTCCTGGGCGATCAGTGCGCGATGCGCGTGTTGGTCGACGCCGATCCATACATCGTCGCTTCCATCGCCCTGATAGGTGGCGACCGTTTTCTGAGTGCGCGTATCAAGGACGGCGACGTTCCCCGTCGCAGCGCCGAAGACGAAAGCATGATGCACTGCACTATCGATGACGATACCCGCCGGGCCCGCACTCACGGCCGGCGTTGGAGATTGAAAGGGATTGAGTAGAGCTACTCCACTAACACTAAGGCCGAGACAAAGGAGCAGGCCAATATATACTTTAGCCATGATCGCACTGCGCTGCGTTTTTGGCGCACGCACCTTTTGACTATTCACGCTAGCTATCCTCTCTGCTCTGTCCAAGGGTATCCTCCGAGGGGCCGCTGTGGAGGTGTGTCCGCACCTCCGCCCCTTCGTAGGGTACTGCCCCCTGCGCGGCGGGAACTTTACTACGGCGCACCCGATCGCGGCTTATGGGTTACGGACGCAGATGTGTATCAAATATACTGACGGCGCCATTTCCCCCAGACATCAATATCTTAATCTGCCGCTTGATGGTAGCGCTCGCACTGCTTACGACACCAATGATGCCCGACCCAGAAGCAGGTCGGACACCATCATTTAAATTCGCGCTTGTGACAAAGACGTGATCTGTTGTCTCATCGACCATGACCGCGAGAGGCTCATCAGGAACAGCGAAGTCCCCAAGGGGTTCTCCTGTGTTCGTGGTGATGCGGTTAGCCCGCCCGCAGCACCCGCTGTGCGTGGGCGGGGAGGGCGCATGAACGGTTATAGTCAAGTGGATAGGAGTTAGAATTCCTTCTGACTGAGCAGTACTAGACGCGACTATGACAGGCAATAGATTTCAGGTAGACATGCGCTATACCACCCTCTTCCCTCAGTTCGTGGGGCTCCCTATCGAGCATCTCGAGGTCACCCCTGACGCCATGACCATGACGGCGACGACCACGCGGCGGCGCGCGGCCTGCCCGTTGTGTCATCGCTCGTCGCGCCGCATCCATAGCCGGTACCGCCGACGCGTGACCGATCTGCCCTGTAGCGGGCGTCCCGTGATCCTCTTGGTGCAGGCGCGCCGCTTTTTCTGTACCACGCCGGGCTGCCCGCGCCGCATTTTCGCGGAGCGCCTACCCGCGCTGGTCGCTCCCGGCGCGCGCCGCAGTCACGGCGTCCAGGCCGCGCTCACGCGGATCGGCTTCGCCGTCGGCGGCGAGGCAGGAGCCCGTTTGGCGCAGCCGTTGGGATATCCGGTCATGCCAGCGACGCTCCTGCGGTTGGTCCGTGCCGCCCCCCTTCCCGCCGTAGGCCAGCCGCGCGCCGTCGGCATCGACGACTACGCCGTACGCAAGGGGCAGATCTACGGAACGTTGCTGTGCGACCTCGAGCAGGGTCGGACTCTCGATCTTCTCCCGGATCGTGACGCTGATGCGGTTGCCGCGTGGTTCGCTGCCCGTCCGAGCGTCACGATCATGAGTCGTGACCGCGGGCAGGTCTATCGCGAGGGGGTGACGCGGGGCGCGCCACGGGCGACGCAGGTGGCGGACCGCTGGCATCTCGCCCACAACTTGAGCGAGGCGCTAGAGCGTGTCTTCTAGGGCGAGCGGGACGCGCTGGCGGACCTGTGCCCGCTGAAGGATGAGCCAGTGCCCGGTGCAGGGGGCGAGGATCCGCGCGGCGTGTTGGCTGCCGAGGGAGCGCCGCTAGGGCCGGGGGTGGCTGTGCCACCGGCAGAGGAGGGGGTACCGAGCCCACGCAGCGCCCGCTATCACGAGGTGCGCCGCTTGCACCAGAACGGCGACGGCTTACGGACGATCGCGACGCTGCTTGGCATGAGCCGCAACACCGTGCGCGCCTATGTCCGCGCGAGTGCGCCGCCCGATCCAGGCGCCCACGCGCCGCGCAGGAGCAAACTCGATCGCTACAAGCCCTATCTCCACCAACGGTGGGCGGAGGGCTGCCACAACGGGGCCCTGCTCCTCAGAGAACTGCGCCGTCAAGGGTATCGCGGCGGGCGCTCCATCGTCGTCGCCTATCTCACAGACCTGCGCCGCGCGACGGGGGAGGGGCGGCGTAGCGGGCCACGCGCGGTCCGCCCCCTCTCACCGCGTCAACTCGCGCAGCTCGTGCTCCGCGTACCCGAGACACTGGCCGCGCATGACGCCGCGCTCGTCGCGTGCGCGTGTGCGGCGAGCGCACCCATCGCGACGGCTGTCACCAGCGCACGCGCGTTCATGACGCTGCTACGGGAGCGACGGGGTGATGACCTTGATGCCTGGATCGACCGAGCCGAGCAGAGCGGGATCACCTCCGTGCGTGGGTTTGCCACCGGCTTGCGCGACGATCTGGATGCGGTGCGGGCCGGGCTGATACTCCCGTTCAGTAATGGCCCCACCGAGGGACATGTGAATAGGCTCAAGCTCATAAAAAGACAAATGTATGGCCGAGGGAAACACGATTTGTTACGACAGCGGGTGCTGCGGGCGGGCTAACCGCAGCACCACGAACACAGGAGAACCTTCTCTCGCCGCCCTTGACAACTCCCCGACGCAGGCCCCTCACCCCTCGTGCCATTGCTCATGCACGGTTCTTATGAACAACTCCTTCGCCCGTTAAAGGGCGCACCCATCAGTATCAAAAGTGTGACAGAAACCCATGGGTTGAGGTACGGGTAGGCCCTCTGCCGGCCTGGTCCTAATCTTCACGGGTGTACTTGTCGTACGTATTGCCCGCGATCCCCACAATCTCGCGGAATGCTATGACGGGGATCGCGCTTCAGCGCGAGGGTGGCTTTCTACTTCTTCTGCTTGACGCCCTTTGGCCGTCCGCCTTTCCTCCGCCCGGCGCAGCGCGGCGGCCGGGAGCACATGGCGGAACGGGTCCCGGTGCGTCACGGTCGCTCCCCTCCGGGTTTGCCTGAGTCGTTGCGGAGCAGACGGCCGTTTGCCAGACGGCGAGGTGATTGCCCTCATCACGCACCTGCACCGCACCGTCGGCCACCCCCGTCGTGAGATCGACCCCCTCAATATACGAGCGGTATCGGGAGTGCAGGAGAGCCAGTCAACAACGGCGAGGTGTCCTCAATACGGTGACTGCTCCACTGCCTAAAGATAACGGTTCCGCTGCGGCAACGTTTATGGACTACGGTACTGTGATAACAGTCAATACCCCTGTTCCTGGCCTATGCCCTACACGGTGAACACCAGGACTGATCACAAGGATGCTGTTGGTCTCAGGATCAACGCTTAGCAGTGATGGAACGATGGAAAGCGTGACCGTCTTTATAATGAGATCGGTGCGTGTGTCAACGACATCGATCAGCCCCTGCCTAGGTGAGGAGTGCAGGTTAGCCGGAGCATGGTGATCCAGAGTGGAAAGACGAGCGAGAAAGAGGTGATGCTGTGATGCATCGACGGCAAAGGTGTAGTACTGAAATCCGCCCCGTAAAATGTGCTCGTCTCTGTCGTGCTGAGCGTCAAGCACGTGGATCGCCACGCCGCCAAAGCCTCCGACCAACGCGAACACCTGCTCTGTCGTACTATCGGCAGCGATTATCCGTGGTTCATCGGAGCGACGCGCGTACATCGTCGTATGGAGGAGCGCTCCACTGAGGTTGTCGAACATCAAAACTCTGTTTGTTGGAACTCCGATGCCCACAAATGTATGTCCCGCTCGCTCGTCGACAGCTAGTGTTTGTGCTGCTTCAGGGCAAAGATGAAGCGGGACGGGCGTCGATTTCACGAGGCGCCCACTTGCAGCGTCAATGACATCAAGCGTCGACAGCGCTTCTCCAACGACGATCACCCGGTCCCGTTGTTCGTCGACACCCAAGGCACATGGACTCGACGGAGCAAACGCGGATGTTGGTGTGTGTACGGGTCCAAGGATAATTGTCTGCACGATCGTTCCATGTCTCGCATCGAGAACTTGCACACCCTCATGATTGTGGAAGGAAACGCCAACGAAGACGCGACCACGAGATGCATCGATCGTGAGCGCGCCCGGAGCCTCTCCAACGACTGTCGTGCGCACGATGCGTCCGTCGTGTGCGTCGAGCATGATGACATCATGACCGAAGCGCACGTGCTGTCCATTGTGACTGTCGCTGCTGGTCTCCGCGACGAAGACGCGCGCCGTCTGCGTGTCAACGGCAAGGGAAGCCGTCGTCACGGATAACTTCACTGTTCGTATGACCGTCTTTCTTTGGAGGTCGACGACGGTGAGTGACGCATCGTCGTGGTTGACGACGAACGCGCGGTGCAGCACGCCGTCGATCGCCACGGCGCTTGGCCCCCGCCCTACCGGTACATAGGCTACCGGCGGCACCGACGCAATGCGAGGCAGCAGCGTGGCGCCAACGAGCAGGCCAAGGCAAGGCGCAACGAGCAGCAAACAGGGGTTTTCATGTTTCCTCGCCCTGCGTGAATGCTCTTGTGTCCATGGTAAGAAAGTCCAGATAGTTGTCGTCATCGTCATACAGTCCTACCTTCTTTAGATAGCCGCGTGTCTGCATTACCAAGCATTATGCGCTGAGAGCGCGTTGCGTGGGCGCAAGGTCGATAGACGAAAAGGGCGTGCCCCTCTTTCCTGTCGTGTAAGAGAGGGTGTAGAGCGGACGTGAGACGGCGTTCAGCATGACGATGTTGAGGCGTGCTGTGACAGTCCCGGTGTCCGCTGGACCACACTCCGTCACGTACGTAAGCGCCTTCGATGCAACGACCCAGGCAAACTGCGTCAACCGGCATCCCGCTCCTTCAGTTTCAACGGACAACGCCTTCCCTGATCGACCTGTTAGATCCATCACTTAGATCCATCACCCAGAGGTGATAAAACGCTGGACCGTCGCCCGCTGGAAAAGAAACGGGGTCCGTCGCGAGATGCAGACCGTCGGGGGACGCTACAAATGTTGTCGCGTTCTCTAAAGAGGGTGGGAGGGCATCCGCCGCTGCCGTGCCTCTCGCCTTTGCCGTTGACCTTTTGTAGCTGCTCTGGCCTACGATGAGATGCGCACTCCCCCCCTGGAGAGGCGCTTGCCAAAGCCCTGTGAGAAGCCCTCCTCCCTCACCAATTGTTGTCGTCTCAAAGATGAACGAGCGACCGTCCGCTGACCACGACAGACTTTGACCGACAACTGCGTTTCCTGGCGCGTGCGGCGGGAACCTGATCATGGCAAAGCTGTCCGTTCCCGAAAGGTCGGCGACAAGGATGTCGAGTCCGTGGGGAAAATATTCAGAGGAGATAATCGCCAGATGACGTCCATCGGGCGACCAGGCAACTCCTCCCGTAGGTGAGCCGCTATGGTATGACGTCGCCAGGTGCAGCACTACGACACTCGGCGTCCCTGCGCCTGTGCTAACGACCAGCGACGTTCCTTCGCGGTACGCGAGACCGCTTCCATTAGGCGACCAGGCAAGGTTGCCGCGGTCCACGGCGGGATTCGGTCGCGTCACTTCTCGTGCCGCTGCGCCATCGCTTGGACCGTCAATAGGGACGATCCAGACGCCGTGCGTCGACGCTGTTCCACCCGACAAGTACTGCCGCGATGTCGAGAGATAAGCAATGCGGCGGCCGTCCGGCGACAGGTGCGGGTCACTGTTCAGACCATAGGACGTGAGACGCCGTGGAGGCCCTCCGAGGGTAGGAATGGCATAAATGTCGCCGCGCAACGCTACGGCGATGATCGCCCTTGGTTTTCCCTCGTTGGAAGATGCATGCTGAAGTGGGAACGCGTGAGGGTGTTGTGCTGTGCTCGTTGTAAACAAAATGAGGTGCAATGCGGCGACCCGCATGATAGCCGTAAACATATAGCCTACTTTCCCTATGTCATGTGATGAACAGCAGGGCAGCGTGGTCACACTGCTCTGCTGTCCCACTATCCTGCTAGCACGTTCTTACCAAATATATCCTCCGTTGCCGTTACCCATGAATGCATCGTTCATCGCGAGGGAGAAAAGGCGATGTTGATCAATCGTGTTGAGGCCACCATTATGAGCACTACCACACGCCGTACCACATGTGTCCGTATATGTGTATGTGTGATTAGTATCGTTGTAGCCAATAATGGTGATCCAGTGAAGAATATGTACGTCTGGCCACTCCGGCAAGTAATAGGTATCTGCCATGACGACGACGGGAGCTCCACTTCCCATATCAGCAGTTACATCAGTATGAAACGTGTTCTCGTCGTTGGTCTCTTGTGTCGCGGTAGACCCAACATCACTGTTCTTCACCAAATAATAGAAGTATGTACTCCAACCCGAACCAGTGCTGCGTCCTGATGCCTCAAAGTTGAGTGCATCACGGACATCAACGGGATACGCTCCATCGTTTGAGCCGTTCTTGTATGTGATCTCTCCCGGTGATTTGTACGAAGGAGGATTAACGTTTTGCGCCAAGTACATCAAGTAAGAGCGGTACGGGGCATTGCTCTTCCAATACGTGTTCGCAACACTATCATTGTATGAACCCGCGGGATAATTATTGGCAAACTGGTTCCAGTACCAAAGCGCAACATCGGATGCGCCTGGTCCGCAGTATCCCCAGTAATTAGCGTCGGTATACAGAATGCCCAGCATCGTCTGTCGCAGGCGACCCGTCCGAATTGCTGCCAAGAGGCTCGACGATCCCTGATGTTATATGGCTATCCAGAGGATTGCTGGTTGGATTAAGGACAACGTACGGCGACCGTCTCAGACCAACAAAGCCTGATGCATGAGGTGACGTAGAGTGCTCCTGTATACCGTTTGATGAGCTCGAAATCGCGTTTGAGCCGAGGGCCTGTGGAGCTGCAATTTGATGTGCAAGTTTCTGAGCAACCCAAGCAGGATCCTGAACAAGGTCTGATTTGCCGATGCCGATAGGCTGCCATAATTCTTGACGTTGGATGGCGTGCTGCGCGCCAAGTGGAAGCTGGGAAATGTCAACGATACCAGGATCTCCAGATCCACCACTGCCGCGAACATGCCCAGCAGAAATTTGCGCATTCGCCAACGTCGCAGCTTTCATCGTTATGGCTACCAGGACGAGCGTTATCAGAAGGATGCCCAGACGTTTCACGAGATTTACCCCTCATTTCTAATTAAGCAACCTTTTCCGGCCTACTGGAGGAAACCCTACCGACCTCCACGATGAGCCGTTGCAAACGGCCATTGTGCTCCAACGTCAGTTTTGATGTTTAGATAAAACGCCCCGGCACAGGGGGTGCCGGGACGTTGGGGTACTCTTTTCATGTCAAGGAAAGGAGACCCTGTATGGAGAATACCCCTGTTTGGACGGCCCTCGCAGATTATCGTACAGCCTTGTATCAGTGCTTGCTTCGTGGACG
>JAABUX010005866.1_pt1 | contig 14909 bp, 16 predicted proteins | sample 5561851 | NCBI WGS metagenome assembly JAABUX01 (sample SAMN10711883, study PRJNA513361) | rock metagenome | isolation source: Antarctica rocks | place: Antarctica: Victoria Land, Richard Nunatak red sandstone | collected 2016-01-03 | reverse complement strand
ATCGTCTCCTCAATCACCACGTATATCCCTATAATATGCTCGGCGGTCATCGTCCTTCTCCCTTTCACTGTTGTCTCTCAACCACAGTAAAACGGGTGCCGACGATGATCGCCAACCAGCAATCAGGGTAATGGTGTGTATGAAAGTAGGGGCTGCGCGAGAGGCAGCGGTTGATTGGGTCACGCGGCACGCCCACGGGCAGGACGGGTTTCGGGGCGCCTATTTTAGTGGCTCGACCGTCGGGCTGCCCGCGGACGCGGAGTTGCCGACCGGCTCCGATGTCGATGTTGTGGTCGTGATCTCGCAAGCCGAGCCGCCCCTTAAGCTGGGGAAGTTGATGCATCGCGGCGTATTGCTGGAGGTCACGTATCTGCCCTGGCGCCGGATCGCCTCAGCCGACGACGTCCTGGCGTCGTATCACCTGGCAGGAGGCTTCCGCGTGGACACCATCATCGCCGACCCCACCGGGGATGTACGCAGGCTACAGGTCCAGGTGTCCCGCCTCTTTGCCGAACGGGTATGGGTGCGCCGCAGATGCGAGGACGCGCGCCAGAAGGCCGAACAGGGGCTACGCGGCATCGACACCGCGGCGCCCTGGCATGACCAGGTGACGGCGTGGCTGTTCCCGACCGGTGTGACCACGCACGTCCTCCTCGTGGCGGCGCTGCGCAACCCGACCGTGCGGCTCCGCTACCTCGCGGCCCGCGACGCGCTTGTCGCGTACGACCACGCCAACCTGTACCAGGACCTGCTCCGCCTACTCGGCTGCGCGGAGCTGACCCCCTGGCGCGTCGACCATCATCTCCGCGCCCTTGCCCGCACGTTCGACGCGGTAGTAGCAGCGGCCAGGACACCCTTCCTTTTCAGTTCCGATATCACGCCTGACGCGCGACCGGTCGCGACAGACGTGAGCCGCGACCTCATTCGGGCCAGTCTCCACCGCGAAGCGGTTTTCTGGACCGTCGCGACCTTCGCGCGCTGTCACAAGATCCTGGCCGTCGATGCCCCACCGGACGTGCAACGCGCCCTCGCCCCGGCATTCGACGACATCCTCGCTGATCTCGGTATTACCTCGACCGACGACCTGCTCGCGCGGGCCGCGTCGGCCCTCTGCTTCCTGCCGACGGTATGGGCGGCCGCCGAAGCAATCCTAGCTGCTAACCCCGAGATTTCGACCAACCTGAAAGACGGTTAGCAATAGTCAGGGGAGGGGCAGCGCCGGTGGCGCGGTGGCGCTGCCCATCGTGTGCATCGGACGCAACTCAGAGTCCGAAGGAGCGCGTCACCAGTTCCGTCAAGTCGTCCTCGCTCATGGATGTGTCGACGTCGATTGCGGGCAGTCCGAGTCGCTTGGTCTCCTCGCGCAGCCGGTCAGTGAACATGCGGTCCCGCTCGAGCAGATTGCGATAGGCCCGCGCTGGGTTTGAGGTCTTATCAGGGATATCCCATGTGGTTCCTCGGCTCTCGAACGCCGCCAGACGGAACTCAGGCGTGGGCAGCAGCCACACGACGTGGCGGGGATCCGCCACTAGTGGCTTGACCAACGCCGGCAGCAACCGGAAGCCTTCGGCGATCACGCTGGTGTCCGGCGGAAGCGTGAGCAGGTCCTCGATGATCAAATTGAACCCCTCGCCCCGGAACCAGTGAAATGTATCGAGCATGGTGTCCGAACTGCGGTTTGCCCAGCGCTCGTCCATATCCATGGACTTGAACTGTGCGAGATACGGCGCGTCCTCGTCCGCAACGCGGCGGGCGTGGTCCGACATCACGTCGTCAGTCGCGTAGACGTTCAACCCGTGGTCGGCCGCGCTGCGCCGAGCAATAGTCGACTTACCCCCGCCGCTGCCACCACCGAGCCAGTAGACGTGCTGCAATCGCTCCCGCAGTGCCAACATCTCGCCGGGCATCGTGCTCTGGTTCATTAGCATCCTCATGTCACAAATATATCGGCCGACGACACTACGCGCCGCAGCGCTGACTGATAGAGACTCATGTAATGGCTAGCAACACTACTCCATATATATATATCCATCTAACCATAGTCGGGTGTCGGCACATCTTCGCTGAGCGCGGCGTCGAGCTGGCGTCGCAGTCCTTCGGCGCCGTGCGGGGCGATGACCGGTACAGCGGGAAAGCGACGAGCGATCTCGGGCGCCTGGTTAGTAACGATCAGCGGGCAGCCGCACGCTATAGCTTCGAGGGCTACCATGCAGAGCGTCTCCGTGCCACAAAGGGTGATATTGGTGGCGAAGTCGGATTGCACCCGTGACGACACCCACGATCCACCCGCTGTCACGCGCGGGCACGATCCCGACAATGACTTCGCCACCAATATCAGAAATTCTGTCGCCTAACCCCAGGATCTCGACGAATCTGGAAGACGGCCAGCAATAACCGCGGGAGGGGCAGCGCCACCGGCGCTGCCCCTCCCGTGTTGTTCCGCGAGCTACCCTGTCCCTACTGGCGCCTGGCTCAGGCCAATGGCGACGCCGAGTGCGGGGGCAGCGGCACGCCCACCTGGTTGCTCATGTCGGTCAGCGTCTGCATCACTTTGGGGTGGATCGGGATGCCGGACGTGAGGTAGCGCTCGTAGGCCGCGTCCTCGGGCTCGCCGGCTACCAGCACGCGGTCGGCGCCGGGAGAGGGCGGCGTCTCTTTAAGCTCACGCACGAACACGTCCATGCGCGACTTGAACTCGTTCGTGTCCATGAACAGGTCGGGGCGGAAGGCCATGAAGTAGTGGCCGATGTCGCGCGCGCCGCCGCCTTGGCCGACGTGCGGGCCGTAGCTCGCGCCGGACAGGATGCCGGCGAAGATGTCCACGAAGATGGCCAGGTCGTAGCCCTTGTGGCCGCCCAACTCGCGCGTCCCGCCCAGGGGCATGGGAGCACCTCCGGCGAGGGCGACGTTGGGGTCGGTGGTGGGCAGGCCGTCCCGGTCCACGGCCCAGCCGAACGGCATCTCGACGCCCTTGCGCGCCGCGACCTCGAGCTTGCCCTTGGGCACCACGCTGGTGGCCATGTCCAGCACCCAGGGCCGCTCCGTGCCACAGGGCACGGCGACGGCGATGGGGTTGGTGCCGGTCATGATCTTGCGCCCGAACAGCGGCATCACCAGGGGCTGGGTGTTGGTGAAGACCATGCCGATCATGTCGTGCTTCAGCGCCATCATGGCGTAGTAGCCGGCGATGCCGAAGTGGTTGGAGTGCCGCACCGTGGCCATGGCCATGCCGGACTGCCCGGCCTTCTCGATGACCGTGGTCATGGCGCGGTAGCTCACGACCTGCCCGAGGCCGTTACCGCCGTCCAGGGCTACGCTGACCGGCGTCTCGCGCAGCACCGTGACGGTGGCCCTGGGGTCGATGAGGCCCTTTTGCAGGCGCTCCACGTAGTAGCTGTACAGGCGGGCCACGCCGTGCGAATCGACGCCGCGCAGGTCGCCCTCGACCAGCACATCGGCGGTGATATAGGCGCCGTCCTTGGGCACGTCCAGCTTCACCAGCAGATCCTGCACGAACGCGCGCAGGTCATCCGCCTTGACGTAGCTGGGCGCGTCCGACGCCTTCGGGTCTGTTGCGACTGCCTCTGCCACTCAGGATACCCCTTTCGCTCGACCCACCGGCCCCGTTGCATCCTGGCGCCGGTCTCCGTGGTCGTTGACTATGGTGTGCGAGCAAGACCAATGCAAGAGAGGGCGGACGGTCTTAACGACGCGCCCGCCCTCCTTGTGCTCGTTCTAGTCTGAGCGTACCACAAACATCCTCACCCCCACCAGAACGAGGCGGCGAGGATGCCGTAGAGCCCCATCAGCGCGGCGCCTTCAAGCCAGGTCGACTCGCCGTCGTAGGTGATGATGGCGCTGACCACGGCGGCCAGTGCCAGCGCGGCGACGAGCAGACCCGGCAGCACCAGCGTCAGGTGCGTGGGACCGATGAAGAAGCTCAGCAAGACGAGGACAGGCGTGAGGCCCAGCGCGACCTGCAGCGAACTGTTCAGGATGACGCTGATGGCGAAGTCGGGCTTGTTGCGCGCCGCGAATTGCACCCCCACCACGTTCTCGACCGCGTTGCCCACGATGGCCACGATGACCAATCCGGTGAAGGCTTCCGAGAGATGCAGCGTGCTCATCGCCGGGGTCAGCGCGTCGACGAACCAGGCGGAGACGAAGACAGCGCCGACGCCCGCGACAGCGAGCAACAGCGCCGCCAGCCACAGCGGCCATGCTGTGGACGCCTCTTCCTCGGGCGCGGTCACGCCGGGCGGTCCGCCGCTGAGCGAGAAGGGGATGCTGGCGATGAAGACGAGGAACAGGACGATGGCGCAGGCGATGCTCAGGGCATCGCTGTGGGCTCCTGCTGGCGTGTGCAGCCCAACGGCCAGCGTGGGCACGGCGAGAGCGGCCACGGCCAGCAGGGTCAGGCTGGAGATCATGCGCGGGGTCTCGGCCGCGAAGCGCTGCGTCCCATGCCGCCAGCCGCCGACAAAGAAGGCCAGTCCCAGCACCAGCAGGCTGTTGCCCAGCACGGAGCCGACGATGGTGGCCTGCACGACGGTGACCAGGCCCTGCCGCAGGGCGAAGATGCTGACGAAGAGCTCTGGCAGGTTGCCCAGCGCCGACTGCAACACACCCGTGGCCCCCGGCCCCAGCCGCGTGCCCAACTGTTCGGTGGCCTGACCGACCAGCGCCGCGAGCAGGGCCAGCGCCAGCCCGGACACGACGAAGAGGGCGATGGCGTTGCCGTGCGTGAGGTCGATGACGCCTGAGGCCACGCTGACCGCCACGGCGATCAGCAGCGTCAGCCGCTCCGTCCGGCTTAGGATGCGCATGGGCTGGCTTACCTTGCCGCTACGGGTATCACCGTTCACCTCTCGCTCCCTGCACTGCGCCATTCCGATTCTCTCCATGACACGGCCGCTTACTCTCCTCACCTCTTGCTACTGCTACATCCGTCTATAGAATACAGGTCCCGCATGGTACCTACGACCAACATCGTTTGGCGTTGGCGCGGGTGCTCCTCGAGATGGTGATGGTGGGTGTGATCGAGCCTGCGACTGCGGTCGCATGGCAAACCACGGACACTGCGGTGTCGGACTGGGGGTAGGAGCAGCGTGGCGGCGGACCACACCCGACCGCAGTCGGCGTCCGTTTACCATGCGACCGCAGTCGCAGGTCAGATCCCGCAATTTTAGGGTGCACCCCAGCGCACCCGGAGGTAGGCGCGTAACGCGGCGGCATGGTAGTATATCAAGCGTGATAAAGACGACCCACGTCCTCGCCATCGCGGCGCTGTTGCTGCTGCTCCCGTTGCTCAGCGGTTGTTCGTTGCGCTCGGTCTTGCCGAGCACCACGCTCGTCGGGACCACGCCGACACCGGAGCCGACCGCGCTGCCCACCGCGGCGCCCGTCAATGGCTCCGACACGTTGGGGTACGATACCAGGGCCGGCAATTGCCCCGACGCCGCGACCCAGGCCATCGCCTTTGCCGGTGCGTCCGGCGCTGGGCGGTATGGTGGAACGCCCTTTTCCATGGATATGAGCCTGGCCCTGGAACCGCACGATCCTCGCTCGGGTTGCGCCGGCGCCGGAAAGATACTGACGGTCTATCGCCAGGAAGGGGTCTACTCGGCTCACCTGACTGTCTGGGCGCTCGATGCCAATTGGCAGGGCGCGCAGGCCGCGATTCGCCAGCAATGGTTCAGCGATGTACTCAATGCGCTACGCACGCTGTACCCCAAAGCCGGCCTGCAAATCAGCGTCTCGGTGTATGGCGCGGCGTGTGGCAGCGCCGTCGGCGGCGCGGGTCAGGCGCGGCAGATCAATGGCAACTGCTATTAGCCCGACGCGGGCCCGCAACAGATCGCTCAGCTACAGGGTTTGCAAGAGATCGATGTGGCGCGTCGGCAAGGCCTGTCTAGGGACGATCTTTTGCAGACCCTGGCCCAGCTACGCCCTCGATTGATGTGCAGACCTTGTAGCGCGATGAGCGAGGCGTACCTATGCCGAGCAAGAGAGACGACCAGCGGTCCGACGGGTCGCACGGCCAGGACACGAACGCCCCCACCCCTGATAAGGGGCGCGAGCCACCGGATAACCACGGTCCGTTGCGACGCGCGTTCGAGGGGGGCGACGCCATGCGCGCAGTGCACGAGGCGGCGGGATATGCCGCGCGCCGTTTGCTGCGACGGACCCGTCTGCTGGCCCATCGCGCGTCGCATGGCCTGCCCGCCCTGACGACGCCGGGCGCCGATGGGCATATCGTGATCACCCTGCCGGCCCCAGCGCCGGCTTCCACCTCGACAGCACGGGATGACCTCCCTCTCCCGGTTATGGCGCCCGTCACGGCCGCATTCGCGCCAGCGGTCGATGTGGATAGTGAATCCGCCGCCGAGGAGGCATGGGTGCACGACGACGAGGAGGATTGGGAAGATCCGGAGCAGCGACATAACCGCGGACATGTGCGCGAGAGCCTCGACTGGCGGACGCGCGCCGAACGCGCTGAGCACGCGGCGGCGTGGCTGCGCAGTCGCCTCCGGGCCGAGCGGGCACGCTCCTGGAGTCAGAGCGCGCCGGCGCCTATTGACGCGAAGAGGCTGGCGACAGACCTGGCGGGCGAGCTGGCGCGCCTGCGCGCGACGCATCCTGACGCCGTGGAGCGCGTGGAGCGCGTGGTGCGCCGCGTGCTGGCCGCCCACGGCCTGCCGGTGCAAGCGCCTCGAGGAAACGGTCAGGAGGGGGGCCGCACCGGGAGGATCACCGCCAGGGATGGGCGCGGAGGAACGAGCGCCGCGACGACTATGGCGATGACGGCCAGCGGATGGTCGCGCGATGGCCTGGCCGCGGTGGCCGCCTTGGTGCTGGCGCGGACACCCGAGATCGCTGACGGGGCCTACGTGGAGCGCGCGCTGGCGTTGGTGGCGCGGGCGGGACGGGCCACGCTGCCCGCGCTCTTGCAGTCCTCGGGACTCGACTCGGCGATGGCGCGGCGGCGCCTGCGCCTGACCGTGGAAACCATGGCCGCGCTTGGCCCGCTGCTGGCGCAGAACGGCGTCTACACGCTCAACGCGCACTACCAGCCGCCGGTCAAACAGACGGGAGCGGGACGTGGCGCCTCTCAGGGGCAGCGACGGACGTGACCACGGACATTCTTGCATGCAGTCATGCAGGTCAGTCTGAATTATCTATGGCCGACGCGCTGGCGACGAGCGTACGCCTCCACCGCCGCGACCTGCGCCCGCGTCTCGACCGACCCAGGGCGCACCTCCCGCACGCGGGCGATAGCCGCGTCCGGGTCGAGCCCCCGGTGGACGAGATAGCAGGCCAGCAGTGTCCCGGTACGACCCCGCCCTCCGGTGCAGTGGACCGCCACCCGCCGGCCGGTGGCGAGGGCCTCCGCGATCGCGGCCACGCCGCGGTCCAGTTGCCTGGGTGACGGCGGCGTGAAATCCGCCACCGGCAGATGCAGTTCCTCCATGCCATGGCGCGCCAGGCGGGTCGGGTCGTGCGCCCGCTCGTGGAGATTGATCAGCACGGATATCCCTTGCCGGGCCAGCCCCGCGATGGCCGCCTCGTGACGCGGATAGGCGCAGCCAAGCAGCCGCCCCTCCTCGAGCCATGCGCCACGGTCGATCACCAGCCCGAGGCGCCTCGGGACGCGCGCCACCCAGGCCAGATGGCGCGGGATGTGCGGCCCAACCGTGGCTCCGGGCCTCCCGATCCCACGTCGAAACAGGGCCATCTTCTCACCTTCTGCCGCGTCGCAGGCGGGGAGAATCCAAGCGGTTGGAGGTCTGCTGCGCGACGTGCCTGAACAAGAGCGCGATCGCAAACCGGGCCACCAGACTGCTTTCCCGCTTCACAACCTCATTGTAGTTCATCGATAATTTAAGGTCAAACTCCTCTCTTTCTTTACTTTGCTCCTTTCCTGCTTTATTATTGTTATGCGCGGTTCCTATCGTTGTTTTACGGAAAGGGGGCGATCTGATGGCAGAGACACGCTACGTCGGGGCGTTCGGCCGCCGGCTATCGGACACGGCTCACCTCCTCGGGCTCTCCGCGCGGCTCACCTGGCGCGCGAGCCCCCGCCTTGTGCTTGGTATTCTGCTCTTCCTGCTCGCCCAGGCCGTTGCCCCGCTCCTCACGCTGGTCTTGTCCCGGCTCGTGCTCGATCGCGTCGCCCTCGACCTCGGCCGCGCCGCGGTTGTCGATCCGCTGGCCGCGCGCTTGCCCCTGGTCACCTGGATCGCTGCCGCCGCCGCCGCCGTGGTCCTGGGCCAACTCCTCGCGCTCGCTGCGGCGACGTGCCAGCAGATGGCCGGCGACCGCGTGACGACCTACGTCACCGCACAGATTATTCATGCCGCCAACCGCTGGCAAGGCCTCGCCCGCTTCGAGGATCCCGACTTTGCCGACGACCTGCAGCGGGTGCGCACGCAGGCCAGCCGCGGCGGCCTCGCGATCATGGTCAACGGCGCCGCGGCGATCGTCCACCTCGGCACGATCGTCGGCGTGACCCTGCTGTTGGCGCGCCTGCACCCGCTCGCGCCGTTTCTGTTGCTCCTCGCGTCGCTCCCGGCCCTGGCGCGGGAATGGGACTATATCGTGCGCGTCGGCAAGCACCTCTACGACCAGACGCCCGACGCCCGCCGGCTGGCTTACTACCGGGATGTGCTGCTCGGCGCGGAGCCGGCCCAGGATGTGCGGCTGTATGGGCTGGCCCCGTTCTTCGGCCGCCGCTACGAGGACCTCTACGCGTCCACGACACGCGCCGTCGAGGGGGTGCGGGGGCGCCTGATGCGCAGGGTGGCGCTCGCCCAGGCGCTCTCCGCCGCGGCGATGGGCCTGACCTACGTCTACACCGTCTGGCTCGTCACGCGCGGGCGTCTCGGCGTGGGCGACGTGGTCCTCTATGGCGGCGCGATCACCGTGCTGCAGGTCGAGCTGCGCGAGGTGGCCATCGCCAGCGGCTCCCTGCCCGGCGAGCTCCATTTCCTGCCCAGCCTGTTCCGCGTCCTCGCCGCACCCCCGGACCTGCCGCGGCCGACGGTCCCCCGCCCCGCGCCGCGTCCCATCGCGCACGGCATCGTCTTCGAGCGCGTCACCTTCGCCTATCCGGGGCAGCCCACCCCTGTGCTGCGCGACGTCTCGCTCCGGCTCGTTCCCGGCGAGTGCGTGGCGCTGGTGGGGCACAACGGCGCCGGTAAGACGACCCTCGTCAAGCTCCTCCTGCGACTCTACGATCCCACGGCCGGGCGCATCTTGCTCGACGGTGTCGACCTCCGGGACTACGACCTCGACGACCTGCGCCGTGAGATGGGCGCGGTCTTCCAGGACTTCGTGCGCTACGACCTGACGGCCGCCGAAAATATCGGGCTGGGATCGCTCGACGCGCTCGACGACGTCGACCGCCTCCTGGCGGCAGCGGCGCGCGCCGACGCGGATGCCCTCATCGCGGCGTTGCCGCGCGGCCTGGAGACGCCGCTCGGACGCGCCTTCGGCGGTCGCGACCTCTCGGGCGGCGAGTGGCAGAAGCTAGCCCTGGCTCGCGCTATGGTGCGCGACGCGCAGCTCCTCGTGCTCGACGAGCCGACAGCGGCGCTCGACGTGCGCACCGAGCACGACCTGTACGCGCGCTTCCGCGACCTGACGCGCGGGCGCATCACGCTGCTGATCAGCCACCGCTTCTCGACGGTGCGCCTGGCCGACCGCATCCTCTACCTGGACGATGGGCGCATCCAGGAGGACGGCACTCATGAGGATCTGCTGGCCCGCGGCGGCGCTTACGCTCGCCTCTACCGGCTGCAGGCGTCGCAGTACCAGGAGATGGACGCGTCGACGCCCAGCCGGGAGGGGGGAGTATGACGGCCGCGCGCCCGCGTCGTTGGGGACACGCGCGTCTGGCCGGGATGCGGGAGGCCGCGACGACCGCCCGGCGCGGCGCCGCGCTGGTCATCGTGGCCGCGCCGGCCGCCGTGGCCGGCTATCTCGCCCTGGCCTTCCTCAGCGGGGTTCTGCCCGTGGCGCAGGTTTGGCTGACGAAGCTCGTGGTGGACGCCCTCACGACCCGGACCGGCCATGCGCCGCCCGCCGCCTCGGCGCTCGCGCTCACCGCGCTCTATGCGCTGACGTTCGTCGTCCGCACCGTCGTGGACCCGGTCGAAGGCATGCTGATACCCGGCCTGCAGAGCCGCGCCGCTGCCGAGATCGATCGCCGCCTGATGGGGGTCGGCGCGCGGCTGGTGGACCTCACGGTGGTCGAGACGCCGGCCTTCGCCGACGAGGTACGCCTGCTGCGGGACACGGCCTATCAGCTCTTCTGGTCGGTACGCGCGCTGCGCAACGGGATCAGCCACGCGCTCACCCTGGTGGGGCTGGCGCTCGTGCTGTCCCGCCTGCAGCCGCTGCTCCCGCTGGCCCTGGCCCTCGCCGCCCTGCCGCACGCGTGGGCGGAAGGGCGCGCCGCGCGCGTCACGTACCAGGCGATGGCCGACCGGTCGCGGGCGGCGCGAGATGGACGAGGCTGCCCGCGTCATGACCGAGCCGGCGGCGGCCAAGGAGGTGCGCCTGTTCGGGCTTGGCGCCTTCTTCCTCCGCCGCTTCCGCGAACGGTCCGCCGAGGCGTTTAGGGAGATCGACGGGGCGCGCCTGGCGCAGTTGCGCCTGTCCCTGGCCTGCGGCCTCCTCTATGTCGCGGTCCTGGTCGCCGGCTTCTGGTATGTCGGGGCGCGCGCCGGGGATGGCCGGCTGACGCTGGGCGACGTGGCCCTCTATGTCGCCGCGATGATCCAGGCGCAGAGTCGCCTGACCTTCCTGGCGCAGGTGTACGGGTTCATGCGGCAGGCGCTGCTCGGCCTGCGCCGGCTCTTCTCGTTCCTGGACGGCGCGGGGCCACGCGTCGCGCTCGCGGAGCGCGGGCGCCCCGCCCCGGCGGGACCCGCGGAGATGGCGCTCGCGCACATCGCGTTCTCTTATGGGAGCGCGGGCGCGCCCGTCCTGGAGGACGTCAGCGCCCACCTCATGCCGAGCGGCGTCACGGCGCTGGTCGGCGCAAACGGCGTCGGCAAGAGCACGCTGGTCAAGCTGCTCACGCGCATGCACGACCCCGTCGCCGGCGTCATCACGCTTGACGGCGCCGCGCTCGCCGACTACGACTTGATCTCATGGCACCGGCGCATCGCCGCGGCCCATCAGGACTTCGCCCGCTTCGCGCTGACGCTGCGCGAGAACATCGCCGTCGGCGGCGTTACGCCCGAGGACGGCGGCGTTACGCCCGAGGACGGCGGCGTCACGCCCGAGGACAGCGCCGCCGCGGTCGAGCGCGCCGCGGGCTGGGCGGGCGCGGACGAGATCGCGGCGCGCTTGCCGCACGGCTACGAGACCGGGCTCACGCGGCGTTTCGAGGGTGGCGTCGACCTCTCGGGCGGGGAGTGGCAGACGGTAGCCCTGGCGCGCGCGTTCGTCCGGAATGCGGGGCTTGTGCTCCTGGACGAACCGACGGCCGCGCTGGATGCCGACGCCGAGGAGCGGCTCGTCGCCCGACTGCGCGCCCTGATGGTCGGGAGGACGGCCCTGCTGATCAGCCATCGCTTCTCGACCGTGCGATTGGCCGATCGCATCCTGGTGCTCGATGGTGGCCGCATCGTCGAGGAAGGCACGCACGCGGATCTGCTCGCCGCGAACGGCCGCTACGCGGCGTGGTACGAGATGCAAGCCGGGCGCTATCGCGACGGCGCGCCGAGCGCGGAGGATGCGCATACCACCCCCACCTGATCCCCGGCGCACGTCGGGGGACAATGCCCCCATTGACGGCGCGCAATCCCGGCTCCAGATACATCCCCGTGCTGGTCGACTTCTTGCGTCCATCGCGCGACGACGACGCCACGGGGTTCGCGACCGCTGTCATCGTCCGCCTCGTCGATGACGATGCTACGTCGCGGCGCTCTTGGGGTAGGCATGCTACACCGGCGGGGGCGGTGTTGCTCGCGTCGGGGACGCGGGACGGAAGACGAAGCGGTTGGCAATGCTGAAGTTGTAGACGAAGACGGCGACGATGCCCATAGCCTGCGCCAGGTAGGGAATGTAGCCTTCGTGGTGTCCTTGCCCCGCCAGGACGTATTTGATGCCCTGCGCTATAGCCCAGGAAAGGGCAAGGGCGGAGAGGCTTGTGGCCTGCGCCGCGAGCGCGCGTCTTGGCCAGTCCCAGCCGCGCAGATGCGTCTGGTCGCTGTAGGTGAACAACTGGTTGAGCACGAAGTTAATGGTCGTACTGACCTCGAAGGCGAGAGCCGAGTCGAGCGGGTCGAGGCGTACCCCCAGTAACAACCGGAAGAGAGCATAGGCCAGGATGTTGATGGGGATGCCAATCCCACCAACCAACGCATAGCGCACGATGCGCCGGCCTAGCAACGGCCGCACCGATAGGACAAGCGCGTCGATAGGATGCCTCCATTCCCTTGTCTTACTGGACGCAGTGGTGGTCGCACCCCAGATGTGCGTGGGATGCAACTCTGCCAGTCGGCCTCTCGCCTGGCTCCTCCCATCCAGTATAGCGGCCTGTCGCGTTGCGTACCCACCCGACGCGGCAATTGTACGGCGCCCTACTGGGAGCGCGGGCGGCTCGCCCGCCTTGGATGGCGTCCTACCAGGAGCGCGGCAAGCGTCCACGACGTTTGGCGTACCAATGCACGCGGTCGCGACGGAAGCGGGCGGGCCGCCCGCGCTCCCAGTTGGCCCACAGCATCGACGACGATTCACAGACCGTGTCCGGCGCGGCTTGGGGCTCGTGACGTATCGCCGCTGATCTTCGCGTTTCTATGCTCTACTGGATTGCATTACCCGAGCACGTAGCGAATCTCTATCCCAACGTCCACCGCTTTCCACGCCTGGTCCGCCGTCAGCACGGGTGCTTTCAGACGTTGAGCTAGGGACAGGCAAGCCAGGTCGCCGAGGGAGAGCTTCGATGTTTTTGTTAGGGCACGTAGTTGTAGTTCAGTTGCGGCCTCCGCGGATTCAGCATCGAACGGGACAATTGTGAGGGCAAACCCATTGACCGCGTCACGAGCAGCGGACACCGGTATCCCCTGGTTGTTGAGTACCAGCATAACCTCGGCGACGTTGACGGCACTCATGACAGCTTGTTCTAAGTCATCGGCTATAGCGCCGTAGCTCACCTTTCCTGAAAGGATCGCCAAGACAGCAGATGCATCTAAGACGATGCTCCCCATCATACAACGTCCGCACGCCGTTCGGCGATAAGCTCGTCGTCCAGGCTACGCCCCTCGGGAATGTAGCGCCGGACCAGCTCTTGAGCTCGCTTTATCACGACATTGTGCTGCGCACGCCGTTGCGCAGTCCGTGCTAATTGCGCCACCCTTTCCGGCGGACGCACCGGTATAACGTAGACGGGTATCTTCTTCTCGACTTGTAAGTCGACAAGACGGTCGATATAGACATCCATCACGTCGTGTGTATCATCGACGTCGACCATCGCCTCCAGATACGTTCCCTCGGGATCTTCGCCCCTATACGTGCGAAAAGCAACCTCTGGGAACTCTGTCTTGATCAAACGTTCCAACTCGTTGAGAGCGTCTTGAATGAGGACGTCATTCCGACTTTGAGCCTTCGTTCGCATGTCCCTATGTTCCTTTGCTACCAATAAGGATTTCCCCGACAAACCTGCGGGTGTCTTCAAGACTACGGGTCGCTTCCCTTTTCGTCAACGAATCCTCTTTGTAGTCCGCTTTGATGCGAAGGGTCATAGTGTTCGCCAAGACACTGCGTAGATCCGCTGGATAGACCTTTTTCCGCCGGTTGATCAGCTTTGCGAACTCACTTTGGACGGCCTCGTGCCCCCATTGCCCTTGCTTACCGCGCGATCGTATCCCCTCTTGCAAAAGCGCATGAATTGCCGCCTGGAAGCACGCGTAGTAGCAGCGATTGGCGCAGTTGTTATAGCGGCCGTTAGTAAACTCACTCTCAGCTCCTGCCAGGCTCTCCTGCGCCTTGATGAGAAATGGTTCCGCAGGCTCTATCATGGTTGCAATAGTAACACTTCCTCGCGCAATAGCCTACCGGGCGAGGGAGCGGAGGCCAAGCCAGGTAGGACGGCGACGCCTACCCAGCCTGGCTCTCGGCCTCTGCGTCGGCATGGCGGAAGCCCATGGCGTAGAGCGAGGCGTACGCGCCGCCGCGGGCCAGCAGCTCGGCGTGGCTGCCCTGCTCCACGATGTGGCCGGCCTGCAGCACGACGATGCGGTCCGCGTCTTTGATCGTGGAGAGGCGGTGGGCGATGACCAGCGCGGTGCGGCCGTGCAGCAGCTTGCGCAGACCCTCTTGCACCAGCAGCTCGGTAAAGGTGTCGATGTTGGCCGTGGCCTCGTCCAGCACCAGGATGCGCGGGTCCGCCAGCGCGGCGCGGGCGAACGAGATCAGTTGCCGCTGGCCCACGCTGAGGTTGTTGCCCCGCTCACGGATGGGCGTGTCGTAGCCCTGGGGCAGCCGCGCGATCACGTCGTGCGCCCCCACGGCCCGCGCCGCCGCCTCGACCCGCGCGTCGGTGGCGTCCAGGCGGCCGTAGCGGATGTTGTCGCGCACCGTACCCGTGAACAGGAACGGCTCCTGCAGCACCACGCCGACCTGGCTGCGCAGCGACTGCTGCGTCACCGCGCGCACGTCGTGGCCGTCGATCAGCACCGCGCCGCCCAGCACGTCGTAGAAGCGCGAGAGCAGGCTGGCGATGGTGCTCTTGCCCGCGCCCGTGGGACCGACGATGGCCACCGTCTGGCCGGGCTCGATGCGCAGGTCGAGGTCGCGCAGCACGGGATGCTCCGGGTCGTAGCCGAAGGTGACGTGGCGGAACTCCACCGCGCCCTTGATCTGGGGCAGCGTGCCGGCGTCGGAGCGGTCGGCCACCG
>JAABUX010005863.1_pt1 | contig 14915 bp, 13 predicted proteins | sample 5561851 | NCBI WGS metagenome assembly JAABUX01 (sample SAMN10711883, study PRJNA513361) | rock metagenome | isolation source: Antarctica rocks | place: Antarctica: Victoria Land, Richard Nunatak red sandstone | collected 2016-01-03 | reverse complement strand
GGCGGCTGGCTAAGGACTTCGAGGCCACTATCGAGAGCGTCGAAGCATTTCTCTACGCCGCTTCCTGCGTGCTCCTGCTACGACGGCTGGCCCGTTGAAGATCCGATTCGAAATGGACTCTTAGGCCGGACGAGGTCCCCGATACGTTAGCCGCTTGCCAGAGGCACCCCGGATCGCGACTGCGGCCCGGTCGTCGTCGTTGTAGCCAAGCTTGATCCGGTAGTTGTAGCGGAAGGCGAATTCGTTGAGGTAGCGCTGGAAGTGCTGCTCGCCGCAGTGCTGATAGACGCCGTTCATGCCGCGCTTGAGGATGCCGAAGAAGCCTTCAACGCTGTTCGTGGTCACATCGCCGCGGGCGTATTCCTTAGCCGCGTGATGGACGGTCTCATGGGTAGCAAACTCTTTGCCGAACGCGACATAGAGAGCGCTCTCGTCGGTTTGGAGGCGGCTGGCGCGATCGGCGTTGCGAACAACCACGTCTCGCACGTTTGAGGCTGTCACGCGCCCCATCACATGCTTGGCGCGCACTTCGCCACCGCGCTCGACCAATGCAACCACGGTGCGCTTCTCGCGCCCGCCGCCCTTGCCCTTCTTGAGATAGGGCCGACCGCGCCGTGCATCGCTTACAATCGGCGTCTCGCGCTTGCCGTGATAGGCTTCATCGGCCTCCACGATCTTGCCTTCGCCACCAAGCGGGATCGGGGCAGGATCGGTCATCGCCTCGCGGATGCGGTGCGACATGAACCAGGCGGTTTTGTAGGTCACGTCCAGCATACGCTCAAGTTGCTTGGACGACATGCCCTTCTTGGAAGCGGCCATAAGGCGGAAGCCGAGAACCCATTTCGCGAGCGGGATGTGACTGCGCTCCATGACGGTGCCGACCGTGACCGAGAAAGGTTCGCGGCAATGATTGCATTGGTAGAGGCCGGGGCGATGTGACTTGCCCTTCAAGAGCGTGTTGCCGTCCGTCGCGCCGCAGTGAGGGCAGAACGGGCCATTGGGCCAACGCAGCTTTTCGATATGGGCGCGGGCAGCGTCCTCATCGTGGAACATCGGGTCAGTGAGATTGATGGACATAGCCGGCTCGCCTCTGGCAACACCGGAATAGTAACTTATTCTGCGATTATGTCAAAGGGATAATTGGGACTAATATCCTAAATCATGGCGGCATTTGGGATCGGGATGATTTATATAGCGCATTCGGAGAAGCGTGGACCCACATGGTCGAGCAGGGCACCATCACGACCTGACGAAGGGGCAAGCTGCATGCCGATAATGGCGATAGTGCAGTTGGCTGCAGTGCTCGCCATAGGTGCCGGCGGGGCGATTCTGGGCGTACCCAGGATACGGCAGGCTGCCAGCGACGCTATCGCAGTATGTGCCGTGCTGGCGGCCTTCCTCGTACAAGTGATGCTTTTACTAGCAACCGTCCTGGACCCCGGTAAGTTGTCGCCAGAATTTTTACGCCAGATTGTGACCGAGCTGGACCGAATGCAAAGCGAGGCGTTCTCGTTATTCTGCTTCTATGTTGCGGCATTAACGGCATTCCTATGTGTCAAGCTTACGAATACTTGGGTGCCCCGCAATTTGTTTTCGTCAGTGCAATCCCATGGTTTGGCATTCGTGTCATGTTCGGTGTTGGCCTTCGCCGTAATTCGGACGGTAGCATTCCTTTCCACCATGCGAGACGTCCAGGCCCTTCGCCATCGGTTGCTGCTGCAAGACGCGCAGGTCGAAGCGCTCAAAGCGGGACCGCAAGTGGTGGCCGAGTTGGATCGGCACGCACCTGAGCCTGATAGCCCACCGTTCGGGCAGCCTGCGACGGGGTATGAGTGAGTTCCAACTCCGGGATTTCCCATGGGATCACGAGTGGGTTGGCGCCCCGCCAACATGTCGAAAGAGCCTCACGTCAACAGCGCTCCTTCATGATCGAGAACTCAAATGACGATTGTTCCTTTACCTGTTGTTGATAAAGCTAGCCTACTGGCTGACTGCGGGCGTCGTGTTCGGCCCGTTCAAACGTTGCTTCACCTTGGTTGTGCGACTGAGCCTTCTTCCAGAAAGCTTGAGATTGCTCGGTAGTCACGCGACGCTGGCCTGGATTCATTGAGGAGCGGTGGGCGCGGGCAGGCTGCTATCCGGCCGCTGGCAGAGATGCGCGAACGACCGACATAACCCCGCGGCAGCTTCTCGAATCCGATCGCCTATGACCGCTCTCCGCTGGTGGCAGACTATGAGGCTGAGACAGCGCCCATTGTCGGGATGGCGTTGTCGGGGCGGGGTGGGGGGACTATGTGGGTTTGCGATGGATGTGGGCGAACACGCGTTGCCGGGGGTGCATCAGACCGTCCGGTTCGATGAAGGCGTCACGCTCGAGAGCGGGGCGGTGCTGCCGGTGCTCGAGGTGGCGTATCGGACGTATGGGCATCTCAATGCGGCGCGGTCCAATGCGGTGCTGGTTTGCCATGCGCTGACGGGGGATCAGTATGTGGCGGAGGCGCATCCGGTGACGGGGAAGCCGGGGTGGTGGGGGGGCGTCGTGGGGCCGGGGAGGCCGGTGGATACGGATAAGTATTTTGTGATCTGCGCCAATGTGTTGGGCGGGTGCATGGGGAGTACGGGGCCTCGGAGCGAGAAACCCGGTGGGGCGGCGGGGGAGGTTTGGGGGACGGGGTTTCCGACCGTGACCATCCGGGACATGGTGCGAGCGCAGCGGATGCTGGTGGAGCATCTGGGGATCTCGCGGCTGTTTGCGGTGATCGGCGGGTCGATGGGGGGGATGCAGGCGCTGGAGTGGGCGGCGACGTATCCGGAGATGGTGTTCGCGGCGGTGCCGGTGGCGACGGCGGCGTTTCATTCGGCGCAGAACATCGCGTTCCATGAGGTGGGAAGGCAGGCGATCTTTGCCGATCCGGAGTGGGCGGGGGGCGAGTATTGGCGGTCGGGAACGGTGCCGGCGCGGGGGTTGGCGGTGGCGCGGATGGCGGCGCACATCACCTATTTGAGCGAGCAGGCGTTGACGCGGAAGTTTGGGCGCCGGGTCAGAGGGGCTAGCGAGATGGACCCGGTGACGCTGCTGGGGGATATCTTCGAGGTCGAGAGTTATTTGCGGCATCAGGGGAGTACTTTCGTCAACCGGTTCGATGCCAATTCATATTTGACTATCACTCGGGCGATGGATCTGTTCGACTTGGCGGCGGATCATGATGGGGATCTGGCCGCGGCGTTTGCCGGGACGCAGACGCGGTTCTGTATCGTGTCGTTCGATAGCGATTGGCTGTTTCCGACGGCGCAGTCGCGGTCGATGGCGCGGGCGCTCAATCGGGCGGGGGCGAACGTGAGTTTCGTCGAGATCAAGAGCGACAAGGGGCATGATGCGTTCTTGCTCGAGGAGCCGGACTTTTTCCGGACGTTGTCGGGCTTCTTGTCAGGAGCGGCGGAGCGGGCTGGCCTAATTTGAAACCTCAGGTCCAGTATTTTGCGAAAAACATGCGACTCGATCTGCGACTGATGTCGGAGATGATCGCGCCGAACTCGCGGGTGTTGGATATCGGGAGCGGGGATGGGACGCTGATCGAGCATCTGTTCCGGACGCGGGGGTGCGACGCGCGCGGGATCGAGATCGACATGGCGGAGGTGACGCGGTCGGTGGCGCATGGGTTGCCGGTGATGCAGGGGGATGCGGACACGGACCTGGCGCATTATCCGGACGGGCTGTTCGACTACGTGGTGTTGTCGCGGACGCTGCAGGCGGTGGAGCAGCCGCGGGAGGTGTTGCGGCAGATGTTGCGGATCGGGACGCGGGCGTTGGTGAGCTTTCCGAATTTCGGGCATTGGCGGGTGCGTTGGCAGCTGTTTGCGGGGGGGCGGATGCCGATGACGTCGACTTGGGATCGGCCATGGTATGAGACGCCGAATATCCATCCTTGCACCATCCAGGACTTCTTCGATCTGTGTGCGCGGGAGGGGTATGCGGTGGAGCGGTGGCTGGCGGTGGACGATGGCGGGCGGCGGGCGCCTTGGCGGCGGTTTCCGGCGTTGGCCAATGTGTTCGGGGAGCAGGCGTTGTTCCTGTTGCGACGGAACCCTGCGGGGCCGCTCGCGGTTTACTGACGCGGTGCAGCGTATTTTCATAGGTTAAGGGGCTGGGCTGGGCTATTTGTATGACCCGTGGGTCAGCTCAATGTCGGGCGGATGGGTGGCGGTAGGAGATCGGGATGGACGGGGACGCTCGGCGGCCGACCGCGCCGCAGGCCAAGGCTGATTATACGGTTCATGTCGGTTACGAGTTGCCGCAGCCGGGGCTGGATGCCAGTCCGGGGCGGCATCGGGAGCAGGACGACAAGTCCGACGCCGACGCTCCCAAGAAAGGTGAGGCGAAAGGCGCTGATTCCGAGCCGGGCGGCGCTGCCAACGCCAAGAAGAAGCCGCCGATGTCACGCGGCAAGAAGATCCTATATTGGGCTATCGGGCTTGCCGTCTTGGCGGTGTTGGTAGTGGCGGGTGTGTTGTTTTGGCTGCATGCGCGCCAGTTCGTGAGCACGGACGATGCGTTCGTGGATGGGCATATCTCGCAGGTGTCGTCGGAGGTGGCTGGCCGGGTCACGAAGGTGGCGATTGAGGATTACCAGCATGTGAAGGCGGGTCAGGTCCTGGTGGTGATCGATCCGCGGAACTATCAGGTGAAGCTGGAGCAGGCGCGGGCGCAGCAATTGCAGGTGGCCGCACAGGTGCAGCAGGCGCGGGCGGGGTTGGCGAACCAGCAGGCGGCGGTGGACCAGGCGCGGTCGAATGTGCGGGTAACGCAGGCGGACCAGACGCGGGCTGTGTCGGATTTGAACCGGTATCGGTCGGTCGATCCGCGGGCGGTGGCGCGGGTTCAGGTGGATACGGCGTCGTCGACGGCCAAGGCGGGGCAGGCGCGGGTGGAGGCGGGGCAGCAGGCTGTGACGGCGGCGGAGGCGAACGTGTCGGTGCAGCGGGCGCAGATCGAGGCGGCGCTGGCAAACTTGAAGGCGGCGGACGTGGCGGTGTCGAACGCGGAGTTGCAGCTGTCGTATACGAATGTGGTGGCGCCGCGGGACGGGCAGATCGCCAAGCGGACGGTGGAGTTGGGGAACTACATCAATCCGGGCCAGGCGCTGTTGGCGGTGGTGGGCGAAGAGCGGTGGATCACGGCGAACTTCAAGGAGACGGAGTTGGCGGGGATGAAGCCCGGCCAGAGCGTGGCGATCGGGGTGGATGCGTGTCCGGACCACGGGATCGACGGGACGGTGGAGAGCACGCAGCCGGGCTCTGGAAGCGTGTTCAGTTCGTTGCCGGCGGAGAACGCGACGGGCAATTACGTCAAAGTGGTGCAGCGGGTGCCGGTGCGGATCCGGATCAAGGACGAGGATGCAGTGCGGTGCCGGATCGCGCCGGGGATGTCGGCAACGCCGAGCGTGCGGATCAGATAGGGTGAGCGACCAGGGTGCCCTGCCCCGCTCGGCGGCGGGGCCGAACAGTCCGTGGCTGATCGCGGTGATCGTGTCGATCGCGACGTTCATGGAGGTGTTGGATACGACGATCGCGAACGTGGCGCTGCGGCACATCGCCGGGTCGCTGGGGGCGGGGCAGGACGAGAGCACGTATATCATCACGAGCTATCTGGTGAGCAACGCGATCGTGCTGCCGATCAGCGGGTGGCTGTCGAACGTGATCGGGCGGAAGCGGTTCTACATGGGGTCCGTGGCGCTGTTCACGTTCAGCTCTGTCATGTGCGGGTTGTCGACGTCGCTGGGGATGATGCTGTTCTTCCGGGTGTTGCAGGGAGTGGGCGGCGGGGGGTTGGCGCCGACCGAGCAGAGCATGTTCGCGGACACGTTCACGCCGAAGCAGCGGGCGCTGGCGTTTTCGCTGTATGGGTTCACGATCGTGACGGCGCCGGCGGTGGGGCCGGTGCTGGGCGGGTGGCTGACGGATCATTATTCGTGGCACTGGGTGTTCCTGATCAACCTGCCGGTTGGGTTGGCGTCGCTGACGCTGGTGTGGCTATTCGTCTACGACTCGCCGCTGCTGATCAAGGAGCGGGCGGCGCGGATCGCGAAGGGGATCAAGGTCGATTACTTCGGATTCGTGCTGGTGGCGGTCGGGTTCGGGTGCCTGCAGGTGGTGCTGGACCGATACGAGCGTGATGACGGATTCGCGTCGAGCTTCATCACGCTGATGGTGATCGCGTCGGTATCGTCGCTGGTGGGTCTGGTGTTCTGGGAGTTATGGCATCCGCAGCCGTTGGTGAATTTGCGGCTGCTGAAGAGTAAGTCGTTTGCGATCAGCAACGTGGTGATGTTCTCGTTCGGGTTCATCATCGTGTCGACGACGCAGTTGCTACCGCAGTTCGCGCAGGAGTTGCTGGGGTATGACGCGCTGACGGCGGGTATGACGCTGGGGCTGGGCGGGGTCATGTCGCTGATCGTAATGCCGATCTCGGGGATCATCACGGGGCGGCTGATCCAACCGAAATGGCTGATCCTGTCGGCGATGATCGGGATTGCGGGCGCGATGCATTACGGGGCGTCGCTCGATCTGGGGGCGGATTTCTGGTCGCTGTCGAAGGCGCGGATGCTGCAGGTGTGCTGGCTACCGCTGATCTTCATTCCGCTGTCGGCGGTGCAGTTCATTGGGGTTCCGCCGGACAAGAACGGGGATGCGTCGGCGATCATCAACCTGATGCGCAACCTGGGCGGTTCGGTGGGCGTGTCGGTGGTGACGACGGAGCTGCAGTGGCGCGAGCAGTTCCATCATGCGCGGCTGGCCGAGCACGTGACGCCGTACGACGGGTGGGGGTTCGGGTCCGCGCTGGCGAGCATCGGGCAGCAGGTGCAGACTCAGGCGACGATGCTGAGCTATCTGGACGTGTTCACGATCCTGACGTTCGTGGCGCTGGCGTCGGTGCCGCTCGTGCTATTCCTGCCGAATATTCCCAAGGGAGCTGCGGCTGGTGGGCATTAGATACGGGTTGGCGGTTGGGTTTCTCGTGGGCGGTTGCGCGGTTGGTCCGAATTTCGAAAGCCCGAGCGCCTGGTCGCCGCTGTCGTGGTTTCGCAGCACGAAGACGGAGCGGCCGACGGCCAAGATCAGCATGGCGGTGGCCGAGCCGGTCGACGTCGCATGGTGGGAAGTGCTGCACGATCCGGAGCTGAACTCGCTGATGCGGCGGGTGTGGGGGGAGAATTTGGACGTGCGTACGGCGGAGCTGCGGCTGGCGGAGGCACGGTCGGAGCGGGGGGTGACGCAGGCGGGGCTGTATCCGACGGCCAATGCGAATGCGAGCTATACGCGGGAGCGGCCGAGCACGCAGGGCGTGTTGAGCCTGCTGAGCCCGTCGCCGACGACGCAGAGCAATGGGCTTGGCGGGCGGACGGGCGGGCTGCCGAATTCGACCGGGCTGGGGGCGTTCGACCTGTTCCAGGGCGGTTTCGACGCGACGTGGGAGCTGGACCTGTGGGGGCGAGTGCGGCGGCAGGTGGAGAGTGCGGACGCGCAGATCGATGCGTCGCAGGAGGCGGGTCGGCAGGCGCTGCTGACCGGGCTGGCGGAGTTGGCGCGCAATTACGTGCAGTTGCGGGGGCTGCAGGAGAGCGAACGGATCGTGCGGCGGAACCTGGCGACGGCGCAGGAGGCGGTGCGGCTGGCGAGCGAGCGGTTCAAGGGCGGGCTGGGGACGGATCTGGATGTGGCGCAGGCGCGGGCGCAGCTGGAGGCGACGGGGGCGGCGCTGCCGCAGGTCGAGCAGCAGGAGCTAACGACGATCAATGCGATCAGCCTGTTGTTGGGCGAGGCGCCTGGGGCGCTGGCGGCGGAATTGCAGACGAGCAAGCCAGTGCCGCCGGTGCCGCCCGAGGTGCCGATCGGGCTGCCGTCGGAATTGGCCCGGCGGCGGCCGGATATTCGCCAGGCGGAAGCAAATTTGCACGCGGCGACGGCCAGTATCGGGGCGGCGGAGGCGGATTTTTATCCGCGCATCACGCTGTCGGGGAGTTTTGCGCTCCAGGCGACGCAGTTCCGCAATCTGTTCGGGTGGGACGCGCGGACGTATGGGTTAGGGCCGAGCATCACGTTGCCGATCTTCGAGGGCGGGCGGTTGCGGCGGACGCTGGAGCTGCGGCAGGGGCAGCAGCAGGAGGCGGCGGTTATCTACCGCAAGACGGTGCTGCAGGCGTTCCATGACGTCGACAATGCGTTGATCGCGTATCGGACGGATCAGCTGCGGCGGGATCGGATCGCGGCGGAGGTGGCGCAGAGCCGGCGGGCGCTGGGGTTGGCGAACGATCGGTATAAGAACGGGTTGTCGGACTATCTCGAGGTGCTGACGGCGCAGCGGACGCTGCTGGGGGCGGAGCAGGATCTGGCGACGGCGACGGCGACGGTGACGACGGATTTGATAGCGCTGTACAAGGCGCTGGGCGGGGGTTGGGAGATCGGGGAAAAACGGGGTTAGCGTCGGGTTGCGGGAATAAAGATATCCTTATATATCGCGGGCAACTGATGGAGCCCACTATGCCCGACGTGAATACGCCGCACGATTTCAAAGTTCGCGACATGAGCCTGGCGGAATTTGGCCGCAAGGAAATCAGCATGGCCGAGGACGAGATGCCGGGGCTGATGGCGTTGCGCGAAGAGTACGGGCCGAGCCAGCCGTTGAAGGGGGCGCGGATCGTGGGCTCGCTGCACATGACGATCCAGACGGCGGTGTTGATCGAGACACTGACGGCGTTGGGGGCGACGGTGCGGTGGTCGAGCTGCAACATCTTCTCGACCCAGGACCATGCGGCGGCGGCAGTGGCGGCGGCGGGAACGCCGGTGTTCGCGTGGAAGGGGATGAGCGAGGAGGAGTTCTGGTGGGCGATCGATCAGACGATCGTTGGTCCGCAAGTGGGGCCGAACCGGTGGGTGCCGAACCTGATCCTCGACGATGGCGGGGATCTGACGACGGTGATCCACGACAAGCACCCTGAACTGCTGGCGGGGATCAAGGGACTGTCCGAGGAGACCACGACGGGCGTGCACCGGCTGTGGGACATGGCGAAGGCGGGGACGCTGAAAGTTCCCGCGATCAACGTGAACGACAGCGTGACGAAGTCGAAGTTCGATAATTTGTACGGCTGCAAGGAGAGCCTGGTGGATGCGATCCGTCGCGGGACGGACGTGATGCTGGCGGGCAAGGTCGCGTGCGTGGCCGGGTATGGCGACGTGGGCAAGGGATCGGCGGCGAGCCTGAAGAACGGCGGGTGCCGGGTGCTGGTGACCGAGGTCGATCCGATCTGCGCGCTGCAGGCGGCGATGGAGGGCTTCGAGGTCGTCACGATGGAGAATGCGGCGCCGCGGGCCGACATTTTCGTGACCGCGACGGGCAATATCGACGTGATCACGCTCGACCACATGCGGGCGATGAAGAACCGGGCGATCGTGTGCAACATCGGGCACTTCGATAGCGAGATCCAAATCGAGGGCTTGCGGAACTTCAAGTGGGAGAACGTCAAGCCGCAGGTGGACGAGGTGGTGTTCCCGGACGGCAAGCGGCTGATCGTGTTGAGCGAGGGGCGGCTGGTGAATTTGGGCAACGCGACCGGGCATCCGAGCTTCGTGATGTCGGCGAGCTTCACCAACCAGGTGTTGGCGCAGCTCGAGCTGTGGACGGCGCCTGCGGGGAAGTATGAGGTCAAGGTGTATACGTTGCCGAAACAGTTGGACGAGAAGGTGGCGGCGTTGCATCTGGCCAAGGTCGGGGCGGAGTTGACGAAGTTGGCGCCGGCGCAGGCGGAGTATATCGGCGTGGGTGCTTCGGGGCCGTTCAAGCACGAGCAGTATCGGTACTAAACTGCGGCGATTCATTGTCTCGGCGGACGATTTTGGATTGTCCGTCGAGGTCAATGAGGCGGTGGAGATTGCTCATCGGAAGGGGATGCTCAGTACGGCGAGCCTGATGGTGACCGGGCCTGCGGCGGCGGATGCGGTTCGGCGAGCGCGGGCAATGCCGGGGCTGGGCGTGGGGCTGCATCTCGTCGTGATCGAGGGGGATGCGGTGTTGCCCCGCTCGGGAGAGTTGGGGCCGGCGTTCGGGAGCGATCAGCTTCGGCTCGGCGTCGAGTATTATTTCAGTCCGGCGGGGCGGCGGCGGCTTTGGGCCGAGGTGGTGGCGCAGTATCGGGCATTTGCGGCGACCGGGCTGCGGCTGGACCATGCGAATGCGCACAAGCACATGCATCTACATCCGACGGTGGGACGGATGTTGATCGAAGCGGGGCGGGAGTTCGGGCTGGGGGCGCTCCGGGTTCCGGCGGAGCCGCCGGGGTTGGCCGGGGCGGCGTCTTGGGGCGATCGGGCGTTGTTCGCGTGGACGCGGGTGTTGCGGGCGCAGGGGCGGGCGGCCGGGCTGCGGATGAACGACTGGGTGCTGGGGCTGGGATGGAGCGGGGGGATGACGCGCGAGCGCTTGCTGGCGGTCGCCCCTGCCCTACCGGCGGGTTTGGGGGAGATCTACTTTCACCCCGCGACGGGTCGGAACCGGCTGCTGGAGCGGTCGATGCCAGGTTACGCGCACGAGGCGGAGTTGGACACCCTACTCGACCCGGCGGTGCAAGCGGCGCTGTCAGCGCGCGGGCGGCTGTCGGGCTGGCGGGATTAGCGCAGGTCGACGCCGAAGTAGCGCAGCTCGACGCATAACTAGCGCAGCTCGACGATGGGGGCCGGCGCCGGGTTACTGGCGAGGCCCTGATGGCGCAGCGCTGTCCAGCCGAGCAGGAGCGCGAGGATGATGAGGAACGTGCGGATAAAAGCCATCGCGGCGGACTCCAACGCGGCGCGGCTTTGACTGTCGCGACCAGGCAGTTATGGCCTGCATTAGTGAAGAAAGTATGACCGGGGCGACGTTCGCCGCGCATCCCAGCCCTGCGGAGTTGGCATGGGAGCTGGGAGGCTTGCGCTGGGTAGGGTGAAATACTAGGAATTATGTCCTCCGAATAGAGGGGTGATGTTCCTATGCGCGTTGTCGTGTGCGTTCGGCGCCTCTTGCGGGAGTTGGTCGACGAAATGCCGAGGTCGTCGGACGCCGAGACTTCGGTCCTAACTTTGATGTTGAAGGAAATACACACTATGTCCGATTCGTTCGAATCTGAAATGACTCAGTTGCGCGCCGATGTGGCCGCGCAGAGTTCGGTGAGCGCGACCGCGACCGCGGCGTTCCGCGGGATCACGGCGCAGTTGGTGACGGCCGAAGCGGCGGCGAAGAATGCCGGCGCGACGGATGCGCAGATCGCGGGCGTGGCGACGCTGCGCCAGGGCCTGGAGGCCAATACGTCGGCGCTGGCGAGCGCGGTTCCGGCCAATACGGCGTCGGTGCCGAGCTTGCCTGCGGCGCCAGCCCCGAGCTTGCCTGCGGCGCCAGCCCCGAGCTTGCCTGCGGCGCCAGCCCCGAGCTTGCCTGCGGCGCCGGCCCCGAGCTTGCCTGCGGCGCCAGCGACGGCTTCCGAGAGCACGACTCCGGTGACCCCGGCTTCGGCGACCCCGGCTTCGGCGGTTGCGGTCACGCCCGCGCAGGGCTGATCTTCGGGGTTGGCGAGGCGGGAGCGCGGCCGGGTCGGCGCGCTCCCGTTTTCTTGACACCCTCGGGGGTAGGGCCATACCACTCGGGCCAACAAACCGGGGGGATCGGCCGAATGCGTTACGTGATCGCTGCTGTCGTGGCGACGGCGTTGCTGGCGAGTGGGCCGGCGGCGGCGCAGATCAAGGTGGGTGTGACGCTCTCGACGACGGGGCCGGCGGCGAGCCTGGGGGTGCCGGAGAAGAATAGCGTAGCGCTGCTGCCGACCGAGGTGGGCGGGCAGAAGATCGCCTATTTCGTGCTCGATGACGGGGCGGACAGCACGCGGGCGGTGGCCAATGCGCGCAAGCTGATCGACGAGAACAACGTGGACCTGTTGATCGGGTCGTCGACCACGCCGGCGTCGCTCGCGCTGGTGGACGTGGCGGCGGAGCGGCAGGTGCCGCTGATCGTGCTGGCGGCGTCGGAGAAGATCATCGCGCCGGTCGAGGGGGCGAAGCGGTGGGTGTTCAAGACGCCGCAGAACGACAGCCTGATGGCGCGCGCGATCGCGGGGCACATGGCCGAGCACGGGATCAAGACGGTCGGGTTCATCGGGTTCAACGACGCCTATGGCGATGGATGGCTGACGGAGGCGACGAAGGCGTTCGAGGCCAAGGGGATCCGGATCGTGGCGGCGGAGCGGTATGCGCGGAACGACCAGAGCGTGACCGGGCAGGTGTTGAAGGTGATGGCCGCCAAGCCGGACGCGGTGTTGATCGCGGGTGCGGGGACGCCGGCGGCGCTGCCGCAGAAAACGCTCAAGGAGCGGGGCTACGCGGGGGCGTATTACCAGACGCATGGGGTGGCGAACCGGGATTTCCTGCGGGTGGGAGGCAAGGATCTGGAGGGGACGATCCTGCCGAGCGGGCCGGTGCTGGTGGCGAGCCAGTTGCCGGACGACAATCCGATCAAGGCGGTGGCGACGCGGTATGTGGCGGCGTACGACGGGCTGTATGGAGCGGACAGTCTCTCGACGTTCGGGGCGCATATGTACGATGCGGGGATCGAGCTGGCGCAGGCGGTGCCGGGGGCGTTGGCGGCGGGGGCGCCGGGGAGTGCGGCGTTCCGATCGGGGCTGCGCGACGCGCTCGAGCGCGAGCACGAGGTGGTGGTCACGCACGGGATCGTGGACATGTCGGCGACGGATCATAACGGGATGGATGATCGGGCGCGGGTGATGGTCACGATCAAGGACGGGGCTTGGCTCCTTTTGAAGTAGAGCACCCGGGCGGGTTCGTTGGGCGGCGCGGGGCTCCCTCACCCCGGCCTTCTCCCGAAGGGAGACGGGGAGAAAGGTAGGTAAGGTGGACGGTGAGGTTGGGCTGATCCTGTTGCAGGATGGGGTCGTCAATGGGGCGGTTTATGCGTTGCTGGCGCTGTCGTTGGTGCTCGTATTTGGGGTGACGCGGGTGATCTTGATCCCGCAGGGGGAGCTGGTTGCGTATGGGGCGCTCACGTATGCGGCGCTGGATGCGGGGCGGGTGCCGGGGAGCGTTTGGTTGCTGGGGGTGTTGGGGGTCGGAGGATTCCTAGCCGGGCTGGTGGCGGAGCGGCGGGTCGGAATGGGGCTCGTGCTCGAGACGCTGGTGGTGCCGGGGGTGGCGATCGCGGGGTGCCTGGTGTTGGGGCCGGGGCGGCCCGGAGTGGCCGTCGAGGCGGTGCTGACGGTGGCGGTGGTGGCATCGATGGCGCCCTGTCTGTATCGGATCGCGTTCGCGCCGTTGGCCGGGGCGTCGGTGCTGGTGTTGCTGATCGCGAGCGTGGGGGTGCATCTGGCGCTGACCGGGATGGGCCTGGTGATGTTTGGGCCGGAGGGGTTTCGGGCGCGGGGGTTCTCGGAGGCGCGGTTCGAGGTGGGGAGCCTGGCGATATCCGGGCAGGCGGTGTGGATCGTGGGGTTGACGGTGGCGGCGATGGCCGGGCTGGCCACGTTCTTCGGCGGGACCCTGACGGGCAAGGCGTTGCGGGCGACGGCGATCAATCCGTTGGGGGCGCGGCTGGTGGGCATCGCGCCGTCGGCCTCGGGGCGGATCGCGTTCGGGCTGGCTGGGATGCTGGGGGCGGGGTGCGGGGTGCTGATCGTGCCGCTGACGACGGTCTATTACGATAGCGGGTTCCTGATCGGGCTGAAGGGGTTCGTGGCGGCGATTATCGGGGGGTTGGTGAGCTACCCGCTGGCGGCGGTCGCGGCGGTGCTGGTGGGGTGCGTGGAGAGCTTCGCGAGCTTTTATGCGAGTGCGTTCAAGGAGGTGATCGTGTTCACGATCATCGTGCCGGTGCTGTTGTGGCGGTCGATCCGGGCGCCGGTGGAAGAGGAGTGAGGGCGCTTCCGGTCGCGCTGTTCGCGCTGGTGTTCGCGCTGCCGGGGTTGGGGGTGCCGGCGTATTGGCTGACGCTGGCCGATTATGCGGGGATCGCGGCGATCGTCGGGCTGGGATTGGTGGTGCTGACCGGGTTCGGGGGCATGACGTCGTTCGCGCAGGCGACGTTCATGGGGTTCGGGGGGTATGCGAGCGCGATCCTGACGACGCGGTATGGCGTGTCGCCGTGGTTGACGTTGCCGGCGGCGATGGCGGCGGCAGGGGTGGGGGCTGCGGCGGTGGGAGCAGTGACGCTGCGGCTGTCGGGGCATTACTTGGCGCTGAGCACGATCGCCTGGGCGGTGAGTTTCTACTACGTGTTCGCGAATTTGGACCTCTTTGGGCGCAATGACGGGATCTCGGCGATACCGGCGCTTTGGGTCGGAGGCGTGCCGCTCTCGGATAGCGGGCGGTATCTGTATCCGGTGTGGATCGGGGTGGGGCTGAGCCTGGTGGCGACGCTGAACCTGCTGGATAGCCGGATGGGGCGGGCGATCCGGGCGTTGCAGGGCGGGGCGGGGCAGGCCGGGGCGGGGCGGGGCGGGGCGGGGCGGGGCGGGGCGCAGGCGGCGGCGAGTTTCGGGGTGGATCTGACGGGCGCGCGGATGCTGGCGTTCGTCTATGCGGCGGTGTTGGCGGGGCTGGCGGGGTGGCTCTACGCGCACATGCAGCGGAGCGTGAACCCGACGCCGTTCGGGCTGAATGCAAGCATCGAGTATTTGCTGATGGTGGTGGCAGGGGGCGCCGGGTCGGTGTGGGGGGCGCTGCTCGGGGCCGGGCTGGTGACGGTGGTCAACGACAAGCTGCAGGATTGGCTGCCGGCGCTGCTGGGGTCGGCGGGCAGCTACGAGACGATCGTGTTCGGGGTGGGTTTGGTGCTGGTGTTGCAGATGGCGCCGGCGGGGTTGGCGGCGGTGCTGGGCCAGTGGCTG
>JAABUX010005861.1_pt1 | contig 14917 bp, 14 predicted proteins | sample 5561851 | NCBI WGS metagenome assembly JAABUX01 (sample SAMN10711883, study PRJNA513361) | rock metagenome | isolation source: Antarctica rocks | place: Antarctica: Victoria Land, Richard Nunatak red sandstone | collected 2016-01-03 | reverse complement strand
TTACGGGATGACATCAGCCGAAGTGAATGTCGTGTACGGCGGCCCGCCGACCGGCTGGAAGCCGAGTCCAGCCGGTCTTGCACAGTGGACAGCAGGCTTTAACTTCGTTCCTGATGCCGGTTACGAGTATTTCGGTAATGGTGGTCACGTCCTTTATGGATGGGGCGTCAATCAGAATGGCAACGCTAACAAAGCCGGCATTGTCCCCAAGACTTATAACGGCTTCCTCGTCGGCAGCGACGCAATCGCACCTGGCGGCCGTGCCGTTTATCTTACGGGCGACACAACCAACCTTCTCGCCAACTTTCCGCACGCACCGCTTGAGGTCGGAACCGGAAACTGGGCTACCGGCATCCGAACCGACACCGCCACCATCGTGTCTGGCTATGCGATACAGATCGCCGCAACTCAGGCCTTTGCCTGGATGAGCGCCGCTGAAACCATCGTCGCCGGAATCTTCAGCGGAGTCGGCGCCCCCACCATCGCAGCACCCGCCGGTTCGCTCTACGCGCGGCGCGATGGTGGATCCGGCGCCACACTCTATGTCAAGGAAACCGGAACGGGCCAGCCAGGCTGGACGCCGTATGGCGCACCCGGTCTTACGACCCCGGCAACCGCCACGACACTCGGCGTCATCAAGGTTGGCGCAAACCTCACGGTAGCACTCGATGGTACCCTCGCCGCAGCTGCCCCTGTCGCCGGTCCGGCAGGATCCCAAGGCGCCACGGGCGCTTCGGGCCCATCTTGGTCACCACCGAAACGAACCGTTCCCGGCGTCGTCGACAGTCCAGCCGCTAGCGACGATGGCGGCCTGATTGCCTATACCAATGCCTCCGCCATCACGATCACTGTGACCGACCTCGGCGCAAACCGCTCCTTCTCCGTCATGCAGCAGGGCACGGGACAACTGACGATCGTCGCCGGAACAGCAACCACCTTGGTGTCCGATAAGGCCACAGCCTCATTCACCAGCGCTCGCCGGGGCGCAATCCTTTCGGTGCTGTGCGACGGGAACGGCAACGCTTTCGTCATCGGCAACACCCAGTGAGCGTCCTCAATCTCGGTCTCGCGGGGGTCAGGGCCTACATTCAGCCACATTTACTGCCCGTCGGCGCCCGCGTTGCCTGGATCGGCGACAGCATCACGCAAATGAACCACCAGAATGGCAGCGCCACCAACTCCTCTCTTACCACCCAGCAGAAAGGCGAAATCGTCACCGCGCAGATGTTGGACCCGCGCTTTCGCTGCGATGTGTGGGTTGCGCCCGACGATCACACGACCGGCCGCTTCATGGGCGGAGCGAACCACGGCGTCACGGGCGACACCGTCAGCACACCGGGGCCAAGCTACTCTCCAAGCGGCATGCTCGGCCGCCTGAACGCGGAAATACTGCCGTTACGGCCCGATATCTGTATCGTCGCCGGTGGCACGAACGATATCTCGGCAATAAACAACTTGTCAGGTCTGCAATCAATTTGCGCCACGTTGCTGAGCAACGGAATTAAGCCGGTCTTGTGCACCATCAGGCCCTACGGCGTCGGCAACGTGCAATCAACCACGAACCAGACCGCCTGGACCAACCTAAATGCCGGCATTCGGGCCTACGCCGCCGCAACTCCTGCCGTCACCCTTTGCGATCTAGCAGCTGCTTACGGCGTCCCCGGCGCTTTTGCCAATGTGCCAGCCAATTACTTCGCGGTAGATGGCCTGCATCCATCACCATTCGGAGCAATGTTTGGCGCGCAGGCAATCCAAGCGGCGCTTGCCAAGCTCATCCAGCCCGGCAACTGGCTCCTTACCACATTCTGGAACGCTGGAACGAACCTACTGACTCCAACCCAGGCGACGCTATCCGGCGGCACAACCGGTGGTATCGCCTACACGACGAAGGGGCAGCTGGCGACCGGCTACACGTGCTATGCCAACAACACCAGCTCATCCATCGTCAGTCTTGTTTCTAATCCGCAAACCACGGGCCAGTCCCAACAGTTCATCGTCACGCCCGGCGGAACTGCAGCCGCTGAAAGTTTCCCGTTCACCCTCAACATGGCAGTCCCGGCTTCAGCCAGCAATTATGTGTTCGCACTGGCGGAAGTCGAATTCGACGCCTGGGGTTACTGGGGCGGTGCGTCCCTCGCCTTCAACGAACTACCGTCCTCCGCGAACCAGATCGCACGCGCCAACCTGGGCAGTGCTCCTTTTCCCAATTATCCGCTTGCAGGCCGTCGTTGGATTTCCACGCCGCCACTAAAACTCGACGCCAATGCGACCGGCGTCGGCGCGTTCCAGGTCAGCGTCGTCGTCTGCCCAAACGGTGCATCCGGCTCCGGAACGTTCAAGGTGCATCGAATGGGCATCTTCCCCATTCCCGATCCCCACATCGTGTGGAACTCCTAACCATGCTCCCATCAATCGGCCCTACTCGATCTCGAGGCGGCAATGCCTGACGATCACCAAATCCCGCTCCTGTTCCAGGATGCCCGGGCGCAGGACATCGCAGAACGCGCCGCTGCCCACGCCCTCAACGACGCCTTTCGCGTCCTTGGGCTCGACATCACCGACATGGATGACGTCAACAACCTGCGCGACGATTTCCGCTTCATGCGCCGCCAGCGGACCGCAGCTGAAACTCGTCGTGCCGAAACCTCCAAATCAATCACTACTGCCCTGGTCGGCGGCGTCGTTGGCATGCTGGTGAGCGCACTGACCTGGTTGGTGACCCTTGTGAGACATCAACCATGAGAGTTGCCTTTGCTTACCTTCGTCGCGTTCTGCATCGGCAAAACATGATTGCGGGGCTTGTCGGTATCGTCCTCGGCTCTGGCATCGGGTTCACCCTGCTGGTCTGGGCCGAGCAGCGCCCGCCAGTCGTCATTCACTCGGCTTATGCGCTCAACGGAGTCGCCACCCGCGGCAACCACCTCGACATCCTCTTCGAATTGGATCGGCGACGGGATTGCCCAACCGAGACATCTCGCTGGCTATGGACCTGGATCGACCACGACGGAACGCAAATCAAGCAATTCTTTCCGCTTACCAACACCACAACGAGCGTGACCGATGCTGGGGATGACCAGGAGTTCGTACTGTCTATTCCACTTCCCGCCGGGCTTTGGGAAGGCACGTGGTTTTACTGGGCTAAGACCGTCGAGCACTGCTCATTCTTGCCAGCCCTGTTCCGCTCCCCCATCCGCGAAACACCCGACATCGCCGTACAGATCACCGGTGCGGACGCAGTTCCCCGGACGGTCGGCGCTGTCACTCATCCCTAGCGAGGCATCCTATGACGCCCTTCGACCAAGCGTTCCGCATCGCCATTGGCGAGGAGGGCGGCTTCACTGCAAACCCAGCCGACCCCGGCAACTGGACCGGAGGCACGTGTGGCAAAGGCGCCTGCCGTGGCACGAAGTTCGGCATCGCCGCGAGCGCCCACCCCGACCTGGATATCGCATCCATCTCCCTCGACCAGGCAAAACAGATCTACCACGCGGAATATTGGTCGCACGTGCAGGGCGATGACATGCCGCCGCCCCTGGCGCTTCTCATCTTCGATGCGGCAATCAACTGCGGCCCTGCCCGCGCCATTCGTTGGCTCCAAGCCGCTGTTGGCGTCGCCCAGGACGGGATGCTGGGTCCTGCGACCATAGCGGCGCTCCACTCCCACACTGGAAGCGGCGCCGGCCTTTGCGCCGAGTTCCAGGCGCGCCGCCTTATCTGGATGACGACGCTTCCAACCTGGTCCACCTTTGGCCTCGGCTGGTCTCGCCGCCTTTGCCGCCTTCCCTATGACGCCATCGGCATGGCGACTGCATGATGGGCGCCCTGATCCCCCTCGCCCTGACCCTCGCTCCAGAAATTGCCCGCTGGCTGTTCGGCGACAATGCCCAAAAAACCGTCTCCGCCGTCAGCGCGGCCGTGCAGGCCGTCACCGGCACAGATGACCCGGTGGCCGCTAACGCGCTCCTCGCCCGAAACCCCGAGGCTGCCGCGCAGCTTCGATTGCAGCTCGCTCAACTGGCCGCTGAACAGGAACGTGCGGCCAGGGCAGCCGACCTCGAAGCGCTCGCCGCCACGATCAAGGACACGTCCGACGCCCGTGCGCAAACAATCGCTCTCGCAGGCCAGCGGTCGGCCATTGCCTACGGCGCACCCGTTATCTCCTTCGTCGTTCTCGTGACCTTCGGGTGCGTTATGGCGATAGTGCTGACCCGCAGTATCCCACCCGACTCTGAAGCGATCGTAAACGTCCTTCTCGGCACACTCGCCGCGATGGCAACGTCTGTCGTCAGCTATTGGGTCGGCAGCAGCGCAGGCAGCGCGCGCAAGGATGAGCGACTGGCACAAGCGCCCGCGAGATAATTCAGCCGGAATGACTGCCGTGCCGCTCCACATACGCCAGGGTGGACTCGGCGCCTAACAGGAAGATTTGCGACGAATAGTAAATCCACACCAGCACCACGGCAAACGCGCCAGCCGCCCCGAAACTGGACGCGACGGCCGAGCTGCCGATGTAGAGCCCGATTGCCGTCTTGCCGATGGTGAACGACAGGACCGTCACCGCGGCCCCGATCGTCACATCCCGCCACTCGATGCGCTTATCGGGCAGAATTTTGTAGATCGCCCCAAGTAACACCGAGATTAGCGTAAACGAGATCAGGAAATTCAACCCCCGCAGCAGGATTTTGGCACCAGGCAATGTCTGGTTCATGAGATCCGACAAGGCCGTCAGCCCGGCGCTGATCACCAGCGACACCATCATCAGGAACCCGAGCGCGGCCACTAGCCCGAGGCTTGCCGCCCGTGCCCGTACGAGACGCGTCACGGTGCCGGTCGGCGGATCGGCCCGCCAGATTAGGTTAAGCGAGGATTGCATCTCGCCGAACACGCCGCTTGCGGTGATCAGCAAAGTCAGCACGCCGATTACCGTCGCGATCACGCCCGACTTGTGGTGGCCAGCGCTGCGGATCATGCCCTGGATCGCCATCGCTGCGTCGTGACCCATCAGGCCTTCGATCTGCCCGCTGATTGCCCCCTCTGCCGCCTCCTGCCCGAACACCAAACCCGCGATCGCGATGACGATCACCAACACCGGCGCGAACGCGAAGATTGTATAATAGGCGATCGCAGCTCCGTAGCTCAGCGCATCGTCCTCAACATACCCGTCGACCGTGGCCTTCAGCAAAGCCCAAATCCTGCGTATCATCTTGGCTCCGCACCGATTGCGCTCCGAACGCACGAACAGCTAGCAGATTACCCTCTTGCAGTCAGGCCATGGCCCGCCCGACACTCTACCCGGCAGCAAGGGAACATCGTGTGAGCGGCTTCAAGAGCACCGAACGCTACATCGCCTCCCGCGACCTAGAAGTCGCGGTCAACGCAGCCGTGGCGTTGCAACGCCCGCTGCTCGTCAAGGGCGAGCCCGGCACCGGTAAGACCGTCCTGGCTCACGAGGTCGCGGCGGCCCTCGGATATCCGTTGATCGAGTGGCACATCAAATCCACGACCAAGGCTCAGCAGGGCTTGTATGAGTACGATGCTGTCTCCCGCCTGCGCGACAGCCAGCTCGGCGACGCGAAGGTGGCCGACATCGCCAACTACATCGTCCGCGGCAAACTGTGGGACGCATTCGAAGCGGACGCGCCGACCGTCGTGCTGATCGACGAGATCGACAAGGCTGACATCGAGTTCCCAAACGACTTGCTGCTCGAACTCGACCGCATGCAGTTCTTCGTCTATGAAACGCGGCGCACCGTCTCCGCCCGGCATCGCCCGGTGGTCATCATCACCAGCAACAACGAAAAGGAGCTGCCGGACGCTTTCCTGCGCCGCTGCTTTTTTCACTATATCCGTTTCCCCGATCGCCCGACTATGGAGCGGATCGTCGAGGCGCACTACCCCGGCCTGCAGCACGCCCTGGCCCGGGAAGCGTTGAACGTGTTCTTCCAAGTCCGCGATGTTCCCGGCTTGAGGAAAAAGCCGGCAACGTCGGAACTGCTGGACTGGCTGAAACTCCTGATGATCGAGGACCTGCCCGCCGAGGCGCTACGCTCGCGTGAGCCGCATGTCGTCATCCCGCCGCTGCACGGCGCGCTGCTCAAGAACGAGCAAGACGTGCACCTGTTCGAGCGCTTGGCCTTCTTGAACCGCCGAGGCTAGTGATGTTCGCGCAGTTCGTTTTTGCGTTACGGGACGCCGGAGTGCCCGCTTCCATCACCGAATACCTAACCCTGCTTAGCGCGATGGAGCGGGGCGTGGCCGACTACAGCGTGGAAGATTTTTACTTTCTCAGCCGCGCCACGTTGGTGAAGGATGAGCGTCACCTCGACCGATTCGATCGCGTGTTCGGCCAGGTGTTCCGCGGCTTGGAAGCGCCGACCGGCCCAGCATCAGGCGAGATGATGCGCGACCTGCCGATGGAATGGCTCAAATGGATGGCGGAGAAGCACCTGACCGCCGAGGAACGTGCCCAGGTCGAGGCGCTCGGCGGCTTCGACAAGCTGATGGAAACCTTGCGCCAACGCTTGGAGGAGCAGAAAGGCCGGCACCAGGGCGGCAGCAAATGGATCGGCACCGCCGGCACCTCGCCGTTCGGCGCGTATGGCTACAATCCCGAGGGCGTCCGCATCGGCCAGGACGGCAGCCGGCACCGCCGGGCGGTGAAGGTGTGGGACAAGCGCGAGTTCCGCGACCTTGATGACGAGGTCGAGTTGGGTACCCGTAATCTGAAGCTTGCCCTCCGCCGCTTACGCCGGTTCGCCCGACAAGGCGCCGCCACCGAATTGGACATGCCTGGCACGATCCGCGCAACCGCCCACAACGCCGGGTCGCTGGACCTCAAGATGGTTCCGGAGCGGCACAATGCGGTGAAGGTTCTATTGTTCCTTGACGTCGGTGGATCGATGGACGAGCACGTGCGCGCCTCGGTGGAACTGTTCTCCGCCGCCAGAAGCGAGTTCAAGCACCTCGCGTTCTTCTACTTTCACAATTGCCCTTACGAGCGCGTCTGGCAGGATAACCATCGCCGCCGCGACGCGACGATCCCGACCGAGCAAGTCATCCGCACCTACGGTCCCGACTACCGCGCGATCTTCGTCGGCGACGCCACCATGAGCCCTTACGAAGTGGCTTCCCCTGGCGGCAGCGTCGAGCACTGGAACGACGAGCCTGGCGCTACCTGGATGGGACGCCTGACCAGCCAATGGCGCCGCAGCGCCTGGCTCAACCCGGTGCCACGGGAACACTGGCCCACTACCTATTCCATCGGCATGGTGCGTGAGTTGATGGAGGGCCGGATGTATCCGCTCACCCCCGGTGGCTTGGACCAGATGACCCGCGAATTGAGCCGGTAGCTACTTCACCAACGCGCAACCGCCCTCATCGAGCGGACGAAACGCCTGCTCAGCGGAGATGGTCGAGACCAACTCATACACATCCCACCGACTTTTTGACGCTGCCGGCACCTTCACACGGAAAACGTACATCGGATGAGTCGCGCGCCCGTCCGCCCGCACGGTAACGGGGCCGAACAGCTTGTCGGGAATTGGCGCTTTCCGCATTTCAGCCACCACCGCCTCGCCGTCGATCGTGTCGGCACGCCTCACAGCACGCAAATAGGCCAGCACAGAAGAGTACACGCCCGCCTGGTTCTCCGTCGGCACGCGGCCCGGCATGTGTTCGGCGAACCGCTTGGCGAAGGCGCGCGTATCATCGTTCAGGTCCCAGTAGAACGCCTCGCTCAGCAGCAAACCTTGCGCGTCCTGCAGCCCGATCGCATCCACATCCACGATTTGGCTAAACAGGCCGGTTAACTTCTGCGCCGGCGTGATGCCAAACTCGTGTCCCTGCTTGACCGCGTTGATCAAGTCCGTCCCGGTATCGCCAAACGCCACCACTTCAGCGCCCGACGCTTGCGCCTGCAGCAGATATGACGAGAAATCGGTGGTGTTCAGCGGATGCTTCACCGATCCGGCGACCGTGCCGCCGAGCATCTTCAATACCCCTGTTGTGTCACGCTCCAGCGCCGCCCCAAGCGCGTAATCGAACGAGATGAAAAACCAGCTTTTCGCACCCGCCTGGGTCAGAGCGCGCGCGGCGGCGTTCCCGAACGCCCAGGTGTCGAACGTCCACTGCACTGTGGTCGGCGCGCAGAACTTTCCTGTCAGGTCCGACGTACCGACATTGCTGGCGAGGAACACCCGGTGCCGGTCACGCATGATCTGGTTGACTGCCAGGCCGACGCTGGAATTGACTGCATCGGCCACTGTGGCTACGCCTTCACGTTCAACCCACTCACGAACGATGCCACTGCCGATGTCGGGCTTGTTCTGGTGGTCGCCATAGATGATCTCGACCTTGAGGTCATCCGCTTCGGCCTTGAAGTCCTCCGCCGCGAGTTGCGCGGCGACGACCGACCCTTTTCCAGATTGATCCGCAAAAGGTCCTGATTGATCGTTCAAAATCCCAATCTTGACGGTATTGCCGGGAACAGCCGCCTTGGAAGGCGTGGCCGCGAGCAGCGCGATGGCAAGAGCAAGTGCTATCTTCATGAATGAACGTTCCCCCGCCAGCTTCTTAGGACGTCGCCGTTGCCTACTCAAACCCGCAAATGGTCCGGGACCGTCATGCCGAGCCGCGCAGGAATGTCCCACACCTCACGCACTGACCGCATCGGGCGAAAACCAGTCCGCAAATAGGCCGGCAAGGCTCGTGGATGGTCCGCAGTGCAGGTATTGACCGTCACGGCCCGGGGTGCGCTGCTCCATGCTTGATCTACGGCAGCCCGCAGAAATCGACTGCCCAGGCCATTTCCCACCGCCCAGGGCACCAACCCGAAGTAGCTGAGGTTCATGTCGGGACGCAGCCGCCCGTCCAACTCGTAGAACCCTACCGGTTCGCCACCGCGATACAGCACGTCGAGCGAGACAGCCGGGTCGGCCAGCAGCGTCGCCAACGTCTCATCCGGCATCGTGCGCCGTAGCCACCAGAGATGCGGCCCGCCCACGGTTTGATACAGATAGCGGTAGAACTCCACGCTTGGAGCGGCCACCCGAAGGATCGTGACGTCCGGCGGCAACGGCCGGAGCAGGTCGTTCGGTGGCTTTTCCATTCGCAGGAACGTGACGGTCACCACCACGCGGGTCGCCAGCTGCACGGCGCAGTCTCCGTCTAGTCGTCCAAAAAGCTGCGGAGCTTACGGCTGCGGCTCGGATGCTTCAACTTGCGAAGCGCTTTCGCCTCGATCTGGCGGATGCGCTCACGCGTCACGTTGAACTGCTGGCCAACCTCCTCCAGCGTGTGGTCGGTGTTCATGCCAATGCCGAAGCGCATGCGCAGAACGCGTTCCTCGCGGGGCGTCAGGCTGCTCAGCACCCGGGTCGTCGTGTCCCGCAAATTGGCCTGGATCGCGGCATCTAGCGGAATGACCGCGGCCTTATCTTCAATGAAATCGCCAAGATGGCTGTCCTCCTCGTCGCCGATCGGCGTCTCGAGGCTAATCGGTTCCTTGGCAATCTTCAGGACCTTACGAACCTTCTCGAGGGGCATGCCGAGCTTCTCGGCCAATTCCTCCGGCGCCGGCTCCCGGCCGATCTCATGCAGCATCTGGCGGCTGGTGCGGACCAGCTTGTTGATCGTTTCGATCATGTGGACGGGAATGCGGATCGTGCGCGCCTGGTCGGCGATGGAGCGGGTGATCGCCTGCCGAATCCACCACGTCGCGTAGGTGCTGAACTTATAGCCGCGGCGGTATTCGAATTTATCGACCGCTTTCATCAGCCCAATATTGCCCTCCTGGATCAGATCCAGGAATTGCAGGCCGCGATTGGTGTACTTTTTTGCAATCGAGATCACCAGGCGCAGGTTCGCCTCGATCATCTCCTTTTTAGCGCGTGCGCTGTCCCTCTCGCCGCGGTTGACGGTCGAATACACCCGGCGGAACTCGTCAATCGGCAAGCCGCCATCCTGGGCGACCGCGCCGATCTTGGCGCGCACCTCCAGCACTGCAATGCTGTGCTTGGCGATGAGCGTCTTCCACCCCTTGCCGGGCAGCCGCGCGACGCGATCCATCCAGTTCGGGTCCAGCTCGTTCCCGCGATACTCCGCAAGGAAGTTGTCGCGCCCGATCTTGCACGACTCAGCCATCCGCAGCAGCTGGCCCTCCAGCGCATTCAACCGGCCGCTGAGCTGCTTCAGCTGAGTGACCAACTCCTCGATCCGGTTGTTGTGCAGCCGGACCTTCTCGACGAGGCTGACCAGTTCCTCGCGCTGCTTCTCGTAGCTTTTTTCGCTGCGGGCATTAACCTCCTCGCCGGCCGTCATCGTCTCCAGCCGGCGGGACTGTACCTTGTGCAGCTTCTTATAGAGCGCCTCGATCTCCTCGAACGTCGCAAAGACCTCGGGCTTCAGCTTCTCCTCCAGAGCCGACAGCGACATGCCGGGACCCTCGCCCTCATCGCTGTCGTCGTCCGACTCTGGCGTCTCCGGCGGCGGCTCGGCCTCGGCGTTCTCGACCAGCGCTTCGGGCGGCGGCGCGCCGGCGCCCTGGGTTGCTTCCAAGTCCACGATGTCGCGCAGCAGCATGCGCCCGGCCTTCAGTGCGTCGTGCCAATTGATGATGGCGCGGAACGTCAACGGGCTCTCGCACAGGCCGCCGATCATCATGTCACGCCCGGCCTCGATGCGCTTGGCAATGGCGATCTCGCCCTCGCGCGACAGCAACTCCACGCCGCCCATCTCGCGCAGATACATCCGAACCGGGTCGTCGGTGCGCCCAAGGCTCGCCTCGTCGACGTTGCCGTGGGTTTCGGTCTCAGGGCCTTCCTCGTCGTCGGATTTCTCGGCCTTGGCGGGCGCTGCCTCGCCGTCCTCGCTTTCCTCGCCCTCGACGACCTGGATGCCCATCTCGCTGAGCATCGCCATGACGTCTTCGATCTGCTCGGAGCTGTTCTGGTCCGACGGCAAGACGGCATTCAACTCGTCGAAGGTGATGTAGCCGCGTTCCTTGCCCTTCGCGATCAGCCGCTTGACAGCGGCGGCATTGGTGTCGAGCAGGGTCGTGTCGGCGTCCTGTTCGGCGGTCGCGACGTCGGGGGAAGCAGCGGGCTTTGTCGCCATTAGCAAACTCCAATCGGTTTCAACTCCGGCGGACCGGCCTCCGAGGCAATTGCCTAGTCAGGCTCGTCGTCGCCAGCGCTCAGTAATTTGTCCAGGGCACGATGCAAGCCGAGCGCCAATTCCAGCTTGGCTGGATCGCCGGTTCTGGAAAACTCGCGGTTCGCCGCGACACGCTCTTGTTCGATCTGGTCGCGCCGCAGCAGCTGGAAGAAGTGCCACCATCCTGCCTCGGCCTCCGCCGGCATCGCTTGCGGACGTGCACAGGCCGCAAGCGGCGTTGGCTGATCGGCCAATACGCGCTGCGCTTGATCGTCCAGACCAGAACATTGCAGGTGGTTCATGAGACCGACGGAGTCAAGCACTTCCGCGTCATCCCACCAATGCAACATGGCTTCCCGCAAAGGCACGAGGCTTGCGGGAAGAGGCGAGGCGGCGAACGCTTCTTCGACGTCGGCAAGCAAGTTGGGATGGATAAGCAGGATCGCAAGCAAGTTGCGCGCGCGCTCATCCGCTGTGACGACAGTCGCAGGCGTCGGGCGCCCCGAGCGCAGTTGAGCGGGGACGGGTGCGCCCTTGCGCCGCCGGGCCGCAAAGAACCGGTCGAGCAACGCACTGCGGTATTCCGATGCGAGCGCCTTGTCAGGAATACGGTCAGCGGCAGCCACAAGTCGGGCGCGCAATGTGGTCCGGGCCTCGGGTGAGTTCAGTGCGACTCCTTCGGCGAGCAGGTCGTACAGCGCTGTCACCAGGGGGCGGGCACCGTCCAGCACGGCCTGGAACGCCGCCGGGCCACCACGCTGAAGCAGCGTGTCCGGATCCTCTCCGGACGGAAGTGCGGCCAGACGAAGCGTCCGGTTGGGCCCCAGCAAGGGGAGCGCGGTTTCGGCGGCCCGAGCGGCGGCGCGGGCGCCGGCGCTGTCGCCATCGAAGCAAAGCACCGGGGTCGGCGTCAGGCGCCACAGTTCCTCTAGTTGCGCTGATGTCAGCGCGGTCCCCAACGGCGCGACCGACGCGGCGAAGCCGGCTTGGTGAAGCGCGATCACGTCCATGTACCCTTCGGCGACAACCACCGGCTGCCGGCGCGCAGGCTCCCTGGCCAGGTCGAGGGCGTAGAGGCTGCGCCCCTTGGAGAACACCGGCGATTCCGGCCCGTTGATGTATTTCGGCTTGGCGTCCCCAAGCGCCCGACCGCCGAAGCTGATGACACGACCGCGACGGTCCCTGATCGGGAAGATCACCCGGTTATAAAACAGCTCCCGTGGCGCTGCGTCATCGTCGCGCACTTGCAGCAGCCCGGCTTCGGCCATCCGCGCCACATCGACGCCGTCGCGGCCCATCTCGGCAATGAGGGCGCCGCGCCCCTCGCCGGACCAGCCGAGGCCGAAACGGGCGATGGTGTCGTCGGACAGGCCACGGCCGCGCAGATAACCGAGCGCCGCGTTGCCGCCGGGCGCGTGCAGTTGCCGCCAGAAAATCGTTGCGGCCAGGTCCAGCACGCCGGTGAGGTCCAGGCGTTGCCGTTCCGCTTCGGCCGCCGCCGGGGTCGGCTTGGGCACGTCCAACCCCGCTTCCGAGGCCAGCATCTCGACGGCCTCGATGAAGCTGGCGCCCTGGCCATTCATGACGAACGCGATGGCGTCGCCATGGGCCCCGCAGCCGAAGCAGTGGTAGCCGTCGTCATAGACGTAGAAGCTGGGCGTTTTCTCGCCATGAAACGGGCAGCAGCCTTTCCAGGACTTGCCGGACCGGCTCAGCTTGACCCGGCGGCTCACCAGCGCCGCCATCGGCGTGCGCGCCCGCAACTCGTCGAGGAATGAGGCGGGAAGCGCCATCAGCCGGCCAGCCGCGCTTTCACCAAAGGCGTCGCGCGGGCCATGTCCAGCGATGCCGCATGCTTGGCTTTCAGCGCCGCCATCACCCGGCCCATGTCCTTCGGTCCCGCAGCGCCCGTCTCGGCAATAGCGTCGGCCACCGCCGAGACGATGGCGGAATCGTCCATCCGCTGCGGCAGGAAACCTTCTATCACCGCAATCTCGGCTTCCTCCTTGGCGGCGAGCTCCGGCCGGTTGCCCTGGCGATAGAGATCGACCGCCTCGCGCCGGGACTTCACCATCCCGCGCAAGGCTGAGAGCACCTGGTCGTCGGATACCTGCGTCATGCCGCTCGGACGGGCGGCGATGTCGATATCCTTCAGCCTGGCGAGAATCATGCGCAACGTGGACGTGCGCGGCGCGTCGTGGGCCTTCATCGAGGTTTTGAGCGCGTCGGTGAATTGGTCGCGGAGGGTCATCGTTCGTCCTTCTAGGCAGCCGATCATATCCGATTTCACGCCGGAGCGCGATCAACCAGATTGTGCTGGGAAGTTTTTTCCCATATAGCGGCCCTATGCTGTCAGTCGAGTCTGTCGTCGAGCGTCTAGGTGGGGCGGAAGCCGCTGCGCGCCTGCTCGGGGTCGGCACCGAGGCTGTCCGTAAGTGGCGGCAAGCGCGCGTCATCCCGCCGAAGCATTGGTCCGCGGTCGTCGCAGCCACCGGCCTGTCGTTCACCGACCTGCAACCCCCATCGAGAGCCGCCATGCCCCAAATGAACGACATTCCTGCCGGGGCGACCGCCGTGCTGATGCTGGCGGATGGGACGGCGTTCTGGGGGCGCGGCTTCGGGGCACACTCGGCCGGGCGGGTCGGCGAGGTATGCTTCAACACGGGGATGACCGGGTATCAGGAGACGCTGACCGACGCGTCGTATGCCGGGCAGATCATCACGTTCACCTTCCCGCATATCGGCAACACGGGAACCACGCCCGAGGACATGGAGGCGGCAAGCCCGGCGGCGCTGGGGTTGATCGTCAAGCAGGACGTGACGGAGCCGTCCAACTGGCGGTCGGTGCAGACGCTTGACGCCTGGTTGCGGGCAAAGGACATGCCGGGCCTGGCGGGGGTGGATACGCGGGCGCTGACCTTGCGGGTGCGGGATGGCGGGCCGCCGAACGGCGTGATCGCCTACCCCGCCGATGGCCGGTTCGACCTGGCGGCCCTGCAGGCGCAGGCGAAGGCCTGGCCGGGGCTGGAAGGCATGGACCTCGCGAAACAGGTGTCGTGCACGCAAACCTATCGCTGGGACGAGGCGACCTGGGCTTGGCCCGGCGGTTTTGCGCCCATCGAGAAGCGGCGTCACGTGGTGGCCGTGGACTATGGGGCGAAGCGCAACATCCTGCGCAGCCTCGCCGCCCATGGCTGCCGCGTGACGGTGGTGCCTGCGACGGCGACGGCGGACGACATCCTTCGACACGAGCCGGACGGCGTGTTCCTGTCCAACGGCCCCGGCGACCCGGCGGCGACCGCTGCTTACGCGGTGCCCGCGATTCGGGGTGTATTGGATGCCGGGCTGCCGTTGTTCGGCATCTGCCTCGGCCACCAATTGTTGGCCTTGGCGCTGGGAGCGAAGACGTACAAGCTCAACCAGGGTCACCGGGGGGCGAACCAGCCGGTGAAGGAGATCGCGACCGGCCGGGTGGAGATCACCAGCCAAAACCACGGCTTCGCCGTCGACGACTCGTCGCTTCCCAAGGGAGTCCGAATCACGCACACGAGCCTGTTCGACGGCAGCAACGAGGGCATCGCCTGCGATGGGCGCCCGGTGTTCAGCGTGCAGTATCATCCGGAGGCGAGCCCGGGGCCAAGCGACAGCGCGCACCTGTTCGGGCGCTTCATGGCGCTGATGGACGCGGCCTGAACATGCCCCGCCGCACCGACCTCCACTCCATCCTCATCATCGGCGCCGGCCCGATCGTCATCGGGCAGGCGTG